>WNFI01030925.1_pt1 | contig 12791 bp, 16 predicted proteins | sample 5400471 | NCBI WGS metagenome assembly WNFI01 (sample SAMN13153348, study PRJNA577476) | soil metagenome | isolation source: 100 cm saprolite on Douglas fir-dominated hillslope | place: USA:California | collected 2013-09-17
GGCGATCTCCGCTCGACCCGGGGCTAGCCCTCTAGCGTAAATCCCACGCGCAATGTGACCTGGTAGTGGCGAACCGACCCATTCTCGATGTGACCTCTAGTCTGCACGACTTCGAACCATTTCATCTCGCGAATGGTTTTCGACGCACGAGAAATGGCATTCTGAATGGCACCCTCGATACTGTCTTCGGAAGATCCCACAAGTTCTAAGATCCTATAAATATGGTCTTTCATTGCAGCAGTAGCGGGCATGACGAAGCTCCATTTGGTTGTTGTTTGAAAGACTTTTTCCAGCGAACGGGTCCAATCCCTGCAGGTTCCACTCACAATGTCGTTCGCTGAGATTTCCCCACCGATTCAATCCGGTCAAGTTTTGCTACAGGTTATTCAGGAATTCCGCATCATGTACTGGCCTTAACAAAGATCCGGGTCAGCCTTTCAATGCGCGTGCTGAACCCCAAAGAGCGCCGCGATTCAGGCGATGGGGATAAAGCGACAGCATGGCATCGTACAATTCGAGCGTGGTCGAAGTCTTGTCGACAAGTCCGTCAAAGTCACGGATATATTGGCGGGTCTCCTCGATGACGTTTGGCCCGTCGCTGTTGGTTTCGCGCTTGTGTCCTGCTATCACGACTTTCGGCCTTAGAGCCTCGACTTTGTCTAGCGCGGCAACCCATTCCATACGCTTTTGGTGCGTCAACGATTCCGCAAAGTATTGGTGGACGTCATTGTAGGCGAGGTCTCCAGCGACAACGAGGCCGACCGACGGAACATACAAGCAGGTAGAATCGTCAGTATCGGTGTGGCCGACGTCGACGACAACCAGTTCTTGCCCTTCCAGATGCAGGGTGTCGCCCTTAAGCTCCTCGGGCAGGACGATGTTTTCGGGAATCAGACCCGGAAACCGCTTATTCCAAAGTCCGGCCATGGCTTGCGGAGATATTTGCTTCCGCATGATCTCGATCACTTTGGGTGTTGCGACCGCGCTGGCGCCGGGAAACCGCTCCAGCAAAATACCATTTCCGAAGAAGTGGTCGCCGTGACCATGCGTAGCGTAGATAGTTTTAAGGTTTTTGCCGCTCTCCTCAACCCAATCCGCAAGTGCGGTCGCCTGAGCAGTCGTCGCGAGCGTATCCACCAGAATTGCGTCACGCTCGCCGTAAATGAGAATCGATGACGTTGGCGACCACATGCGCACCGCTTCTCCCGGCGGGAGATCGTCGGAGACTGTCGGGACTGCAGGGGTCACGAAGACTTTCCAGTTCAGCCTGGAGGTGCTGGGCGGGATGCTCATGCTCTAAGCCTCTCTAATGGTTCGAGGTAGGTTGTCGGATCGGTGCTTCAAACGGGTAAGGCTCGACGACAGAAGCTCTCAGATCAGCGGAGCGCCTGAATGCCTCTCGTAGAAAGCGCGTTCTTGCTTCAGCTGAATCATTCGGGCGAATCTAGTTCAGTGCCACGGATCCTCCCACCACCAGATGGCGAGTAAACCAATCTCGCGCCTCATTGCCGGTGAGAGAGAATTCGGCCTCGTATGGTGAGAAGTGATTTCCCGGCAGCATCACCAGCTTTTTCGGCTCCTTGGCCTGGCTGTACGCATCAAGCGCAAGGTCCGGCCACGCCAGATCGTCTGCCAGCGCAACGATCATCAGTAGAGGAGTGGGAGAAATCCACGGTGTGAAAACCGAGTTCTCCACGCTGCGGTAAAGATCCATCGAACGGAGCGTCAGATAGTTCTTCCAGTTTGGCGCTATTTTTTGCTGCTCCATGAAATACTCATACGCTGCCGGGCCAGCCATCGCGCAAGGCTCGGTCGGGTTGTCGGACACGGCCTTCAGCGTCTGGGGCGGCTTGCCCGAATAGCGCTGCTCGCGATCTTCATCCTGAGCCCTGAGCGCGGCGGCTTGCACATGGCGGGGCAAGCGCTGGAACGCCTTAAAGCCGCTGATCGCAGGAATTTGCGAAACGACACGAAGATGCCGACCTGTGTCTTGTCGACCCCCGGCCGTCCGCTGATGTAGGTGATCGCGTCGCGGTAGCCGCGCCTCTGAAGCGCTGGATCGACTTCTTGTCGTGGCTCTCCGCCAGATTCGCCAAAATTGATGTTGTCATACGCCAACACTGCAAAGCCGCCACGCGCGAAGTACTCGGCGTACTTCATGATCGAGCCTTCCTTCACGCCCGACATGCCCGGAGCCATGACAATCACGGGCAAGGCCTCTTTCTTGCCCTTGGGCGTTAGAAAGATTCCCCTCAAGATTGCTCCGCAGGATTGGAATTCGACACTGGACCGTTCAATCTCAAAGTTGTTCTGGTTGTGAACGACGTTGCCGGCGCGAATGGCCGTGTTGTTGGTGCTCATAGTCCGACGCTCCTTCTCTAACCATTGTCTGACCGCGGGCTTGGCAAGCTTCGCCGCAGTCCTATGCGCCCCCGGATTCAACCCAGTCGGGTCGAGTCCGAGCATCCGGTCATAACCGGCGGAGTATGGGCCCTATGCTGGATGTAGCGGTCCGACCAGAAGCGATCCGCAGCGGCGTAGTCGCGTTTGTTGAACAGCGTGAAGGCTTCGAGCACGAGTGCCTTGTTCAGTTTGGCTGAAGTGCTAGCCATGGCGAAGCTTTCTGAGTTTGAGAGGCTGCCACGGTAACCGCTCCGCCGCCGCGGTCCCTAGGTCGTAAAAGAGTCTTTTTGGGACACAGGCGCTGCGTCGCTTCCAGAATCCGACAGAAGAACTTGCGGGCCGGGATCTGCGGGGCTGCGCCAACGAGGCTTTCTTGACCTCTCGCCATCCAACGACAGTCAATACGCTGCCGACATGCGATCAGCACGTCGTCTGAGCTTATTGCCCCGTTGCGCCACGGCCACGAGCCGCCTGGCGCAATGCATGGGGTGAATTTCCGAACCGCCTTATGAAGGCCCGCCGCATGCGTTCATGGTCACCGAAGCCAACCGAGGACGCTATCGACACTATCGGCTCGCGGCCGGTCTCTACTCGGGCCTTAGCCGCTTCCGCCCGCAATCACTCGATTACGGTCGCAGGAGTTTCGCCAGTTGCCTCATGGAAAGCACGTGCAAACTGTCGCGGACTGAGGGAGGCAATGCTCGCAAGCCGCTCGACCGTCAAGTCCTCTGCCAAGTGCGCCTGCGCAAACATGAGTGTTCTGCAGCGCGATCGGACAGTGGGTCCAGCGAAAGCATCTCGGAATATTGGGATTGGCGCCGGAATGGCACCACAAGGTTTCGAGCGACTGCTCGAGCCCGATTCCGTGCCATAGTCCGCTTCGATCAGCGCCAACGCCAAGTCTATGCCAGCCGTAACAGATATGTCCGTCCCTTACAAAGATTCGGTCGGATTCGACGTGCGCGGACGGGAAGCTGCGCGCGAGCCTCTCTGCGTAAGACCAGTGCGTCGTCGCCCGCCGTCCATCGAGCAGCCCGGCGGAAGCCAAGAGGAAGGCTCCCGTGCACACGCTGGTCACGCGTCAGAGTGGTCGAGCGTGCGTTCCCACCGCCGCAAACTCCGGCTCTTCCAAGTCAAAGACACCAGGGCCGCCGACCACCACAAACGTATCGATCGGACGCTCGGGAAGCGGCGCCCGCAGGTTCGCGTCTCCACGTAGGAGCTTCCTTGCCTTCAGGAAACGCGGACAAGACTCTTGCCGAAGTTGCGACCCGTCAGCATGTCAATGAAAGCGCGCGGGGCCGCCTCCAGGCCCTCCGCGATGTCTTCCCGGTAGCGGATCTCGCCGGACCTGACCAAGGGGATCAACTCCCTCAGAAAGCTATCATAGTGCTCGGCGGCAAACTCGCTGTCGACGAACCCTTCGATTCGGAGGCTGCGCCGGAGAATGGTCAACATCGTTTCCGCGACCGGCGGTGCACGGGCCGGTTCTGTATCGTTGTAGTGCGTAATGAGGCCGCAGACCGGGACCCGAGCATAGCGATTGAGCAGTGGTAGAACCGCATTCCAGACCGAGCCGCCGACATTCTCGAAATATATGTCGATCCCGTCCGGGCAGGCCTCCGCCAAGACATCGGAAAATCTCGCCGCGTTATGGTCAACGGCCGCGTCAAACCGAAGCTCGTTGCGGACGTAAGCGCGTCTGACTTCACCTTCCGCAATCCCGACCGCGCGCGCCCCTGCGAGTCGGGCAAGCTGGCCTACAAGGGACCCAACAGGCCCACACGCCGCAGCGACGACGACCGTTTCGCCGGCCTTGGGCTGACCGATCACCTTGAGGCCTGAATAGGCCGCGAACCCCGGCATGCCCAAAACACCAAGTGCAGTGGTCGGAGGGTTGCCACCAGTCGCAACGCGGCGCACCGCCTCCGCGGGCACAGCGGTATGCGTCCGCCAGCCGGTCCGCCCCTGCACGAGCTCGCCTTCACGGTAGCCTTGGTGGCGCGACACCAGGATCTCTGCGATGACTTCCCCTTCCATCACCTCTCCAAGTTCGATAGGCGCCGCGTAGGATTTGGCGTCGTTCATCCGTCCTCGCATGTAAGGATCAAGGGACAGATATTTGGTTCGGAGTAGAAGCTGGCCTTCGGCAGGAACCTGCACCGGCCCGGATTCCAGGCGGAAATCAGCCGGCGTCGGCAGTCCCTTGGGCCGTGCTGCAAGGACGATCTGGCAATAGGTGTCCAATCTTGGCTCCCGGCATGCAATTCCGCCAATGGAAGAGGCGCTCAGGATCGCGGCACGACGAATTTTATTCTGTCCGACCGCGGTCGTGCGTGAAAGGTCGCAGATGCCGCCATTTGAGACACGCGCCTAGGCTGCTGATAGCGCCACTCGTCGCGATGACTTCGCCCCTTATCGTCTCAGCGGAGAATTACATCGATCAGCCATCCGCCAAGCCGTGTCACGTGGCCACTGTGCCAAGAAGCCCTACAAGGCGCGCCAAGTGCTAGTTTTCTTGTTGGTTTTTCGCTGAATCGGCGGGATATTCGTCGATGCATTGGAGGGGACCGAAAAATACTCCCCTGGGGAGATCACCATGCACCGCGTTGGGTTAATTGTGCCGGCCGGCTTTCATGTCATGAGCTATGCCGCGCTCGCCACTTTCGACACCGCGAATTACATTGCCGGCGAAACGTTCTATGACGTGAGCATTCTGTCGGAAGACGGCGGGCCGGTGCCCAACTCTTTCGGCACGGCGACGGAGACTATACCTCTCAACGTCAAGCCTTTCGACACGCTGCTGTTAGGGGCCTGCCTTGCCATAACACCGCCGACCCCGAAGCTATTGGGGTTTCTTCGCGAAGCCATAAAGGACGCAAGGCGTGTCGCCTCGATCTGCCTTGGCTCATTTGTCCTGGCTGAAGCTGGGATTCTGGATGGGCGGCGCGCAACGACGCACTGGGCCTGGGCTCAAGAGCTTGCGCAGCGTTTCCCGAAGGTCCGGGTCGAAATGGACCGCATCTTTATAGCGGACGGTCCGGTCTGGACCTCCGCCGGGATGACTGCTGGCGTCGATATGGCGCTCGGTCTTGTCGAACGGGATATGGGCGAAGATGTCGCTCGCGCCACCGCCAAGATGATGGTCGTTCATCATCGGCGGGCCGGTGGGCAGTCCCAACACTCGGCGATGTTTGAGCTCGACGCGAAGAGCGATCGTATCCAGGATGCGCTCGCCTTTGCGAAAAAGAACCTGCGCGAGCCCCTGACGAACGAACAGCTTGCCCAAGCGGCACGTCTCAGCCCTCGGCAATTCACGCGCGTGTTTCGAAAGGAAACCGGTCAATCGCCTGCTCGTGCCATCGAGAATCTTCGCCTCGAGGCCGCACGCTATCTAATCGAGCAGGGTCGATTGCCGGTCGAGGTAATTGCCCGGGAAACCGGTTTCGGTGACCGGGAGCGGATGCGTCGCAGCTTCTTGCGCGCCTATGGTCAAACTCCTCAGGCCATACGCAACGCTTCTCATCCGCTCGCCACAATATAGATAATGGCGAGCGCGGCGACCCCGCCAGCCTTTTCCGGATGACCCCGACGTACCGACAATCGGAAGCGGGGCGATGACCCCACGTGCGAAGCAATCGATTGGGGTCCTTTCCTGAACACGGGGAGTATCGCGCCGAGTGGATCACCTGCCCTGACCAGGGTGATGAACGCTAGACCCCGCTCACGCCTATAAACTTCTGATTGGAAGCATAACCCCTCGCGCGATTGGCTGGATCAGCACTCTGTCGAAGGATGGTGTCGCGAACCTGGCGCCGGTCTCATTCTTCACGGGGGCGGGCCGCAAGCCGCCCATGGTCTGCATCAACTTGCAGCCGCGGTCGGACGGCGTGACGCTCAAGGACACGTTCACTAACATTCGCGACACAGGAGAGTTTGTCGCCAACATGGTGACGCTCGAGCAAGCGCATCAGATGCATCGGACCGCCTTCGAGTTCCCGCCGGGGACCGACGAGTTCACTGAGGTTGGGCTAGAGAAAGCGCTCTGTGAAGTCGTCCGCGCGCCGAGGGTGGCTGGCGCGCCGATTGCTATGGAATGCCGTAGGCACGCGATCATTCCCCTTGGGGAAATTGGAGACCACATGGTCATCGGAGAGGTTCTACGCTTTCACATTCGCGACGACCTCTACCTTGAGCGTGGTAGGATTGATACGGCGGCAATTCACTCCGTGGGCCGGCTCGCTGCAGAGTACACGCTTGTCGAGAACGTCTTCGTCACGCCTCTCGACGACGAAATTATCAGCAGTCGTGCGGGTAGTCGCATGCAGCGCCTCGATGGGCGCCCGGAAGGATGGTCGCCGATCGACACCAAGGGCTGGTCTCCATCCGGTGCGACAACGTAGCAAAACGGGGGAGAAGCTGTGATGACCGGCCAAGCAGCGCCCGCTCTCATCCTAGTGCACGGCTTTCTCGATTCAGGTGAGGTCTGGCGGCCCATTTTGAACATTCTTGGCACGTCGGCCAACGGTTGGTCCACCCCCGATCTACCCGGTATGGGAAAGTTATGGGACACAGAAGGACCGTTCTCTCTTCGTCGCCATGCAGATGCGATCACTGCCCTGATTGATCAGATGAGCGGCGGCGGCGGCGTCGTCCTCGTCGGGCACAGCATGGGCACGCAGATCATCGAGCTCGCCGCGCAAAACCGCCTGCAGAGCGTCCTTGGCCTCATCCTCCTTTCGCCCATACCGCTCGCGGGTGCCCATGCTCCGGCCGAGATTGCCGGCGCACTTGCTGCATCGGGCGAAAATATCGAAACCCAACGGGAGCTTCGACGACAGCTGATGGCACCTGGGTCCAAGACGGATCTGCTCGAGTGGCTGATCGGGCTTGGACGGAACGTCAAACAGAGCACGACTGAACAGCTCGTGTTCGCTTGGAACGAAGGGATCGCCGAAGGCACCCGCCCCAGCGCCTTCGCAGGGCCGACTCTCGTAGCAACTGGTGAGGCGGATTCCTTCGCTACGACGCAGATGGCAAAGGAAATCGCGTCTCGCTTTCGAAATTCCTCATTGGTTTCGATACCAAACGCCGGTCACTGGCCTCACGCGGAGAATCCGCAGTTCGTTGCAAAGATCGTGTCGGACTTCGTCACGTCTATTTCCACGCAGACAGGGGCATCCAAGGCGCGAGGCGGATGGGCCCAAGCTTTCGGCGATCGGAGCGAAGGCCGCTTTACTGAGAATTTCGACGAGTCTGTCGTGTTCGAGGCCTCTGCCATGACAGCCCGCGTTGAGGGCCGCGAACGCGTCGCGACTATACTGGGTGCGGCGAGCCGGCTCTATGAGGCGCTGGAGTTTACACGCCGTGCCCAGGACGGCGATCATTCCTTCATGGAATGGGAAGCACGTTTGCACGGGGGCGAGCGCGTCTCGGGCATTACGATCCTTACGACCAATGCGGGCGGCAAGATCGTGGGCATCGCCATCCACCATCGGCCGCTGCCCGGCCTGCTTCGTTTTTCGGCCGAGCTTCGTCGAGCCTTGGCCGGAAAAATTGAGCCGGAGCTGTTCTACGGCGCTTCGTAGCGACGTCCGTGTAACACCCGTGCGGCCTGGGCGACGGCGCGATGTCGAAGTCAGAGAGTCCGAGCCTGACGCAAGGTGGGTGTAGAAAACCTGTAACGGGATGATATCGCAGATGGCCATCCGCGAGGACATCAGGTTTACCGTCGATGGAGGCGTCAAGCTCGGCGCCTGGCTATATCTGCCGGACGGCCCTCGCTCACATTGCCCAGCGATCACGATGGCCCACGGATACGCCGGAACACGCGAGCACGGCGTTGCCAAATTTGCCGAAGCATTTGCGGCCGCCGGTTTCGTCGTCTTGCTGCATGATCATCGAGCGTTCGGCGTCAGCGACGGCGAGCCGCGCCAGGACGTCGATCCTTGGCGCCAGATCGCCGATTGGCGGCGGGCGATATCGTATCTCGAGAGCCGGACGGAAGTCGACGCATCCCGCATTGGAATCTGGGGCACGAGTTACGCGGGAGGGCACGCGCTTGTTCTCGGCGCGACAGACAAGCGTATCGCGTGCGTGGTCGCTCAAGTTCCGACCATCAGCGGATACGAGCAGGGATCGCGGCGTGTCCCACCTGAAGGCATAGCGGCGCTGGAGGCTGCTCTCAACGATGACGAAAGAGCTCAGGCGCGTGGCGAGTCCCCTCGACTGCAGGCTATCGTCAACAAGGACATTGGGGTCCCCGCGTCCTACCGGACGCAGGATGCCATTGATTTCTATCTCCAGCCGCTTAGCCCCGGCGCGAGATGGGACAATGTGGTGACGATGCGGTCGACGCGGCTGGCACGGATGTACGAGCCGGGCGTATGGGCCCCGAGAATTGGGCCGACGCCGCTGATGATGATCGTTGCGAGGCAGGACACCGTCACGCTGACTGATCTCGCTCTCGAAGCCTACGAACGCGCACACGAACCCAAGAAGCTTGTAATGATTCCGGGTGGTCACTTCGATCCCTATTTGTCCGGCTTCGACGCGTCGTGCGGCGCTGCATTGAAATGGTTTCAAGAACATCTCGAGCACTAGGGAGATTTGAAATGCCGCTGATCAGCTTGGAGAGCGAAGGCTCGCTCGCCGTCATAAACTTGGAAAATCCGCCTCAGAACCGGATCAACGAGGCGTTGGCTGCCGAGCTTTCCAGTGCGGTCGACAGCATCGAAGCCGGAGAATTCCGTGCGGTTCTCCTTCGTGCGAATGGGCCGGACTTCAGCTTCGGCGGCGACATCATGAATTGGCCCGACATGACGGTTCGCCAATTGCGGGCGACGTTCGAGCAATACATGACGGTCTTCAACCGCTTCGAGCGGCTCCCGCTTCCGGTGATTGCCGCGGTTCAGGGCCTTTGTTTCGGCGGCGGCCTGGAACTGGCGATCCGGGCGGACATGATCTTCGCGGCGGAAACCGCAACCTTCGGTCATCCGGAGCAGACGCTTGGGATCGTCACGGTGCTCGGAGGTATCTATCGGGTCGCGGAGCGAGCCGGGCGATCGTTCGCCTCCGAATGGGCTCTCACCTCCGAACGCGTTCCGGCGGCGACCATGATGCAGCGCGGCGTCGTCAATCGCGTGGTGCCGGACGCCGAATTGGATAAGAGTGCGCGAGAGTTCGCGATGCGCCTGGCTAAAGGACCCACGCGTGCTTACGCGGCGCACAAGGCGCTTCTGAGAATTTGGGCGGAAGCGGGCGTTGCAGCCGCGGACAGCGCGATGTTCGATATTGCTATACCGCTGTTCGAGACAGGGGACGTCCGACGGGGCATTCCATCCGCTGTGAAGGCGCTTAAGGCGGGGCAACCTCGCCCCGCCATGGATTTCCAGGGCCGCTGAGGGTTTCAGAAAGTTCGATCGTATGAGCTTGACTCGGAAAGGTATCTCGATGCAGGTGCGGAAGTCGACTTCGACAGGTACTTCCAGGATCTACGCTCGGGTCAAAGCACTGCGACGAAAGCGACGACAGTCAGTCGATTGTGTCTCAACCAGCAAAGCTAGCATCGTCCTGGTCCACGGTGTTTGGGCCGACGCGTCGTCCTTCAACCGGGTGATCCCGGTGCTTCATGAGGAAGACTACGAAGTCGTCGCTCCACAATTCGGTCCCGACACGCTTGCTAGCGATGTCGACGCGGTCGAGCGGGCCCTACGGCGTTTCCGGAGCCCCACCATCCTCGTTGGACACTCCTACGGTGGAACTCTCATCACTGCCGCTGGCGTCGATAATCGTGTCGCCGGCCTAGTCTATGTTGCCGCGCTTGCTCCGGATGCGGATGAACCCGGCAGAGCTTGCAGGACAAGTTTCCAGTCACCGACCTCTTCAAGTTCAATCACGTCGAAGTCTCAGATGGGCTACTATGGATGAAACCCACGGCCGGCTGCTTTGCGATCGATCTACCCGAAGGAAGGCAAAACCTTATCTGGGCGACGCATGCTGCACCAGCAGCGGACCTCCTGACCCAGAAGATCGCCGGCACAGCCTGGAGAACCAAGCCAAGTTGGTACGTTGTCGCCAAAGACGACCGCGTCGCTCACCCCACGATGCAACGGTTCTGCGCGCAGCGCATGAGGGCGACCATTTACGAAGCCGACGGCGGTCACATCTCAATGCTTTCGAATCCTGATTTGGTCATCGAGGTAATTCGCGAAGCAGCGGATGCCGTTACCGCATCGTGTCTCAGGTGACGCCTCCAGCCGGTTGGATACGATGCCTTATTGGGCATCTGCGCATCAAGGACACACTTACCGCTTACTCGAAGGGCAATTCGCGTAGCAGCTTAATGTTGAGGATACATGCCCCCGCGCGGCAAATGCACAATACCGAACCGCAAAAATGGCCAACAAGCCGACGTACGCCATGGCTAACAGGACGCGCAAAGCTGCTCAATTCAGGAGGAGGCACGTGATGCGCAAAGACATCGAGTTCAAAACTGAAGATGGAGTCACGCTACGCGGTTGGCACTACTTGCCCAATGGACGACAGGGCAAGGTTCCAACCATTGTGATGGCTCACGGCTTCTCCGCCGTGAAAGAAATGTATCTTGACCAATTTGCCGAGGCGTTCGCGGCCGCCGGGCTGTCGTCGGTCGTCTTCGATAACCGAAACTTCGGCGCAAGTGACGGCGAGCCGCGACAAGAGATCGACCCTTGGCGGCAGGTGCGCGACTATCGCGACGCCATTACCTACGCTGAGACGCTTGCAGAGACCGACTCCGATCGCATTGGGATCTGGGGATCCAGCTACAGCGGCGGCCACGTTCTCGTGGTCGGAGCGATAGATCGACGGGTCAAGTGCGTCGTGTCGCAAGTACCGCTGGCAAGTGGTCACAACAACGCCCGTCGGCTCGTTCGGGCCGACCACCTTGCAGGCGTCCAGGAGATGTTTGAACAGGATCGACGAGCGCGAATGGCGGGTAAGCCGCCGGCCATGATTCCGGTGGTGGCCGAAGACCCCGCCTCGGCCTCAGCCTTACCAACGCCTGACAGTTGGAAATGGTTCACTGAAACTGGGCGCGCTCGCGCGCCATCTTGGAGGAATGAGGTGACGCTTCGCTCGGTTGAGATGTTCACAGAATACGAACCTGCCAGCTATGCGAGATTCATCAGCCCAACCCCCCTTTTGATGGTTGTTGCGTTGGGCGATGTGTTGACAGTCGCTGACCTGGCGCTCGACGCATACGAGCAAGCGCTTGAGCCCAAGAAGCTAATTGCGCTCTCTGGCGGCCACTTTGACGCATACGTGAAGGACTTCGACGCTGCGTCAAAGCCGGCTGTCGATTGGTTCACCCAGCACCTCGCTTCAAAGTAGCCAAACTCCCGTTCCTAAAATCAAGTCGGTTAAAAGCGGGGGCCGTCTTGAAATTGACTGCACAAACGACAGGAGATGCGAATGCCCATGATAGATGTGATATTTCCTAAGGGTTCGTTGGACGAAGCCGCAAAGGCGAAGCTCAACGCAACGTTGTGGGAGACCGCCCTGCGCTGGGAGGGTATTGAGGCCACAGAAGGCGCCGCGTCTGTCGCCTGGGTGTTTCTCGACGAGCGTCCGGAAGGCCACATAAGCGTTGGTGGTAGGCTGCCCGGCCAGAGCATCTATCGGCTCAACGTCAGGGTTATGGTCGGCTTTATGGATCAGGAACGGATCGATAGGATGGTCGCGGAGCTAACGAATGCCGTTCTTACGGCGGATGGAAAGGTCGGTGACGGCAGCCCGCGAGTATTCTGTATTGTCGAAGAGATCCCGAGCGGCACTTGGGGTATCGACGGTAAAGTATGGACGACGGTCTTCACCGCGCAGACATTGGGCTTAGACGAACGACGTGTCGAGCGCATGAGAGCCGTGGTGGCCGAACGTCCAAGGCTCGATGTCAAGATCCCGCTAGAGGCGTGAGCGTCGGTACGACATTATACTAGCTCCTGCCGGGACCTGGGGCGCAGGGAGTCGCTTCGTTTTCGTCTGGGTCGCAACCGATCGATGTGCATGGGGAGACATCTCTCAGAAGGAGACGGCTCTCTGTCAAGGCCCGCACCAAACGTCGCACCGCCAAGTCTCGGGAGTGAGAATAGCGGCTAGGCATCGACGCCGCTACTAACTGTTAGCTCGAGCCTCATGCCAATCCGTGCGGCGTCGGTCGCTGGGAGGGGATCCTGCCGTGATGAGTCTCGACCTCGCCTGGCACTGCGGAGCAGCCTTGAGCCATGACAATGGGGAAGTATCCCCCAGCAAAGCCGGGGGCATTAGGTTTGGGGCCGCTCAAAGCGGCCCGTTGGGGTCGCTGACGCGGCCCCGGTTCTGTTGGCCACCTGAAGGTGGTCTTCAGCGCC
>WNFI01082690.1_pt1 | contig 12791 bp, 14 predicted proteins | sample 5400471 | NCBI WGS metagenome assembly WNFI01 (sample SAMN13153348, study PRJNA577476) | soil metagenome | isolation source: 100 cm saprolite on Douglas fir-dominated hillslope | place: USA:California | collected 2013-09-17
TCGCCCCTCAGCTAAGGATTCCGGGTACGGCGCCGGCCGATGAGGTGCCGCCGGGTTCTGCTGACGGAACGAGCACTGCCGACGGCACAGCGCGGGTGGAGTCGGCTGACCGGACGGACTCCGCGGTCGAGCCGAGTCCGGCCGAGAGCCGGGCGCTCGGCGATTCGCTACAGAGAGGCTGGCAGCGTGCCAGGGCTGATGGAGCCGGGCTGGACGACGTCTGGGCGGCGGCCAGCAGCCATGGCGATGCAGCGCTTTCGGAGGACCGAGAGGGTACGTGATGGAGCAGGCAGGTCCGCCCGCCAGTATGAGCTGGGTGCTCGATGACCTGGTCCGCCGGGTCGACGGAGTGAGGCAGGCGGTCGTGCTCTCACGCGACGGACTGACCCTTGGTGCCTCACGCGGGCTGAGCCGGGAGGATGGTGATCACCTTTCTGCCGTCGCGGCCGGTGTGCAGAGCCTGGCCCGCGGCGCGGGTGTCCACTTCCATGGCGGGAACGTTCGCCAGACCATCATCGAGATGGACGCGGCACTGCTGTTCATTGCGGCGGCAGGCAAAGGCAGCTGCCTGGCGGTAATCTGCCAGGCCGACGCGGAGCCTGGCCTGATCGCTTACGAGATGGCGATGCTCGCCAAGCGCATTGGCCAGCACCTCGCAGTCAACCCGCGGATAACAGCCGACGGGAGGACGCCCGCCGACGGGCAAGCGCCGGTCGGCTCCGGGGCCGGCCGGGCCTCCGCACGGGAGGTTCCGCCGGGATGATCTCTGGCGACGAGCGATGGCTGGACCGAGACGCTGGCCCGGTTGTCCGGTCGTACGCGCTTACCCGGGGCCGGACCCAGTCGCGTGGCCCCGACCTGGGGCTGATTGACCTGGTGGTAGCGGTCGCCTCGGCGCAGGTCGAGCCTCGTCGGCTCGGGCCCGAGCACAAGAGCCTGCTGAGCTTGTGCCGCAGCCCGGTCACGGTCGCCGACCTGGCATCAGAAATTGACCTGCCGCTCGGGGTGGTTCGGGTCCTGCTGGGCGACCTGCGCGAAGGCGGCCTGGTCCGCGTCGTCGGCTTGAGCAACGAGCTGACGCCCGAGGAAAGCGTGATGAGGAGCGTCCTTGATGGACTCCGCGCGCTCTGACTGCCCCACGTTAGCTGCCAGTCCGGGCGAACCGCCTGTCGTCGCGAAGATCCTTGTGGCCGGCGGGTTTGGCGTAGGCAAGACAACCTTGGTCAGTGCCATCAGCGAGATACGGCCGCTACGCACCGAGGAACTGCTGACCGATATGGGCATCGGTGTCGACGATGTCAGCGAGGTGGCGCAGAAAGCCACGACGACCGTCGCAATGGATTTCGGCCGGATTACCTTCCCCAGCGGCGCGCTGCTGTACTTGTTCGGCACGCCCGGACAGGAACGCTTCTGGTTCATGTGGGACGAGTTGGCGTTCGGCGCCCTGGGCGCGGTGGTGCTGACCGACACCAGGAGACTCGCGGACTGCTTCGCTTCGGTCGACTACTTCGAGCGCCGGGATACGCCGTTCGTCGTCGCGGCCAACTGTTTCGACGATTCGCCGCGCTACAGCCTGACGGAGATCCGCGACGCGCTGGATCTCGATCCTGACGTCCCGGTGCTTCTGTGCGATGCACGCAGGCGGGAGTCAGTAAAAGACGTGCTGGTCGCGTCAGTGTCGCACTCGCTAACCCGGCGCCGGATCCGCCAGTCCCGGATTCTGCCGGCCCAAGGCCGTGACCGGGACGGTGCTGTCGGTTAACGTCGAGGGCAAACCTAGTCGCTGCCGCGTTCCAGGCAGTCGGCGCGGCAAGGAGGTTCGCCTGTGGAGGACATTGCGGACAGGTTCCTGGAAATAATCCATGAGCTAGAGGACATAACGGGCAGCGTGACGGCGCAGCGCGCGCTGGCCGACTTCGACGAGACGACGCTTCAGGTGTTCTGGAAAAAATGGCCGCATTTGTCGTCGTGGGCCGGGTCACTGTGGGGGATGCTGTCGGCCGAACTGGCCGGGCCATCGTCGCGGCACGAGGATCCTGACCTGGACGAGATCGGTGAGAGTGGCTAGCATGGCCGCCCTTCGCGATCTGATGAGCACCACGGTGGTATCGGTCTCGCCGGGAAACTCGGTCGCGCACGCCGCGGCGGCCATGGTCATGGCCGGGTCGGGCTCGGCTGTCGTCATGCAAGGCCCCTTCCTGGCCGGCATCCTGACCGAGCGCGACGTACTGCGGGCTGCTGCGTCAGGTGAGGACCTGCGCGGCTCAGAGGTCTCGGAGTGGATGACGCACGACCCGCAGTCGGCGGGTCCCGACGCGTCCGCCGAGGACGCCGCGCAGATCATGCTCCTGAATGGCTTCCGGCCCCTGCCGGTCGTCGAGGGTCGCGAGGTGTGCGGCGTGGTCAGCCTCCGGGACCTGTTCGCCGCCCGGATCCGCCGGTAAGACGGGCCGGGCTAAGCGGACGAGGCGGCGCGCAGAGAGCGGTACAGCAGCTGCTGGTCGCCAAGGCGGCGGCGCAGTTCGCGCTCGAGGCCGCCGATCGGGACGAGATTCTGCGGTGCCCGTGGATCCTTATGCGGCGCGCTGGCCAGCGGCGGCAGCACGCGGGCGCTGAGATCGGCTAGCCGTTTTATTTCGGGAACGGGGAGGTTCGCTGAGCACTCCAGCCGGACGACCCCGGACCATGGGGCACCGGACGAACCCGGCAGCCGGAGGTACCACGAGTTGCGCCGCCAGGAGGTGCCCATGGTGAACGCCGGCGTGCGCTGGCCCGCATGCAAGGAGGCGACAACTGCAGCTTGAGGGGCCGGCAGATACGCGGTGTGGTGCGTCTTGATGTAGCCGATCGTGCGGTCCAGGTGCGTGCGGCCACGCAGCGGGCCGTCGACGAACAGCAGGTCGTCGCCGTCCGGGTGCTCCTTGCGGAACAGCAGCGCCAGGCGCTCCTCGGCGGCGCCGAGGCGCTGCTGCAAGGCCAGCGACAGCTTGTCCATTCCCGGACCGGCAGCGACGTAGGCCGGGTAGCTGGCGTGCCGGCTATCGATGCTGGCCGCATCAGGCGCCGCGGTGAACAGGCCGCGCTCGACGGCCACCTCGCTGATCTTCGCCGACCCGTTGCAGCAGACCAGTCCGGCCGCAATCGACGCTGCGATGCCGGGCGCGGGCTGAGGATCCGATCCGTGTACCCAGATGCGGGCGTCAATGCGGCGCACGCCGTCCAGGAACAGGAGCGTTTGCGCGACGGGACCGGAGTCGTCCGGGCTCAACGGCCGCCACTGGGCGGCCGGCAGCTCCAGGTCGAGGTCGAGCTCGGCGCTGGAATCGGGCAGCGCCTCTTCGCCCATTTCCTCGCCGAAGGCCATGCCGTAGCCGGGATCCCATGGGTCGACCGAGAACAAGACCGGAGCCGCGACCGTGCTCATGCGCGTTCCTTGACCAGCGTGGAGGTAGTGCCGCTGCGCCTCACGACGAAGCGCACCGGGACCCGCTCGGCTAGCTCGGTCACGTGCGTGATCACTCCGACCATCCGGTCCGAGTCCGTGGCCAGCTTCTCCAGCGTGCTCGCGACGGTTTCCAGCGTGTCGGGGTCGAGCGTGCCGAAGCCCTCGTCGAGGAACATCGAGTTCAGTTCGCGCTTCCCCGAGGACAGCCCGATGACCTGCCGGGACAGTGCTAGGGCGAGGGCGAGCGAAGCCTGGAACGTCTCCCCGCCCGAGAGCGTGTTGACTGGCCGCCGTGTCCCGGCGTCGGCGTAGTCGATGACGACGAGCTCGTTGCGCTCATCGCGGTCGAGTTCGTACTGACCGCCGGACAACTCCAGCAAGGTCGCGGACGCCTCGCGTACGAGCGAGTCGAGTGCCTCGCTGCAAAGCCACCGCTCAAACGAGGTCGCCCGGAGCAGGTTGCCGAGCAAGGCCGCGACCTGCCCGTCTTCTTTGTGGGCGGCGATCTGCTTATCGAGCTGGGCGGCTTGCTTGCGGTCGGCGCTGATTCTCTGAAGGTAAGCTTCGGCCTGGGCTCGCTGCCCTGCGAGCGCTGCCGCGGCCCTCGACAGATCAGCTACCTCTACGCCGTTCTCGGCTAGCTGCTTCGTGATCGCGTCCGCTGCCTCCGTGCACCGTTGCTGCAGGCCGCCGACCGCGGCGCCCAGCTCCGGGAATCTGCGCGTGCGCTTGTCCCGCTCGGTACTAGCCCAGCCGGCCAGGGCCGCCCATGCTGTAGCAAGACCCTGGCTGCTCGCTATCGCCGGCGCCCCGCGGACGAGCTCGACGAGCTTGTCTCGCGCAGTATTCAGCGCTGCCCAGGCTTGCTGCTCGTCTTCGGCCAGGGCTGTACGGGATCTCTCCGCCGCGGCCAGTTCGGTCTGCCGGGCAACTGCCGACCTACTGGCGCTGGCCACCGCTTCATCGGCCGCGATGATGGCCTCCAGTTGGCGGGAGAGCTCTGCTTCCGGTGGTGCCCCTGCCATGACCTGCACCGCTTTGTCCAGCCGGCTCCGCGTGCCGTCCCTCGCCGACTTCGCGGACGCAGCCGCCTTTGCCGATTCCTGATGCTCGGCCCGGGCATGCCGGAGGGCGGCGACCGCCATCCCGAGCGCTGCCCGGGCCGCGTCGAGATCGGCGGGCGGTTCCAGTTGCGGCAACTTCAGAACCGCCTGCCTGCACACGGGGCAGTCGTCGCCGACGTGCAGTGTCTGCGCCAGTCCCGCGGCCGCATGCGCTCGTTGCGCCGCGTCTAGCCTTACCTGAGCCGCGGTGACGGCGGCATCGGCTGTCTCCAGCCGGGCGGCTAGCTTGTCCTCGTGCTCGCGGCGTCTCGCGAGCGCCGCCTCCTGCTGCCCGGCCTCGGAGACAAGATCGCGGCGCAGCTTGTGCATCTCCAGCAGGCGCTGAGTCTCGGCCTTGTCAGGCAATGTGGCGCGGGCGCGATTGGCCTGTTCGGCCGCCAGGGCAGCCTCCTCCCGCCGCTGCCGGCCGCTTGCGACCAGTGCCTCGGCGGCGGCGATTTGTTCGGCCAGCCCGGGAACCTCCGCAGGCACGCTCAGGCGAGCGAGCAAGGCGGCCTCGTTCCCCACATCCTTGAGAAGCTGCGCCGCCTCGGCTGCCTGCCGCTGGACGTCCGCCAATGCGGCGAGGGAAGCGTCCACCTGGGCTGCGAGCGCGGTCAGCGCGGTGAGGCGCTCGGCCGCGGCGGTTTCAGCCTCCCGCGTGGCGCCCGCGAGCCGGTCGCGGGCCTGCTGGGCGGCGTCGCGCAGACTGTCTGCCCGCTGGGCGCGCTCCCTGGCCCGCTGCCCGATATCCCTGTAGACGCCGAACGCCAGCAACTCGACCAGCAGGCGCTGGCGGTTGGCGGGGGTCGCGCGCAGGAACTCGGAGAACCCCCCCTGCGGCAGCAGCACCGACTGGGTGAAGTGCTCGTAGCTGAGGCCGAGCAGGTGCTGGATCCGGGACTTGACCTGGTCTGGTCCTTCGGCGAGTTGCTCGACGCTTGCCTCGATGATGTCGCCGAGCGGTGCGTCCGCGGGGACCGACGCGTCGAGCCGCTCCAGCCGGGCCGCCTTGGTGGTCACTTGCCCGCGTTTATCGCGAGACAACGAGCGCATGGCGACGTAGCGCTCGCCAGCCAGCTCGAAGACCAGGCAGACCTGGCAGGTGTTCGCCGACGGGGCGAGCGCGAAGCCGATAGCGTTCTCGTTCCCCCAGCGCGGGACCGTGCCGTAAAGCGCGAAGCAGAGCGCGTCGATGACCGTGCTCTTGCCGGACCCGGTGGGCCCGACCAGTGCGAAGAACTCGACGTCGGCGAAGTCGATCTCGGTGGCATTCCGGTACGTGCCGAAGCCGTCGAGCAGCAGTCGCATAGGACGCATCGCAGGTCCACCTCCCGTCTCGCCGTGGTGGGACCGGACTGGCTCGCCCGGGCGACTGGCCAGACCACTGCGTTTCACCTGGGACGTGGCGTCACGGGTGATGCCGCAGTGGCGCCGGACGGGCATGACTACCGCGGCCATGGCTGGCTGGCTAAGCTCGGTAATGGCTGGGCCGGCGAAGAGCTGACCTTCTCGTGATGGGCCGATACGCGATGCTCGTACTCACCGGCAGCCTGATCATCGGGCTAGCCACCGTGGCTGGGGCCTGGCTGGGCCGCCGGAACGGTGCCCGGCGGGAAGTCTATTTCGGCGCTGCCGCAGGGGCGTTGCTGGTCATCGCGGGCGTTCACCTGCTGCCGGACGCCTGGTCCGCGGCTGACCGGGCCGGCATCTCCGGGTGGGCCGTGCTAGCCGTCGCCGTCGGGTCGTTCTGGCTGGCAGGCCTGGCGGTACGGAGGGGTTGCGCGTGCCAGCTCGACCGCGAGGCGGCCGGCGGTGCGGGGACCGCGTCGGCGCTTGCCGTCCACCGGCTGCTGGAAGGCGTCGCGCTGGCGCTCGGCGGCTCAGTCGCGGTAGCGGTGGCGCTGTTCGTGCACGCATTCGCGGAGGGCCTGGCTGCCGGGACGCTGCTGAGCTCGGTACCCAAGCGCCGGGCGGCGCTGTGGCTGGCGGCAATGTGCGCAAGCCCGGTCGCGGGCGCGGCCGTGGCGGCGGCCGGGGTATTCCCGGCCCGCGCGGAGCCGGTGCTGCTGGCCGTGGTCGCAGGAGTGCTCGGCCAAGCCGCCAAAGTCAGCTTCGGCGCGGCGTTCCGCCCGGTGGGACGGCTCACCCAGCTTGTGCTGTCCGCCCCGGCGGCGGCCACTGTGGTCGCGGCCGTGGTCACTACGTTCGCTGTTCGCGGCGTGGGTTGACGGGCGCGCCTGGCTCGGGCAGGCTCGCCGCGCGGCCGGATCAAGGGATGGAGCATTCAATGAAGTTCAACCTGACGCACTACATCGATGAAGCGCTGGAGCTAAGTCCCGAGGACGATGCAGCTTTCGAGGTAGCGATAAACGCCTGGGATACCGAGATGCTGGACCGTGGCGTGCTGGTCGGCGGGTCCCGCCTGCGGCCCGTCAGCGAAGCGACGACCTTGCGCGTGCGGGACGGTGAGGTGCTGGTGTCCGACGGCCCGTTCGCCGAGACCAAGGAGCAGATTGCCGGCTATTCCGTGCTTGAGTGCGCCGACATGGCCGAGGCAATTGAGGTTGCCTCGGCCCATCCGACGGCCAAGATCGGGACCTTCGAGCTGCGGCCGTTGTGGGAGGACTAAGGCCGTTACGGCTTCGAGTCGTCTATGGCGTCCTTTCCGAAAGCCCTCTGCACGCGTAGCAGCTTGCGGGAGTCGGCGTTGAGCGTACGGACGTCCTGCCTGATGGTGGCGGCTGACGCGCCGCTCGAGGAGTCTGCGACGAGCGTCTGCAGGTCGAGTTGCACGATGTCCAAATTTGCCTGCACCCGCTGCGATTCGGCCGGTCCCTCCGGTGAGCCAGGGGCGACCGTCGCAAGCGAGCCGAACAGGCCATGCGACTCGCCGAAGGGGCCAGCGGTGAAGTACACCGTGTTACTGGCGCCTCCAGCCCCGCCGTTGCCAACCCTCAGCGCCCACAGGCCGTCGATCTTGATGGGCTCGCCGTCGGGGTCCTTGAGCTCGCCTAGCCGAGATCCGGTGGTGGCGTCAAACGCGTTGACGTGCCCGTTGCCGAAGTTGCCCACCAGCAGCACGGGACCGTTATTGGGGTTGCTGAGCCCGCCGAAGCCCTGCGGGGCAATCGCCAGCCCCCACGGCGAGTCAAGCGGCCCGCGCGAGATCAGCCGTGTCGTCCCTCCCGGCAGGCCGGGGGTGCCGTCGAGGTTGAAGACGTCCACAAAGCCATGGTGAGGGCCGGCCACATCATCATGCTTGGTCGCATTCTGCCGGGCATAGCTGACATAGACCTTTCCGTCAAGAACCTGGACGTTGAACGGGGCGTAGCCCGCAGGCAGGTTCGGGTCTGTGAAGGCGCCGGGGGGCAGCGCTGTGACCCTGCTGAACGAGGCGTCGTAGACGTCGATGTTCCCGGCACGGAAGTTGGAAGCGTAGAGCAGAGCCGTGCTGTTGGCATCAGCGGCGATGATCGGGGTGCCGCTGGTTGCAACGGCCAGGCCCTTGTAGACCGCCCCGGTCTGCTGGCTGGGGTCGGGATTGGTGAAGTTGTTCCCTGAGTTATCGACGGCAATGGCCGCTTGGACACTCGCTCCACTGGGGCCGCCGAACCGCCCAGTGGGATCGACGGCGGGGTTCCAGCCGGCAATTGTCCCGTCCTCGGTCGCGACGGTGATCGGGAACGCGCCGCTGGCGAGGCCGGTGTTGAACACCGTCCCGGTCGGCGTGCCGCCAGTGGTGCTAACTGGGGTGGGGATGTTCACGACCAGCGGGTTGACGGCCACCGGCGTGTTGCTGGCGCCAGGAACCTGATAGAGCGTGGCCACTCCGGCGTTGTTGTCAGAGATCCAGAAGGGGCTGGCGCCGCTCTCAGAGATACCCCACGGGTTCACCAGATTCGGGTCGGCAACGGCGGCAACGCCCGGCAAGTCCGACACCAGGTCAGTTTGCAATACCGTTCCGGAGGTGGTCGCCGTTGCCGGTGCCGCCTGTGCGGTGACGCTGGTGGCGGTCAGCGAGCCGGCGGCGACCAGCGCGACCACAGCCAGCTGCGGGATGGGCAGCGGCCGTAAGCTCCATATCCGTGGGTTCACATTGCCCTCCAATGCGTCTTCGCTGATGGCGGGACGACCGCGGTCTGCCGCGGAGTTCGCAGGAAGCAGCGCAGTCACGCGTAGTGTAGCCACCGCCACGCTCGACGACCGGTGAAACGGAATCGTTGGCCGCCGTGTCGGAAGCCGTAAGCTGCCGGAACCCCTGGACGCCTACCTATACCTGTTCGGCGGATGCAGCAAGGGTCGTGTCGGGCTGACCGCTGGTCATGTCCTCGAGCAGTTCGGCGAACATCCGCTCCACGCGCTCGTCGGCCACGTTTTGCTCGGCCAGGTAGTCACCAAAGAGCTGCAGCGGTGAGCGGCCAGCCCGGCTGGCCTTGTCCCCGTGAGTTCCAGGACGCGGCCGGTGCGCGTCGTCAAGCTGGACCTCCAGCGCGTTCGGCAGCTTCTCCCGGACCAGGTCGCCGAGGCCGGCCCTCGCCGACTCGGCCAGGATGACCCGAAGGTAGGCGTCGCCGACTCGCTCGCCCTCCTCGATGACATAGTCCAGCGTCCCGCGCAACGTCCGGAGTGGACGGCCGCCGGTGATGTCAACCCGGCGGGCGTCCGCGCGGATGCCGGGCGCCGCCGTGACGATCAGGGCGCCCGGTTCGTTTGCCTCCTCGCCGAAGTCGATCGCCAGCGGCGAGCCGGAGTAGAACGTCGGGCACGGTGCCGGGATCTCTTGCTGGCGGTGCAGGTGCCCGAGCGCGGCATAGTGGGCGGAAGCGGGGAAGATGCCCGACGGCACCGCGTACTCGAACGCGGTCTGGACGTCTCGCTCGCCGCCGACGATGGCGGCGACCCGCCGGGCGTAGTCGAGTGCGTGCTCCGCGGCTTCGTGCAACAGCAGCTCGGCCGCCCGCACCGCATAGCGCTGGGATAGGAACGGCATCGCCGCGACCGTCACGGGCTCGCCGCCTCGGGTCGTCAGGCGCAACGTCCCGCCGGAGGCCGGCGTCTTAGGCGTGCCGAGAATGTGCAATCCGAGCTCGCCCAGGACCGGCCGGTAGACGTTGTCGAGCAGACTGGCGTTGTCGTGGTTCCCGGCGATGGCGACGACCTGCCGGCCGTCCTCACGCAGCGCGAGCAGGGCGCGCATGACCAGGCCCTGCGCCTTCGGGCTGGGAGCCGACGACTCGAACAGGTCACCGGCGATCAGCACCACGTCGACGTCCTCGTTCCGCGCCGTCTGGATGATGCTGCGGAGCACAGCGTCATGCTCGTCGGACCGGTCGCGGCCCTTAAGCACCTTGCCGACATGCCAGTCGCTGGTGTGCAGGATCTTCATGACGGACCTATGCGATTCTTCGGCGTCTGCTTCCGGGCAGCAGCAACTGTAGGTGGTCCGGCTGGATCAGCGCCAGGTGCGGGCAAGTCCGCGGGATACGTGACGCGAAGTTCAGAGATAGTCGGCGGGAAGTCGCGCTTGTTGTTGGTGATGAAACGGTCGGCGCCGATCCCCACCGCGGTCGCAAGGTGAGTGGCGTCAACCGCCCGCAATTTGTAGGTGCTCGCTAGCGCGGTGGCAAGCTCGGCGGTTGCACGGTCAACCGGGCGCAGGTCAATGCGCGCGAGCAGGCCGGCCAAGGCACGCACTTCATTGGCATCTCCGTCCCTGATCGGCTTGCCGAGCAATTCGGGCAGCAGCAGCAGTGACCCGACCCCGGCAAACTGCTCAGATGATCGGTGAAAGAGAGTCATTACCCGGCGGCCGAGCGGGTGGCCTGGTACGGCTGCGTATATCAGCACGTCAGCGTCGAAGGCGTCCATTACCGACTGTGGCGTCCAGTCCGGATATCGCTAATCAGCTCCTCAGCGCGCTCCTCAGTGAGTCCGGGCCGGACGGGCAGCTCGGACGCTGCCGCCGCAACGAGAAGGTCATGTACTCGGCCGGCAGCTTCGATGACGACGTTCGCCCTTGGCCGCAGGATGTCGGGTCGTACAAGGACAGCGACCGCTCGGCCATGCCGCGTGATCGTGACCTCCTCGCCTTCTTCCACCCTCGTCAGCAGCTCGGGCAGCGAAGCGCGTGCCTGGGATACCGTTAGCGTGGCCATAGCTAAATGTACATCGCTGTACGTCTCTGTACAAGAAGTAGCCGGAGCATCTCGGCATGCCGGCGCCCTAAGTTCTGCCTGTCGGTTTCCGGAGATAACGGCAACATGAGTAACCAGGATGATCTGCCCGGCTCGCGGCAGTGGCTGTCGCGGTGGCTCTGGCGCCAACGGCGTACTCGGCTCGCGGTGTCCGCTGGGATCGGGGCTGTTGCGGCAGCGCTCACCGCTGTGTTTGGTAGCTGGCCCTTTGCGCCCGCCGTCGGCTGGGATGCAACCGCTGTGGTGTTCACCGCGACGGTGTGGCTTGGCATCTGGCCCCTGTCCGCTCACACCACAGCCAAGCGAGCCACGAGGGAAGATCCCAGCAGGGCCACGAGCGACATCCTCACGCTGTGCGCGTGCGTGGCCAGCCTCGCGGCGGTGGGCGTCGTGCTGGTGAGCGCCAATCACGCGCACGGCGGGGGCTGCTGTACTACGCCGAGCCCGTAGGCGGCGTCGACTTCCACAGCAATGAGCGACCCAGTTACCGCGATTTCGCCTATCTCGCGCTAACGATCGGGATGACGTTCCAAGTCTCTGATCCTGACGTGAATTCCGCCGACATACGGGCGACAGCGCTGCGACATGGGCTGCTGTCCTACGTGTTCGGCTCGATCATCCTCGCAGCTGCGATCAACCTCATCGCCGGACTGGGGTAGCTGGGGGCAGTTAGCCGGCGGGCACCGCCGGGTCGGCTGGCGCCGCCGAGCGGGCGGGCGCTACCTGATCCAGGAGGTCTCGCAGCGTCTGCTGGTCCTGCGAAGGGAGGCCGCTGATCGCAGCGCGGTGCGATTCGTTGGCCAGGGCCGCCGCCGCGGCGAGCTGGCCGCGGCCGTCCGGGGTCAGGCTCAGCAGGGTGACCCGGCGGTCGGCCGGATGCGGGCCCCTGGCCACCAGGCCCCTGCCCTCGAGGCCGTCGATCATGTCGGTAACCGTGCGCGGCGACACGTGCAGGATCTCGCTGACCTCGCGCATCGACTGGTCGGAATGTTCCAGCGCCTGCATCAGCTTGTAGGCAGGGAGCGACAGCCCAAGCTCGCGCAGCCGCGAGTCGGCCGCAGTGCGGATGCGGTGCGCCGCATACAGGATGGCGTCCACGACCTCATAGCCGGTCTTGGGCTTCATCGCCCGGGCACCTCCTGTGGTTTCGCCTGGCCCGCTCGGGCCCCGGGCGGTCAGGGACTCGCTGGAGTCCGCCCGTCACGGTGGCGGAATAACTTTTTCCGCTCGCCGTTGGTCCTGAGTATACTCACTATCCGGGACCTCTGATACTGCAACTTTGCCGCGTCGCCGGAGTCACAGCAAGGCCGAGCGGCTAGGAGAAGGATCGTCGTGCAAGCACGGATCAGCCAGAAAGTAGCGGTCAGCGTCGTCTTCGTTGCGGCCATGTTCATGTCGATCATGGACGTGACGATCGTCAACGTCGCGCTGCCGACCATCGGCCGTGACTTCTCCGTCAGCCCCACGGCGATCGACAGCATCCCGATCGCCTTCCTGGTCAGCCTGGCCGTGTTCATCCCGGCCTCCGGCTGGCTTGGTGACCGATTCGGAGGCAGGCGGGTGATGCTCGCCGCGATTGTGGTGTTCACGGTCGCCTCGGCGCTGTGCGGACTGGCCACCAGCCTGGGCGAACTAGTGGCGTTCCGCGTCCTGCAGGGCGTCGGCGGCGGCATGCTCGCGCCGGTCGGGATGGCCATGCTCTTCCGCGTCTTCCCGCCGGAGGAGCGGATCCGGGCCTCATCCATTCTCACCGTGCCCACGACGCTGGCGCCGGCGCTCGGCCCGGTGCTGGGCGGGCTGCTGGTGACCGACCTGTCGTGGCGCTGGGTGTTCTACGTGAACGTGCCGATCGGGGCACTGGCTTTCATCTTCGGCGCTCTATTCCTGAAGAGCGCTCCGCAGGCCCGGCCCGGCCGCCTCGACCTGCCCGGCTTCCTGTTCTCCGGGATCGGCCTCGGCCTGCTGATGTATGGCATCTCCGAGGGCCCCAACCACGGCTGGCACTCGCCCGAGGTGCTCACGACCATCGCGGCCGGGGCGGTCCTG
>WNFI01496466.1_pt1 | contig 12791 bp, 11 predicted proteins | sample 5400471 | NCBI WGS metagenome assembly WNFI01 (sample SAMN13153348, study PRJNA577476) | soil metagenome | isolation source: 100 cm saprolite on Douglas fir-dominated hillslope | place: USA:California | collected 2013-09-17
CGCCGCCGAGCTTCGTGAGAAGGAGCGGAAGCTCGACGTTCTCGAGGGCCGTGAGCACCGGGAGCAGGTTGTACGACTGGAAGACGAAGCCGATGGTGCGCGAGCGCCACTTGGCGAGCCCCGCCTCGCTCATCGACTCGAGGCGCTGCCCGCCGACGTCGATGTTGCCCTCGGTCGGTCGATCGAGCCCGGCGATGAGGTTCAGCAGTGTCGTCTTGCCCGAGCCCGACGGGCCCATGAGCGCCTCGTACGAGCCCTCGGGCACGTCGAGGTCGAGCCCCGAGAGGACGCGCACGGCCTCGCCACCGCGCGAGTACGTCTTCGTGATGCCCGTGAGCATCACCAGTGGGCGGCCGCCCCCGTCCGCCTGCTTGTCGTTCGCCGCGTCTGCCATCGTGGCAGCCACCTTTAGCCTAAAGGCTCTTCTCTTTCACTTCCTGCCCGTCGTTCAGCGTTGACGGGGGATCGCTGACGATCTTCGTCCCGGGGGCCGGTCCGTCGACGAGCTCGTAGCCGTCGCCGAAGCGGGGCCCGAGGGTAACCTGCTCCTGGCGGATCTTTCCCGACTCGAGCACGAAGACGACGCGCGACCCCGCGCGCTCGGCCACGGCGCCACCGGGGACGATCTTCTTCGCCGGCTCCTTCAGCTTGGCCTCGTCGAGGGGCGCGTCGAGGAACGAGACCCGCGCCGCCATCTCCGGTAGCACCGTGTCGTCGCGATCGAGGAAGCGCACCTTGACCGTGGCCGAGGCCTTCGAGCGGTTGAGCGACGGGCTCACGTCGACGACCTCGCCGCGCCAGCGCTTGTCGGGGTACGCGTCGAGGACGATCTCGCAGGGCCCGCCCTTCTTCACGAGGTGGAGGCGCACCTCGGGCACGTCGGTCTCGACGACGATCGACGAGAAGTCGGCGATGCGCGCCATCGGCAAGCCCGGAGTGATGACGTCGCCCGGCTGCAGCGGCTTGGTGATGACGGTCCCGTCGATGGGCGCCTTGATGGTCGTGTTGGTCAGGGTCACGCCGAGGGCGGCGACCTCGGAGTCGGAGGCCTTCACGTCGGCGTCGGCCGCCTTGACCTGCTCCTCGAGCGAGTTGAGCCGCGCCTGCAGGTCGTCGACCGTTGCCTGGCCCACCGACCCGCTCGCGGCGAGGCGCTTCTCGCGATCGAGCTGCTGGGCGATCTCGGCGAGCTGCGCGCGCGCCGTGGCCGCCCGCGCGCGGGCCGACGCGACGCGCGCCTGGGCGCTCGCGATCTGCACGCGCTGGTCGCTCGCGTCCAGGGTGAAGATGACTTGCCCTTCCTTGACGGTGCTGCCTTCCTTGATGGTGGCCTTCTCGACGCGGCCGACGAGCTTGGACGAGACGTCGACCTGCACCTGCGGCACGACGTACCCGGTCGAGGTGAGCTGCGACTGCGCCTGCGAGGGCGACACGAGCGCGATCTCGGTGACCCCGACCTCGGCCTTGAAGAGCTTCGACTCGACCATGGGGGCGCCGACGCGCCACGCGGCGAAGCCCGCGGCTCCGAGGGCGGCGAGCCCGAGGACCCATGCGATCCCGCGCCGCGAGGTGGGGGCCTCGCTGCGATCGATGCGCAGCGAAGCGAGGTCAGAGCTGAGGCGATCGTCCGCCATGGACAGGGCAAACCAGCATAACAGAGCGGCTACCCGCGGCCCAGCGGCGTCGCGGCGGCCGGCGCCGGCGCGTAAAGCGAGAGCCCGCGGACGTTCTCGTCGACCTCGAGGCGGTGGCGGATCGACGGGAACGCGCGCTGCTCGCAGTCGCTGCGCTCGCAGAGGCGGCACGTGACGCCCACCGGCGTGGCGAGCTGCGCGTTGTCGAAGTCGATGCCGTCGGAGTAGACCATCTCGCGCGCGTGCTCGACGAGGCACCCGAGGCCGATCGACTGCACGGGCTGCTGCGCGTGGTAGCCGCCGGAGTCCTTGTGAATCGTGCGGGCGATGCAGAAGAACGTCGTTCCGTCGGGAAAGCGCGAGAGCTGGATGCGGATCATCCCCGGGGTCATGAACGCGGCGAAGACGTTCCAGCGCGGGCACGCGCCGGAGAAGCGCGCGAAGTGGATGCCGCTGGCGCTGAAGCGCTTGGAGATGTTGCCGGCGACGTCGATGCGGATCATGTGGAAGGGCACGCCCTCCATTCCGGGGCGCCGGAGCGTCGTGAAGCGGTGACACACCTGCTCGAAGCCGACGCGGAAGCGCCGCCCGATGACGTCGACGTCGTAGCGCTCCTGCTTGCAGGCCTCGAGGAACGGAGCGTACGGCGTGATGACGGCGCCCGCGAAGTAGTTCGCGAGCGCCACGCGGGCGAGGCCGCGCGACTCGTCGGAGGTGAGGTGACTCTCGGCGATGATGCGGTCGATCCTGGCCCGCTGCGTGAGGAGGGCGATCTGGTGGGCGAGCTGGAAGGTGCGCGACCGCGTCGGCAGCAGCTCGCTCAGCGTGAGGATGCGCTTCTCGCCGTCGAAGCGCCGCAGGACGCCGCGCTCGGCGCCGCCGCGCGCCATGCGAACGAGCACGCCGTGCTGTTTCTCGAGGTGCCGGATGAGGCCCGTGTACGGCTCTTCGGACTCCAGGCGCGCGCGCTTCCACAGATCCTCGGCGCCCTCCTCGAGCTCCGGGAAGTAGTTCATGTGGCTCTGAACGAGGTCGTTGACCTCCTCGGTGGGAAGCAGCGACGCCATCCCCGCCGCCTCGTCGCCCTCGAGGCGCGACGCGAGCTCCTCGCTCGAGGCGCGCTGCGTCTTGTACGAGCTGTAGAGCGCGATGACGGCGCGCGCGACCTGCGGGTGGTTCAGCGTGAGGTCGCGCAGGTCCGTCGACGTGAGCTGGTAGGCGTCGAAGAGCGGGTCGGCGAACGCCTCCATGAGATCGTTGACCATCCGCGCGTCGCCCTCGCCTCCGAACGTGTGCAGATCCATGTCGAAGAGCTGCGCGAGCTTGATGAGCAAGGCCGCCGGAAGGGGCCGACGGTTCGACTCGATGAGGTTCAGGTAGCTGGCGGAGATCCCGAGCCGCTCTGCCAGCTGCACCTGGCTTAGGTTCTCCCGCCGTCGGACCGTACGAACCTTGGCCCCCAGCCGCGGAAGCTCACGATTTGCTTGGGCCATCTGTCACGGTCTTGCCCTCTGGAGCGCGGCCCGCCCCTGTGACAAGATTAACACTTTTACAAGTTGCTGTTGACAATTCTCAACTTGGTCTACTTGCCTCAGCTTTTCCGGGACTTGACCCATCCGAAGGCGAAGCTCATTGTAAAGCCCCGATGACTGGCCCGTCCTCCGCTTTGCCCACCGGCGTCGTGCTCACGGGGTCGCTTCGGTCGGGGTACGAGACCGTCCTGACGACCCAGGCCCTCGCTTTCGTCGCGGACCTGGCGCGGACGTACACCGGGCGCGTCACGGAGCTGCTCGCGAAGCGCCGCGAGAGGCAGGCGACGATCGACGCCGGCACCATGCCGGACTTCCTGCCCGAGACCTTCGAGGACGCGAACAGCCCCACATGGGAGAACCTCGTCCAGGGTCAGATGAACCTGATGGACGCGGTGCGGAGGCGCATCGAGTTCACGGCCCTCGAGACGGGCAAGAAGTACGCGCTGAACGAGGAGATCGCGGTCCTGCTCGTGCGCCCGCGCGGCTGGCACCTCGTCGAGCGGCACATGACCGTCGACGGCAAGGTGGTGCCGGGGGGGCTCTTCGACTTCGGTCTCTTCTTCTTCCACAACGCGGCCGAGCAGCTCGCCCGCGGCACGGGGCCCTACTTCTACCTGCCCAAGATGGAGAGCCACCTCGAGGCGCGCCTCTGGAACGACGTGTTCGTCCGCGCGCAGGAGAAGCTGGGCATCCCGCGGGGCACCATCAAGGCGACGTGCCTCATCGAGACGCTCCCGGCGGCGTTCGAGATGGACGAGATCCTCTACGAGCTGCGCGAGCACTCGTCGGGCCTCAACTGCGGCCGCTGGGACTACATCTTCAGCTTCATCAAGAAGCGCGCGGAGGACGGGTCGGCCATTCTGCCGGATCGCTCCCAGGTCACGATGGACAAGGGCTTCCTCGCCGCCTACGTCGCGCTGCTCATCAAGACGTGCCACCGCCGCAACGTGCACGCGATGGGCGGGATGGCCGCGCAGATCCCCATCAAGGACGACCCGGCCGCCAACGAGGCGGCGCTCGAGAAGGTCCGGGCCGACAAGCTCCGCGAGGTCAAGGCCGGCCACGATGGAACGTGGGTCGCGCACCCGGGGCTCGTGCCGATCGCCAGGGACATCTTCGACGCGCACATGCCGGGCCCGAACCAGCTCTCGGTGAAGCGAGACGAGGTGAAGGTCACGCGCGAGGACATGCTGCGGCCCATCGAGGGCACGCGCACCGACGCGGGCCTGCGCCACAACGTGCGCGTCGGCATCCAGTACATCGAGGCCTGGCTGCGCGGAAACGGGTGCGTGCCCCTCTACAACCTCATGGAGGACGCCGCGACCGCCGAGATCTCGCGCGCGCAGGTGTGGCAATGGCTGCACCACAAGGCCACCGTCGACGGAAAGGCGCTCGACAAGGACCAGCTCGCGCGCGTCGTCGACGACGAGATGAAGCGCATCCGCTCCGAGGTGGGCGACGCGCGCTTCACGGGCGGGCTTCGAAGATTTCCTGACCAGCGCCGCGTACGACCTTTTGCAATAGGAGACGAGAGAACCGCCATGGCAGCCCCCAAGATGGACGAGTTGGAACGCATTCACGGTCGGCGGTTTGAGGGGATCGTTCGCCCGTACAGCAAGGCCGACGTCGAGCGCGTCCGCGGCTCGCTGCAGATCGAGTACACGCTGGCCAGGAGGGGGGCCAAACGCCTCTGGGAGCTCCTCCACACGGAGCCTTACCTGCACGCCCTCGGCGCGCTCACAGGCAACCAGGCCGTGCAGATGGTGCGCGCGGGCCTCAAGGCGATCTACCTCTCGGGCTGGCAGGTCGCGGCCGACGCGAACACCGCGGGCCAGATGTACCCCGACCAGTCGCTCTACCCGGCCAACAGCGTCCCGACGGTGGTGCGCCGCATCAACGCGGCGCTGCAGCGCGCCGACCAGATCGAGCACGGCGAGGGCAAGGGCACGCAGCGCGACTGGTTCGCGCCCATCTTGGCCGACGCCGAGGCGGGCTTCGGCGGCCCCCTCAACGCCTACGAGCTGATGAAGAGCATGATCGAGGCGGGCGCCTCGGGCGTGCACTTCGAGGACCAGCTCGCGAGCGAGAAGAAGTGCGGCCACATGGGCGGCAAGGTGCTCATCCCGACGAACGCCTTCATCCGCACGCTCACCGCGGCGCGCCTCGCGGCCGACGTCTGCAACGTGCCGACGATCCTCGTCGCCCGCACCGATGCCGACAGCGCGAAGCTCTTGACGAGCGACGTCGACGAGCGCGACCGCCCCTTCATCCAGAGCGGCGAGCGCACGGCCGAGGGCTTCTACCGGATCAAGAGCGGGGTCGACACGGCCATCGCGCGCGGCCTCGCCTACGCCCCGTACGCGGACATGATCTGGTGCGAGACGAGCACTCCCGAAATCGCGCAGGCCAAGAAGTTCGCCGAGGGCATCCACGCGAAGTTCCCCGGCAAGCTGCTCGCTTACAATTGCTCGCCGAGCTTCAACTGGAAGAAGAACCTCGACGAGGCGACGATCGCCAAGTTCCAGCGCGAGCTCGGGGCCATGGGCTACAAGTTCCAGTTCGTCACACTCGCCGGCTTCCACGCGGTGAACTTCTCGATGTTCCAGCTCGCCCACGGCTACCGCGACCGCGGCATGGCCGCGTACAGCGAGCTGCAGCAGGCGGAGTTCGCCGCCGAGGCCCACGGCTACTCGGCCACGCGCCACCAGCGCGAGGTCGGCACGGGCTACTTCGACCAGGTCGCCGAGGTGATCAGCGGCGGCAAGTCCTCCACCTTGGCCCTGGAAGACTCGACGGAAGAGGACCAGTTCTAGCGAATCGTTTCTCGACGCTGAGGTACGCTGCCCACGCATGGGGGCCCCGAGGCGCCCGACGTCGTCCTTCTCGACGTGTCGATGCCCGGCACTGACGGGCCGACGACGCTGCAGGCCCTTCGAAAGCTGCCCACGGCCGCTGCGATCCCCGTCGTCTTCTTCACCGCGACCTCCAGCGCCGCCGAAACCGAGCGGCTCGTCGCGCTCGGCGCGGCCGGCGTGATCCCCAAGCCCTTCGAGGTCGCCGACTTGCCCCGCCGGGTGCGCGACATCCTCGGTCGCGCGCCTTGATGTAGACTCGGGAGGATGGCCGACGCTCCGGGGGTCGACGAGCTGCTGGCCATCGCCCGTGCGGAGTTCGCGGCCCGCCTCCCGAGGAAGGTCGAGGATCTCGCCGGCAAGCTCGCCGACGGCGCGTGGGCGGACCTTCGCATCGGATCGCACAGGCTGCGCGGGTCCGCCGCGACCTACGGATTCGCGGCCCTCGGCACCCTGGCCGGCGCCATCGAGGAGATCCTCGAGGCATCCGGAGGCGCCCCGGACGCGGACGCGCGCCGGCGCGTGGAGGTAGCGCTCGCCGAGGCCCGCGCCGAAGCGAAGCGCGCGGAAGGCGGGGCGTCGTGACGGGGACCACGGCTCCCGAATTCACGCTGCCGCTGGCAGACGCTCCCCTCTTCGCGATCGGCGAGGTCGTCGCCGGCACGTACGAGATCAAGTCGGTCCTCGGCGCCGGCGGTATGGGCGAGGTCTACGACGCACGCGACCGAGTCCTGAACCGCCATGTCGCGCTCAAGGTCGTACGCCCCCACATCGCCGCGGACTACCTGCTCCGGGAAGGGCGGGCGCTCGCCGCGATCCACCATCCGGGCGTCGTGACCGTGCACGCGATGGGAGAGCACAAAGGCGCCGGATTCCTCGTGCTCGAGCGCGTGCGCGGGCTGAGCCTCGACCGCGTCCTCGACGATCGCAGGGCGCGCGCCGAGCCGATGGCCGTCGCCGAGGCGCTCGACCTGCTCGTCGCCGTCGCCGACACGCTGAGCGTGGTGCACCGCGCGGGCCTCACGCACCGCGACGTCAAGCCGGGCAACGTGATGCTCGCGCCGGGCGGGCGCGTCGTCCTGATGGACTTCGGGCTCGTTCTGCCCAACGCCGACCGCCCGGGGCACAAGAGCGTGGCGGGCTCGCTCCAGTACATGGCACCCGAGGCCCTCACCGGCGACGTTGCGGAAGGGTCGGGAGCGCAGCTCGACGTGTACGCGCTCGGCGTGCTCGGCTTCGAGATCCTCGCGGGGGTCGTCCCCTTCGACGCGCCCACACCCCTCGACCTCTACAACGCGAAGGTCAAGGTACCCGGGCCGCGCGTCGAGCGGCACCGACCCGACGTCCCCCCGGCCCTCGGCGACGTGCTCTGCCAGCTCATGGCACCCGAGCCGCACGACCGGCCGCAGGGCGCGGAGGCCGCAGTGTGGCAGCTGCGCTCCCTCCGGTCGCGCACCCTATCCGGCGAGATCCGGCGGCCCCTGTCGGTGCTCATCGTCGACGACGACGAGGACATGCGCGGCGCGCTCGCGCTTTACGTCCGCGCGGCATTGCCCCACGCCGAGATCGAGCAGACCGGGGAAGGCAAGCAGGCCGTCCGGTCGGCGCGCCGGCGCGTGCCCGACCTGCTCCTTCTCGACCTCGACTTGCCCGACATCAACGGCATCGAGGTGCTCATGCTCCTTCGTGGGATGCAGCTCGGCGGCGACTGCACGGTCGTCTCGGTGAGCGGGCGGGCCACGCCGGCGGACGTGGTCCTGCTCGAGCAGCTCGGCGTGCGCTCGCTCGAGAAGGGCCCAAAGCTGATGACCGAGCTGGCCGCCATCATCGGGGAGCTCGGTCCTTCTCGTTAGCGCCGCCGCACCGCGCTACAATGGGGGTAGGGCATGTCGCTGAAGATCGACCAGGACCACTCGCGCTTTCGCGCCATCGTCCGCGGCAAGATCCGTCAGAACCTGCGCAAGTACATCTCGCAGGGAGAGCTCATCGGGCGAAAAGGGAAGGACGTCGTCTCCATCCCCATCCCGCAGATCGACATCCCTCGCTTCATGTTCGGAGACCGGCAGCGCGGCGGGGCGGGGCAGGGGGACGGCGACCCCGGCGATCCCCTGGGCGGCGACGCCGACGGCGAGGCGGGCGAGGGTAAGCACGCCGGGTCGCAGGCCGGCGAGCACGTGCTCGAAGTCGACGTCACGCTCGACGACCTGGCGTCGATCCTCGGCGAGGAGCTGGAGCTGCCCGACATCCAGGACAAGGGCAAGAGCAAGATCATCAACGCGAAGGACCGGTACACCAGCGTTCGCCGCGTGGGGCCGGAGTCGCTCCGCAACTTCAAGCGGACCTACCGCGAGGCGCTCAAGCGCCAGATCGCGACCGGGACGTACGGCGCCGATCAGCCCGTCGTCGTGCCCATCCCCAGCGACAAGCGGTACCGCAGCTGGAAGACCGAGGCCGAGCCCGTCGCCAACGCGGTCATCATCTACATGATGGACGTCTCCGGCTCGATGGGCGACGAGCAGAAGGAGATCGTCCGCATCGAGAGCTTCTGGCTCGATGCCTGGCTGCAGAAGCAGTACCGGGGTCTCGAGAGCCGCTACATCATCCACGACGCGGTGGCGCGCGAGGTGGACAGGGACACGTTCTTCCACACGCGCGAGAGCGGCGGCACCATGATCTCGAGCGCGTACAAGCTTTGCTCCGAGCTCGTCTCTGCGTGGAGCTGCTCAAGACGAAGGTGCTCCCGCGCGTGAACATGTTCGCCTACGGCCAGGTCGAGAGCCCGTACGGCTCCGGGCAATTCATCAAGGACCTGCGCGAGCACTTCGGCAAGGACGACCGCGTCGTCGCGAGCGAGATCCGCGACAAGGACGCCATCGTCGGCTCGATCAAGGAGTTTCTGGGCAAAGGTGCGTAGCGGTTCCGTCAGGCGCCCCTTGCCACGAACTCGATGACCTCGGTGAGCTCGCCGGCGTCGAACCACGTGCCGTGCGGTTTGCACACGCTGACCACGACGCGCGAGTGGTGCGCGAAGTGCACGCGGTTCATGAGGACGCTGCACAGCGGGCACTTGAGATAGCGCACGGGCTCCCCGGCGTGCGCGCCGCGGAGGATGGCGGCGTTGTCCGCAACCTGGTCCGGCGGGCTCGCCGCGACGTCGGGTCGCGCGGCGCCGGCGAGGATCCGATCGAGCGCCGCCTTGCCCGCGAAGATGCCGCCGCACGCCGTGCACTCGAAGAGCCCCTCGCCCGACGCGGTGCGCGCAGCGCGGGCACGGCGCGTCGACCGCGTCGAGCACCGGCTCGGGGGCGAGCTCCTTGCCGCAGCGCGCGCAGAAGCGCGACCCGACGAAGTGGAGCGCGAAGCAATGCGCGCACCGAACCGACGCGATCTCGACGTCGCAGTGCGGGCACACTCGGGCGTCCGGCGAGCACGGCCCGCCGCACGATGGGCAGCGCAGCAGCCCCGCCTCCGCATCCATCGACTTATTCTACGGGAGCCGGCACGCCGCGCACGACCGTCACTTCGGTTTTCTCGGGCACGCGCGGCCCCGGGCGGGCGAGGCAGCCCCTCGCGATGGCCGCCGCGTCGCGGGAAGCGGCAGCGCGCGCCTGCAGGCGATGCAGGGCGGCCGCCGCCTCCTTTTCGTCGCGCGCGGTCAGCGCGGCGGTCAGCGCCTGGAAGTCCTCGCGCCCCCGGCGAAGGGCCATGTCGGCCCGAGAGAGGGCCTCGTCCGAGCAGCGCACCTCGTCGGCGCGCCGATGGCTACGCGCGACGCCGAGCACCTCGCGGGCCACGCGCGCGTTCGCGTCCATGGCGTCGAGCAGGGCTTGAACGTCGCTGCCGGGCCGGACGACCGGGGAAGGGGATGGCTCGTCGGAGCCCGCCCGCGCGACCGAGGTGGGCGCGACGGCCAGCACCGCGGCGAATGCCGCGAAGGCCATCGTCTTCATGCACGGAATAGATGCCTCTGCGCGGCCCTTCATTCAGCGCGCCGGCGACCGCCGGGCCCGTGGCCGCGGCGTGCTAAGCAGGCGGCTTCATGGCCGAAGCGCACGTCGACGTCCTGCCCGCCGCGACCGGGGCGGCGGCAGGCGGGCGGCGGGGGAGCGTCGCGTTCATCTTCGTGACCGTCGCCCTCGACACCCTTGGCATCGGCCTCATCATCCCCGTCGCGCCGCGCCTCGTCGCGAGCTTCCTCGGTGGCGATCTCTCGGCCGCCGCCCGCTACTTCGGCTTGCTCTTCGGCCTCTACTCGACGATGCAGTTCGTCTTCTCGCCCGTGCTCGGCGGGCTGAGCGACCGCTTTGGCCGGCGCCCCGTCATCTTCGGCTCGCTGCTCGGGGCCGCGGCGAGCTACCTCGCGAGCGCGTTCGCGCCCGACCTGTGGTGGCTGTTCGTGGGGCGCGCGGTCGCCGGCATCACGGGCGCGAGCTTCTCGGCAGCGGGGTCGTACGTGGCGGACATCACGCCGCCCGAGAAGCGCGCCCAGTCCTTCGGTCTCATCGGCGCCGCGTTCGGCCTGGGTTTCGTGCTCGGCCCGGCGCTCGGCGGCCTCCTCGGCCAGTACGGGCTGCGGGTCCCGTACTTCGTCGCGGCCGGGCTCAACTTCCTCAACCTTCTCTACGGTCTCTTCGTCCTGCCCGAGTCGCTGCCGCCGGAGCGCCGCCGCGCCTTCTCCGCAGCGCGGGCGAACCCCTTCGGCGCCTTCGTCGCGCTCACGGAGCACGAGGTCGTGCGCGGGCTGACGATGACGCTGCTCTGCGGGTTTGTGGCGCAGTTCATCCTGCAGAGCGTGTGGGCCTTGCAGACGCAGGCGCGCTTCGGCTGGAGCATCCGCGAGGTGGGCCTCTCGCTCATGGCCGTCGGCGTCTCGACGGGGATCGTGCAGGGCGCGCTCGTACGCCGCATCGTCGGGCGGCTCGGCGAGCGCAGAGCTCTCGTCGTCGGCGTCGTGGCGAGCGCGCTCGGCTTCCTCGCGTTCGGCCTCGCCGACCGGGGATGGATGATGTACGCGTTCATCCTGCCGTTCGCCCTGGGCGGCATCGCCGGCCCTGCGACACAGGCCATGGTGTCGCGCGAGGCGCCCCCGACGGCGCAGGGCGAGATCCAGGGCGCCATTTCGGGCCTGCAGGGTGCCGCGGCCATCGTGGGTCCCTTCATCGGCACTCGCCTGCTCGCGGCCTTCGGCACGCCGGGGGCCAAGCCGTACGTACCCGGCGCTGCGTACTTCGCGTCGGCCGCGCTGAGCGCCGTGGGGCTCGCTTTCGCGCTCCGGCTGTTCGCGCGGCAAGCTAAGCTTTCGGAGAGATGAGCGAGTTCGCGCTGAAGACGGCGTTGCCGGCGTACCTGCGCGACGAGCAGAGCCGGATCGAAAGGCTGGCGGCGCAGGCGGGGCTCGACTTCTTTCCGACCATCTTCGAGATCCTCAGCTACGACCAGATGAACGAGATCGCCGCGTACGGCGGCTTCCCGAACCGCTACCCGCACTGGCGGTTCGGCATGGAGTACGAGCGGCTCGCCAAGAGCTACGAGTACGGCCTCTCGAAGATCTACGAGATGGTCATCAACAACAACCCCTCGTACGCGTACCTGCTCGAGGGAAACTCGCTCGTCGACCAGAAGCTCGTCATGGCGCACGTGTATGCGCACGTCGACTTCTTCAAGAACAACTACTGCTTCCGGCAGACGGACCTCGACACCGGGGGGCGCACCGTCGACCCGGTGAAGCGCCCGACCGGCTACGACCCGAACCGGCGCTGGATCGACAAGATGGCCAACCACGGTTCGCGCGTCCGGCGCGCCGTGGCCCGGCAGGGCATCGGCAAGGTGGAGGAGTTCATCGATCACTGCTCGAGCCTGGAAAACCTCATCGACCTGCACGCTGCGTTCACCGGCCGGCGCCCCAAGCGCGGCGCGCACGACGAGGAACCGAAAGCGACCGAGGTCCCGCGCCTGCGCTCCAAGGACTACATGGAGTCGTTCATCAACCCGGAGGAGTACCTCGAGGAGCAGCGGCGCAAGATCGAGGCCGAGAGCGAGAAGGCAAAGAAGTTCCCCGAGCACTCTGAGCGCGACGTCCTGCTGTTCCTGCTCGAGCATGCGTCGCTCGAGCGGTGGGAGCACGACGTGCTCGAGGTGACGCGCGAAGAGGCGTACTACTTCTCGCCGCAGTGGCAGACGAAGATCATGAACGAGGGCTGGGCCACCTACTGGCACTCGCGCCTGATGACCGAGAAGATCCTCGATGCGAGCGAGATCATCGACTACGCCGACCACGCCGCCGGCGTGCTCGCGACGAGCGGAGGTCGGCTCAATCCATACAAGCTCGGCGTCGAGCTCTTTCGCAACATCGAGGAGCGGTGGGATCGCGGCCAGTTCGGCAAGGAGTGGGAGGACTGCGACGACCTCGACGCGAAGAGAAACTGGAACCTCCGTCTCGGCCTCGGGAAAAAGAAGATCTTCGAGGTGCGCGCCCTTTACAACGACGTCACCTTCATCGACGAGTTTCTCACGCCCGATTTCGTGCGCGAGCAGAAACTCTTCAGCTTTGGTTATTCGAACCGCAACGAGCGCTACGAGATCGAGTCACGCGAGTTCAAGGTGGTCAAGGACAAGCTTCTCTTCCAGCTCACGAACGGGGGCAACCCGTTCATCTACGTCGAGGACGCCAACTACGAGAACCGCGGCGAGCTCCTTCTCCGCCACGACCACCAGGGGTTCGACCTGCGGCAGGACTATGCCAAGGAGGTGATGCGGAGCCTGCTGCGCGTCTG
>WNFI01588409.1_pt1 | contig 12789 bp, 9 predicted proteins | sample 5400471 | NCBI WGS metagenome assembly WNFI01 (sample SAMN13153348, study PRJNA577476) | soil metagenome | isolation source: 100 cm saprolite on Douglas fir-dominated hillslope | place: USA:California | collected 2013-09-17
GCTTTCGTGCTCGGAGTCCTCTCGGATCGCACCGGGCGTGTCAGGATAGTTTCCCTGGCTACATTATGCATGGCGCTGGCAGCACTGGCATTCGTCATTTTCCCTAATATCTTTATTCTGTGGCCTCTGGGTCTTCTCTTCGGAATTGGCTATGGAGCCTACACCAGCGTCGACTGGGCCTTAACTGTGGATGCGCTGCCATCTCTCAACACGGTTGGCAAAGACCTGGGAATTTGGAATGCCTCTTCGACGATACCAGCTATTGTTGCACCTTTACTGGGGACCATTATTTTCGTTTTAACCGGTGCCTTTGGACAGACCCAGGTGAGCTATCGCATGATTTTCGCTCTTGCGGCTTTTATGATGGTATTAGGAGCAATCTTTATCTTAAAGGTACAGGAGAAGCGAGAAAGCCGGTTTTCTTCAAAGCCGCGTGTGCCTCACCGCTCATTGGGCATTGGATGGAAACTGGCGTTTCAAACACGCGCAGGACGGGCGCGGGGCTTCTTACGTTTCTGGCCTTTTTGGGAATCGATTACCCTGGCTATCTGGCATGTGAAGGCGATCCCTGATGCTCCTAATGGACTGTTTGCAGTCCATTTCATTCGCTATAAAGGACGACCAATGGACCTTCCTGATGGAACGAAAATTCGCAAATGGGATCAAATTGGAGAACTCCACTTCATAAATCGTGTGTTATTAGAGGCCGCGAGGCATACAGGTCCCTGGGGCATTATTCACATGATCATGCAGGATTTACCAGCCCTGGCTGCCTGGGCGCAAACTCCTGATTTTCCCGCGGATCTACGTGCACTCTATGGAGTGACACTGATGAGTCGGGGAGCCCGCCGTATCGGCTTTACCTTACGCGAGCGCCCCAGGACTTTTCAAACCAGGTTGGACCGCTTTTTCATGATGGGACTGCTGGTACTGTATAATGAACAAGGATTGGAAAGACTCCTTCAAGGAACTACCTATGGGTCGTATCCAGAGGAGGTATGGATGTCCCGGGGAGAGCTGCTCAAGCGATATGGTAGGAATAAGGAGACGATGTATGCCTGGTAAACTCAAGTTCGGGCTGGCTTCTATCAATATAGGAGTGAGCAGTTATCCTGAAACGATGGTACGATTAGCCCAGGCTGCCGAAGCAGCGAAGTTTGACACTGTATGGGGTGGTGAACATGTTGTGCTCTCAGAGGCGCAGCAGAACATACCGCCTAACTCTCGTTTCCTGGATCCAGTAGTTGCGCTTACCTTCATTGCGGCACAAACGCGTACAATTCGCCTGGGTACCGGATTAATCCTCCTTCCGCAGCGGAATCCACTGGTTTTGGCGAAAGAACTCGCGAGTCTGGACGTGCTATCGACTGGTCGTCTGATCTTCGGTATTGGTGTGGGCTGGTCGAAGCACGAGTACGACGCCCTGGGAGAGTCATTCAAGAACCGTGGAGCGCGCGCGGATGAGTACCTGGCTGCTATGCGAGCTATATGGAGTGAGACTAAACCGGCATATCACGGTCGGTTTGTATCCTTCGCAGATGTGCAAGCCTACCCCCATCCTTTGCAACAACCATACCCGCCAATTGTCGTAGGTGGAAGGTCACCCGCAGCTTTGCGCCGTGCTGTTGAGCAAGCGAATGGTTGGTTTGGTTGGGCCCTTGATCTTGACGAGACATCGCGCGCGATTGCCGACATCCGTGAAGTCGCGAAACGCTCTACGCGCCCAGAGACGCTCGGAGAGCTAGAGATCAGTATTGCTCCGCGTGTGCCTATAGATAGGACAATGGCTCAACAATTTGCCGAGCTTGGGGTTCACCGGCTCGTTCTCATTCCACCAAGGAATGCAGATACTCCGGCGCTGGAGCATTTCATCGACACTGCGGGCAATACGCTTGTTGGGCAGGTATAGATAACTACGACATAGGGGCGTTGATGCATGGTCCTGGAAAAATCGAGTGAAATATGAGCCCATGAAAAATAGAGGATAATATGAATCTGGAAAAGGACTCGCGTCGCCTCGCTATTGTCACAGGGGCCAGCCGCCAAAAGGGCATTGGAGCTGCGGTTTGTAGGGCACTTGCACGGGCAGGGGTCGACATCTTCTTCACCCATTGGAATGCTTATGATCGCAAGATGCCGTGGGGCGCGGAAGAGGATACACCAACGCAACTCCAAAGGCAGCTTCGAGGAATGGGAGTTCGCTGTGAGCATTTGATGATTGACCTCAGTTCGATAGATGCCCCGCAACAGATCATGAATGCCGTTGAGTCACAATTGGGGCCTGCTTCGATCCTGGTTAACAATGCCACATATGACGAAACGGAAGCTCCTTTTGACCAGCTTGATGCGCCCACCTTGGATGCATATTATGCTGTGAATATGCGAGGGACGACGTTGTTGAGTGTAGAATTTGCACGACGTTTCTCGATGCCCTCAGGTGGACGTATCATCAATCTCACCTCGGGGCAAGGACGTGGTGCCATGCCAGGAAAGCTGGCATACGTTGCTACCAAGGGAGCTATCGAGGCTTTCACAGTTACACTAGCCGCGGAAGTGGCTCCGCGAGGAATCACAGTCAATGCGGTTGATCCTGGTCCTACTGATACAGGTTGGATGACAGAAGCTGTGAAAGAAGAGTTATTGCCACGCTTCCCAATGGGCCGTATCGGACAGCCGGAAGATGCCGCTCGCCTGATCACTTTTTTGGCGAGTGAGGATGCTGAGTGGATTACTGGACAGATCATTCACTCGACAGGCGGTTTCTGATTTATCAGAATGAGGTGCTTGATAGCCCTCACCCACCTTCACCTGGCGACGTCCCATCGTATTTGCGGCATGTACTTCAGACGGGGACGATGTATGTTGCAGAGCAGGATGAAAAGGTGCTTGCATTTGCGGGAGCCATTACCCGGGGAAATATCATCTTTCTCACCGATTTGTTTGTCTGGCCAGCTCACCAGTCTGGCCAGCTTGGCAAGACGCTCCTCCACTCCGTTTTACCGCAGGATGACCGGGTCCATTGCACCATGAGTTCGAGTGATCCACGCGCGCTTGCCCTCTATATTCGAGCTGGGATGCGCCCACAGTGGCCTCACTTCGCGCTTCGACTGGAGAAGCCAACTCATGAGATGCCTTTGACTCCCGGTATGGAGATCATCGAGGCAGATCCTGGTGATCCAGCGTTAGTACACTGGGACGCTCAGGTCAGCGGGCGTCTGCGTCCTGTTGATCATCTGTACTGGGTACGTGAACAACGAGCCGTCCCATTGTGGTTTCGGCGGCAAGGGCAGAATGTGGGCTATGGATATATACGATTGGGTGCAGGAACGCTCTGGGATCCTCAAGCCTGTACACTTGGACCCATCGGTGCCAGCACGCCGGAAGATGCGACTGCTTGCGTACTGGCTGCCGTGAACTGGGCCTTGCAGCAGGCGGAGGTCTTACACATCGATGTGCCAGGTCCTCATCCTTGCCTGGCAACATTACTCGAGAGAGGGTTTCGTATTACCTACGTTGATACGTTCGTTTCGACCGCAGGCACTCCTTTCTTTGATGCGCGGTGCTACAGCGCATCGGGAGGGGACTTGCTCTAATCTGCAAGGGTAGGTTTTTGGGAGGAATCCTGTTGGGAGCGGCCTGTGTATGGATTACCGACATCATCCCTTGGTCAATGACGGGACATTGCACCCCTTACAAGGGTAGGTATTTTGGAGGAATCCCGTTGGGAGCGGCCTGTGTATGGATTACCGACATCATCCCTTGGTCAATGACGGGACATTGTACCCCTTACAAGGGTAGGTATTTTGGAGGAATCCCGTTGGGAGCGGCCTGGATCGCGTAGGGGCTCCCCCGCCCCTACGCGGCCGGATGCGCCTGAAGACACCTATCCATGAGAACCTGCACACTCTCTTCGATCTGAAGGCCTTATGAGCTACTGGTTTACCAACTACCTCGCATTCATCTTGTTTTTCTCTTTCTCCATCTCCACACCAGGGTAGCGCCGAGGAGCAGAATACTCGCGCTTGCAGTGAGAACCATCCTCAGTTTAGAAGGTGCCTGGCCCGTTACTTGCATGATGTCTGCTGGTTCAGGATGATCCTCTACTATAACCGTCCCCTGGTCTTCATGGAGGGCTAACTGAATCACCTGTGCCAGGTGCAGCGCTTCGCGACCTGTCGTTTGAGCTACCTGCTCGCGGCAACTGAAGCCATCGGTGATGATCAGCGTATCCTTATCAGCACTGCGGACTGCTGGGAGCAAAACCCGTTCGCCGCATTTGATGGACAAGTCGTAATGCTCTTTCTCGAATCCGAAGGAGCCGGCCATGCCACAGCACCCGGAGTCGAGCAATTGGTAGTCCAGGCCCAGCTTTTTGAGCACCGCCTCTTCAGTGCCCATGCGCATAAGAGCTTTGTGGTGACAGTGTCCATGCACCACAGCTTTGCGGTGCAGCGTGGGGGGCTGATAGTTCTCTACCTTCCTTTCCAGAAACTCGCTCAGCAGGAAGGTTTGCTTTTTGAGCCGCCTGGCGTTTTCATCATTGGGGAAGAGGTTGGTCAGCTCGTCACGGAAGACCGCAACACAGCTTGGTTCAAGGCCAACGATGGGAGTGCCTGCGATGATCTCTGGCCGCAGCGTTTCAAGGACCTGGCGCAATAGCCGTTCGGCGGTATCGAGCATCCCATGATCGTAGAGCGGGCGCCCGCAGCACAAAGACTGCTCGGGAATCTCGACCTGGTACCCCGCGGCCTCAAGAACCTCAACCGCGGCCCTGGCCGTTTCTGGACGCAAATAGTTGTTGAAGGTATCAGGCCACAAGATCACCCTGGGAAATCCCAGGTTTCGTGGGCCGCGCTGGTGGAACCAGTCCTTGAAGGTCTGCGGGGCAAAGACGGGAAGCCGCCGCTGTGGTGCCACGCCTATTACGAGTTTTGCTAAATCGCTGAGCAGTGGTGTTTGGGTAAAAAAATTTGCTACAGCGGGCATGTGGGAGGCAAGCCGGGCCCACCAGTAGATCAAACCCATCGCGTAGGCGCTCATTGGGCGAAGCCTGCCTTTGTAATAATGGGAGAGAAACTCTGCCTTGTAGGTCGCCATATCGACGTTCACCGGGCAGTCTCCCTTACAACCCTTACAAGCCAGGCACAGGTCTAATGCGTCCTTCACGTGCTGATCGCGCCAGCCGCCCGTAAGAACCTGCCCTTGCAGCATTTCAAAGAGAGCCCGAGCACGTCCTCGTGTCGTATGCTCCTCTTCAAGGGTCACCATGTAGCTTGGACACATCGTGCCACCGTTCGTTCTGCGGCATTTTCCAACGCCGACGCAGCGTAATGCGGCAAGGGCAATGCTTCCTTCATCATCTGGAAACTTGAAATGCGTCACGAGCTGAGGTGGGTCGTACTCGGTACCAAGACGCAAGTTCTCGTCCATGCGATATGGCTGCACTACCTTGCCTGGATTCATCTTGTTGTCGGGGTCCCAGATTGCCTTGAACTCCCCGAAAGCTCGCACCAGTTCAGAGCCGTACATCTTGGGGAGTAACTCTGCACGTGCCTGTCCGTCCCCGTGTTCCCCCGAGAGTGATCCTCCATAACCCACAACCAGGTCTGCTGCTGCTTCCATGAAGGAGCGAAACTTTTGAATGCCTTCGCGGCTCGTCAGATCGAAGTTGATGCGCATATGCACGCATCCTTGTCCAAAGTGGCCATAAAGGGCACAGGTATACCCATATTTGCCTAACAGCTCGCGTAGGTCGCGCAGGTAGCTGCTGAGCTTTTCGGGGGGAACGCCTGCATCCTCCCAGCCTTCCCAGTAATGCGATTCGCCTGGTATGTAGGCGGTGGCGCCCAGTGCCGATTCGCGCACCAACCAGATCTTCGCGGCTTCTCTGGGATCATCCAGGAGTTCCATTGATGGGGCGTTGCTGGTTCGCTGCAACTCCTCCATCAATGCGTGTGCACGAGAATGAGTGTCCTGCCGGTTCTCGCCGCCAAACTCGACCAGGAGCCAGCCGCCTCCCTCCGGCAGCAATTCAATCTCCGCGAGATTCAGGTTCTTCTTTCTCATATTCTCGACGAGACGACGATCGAAGCCCTCCAGTCCAATCGGCTTATGGGCCAGTATTTCCATAACATGATCGGCTGCAACGTAGGCATCTGGATATCCAAGCACCAGGAGCGAGCGGGCGGGGGGGCTATGCACAAGGCTGGCCGTTGCTTCCAATACTGTGACGCAGGTGCCTTCTGTCCCAATTAATGCTCGTGCAACATGAAAGCCGTTTTCTGGCAGCAATTGGTCCAGGTTGTAGCCTGAAACACGACGTGGGATGTTGGGATAGCGTTCGCGTATGAGATCGGCGTATCGATCCCGGAGAGCTTTGAGCCTGGCGTAAATTTCACCTCGTCGACCGCCATTCTGAATGATCTGTTCTAGCTCCTCATCGCTTGTCCTGCCTACGCGCATACGCACGCCATCATATGTCAGTATCTCCAATTCCTCGATGTTATCGGCTGTCACTCCCGCCATCACCGAGTGCGTACCGCAGGAATTGTTGCCGATCATGCCGCCCAAGGTACACCAGGCATGGGTTGCAGGGTCAGGCCCGAATGTCAGGTGATACTGCTCCGCAGCAGTACGCAGGGCATCAAGGACAATGCCAGGCTGCACACGGGCGGTTTTTTTCTCGGGGTCGATCTTTATGATCTCGCGCAAGTACTTGGACATGTCGATAACGACTGCGACGTTACAGCATTGCCCCGCCAGGCTTGTGCCTCCTCCACGCATGAGTATCGGCGCTCCAAAGTGGCGGCATGTCGTCACGGTCTGGATGACATCCTCCATGTCCATAGGGATGACGACGCCAATCGGTACTTGCCGGTAATTGGATCCATCTGTGGCATAGAGCGATCGGCTCCCGTCGTCAAAACGCACTTCGCCTCGAATCTTGCTACCCAGTTCGCTCGCCAGTGCCTGGGCATCGATGTTGACGGATCGTACTTCCTTGACGTTGGGTGTTTGCAGCATGGGTATTACGCGTTTCATTGGCCTATGCTTTCTTTAATCAGCAAGACATTTTTGGCGCATGACATTGGGAGTCTGCATCACTATTTCTTCCCCTGACTTTCATACATCTCGATCAACTCTTCCACTGTCGTTGCATCCTCCGGCTTTTTATCTTTATCCCTAAATGTGATGAGCCTTGGAAATCGCAGCGCATACCCCGGCTCATCTCCTACTTTTCCAGCGGTGTGGATTGGCGAACGAGTAATTTCATCTGCCAACACTTCGATGACAATCTCCGGCTCGAGCCAAACGCTTGGTTCAATCAGCGATGAGACGCGGGCCGGCTTGTGATCGACTACCAGTCCTTTGGTGCGCTCCCTGATACTTCGCCATTCTTCATCAGATAAACCAGTTCCAATTTTCGTAACGGTAACGAACATGTCCTGCTTTTTATCATACACACCAACGAGAAGCGCGCCCGCCCCCAATGACGCGCGCTTGCCCCTCCCAAAAATGTAGCCCAGCAGGACGCAGTCGATGGTGTCATTCAATGCTCCAGCTGAGTGTCTCTTCAGTTTCACCCAATTGAAATTTCTCGCGCCTGCTTCGTAGGGGCTTTCCAGCTTTTTCACCACAACGCCTTCCAAACCCTTGCTAATTGCTTCGTCGAATAAGAGCGATAGAGTCTCGGCATCCCTAACAATATGATTAGCGGTTAGCATGAGGATGTCGTCAGGTTTAATGGTTTCTTCAAGAATTTTCATTCGTTCAACCATAGGCTTATCAATGAGCGACGCTCCGTCTTTATACAAGATGTCAAATACGAAGGCTTTCAGCGGCATTTGTTGAGCCATTTCTTCGACGTTATATTTTCGCCGTCTTCTAGTTGTTTCCTGGAATGGCAGAAATTCTTCTGATGCTGGATTATAGGCGAGGGATTCTGCATCAAGAATGACGCTGTCTGCTTGTACTTGCTTGCGGGTTCCTTCAACAATTTCCGGAAACATATGTGTCAAGTTTTCCAGGTTGCGCGAGAAGATTGAAACATGATTGCCATCTTTATGGATCTGCGTGCGAAATCCATCGTATTTATATTGCGCGTCCACCACCCCCATTTTCTTGATGACTGTATCGGCGTCGGGTAAGCGTTCAGCGAGTTCCGAGCGGATCGGTTTCCCAACCTGGACATCTAATTGTGCAACCGCCCGTAAAGCATCTTCCGCCATGGGGTGCTGCCATAACGTCCTGGCGATGAGCCCCAGGTCTGATGTTTTATTATAGGCACCTTCCAAAAGTTTGCGCTTTTTTGTATCGTTAAATTTTGCTGTTGCCAACGCGTCAAGAATGGTCGAGTCGCCAATGCCAAGCCGCAGGTTTCCCAATAGAATTCTCACTAAATATTTCGCAGACAAACCGTCAACTTTTTTGAGTAAATCGGTGAGCAACGAAATGCGTTTTTCAACAGTCCCCTTCCCTGATGCTTGTGCAATGGTTTTTAAACCTTGAAACACATCGTCCACATTTAAGACTTTAGACACAATTCCTGCTTGTTTACTGACCTGCTCTGCAACCAGTCCCATGTCACCAAGCTTAGAATAAAGCTTTGAAACTTGCTCCTGAGACGTGTTATATGCGATTGCAATTGCTTTGGCAACTGTTTTCTCTGCCATGCCCATCTCAAGCGCTACAAAAAACGGCGCAACTCTTCCCTGGACAAGGTAGCAGACTTTTTCTATCTCATCTGGACTTTCGATCGAGCGAAACAGCTCCGATAAAATCGCAATCAAAGCAAGCCGGGAGCTAGTTTGTTCCAGTTTTTCAAAATATTGCGAAAGTTTTGCAAACTCCATGGTTTCTCCCCTTCGAAGAAACAACTCTACATCATTGAGCCTGTTATCTTACCTGAAGGCGGTAGCAAGCGATGAAATGCGGGGTCAACCTGGTAATTCCACGCCCGGTTGGGGCCAGCCATAACGTTGAGATAGTAGAGTTCGCACCCAGGAACTGCTCCTACCATGTGATATCCCTTTGGAACGAGTACGAGATCACCATCATGCACGGTAACCGCCTCATCAAACTCCCCAGGAGTATACACCCGTTGGATAGCGCATCCGTCGGCTGGCTGAGTGTGATGGTAATACGTTTCTTCGAGATAGGCTTCATATGGAGGATTTTCTGTATCATGCTTATGTGGAGGGAAACTAGACCAGTTGCCTGCCGGGGTAATAACTTCGACGAGGATCAGCCGCTCGGCCTTCTGATCTGTATCCAACAGGTGTTGCACTCGCCGGAACGTATTGCCCTCTCCACGCCTTTCAATGCTGGCCTCTTCCGGTTTTAGCAAGCGTGCTGGAAAGGATTGGCCTGTTGCCGGTGCGCTTGCTACAGCCACTTCCATCACATCGGACGTGCACCTAACCTGGTAGCTGCCATCGGTAGACAAATAGAGGGTGTACGGTGCCTTCTCTTCAAAGACACTTAGTCGCTCACCAATCTGTCCTATCGATTGGCCGTTGAGCTTTGCTTCTCCTTTGCCATAGAGCACAACCAGGGCTGTCTCCCTACCGCCTGCTGTTCCTTCAAGCACCTGGTCTTTGCCGAGGTGGTACACAGCAAACGAGACATAGCGCCAGCCGGCACTTTCCGGCGTAACATCAACCGTGCGAAGAATTCCATTTATTTGCTCAGTTCGTGGTCTGATCAGTAGATCCATATAGGTGTGTTCCTTTCCTCTGGGTAAAGTATACACCAATTATTGTCCTTTGGTGGTCATCGAAACCTTATCCTGTCCTGCTTGTGCAAAAGCGCCCATAGTTCTTGAAGAGTAATGTTAGCGATATCACCTGCTATACAGCGTTTAAGAGCCGCCAATGCGTTGCCGAAGACGAGCGGGGTAATGCCGCGCTCCTTGCGCAGGCCATGGTTATGTTGCTCTTCCAGGTATGCATAGAGATAGCCTGCCGCGAAAGCATCGCCCGAGCCGAAACGCACGGTACCCTCGGTTGGAAAGATCGGCTCAATGCTGTATTCTCCGTCCTGTAATTGTGCTGCTCCTTCGCTGCCTAGTGTCAAAACGATAGTCTTGTTGGTGTTATTTTCCGCGAATCGCTGTGCCATCTTGCGCAATACAAACTCGGGAGTCCCGCTGAATCCCCACAACTCGGCGGCATCGGTACGCGTACAGAATAACAGGCTGGCCTGGCGGCAAGCCTCCTCGATGCCAGTAACCGCTTCATCGATCGACCAGAGTTTTGAACGGTAGTTGACATCAAAAGAGAGGGGGACGTTCTTTTCATCTGCTCTTTGCAGAAAGTGTCTAAACACTTCGCGAGCGCTGTCGCTAAGCGCGGGAGTAATACCGGTCAAGTGTAATATCCTGGCATCGTTGACGACGGAATAATCGATCGCGCCTGGATCTACAAGGGCACATGCTGAGTACGTGCGATCATAATAGACCTGGAGACCTAACGGGTTGGGAGCTTCTTCCGAGTAAAAGATGCCTAGCCGTACCTTATCTCCTAGCCACACTACGCTTGCTGTATCCACCCCATAACGGCGCAACTCGGCATCTACATGTCTTCCCATTGGATTCAGCGGCAATGCGGATACCCAGGTGACTTTGAGATTCAATCGCGCAAGACATGCCAGCGTATTCGATTCTGAACCTGCAACATACATGTTAAAGGTCTTCGCTTCCTCCAGCCTGGAATTATGGGCCGGGCTGAAACGCAGCATAGTCTCGCCGAAGCTGACGACATCAGAAGGCATTGCCTCCCCTCCTGTTAAAGGGCCCCTGGGACTAACTCGTTGCTACATACACGCCTGTACATAGCGACGAGCCAGTTCAGTTAAAGATGCCCAATCTTTCTTCTGCGTAATTTCGTTATTTACCAGGCTGCTCCCTATTGCCACGGTGTATGCTCCCGCTACAAAAAAAGCTGCACAGTTGCCCAGGTTCACTCCCCCGGTGGGCACGAGCGGGATATCAGGTAACGGTCCCAGTATATCTTTAATATAGCCTGGACCCAATTGCCCTGCCGGAAAGACCTTGACGAGATCGGCTCCTGCTTGCCACGCGTTAAGTATCTCTGTTGGTGTGAATGCTCCACAGAGCACCTTGATGCCCTGGCTATGTCCAGCAGTTATCACTTCAGGGATAACTGTGGGCGTCACCAAAAACTGTGCTCCAGCCTGGATGCAGGCAAGTGCGCTTTCCGCTTCCAGCACGGTACCTGCACCTACCAAAACTTCCTCTGATAACTGCCGGCGTACCTGTGAAATTGCTTCCAGAGCTTTGGGATTAGTCAAGGCAAATTCCTGCGTGGTGATGCCCCCTGCAAGAAGTGCCTGGCTAATGGATATGGTCTGTTCAAGGTTGGTTAGTCGTATGACGGCAATTGGCTTTCGCGGCTCTATATCCCGCTCAATACTCTGTTTCATTCCGACCTTTCCTTTGACTTTGTCTATTGAACCTTTGGGAGAATCTAAGCGACAGCGAACTTCCGGAGTACATCATGGTTCAACTCCACACCAAGCCCTGGTTTCTGCGGCAAGGCGATGGTCCCGTCACGCATTTGCAGTTCGTCTACCACTAACTCACGCCGGAGCAGCGACTCGGAGAGTTCTGCGGGCAAAAACTCGATGTATGGACAACATGCTGTAGCCGCGCAAAGGTGCGCACTCGCAGCAATACCGATACCACTTTTCCAGCAATGGGGTACGATTAGCCGCCCGCGGTCGGCGGCGATCTGGCACACCTTACGCGCTTCAGTGAAGCCTCCCACGCGACCTATGTCCGGTTGTAATACATCCACCTTACCACGGTCTGCAAGATCGATGAACTCGAAATGCGTGTTTTGCCACTCTCCAGCGGCGATGCGGATCGGAGAATGATTGTGAAGGAAGGCATAGCCAGCAAGGTCGTCGATGTCGAGCGGCGTCTCGAGGAAGTAGATATCATAAGGTTCCAGGTCGTTTAATATATGCAGCGCAGATTTTGTATCCCACCACGCATAAGCAACGTCTACCATCAGTACCATATCTGGCCCCAAGGCTTCGCGACACGCAGCGACGATGTCAACTACCGCCTCATCGCGCTCCTGCAAACCATGATGTGAATAGGGGCCGTTGATACAGATCTCGAGTTTGGCAGCCTTGAATCCCTGAGCCTTCGCTTGTACAACTTTTTTGACGAGGGAAGCCTGGTAGGTAGCAAGTGTGTTACCTGTAGGAAGCAACGAAGCATAAGGGATTATATAATCTTTTGCTGCACCTCCAAGCTGTTGATAGAGGGGTAAGCCAAGCGCTTTGCCACGAATGTCCCATAATGCCATGTCGATAGCTCCCAGCGCGCAGATCAAGACTCCTCGCCGCCCCGTCATCTTCGAGCCACTATACATCTTCTGCCAGAGTGCTTCAGGCTGCATTGGGTCGGCTCCAAGCAGCATTTCTTCAAGACCCAGGCCCATGACATGCGTGCCGCGCGCCCGGATGCACTCGCGCGCGATCCACGGGTTCGTATCGGTCTCGCCAATGCCAGTAATGCCTTCGTCAGTATACACCTCCACGATAAGGTCATCCTGGGCAGAGGAGGTGGCATCCGGGTCATAATCTGGGATGAGCAGGACGTGGCAGTCGATTTTAGTGATCTTCACAAGGTGATTACCCTCCTTCTGCTCGCAACAGGAAGTTTTGCTATGCAAAATATGATTTTAATCGACTATTGATTAGTATTTAGTATACGAGGAAATTTGTCAAGTGGTAGAGACTGCCAATCGGCCTACCAGG
>WNFI01169531.1_pt1 | contig 12788 bp, 15 predicted proteins | sample 5400471 | NCBI WGS metagenome assembly WNFI01 (sample SAMN13153348, study PRJNA577476) | soil metagenome | isolation source: 100 cm saprolite on Douglas fir-dominated hillslope | place: USA:California | collected 2013-09-17
AAGAGGATGAGAACAACAATCGAAAACTGGCAAAGCCAGCTGCCGATATTATTAATTTGTACCTCCAATAGTTTCTTCTGACACCTGCTGTGTTCTTGCGCCTGAACGGATAACTGAACACTCCCCTTATGCAGGATGAACCATCTACGCGCCTTATCTATCCTCTAGTCACAGTACGTTCTTTTACTTTTGTGCATCTCTTTCAAAGACTATCGTTGGAATACGTGATGATACAATAGATAGGGACAACATAGAGGCTTGCCTCCATGCTGATCTACTCTAGATTGATAGTAGAAATTCTCTGACTCTTTTCCTGTCCTCTTTTCCCGCCTTTCACGTTGAGTTTGCTTGTTACTGACCTCTGGACGTGTTGCAGGTGTCACCGGTTTCTCACTCGCTGGTGCTCAAGGGGGTCCGTGTATACTGGCTTCGTGGGCTTGATCTCGTGGGGATTCTTCGCATGCATTCTGGAACCAGTCCTTGCCTACGACTCTAAATAACCCGTATCTCAGTACACATTTATAAAGTCCCCCCGCCCAAGATCGACATCTTCATCACTCCTGGAAACTCAGGCACCAGTTTGCCCATTAGTCATGTCTCGTTTATATCCCGCGTCTATCGAAATGTTGTGCGTCTGATGACTGTGGAGACTGGCGCTGCTCTTGTAGCTGAGTCTGGAATCCTACAGATCGAAGGGCTACCACGTCTAAATGGCAACATGTGGACTGCGTCTGGAACCGATATGCATTGTGGAAGCGCCCTCAAGCAAACAGAGCAGCAGGTCCCACCTTCGATCTCTATCATTTTTTTTCAGGTATTATTAATCTTACTTCTGCTCTTTCCTAAAGCGTTCGTGAAGCCCCTCAAATCCGGTATGTGGAGCGCTTTCTTCTTTTTCACGACTGTAACCACACGCTTTGCTCATTCGGCTTAGTATGCCCGTTACGATCGCGAGTATCCCTGCATTTTTCCCCGCCGTGTCCGTCCAGTATGCCCGTTACGATCGCGAGTATCCCTGCATTTTTCCCCGCCGTGTCCGTCCAATTCTGTGTGTTGTTTTCAGTGCCTGCCTTTATAGTGCATGCTCCACTCTCATTCAATCGATTATCATTTGCGCACCCCATTTTCCGTCTTTAAAACTTGCCTTCACGCTCTCCTTGCCATCATATGCAGAGCACATGCCGTCTTTGTAAGCGTGTATTCTCCTATTAAATGCAGCCCATGATCCCTTTCGTTTGTATTTTCTCCCCTTGCCCACTGTGTAGTATGTCAACGATTCTTACAGGCGTCGTCCCTCTCTGGGACATTCAATATCTAGCCAAGAACAGCAAAGGAGTTCAAATTCCTAATACCCGTGCCGCCGTTGCAAAAGATTCTATTTTTGTAACAGACGACAAGTGCACCCAATATTTTACCTCCGGACTGCTTCCCTCTTTGTAGTAAGTTAAATGTATATCTATGGCATCCGCGGCCATAGGACTCTGAAAGCACCGCATCCCGTCTGATCTGCGAAGTTAAGTAGAGTGCCGCTCAGTTAGTACCATGGTAGGGGGGACTACGTGGGAATCCTGGGTGTCATGGTTCTTTTTACTTTGTCACAAATTTCTATTGTCCCCTTCCTTTTCATTCCTTTGAGCCACTTGCATACTTTTCCTTCGATATTAGATACTGTTTGGATGGGAATCTTCGATACCGTTAGACCGCTGAATTGAATTTTTACTACCAATATGAATGTCAGTTGTCCTCTGTGTAAAACCACCTTTCCGATCATGAATACCGTCCAATTTTCGAGCGTAAATGGCTCAAAGGAAGGGGATAATGAAATTTACTTAAAAAAAAAAAAAAGGAAATACAATACTTGACACTACGCTGCCCGCTTATTCAAACCGGTTTGGCCAAGCGTATACTAGAATCATACTGGAGTGACGCGGACCAGTTGGATCAGTTGCCACAATTGTGGAATCTCTAAGTCTTGTATCTATCTAATCCCAAATACTGTACTGCAGTATCGACTAGTATCGATGAATTATTTAGGCTTCTAGTTAGGCAGGTCCCAGCTCTATTTAAATAATAGCTTCTACCAGCTATGTCAGACTCGACACTGAGATGGAATGTTGATTCATGGGTCAAGGGGTGCAAAGTCAAGAGCAGATACGGGTTCAAGGAGTGAATTCAAAATTCGAATCTCCTGCTGCTGCGCTAATACTATGCGCTTTAAATTGTCGAGTTCATCTATAAAATCAGCTTTAGTGCTTTGGGGTGATTAATGGTGATATCAATCCCCTTACCCCGGGTTACGTAAGGCTTCAACCTAACAGGGGATACTTCTTTGGAGCACGATTCCGGTGAGGTCGGTGGAGATTCCGATACCACATATTCTGTCGACGACCAACTTGCTCGTGGACTGATCGAGTCGGCACTGGATGGTGGCGAATTCGGGTGAACTCCACCCTGAATTTCATTACGAATGGAAGATAGGGATGTGGGAGATAAATAAATGGGGCTGGGACGGGCAGGTTTTTTGGCATCGCATCCTCCGGTATCGATCAGTGAACCATCCCGAGGGTGCGCATCTTCCATCGTGTGTTCGGTGGAGGCCAGTGTAGACGTCGAAAGTGACTTGTGCAGCCGTCTATACTCGTCCCAGAAGGAAGGTTCACGCTTTAACTTCGCAGCAATACTTTCCTCAGCTCCAAACAGTCCAGTGGATTCACTCGGCTCTGCCGTCACTTCCTCCCAGTTCAAGATCTCATCCCAGTAGCTGAGAAGCCAAAAGAGCATCTGGCTTCCCATTTTTTTTACTACCCTGTCCGCGCTTTCGCCATCCGATGCATCAAGGCCTATCGAGGTGAGATAGCCAGTGGCATCCCTCGGCGCGCAAATTGAAGGACCGAATATCTCGGCTACTTCAACGAAGGCCAGCCTCGACGTTGAAGCGGGGGTGGGTGAGGCCACATGAGAGAAAAATGCCATGAGATATGTCAGCGCGCTCGAGTGGGCTTCGGGCATGAGCCGAAAGAGGATCTTCGCCACCTCAATTGCCTTCATCTCGAGCGAGGTATGGTGTCCCTTTCTGCCTCTTTCACGAGCAGAATTAAGGAACTTCCGGTAATTTTGATTGGATGCCGCCTGGAATGATGGCAAGTAGCACGCGTTATAGAAAGCGCGGAATAAGACGGGCTCGAGTGGGGGCTCGGCAAAAGAGTCCAAGTAGTGGGTGAGTAGGCTGATTACCTCCTTGTTGGGTTTGTTGGCTAACGAAACATCTCTACCGTACGTTGGCGGGGCATCGAAGGCCCCAATCAGGTTGTGTAAGGATGCCATGGAAGCCCTGAGTGCCCTGTTGGATGAATCGTACGTTGCAAAGTCGGAACTTGAGAGGGCTTCCAGGCAACGTCATTATCCATTGCACGGCGTGCGAACAGGAGTTACATACCTTTCCCGCTCAATGCTTCGATGGTCTCGATGAGTATTATTGGAAGTCTGTAATGCTTCCCTCCAAGTTCAGTGTCATCGCTAGCGAACCAATAAATTGACTTCAATGAGCCACCGTTCTATCGCATTGCTTTTCCTAGGGGGACTAGTTGGATCCAGTAAACGGTCCAGATTGAGGAACATTAGATGAAATCGAGATGTAAGGTCTTGAGAACGAGGTCCGAGGACTGGAGCCGATTTTACGAAGCCTGGATATGTGGAAGTTCGTTTTGAAGCATTTTCACTGGGAACGAATAGACCCAGAGCGCTCTTGGCCTTCGGACTTCGGTTGTTGCCTTTGAGACAAGAGTCAGTAAATATCAAGTGGCCCAGAGTTGGGAAGTTCATTGACCTTCGGATGAAGATTCGGAACGATGGATGTTCGATGAAAATGGGGAGTCCACCATTTGACGAGATGATGTTCCAAGCTCCTCCTTTGGAAGATAAGTAGTGGAATGACCTCCCTTCATCTCCGAGATTAATCTTGTACCTCGAGGAGCCAATGCCGCGTGCTGCGGGGGTATATCTATCCTCCTGCGAGAACTGATGTCCAAGTTGCAATCCAGAGACATGCCGGGGGGCACTGAGCAACGACTTCTTTCGGTCTCAGGACGAAGGTAATGGGGAGCCAGTGGCTTCACCTGGGCATTCAACTTGGTGTTAATCTCTGTGCATGGCCGAAAGGTCTCCATAGGATGGCGTTCCGGCCCATAGGAGGAGTTGCCTCTGAGAATGCTCGGGCGTGATTGCCCAGATGATCGGCAAGTTGAGCGATGCTGACTATTTGCTCGGACGCCGCTATGGGACCCACGTTCGGTGCCTGGATATGCGTTTGACTGATAGCAGATCTCCATGGAATAGTTAAGGCTCGAAGTGCAGGGAAAGCATGACGTGCTCATGAAGATGGTCTTATACCGTTCGAAGGGTCTCACCGTGAGACCCGTCAGAGTGTAGCAGTCTGAAACCGCGACTCAAATGGCCTCTCCCATCGTGAAACTTGCGAGGCTTTTTTGGAATGATGTATCCCCAGTACTCTGGTATGCTGCGATGAAGCATTAACTGTTTAAGCGTCAACTTTGTGTGGGAAATTCGGTAGTTGCCGCTGAATCGGACTAGTTCTTGAGTGGCCATATTACTTGGCTGAAGATGCATTTGTATCACTTGACGCTACAGCCTCCGACAGTTATCAACCAGTCTGCTGTCGGAAACTTTTCGGGCTCACGGCAGCAAGAGATCATCCTTGTTCGGGGGTCACGTTTGGAGCTTCTTCGTCCTGACGTGAATGGCAAGGTGACGACTGTTCTTGCCCAGGATGCTTTTGGCAGCATCCGCTCACTAGCTGCCTTCCGGCTCACAGGAGGCACGAAAGGTTCGACTCAATGCACATGGCAGATGCACTCTTGCTTACTGTGTGTTCGCATGCCCAGACTTCGTTGTATTAGGTTCAGACTCCGGCCGCATCGTCATTCTAGAGTATGATCCAAAGAATAACTCATTTAACAAGCTTCATCAAGAAACATTTGGGAAGTCGGGGGCGCGTCGTATTGTACCTGGGCAGTACCTTGCTGTCGACCCCAAAGGACGTGCTGTGATGATTGGAGCGGTCGAAAAAGCCAAGCTTGTATACATCCTCAATCGAGATGCAGCAGCCAACCTTACGATTTCGTCACCTCTTGAGGCCCACAAGAACCATGCCATCATTCATCACCTTGTTGCCGTCGATGTTGGCTTTGAGAATCCGATGAAGCTTTCAATAATACGGATAAGGCCCGTTCCATTTCCCCATTTGCTAGGTATCCTACTTACGGGGATTGTAGATGCTCACCTTTTACGAACTTGATTTGGGTTTGAATCACGTCGTGCGCAAGTGGAGTGAACCAACGGATCCAAGAGCGAATCTTCTCGTACAGGTGCCTGGTGGCCAGTCCGCAAGCACGAATAAGTTTGATGGCCCTTCGGGAGTTCTCATCTGCTGCGAAGACCATATTATTTATCGACACATGGATCATGAACAACATCGTGTTCCAATACCACGTCGTCGAAACCCTTTGCGAGACCCAGAACGTGGTCTAATCATCGTCTCCGCCGTGATGCATAAAATGAAGGTAGGCATTTATGGGCCCATTTCTTATGGAGGTGGTAAAGCGATTGGTTCGTTTCTCTAGGGTGCTTTCTTCTTCCTTCTGCACTCCGAAGAGGGCGACTTATACAAAGTTACCATTGATCATGAAGATGAAGAGGTTAAAGCCCTCAGGATCAAATACTTCGATACTGTGCCCGTGTCTGCCAGTCTCTGTATCTTGAAGTCGGGTTTCTTGTTTGTGGCCTCGGAATTCGGGAATCAGTAAGCATGCCTTATTTTCTGCGTTATTGATCCTGAGCACAGCTACGATGCAGTTATCTATACCAATTTCAGAAGCTGGGCGATGACGATGAGGAAATCGAATATTCGTCAACAGCTTATCCTGCGTTTGGTATGGCGGACCCCTCCCTTCCCCTCCCAACAGCAACATTCAAGACTCGTCAACTTGAGAATCTTGCGCTAGTTGATGAGCTCGAATCTCTGGATCCCATAATTGATGGCCGTGTTGCCAATTTGCTCGAAGCTGCCGGCGAGACGCCGCAAATCTTCACTGCGTGTGGTCGTGGTCCGAGGAGCACTTTCCGCATGCTTCGCCATGGTCTGGAGGCAGAAGAAAGTGTTAGTTCTGAATTGCCCGGTATCCCAAACGCTGTCTGGACTACGAAGCTGAAGGAAGAAGATCAGTACGACTCGTACATTATTCTCTCCTTCGTGAATGGTACTTTAGTTTTGTCTATTGGGGAAACCATAGAGGAGATTTCCGATACTGGTTTGCTATCCTCGGCCCCGACATTAGCAGTGCAGCAGATTGGCGGCGATGCTTTGCTTCAAGTCTATCCTCACGGTATTCGCCATGTACTTGCTGACCGCAGAGTCAACGAGTGGAAGGTTCCTCAAGGTCGAACGATCGTTGCTGCAACCACTAATAAACGTCAGGTAGTTGTGGCGTTAAGCAGCACAGAGCTTGTGTACTTTGAATTAGACCTCGAAGGACAGCTGAATGAGTACCAGGATCGGAAGCCGATAGGTAGCCCTGTGTTGACTATGAGCGTTGCTGAAGTACCAGAGGATCGCCAGCGGTCGCCATTCCTGGTATGCTAGACCCCAATTTGATGAAAAACAGCCTAACAGTGGGTGGCTCGCTATTCATTCTCAGGCCGTCGGATGCGAAGATCAGACCGTTCGAATCATCTCGCTCGATCCTGAGAGCACGCTAGAAACCATAAGTCTTCAGGTTTGTGGTTTGACGTTTATATTCCTAAAGGGTTCATTCACCGCTGCATACACACTCAGGCTCTTACAGCTCAACCAGTGTCAATCTGCATCGCTGAGATGTTGGATGCTGGTATCGACAAAAACCAACCAACTACGTTCGTCAACATTGGTCTTGTGAATGGTGTACTATTGCGTACCGTGCTCGATCCAATTCAGGGATCCTTAACAGATACAAGAACACGGTAGCTCGAATAAATTTTGCGACGAATGGATCGCTCATATATCTTCGTATACAGATTCCTTGGTACACGTCCAGTCAAGCTTGTCCGCATCCCTGTGCATGGTACACCTAGCATTCTCGCGTTGTCGAGTCGCTCCTGGCTTAACTACACCTACCAAAACCTTCTCCATTTTACCCCTCTTATCTTCGAAAACTTAGACTATGCATGGAGCTTTTCTGCTGAGTTATCTCCTGACGGACTCATTGGGATTACAGGCAATATGCTCCGGTGAGTACGATCAGCTAACCACCCTCATGATATTCTAAAAGTTTCATCCTAAGGATTTTTCAAATTCCTAAGCTTGGCCAGAAGCTCAAGCAACAAACCATACCGCTTCTCTACACCCCTCGGAAGTTCATCTCACATCCGACAAGCAAACTTTTTTACTTGATCGAGACTGATCACCGCACACTAAGTCAAGACGCTGAGCAATCAAGGTTAAGGGAGATTGTGAGTAACGTATCTGCGTTCAAAGGGATACAGTCACTAAATCAATGAATTAGGCTTCTTCTGGGGTCAAAATTGATGGAGACATGCTGAATCTGCCACCGGAAGTCTTTGGGAGACCAAAAGCCGAGAAAGGTCGGTGGGCCTCATGTCTCAGAATTATTGACCCCGTTCAGGCAAGCTCATCAGTTTGTCACCATCTTGAGCATACTGACATCTGGCTCGTCTAGTGGAGATCACTACCCCTGACCACGNCATTAGCCGTGTTGCCGTTTAGTGAACGAAACAACGAGCTACATCTTGTTGTTGGCACCGCTAGAGACACATTCTTAGCACCTAGATCCTGCTCATCAGGCGTACTGCGCACTTACAAACTACTCGACGAGGGTAAGAGACTCGAGTTTCTTCACGAAACCGAGGTGGACGATGTCCCGACAGCGCTGATCGGCTTTCGCGGCCGATTGCTAGCTGGGGTTGGGAAAGCCTTGCGAGTCTATGACATTGGGAAAAAGAAGTTGCTACGCAAATGTGAAAACAAGGTCGGCCATCCAACCTGACGTTCCACATTCAGCAACTGAAGGCTAATCCTTGTAGACTTTCTCATCCACCATAATTACGTTGAATGTCCAAGGGTATCGAATCATAGTCGGTGATGCCCAGGATTCCTTGTTCTTCTGCGTGTACAAGCCTCCAGAGAACCGTTTGCTTGTTTTCGCAGATGATACTCAGCCTCGTTGGATAACCTCAGTCACCATGATGGATTACGAGACTGTAGCTGCTGGCGATAAGTTTGGCAATATTTTCATCAATCGGCTTCCGGCTTCCGTGACATCAAGCGTGGATGACGACCCAACAGGCGCTGGCATCATACATGAGAAGAGCCTATTGATGGGTGCACCACACAAGACGAACCTCCTTGCTCATTTCCATATCGGCGATATCACGACGAGCTTACAGCGAGTAGCCCTCGTCCCAGGAGGCCGAGAGGTCGTGCTATATACAGGCTTAATGGGATCCATCGGGCTCCTCGTTCCTTTCGCGTCGAAAGAAGACATCGAGTTCATGACAACCCTAGAGCAGCACATGCGGACGGAAGGTCCAGGTGGCCAAGGCGGCGGTGGTCTCAGTCTTCTTGGGCGAGATCAGATGACATATCGAGGGTACTATACGCCCGTCAAAGCTGTTGTGGATGGTGATCTTTGTGAGCGGTTCGCCATGCTACCCGCTACGCGCCAAGCCGCGATTGCCGGGGAGTTGGATAGGGCGGTTGGTGAAGTGTTGAAGAAACTCGAGGGCCTTCGGGTCACTGCTTCTGGCTTATAATCATGTATTCAACTTTCTCTTAAGCCCTGAACGAAGATTTGCTTAGAATCGAGGGCGCGTTGTTGGGCGCTATATGGCAATCATCAGTGATGATACTCCAGTTAGGACTTTGTAACGATGAACCAAAATGGTTAATTGCTTGTTGGGTATATAGAAATGCGGGCATAAATGTATCAGGGCATGGAAGATGTTCATTCCGTCTTCGTTTTCATATCGCGCTCCAACCAGGCTACGAAATGAATTCTGAACTTGAATCGGAACAGACGCCTTGAGGCACTCACGTTGCAGCGATAAGTCCCGAACCACCCTTTCAACTGCTTTAATCGTCCTTTGACAAGCCATTTGCCACGTGGTACAACTGACAGCACCTAGGAGTGCATGAGCAAGACGTGATGACCAAGAAACTAGTCCTGCCTCACCTCTTGGCGCAGATGGTAAAGCCAGCAGCCACTCCGCAGGGCCATACCACCCTCTTGGGACGTAGAAAACGGCTTCTTTTCGATACCACCACATGATGAAGAGTTGTAGACCACTAGTGAGGACCCAAAGGACAGTATTGAATTTCAATGAGATTGCATTTCGCTTGGCGCTTTGTTCTGCATCTAAAGATCACAAAGCACTCTCAAGGTCAGGGGAAAAAATATGCAGGCGTTGAAGGGAACAACCCACTTAAGTTTTCAAGATCTGATAAACCTTTGTCGACCTTCCGCCGTAACTTGGCCCACTTCGCAAATTCATCCTGAGAGCTTGTTTGAGCGAGTTGCGTTTGGTCTTTTAGTATGGATTTCTTAAGATTTCGAAGCTTTTTTGATGCGTGAGCATCGAATGTGCGGGCATAGATGGCAATTGCCTAGTACCGTCAGCAACGAGATACAACATGTCAGTCAGCACATGCATCTTCAAGAGGTGTTTCCTAACACACTAGGCTAAGTAATAGCGGCTTTCCGACCCATCCGATGGCTTCAATGAGGATGACCAACAGGAAGATGGTAGCAAGCAAGGTCATTGTGACTTAGCTCGTGGAAAGGAAGTGTGGGAAAACGGAACTTCCTAGCGCGCAATTCATTTCCCTCCTGCCTCAAGATCGGTTTGCAAATTACTCATATATCTCACGTATTAAATCTCTCCATAATGATATGGATTTGACTAGTGAACCCTGGAACTCAACTGGTTGACTCAGGTTATTGTCACGAAAGTCCAGTTGGCCAGGAGCACTCCAGAGGGGGACCTTGCTCCTGGCCAACTGGATTTTCGTGACGTTATCTTGACATCTTGACACCAATCTCTCGTGGACTTTCTAGAATTTATCAGGGCTGGTCTTGATTGATGATGACGAGATCGGCATCGCAATGGGTGGCACGCACGGCGGGAAGGAAACCATGCCCAAATGGTTACACCAGGTTTACCCAGCAAACAAATAAGGCCTCAATTAGTGTTGTAAATCGATTGCTGGTTAAGGGGACCGCTCAGAGGTACTTCACTCGAAAGCCACCGAAGTAGAGTCGTTCTGTGTTCTAAGCGAAGAGCAGCTATAAAAGGGTGCGTGTATCATATCATAGCAATATAATGATAGTGTTACCATCAATGCAATGCATGACTCTGCATCGCAATAGTTAGAGTATTACTGCACAAAGGCGCTAGGTAAGACTACAACGAAAGTACACGAATTAAAAGCAAAATCGGAATATTACAAAGTGTGTTATCAATTATGATTCCGCAATAACGTCGATCGGTCCAATCAGCTATTCAATGCAGATTGGATTCTCTGCTCGGCGACGTCTGGCGTCACACATAAGACCTCGGTTCCAGACAGGGAATTGTCCTTCAAAGGCAAGGCAAAGCATTGCGTATTCTGCGTGCATGGTATGACTGTGGAAAATTCACCACTCTTGGAGCAAAGAGCAATGGAGGACCCGCCATTGATGCACGCTGTCATAGGAGGGGTGCACCGCGTACTAGTGAAAATCAGATAAGCTGGATTCGGGTCAGGAAAAAGGAAATAAGGGTACGTGGTGGAGAGAGCCTGGAAGCCAGCATTGAGGGCTTGTGCCTGGAGGGCATTCTCTAGGAAGACGTGTCCATGTGGTGACTACTGACCACACCAATGAATGAGGGGCTTACCATGACCGTAGTTTCCCGACGAAGGTGTTGGCTTCGCTGGGCCACTGTAGTATTATGCTTTGAATGTTAGGAACGCTTTTCGATGATGGCTTTCGCTCACGGAGAGGTCGGGCTCAGAACCAGAACAGGACCAGCGGAAGGACCGCCGGACTTGGATTTGTAGCTGCATGACCACCACTATGATGTGAGATATTAACGCGCACCAAATATCTGATGACTTACCCGATATCTCTTGGTATATCGTTTAGTGGCCAAGCAGCAGATTGAGGATGAAAACGAGAGACTACGAGGCATGTGAAGAGCACGGAATTCCAGAGACGGGCCATTGCTTTAAACGTAAGATTTATTAAAGTAGCCAAGGGTAGCTTTACGGAGAGTAGGGAAGAGGTATTCCAGAGGTTCAGATCTCTGAGCTCGATGTTGAGTTTTAAGACCTCATTGCTCCTGTAGTGATGACATCCTGGATAAAGGCCTGTAGGCTGAATACTCGGCCAGGGAAGCGGACAGGGGAGACGCTGTACCGTACTGAAGGTAGGCAACCATAGAGCCCATAAAGTGAAAGGCGCGCATGCCCTTGTTCCAATAAAGGAATGCCGAAAGCAAAATTGTTTTTCCCGCGCTACGATATATTGGATGAGCTTAATTATAAGCTTATTTATAATAATTAATCTCGCGACATCGATTCCCTAAGCTCGTCGGACTATGTGGTCCAGAATGATCTCAACAGTGAAATACACTTTACGTCATACACCGTGATGCAGTTCACAAGTACATCTGAACAAATATGTATAGGCATAGTTACGAGCGGTAGGCAAGTACATGAGTAAGGTGATGGTCCACACACTTTCTGGCATTCGGTTTTCAAGCGATCCCGGCCGTGACATTCCATTATTACAGAGTGTAATGTGCGAAAGATCATCAAACCATGAGCATAGGCTTGCGCATGCCACAGGTGAGATGGATACATCACGATTTAGGAAAATACCTCAGGTTGTAGGGCCAGTTCTGGGCGCCTAGGGGATTACGGATTTGCCGCCGGTTCATTACCTTTATTTTATGGATATGGCCTTTGAGTCGGTAAACTTGGGTCTGGGCGAGTAGACTGGATATTACAAAGTTTGACAAAGAGTATTTCACCGGGGGGTGGCTCCAACTCTTTCGCCAACTTCTCCATTATTATCTATAGAATTTTCGAATGCAACGTTAGCAAAAGAGAAAAAGAGGCAAGCTTCTCCAACGAAATACCTGCCTCCGATGGAAGAATAAGCCAATCTGTAAGTTACAGCCAAGCGGGGAGCTTCGTGGTGTATACTGATGCGGTGGGATTGTTACTGCCAACGTGGGTGGCGCCCCCAGGTACATTCTGGCAGTAGAACACTGAGCGGTTGCCAGATTGTTGAACGAAGACGACTTCTGAATCGTTGCTAAGAGTCACGACGAGGTTGACCGCGTTATCGACGACATTCATTTGCAGGTGTATGAGATCGATTCTTCCGCCAGTTTAACCGGTGTAGGACGAGGCGGGACAACCCATGGTGTTCGCAGTGGCGAGCAGTGTATCAAATGAAGGTGCTGTGCAGTGATTCCGGTGCATTTAGCAGCCTCTATTCCAGCATCCTTAAGGTGTGGCCAGATAAGGGGAAGTTTTAACGGGACGCCTGTATATTCCGTCTCACGAGTTCTTCATTCACTCAGATGGAGCGTCGGCCATCGACGGCAAAAGGAACGAGTACGCACTAGCCGACTGATCAATAACCCGTGTGACAGGTTTGTGAGTATTCACGCCCAGTGGCAGGAAAAATCTTCCTTCAAGGGGAAAGATCTGGATGCATAATACAGGAGTG
>WNFI01198513.1_pt1 | contig 12787 bp, 8 predicted proteins | sample 5400471 | NCBI WGS metagenome assembly WNFI01 (sample SAMN13153348, study PRJNA577476) | soil metagenome | isolation source: 100 cm saprolite on Douglas fir-dominated hillslope | place: USA:California | collected 2013-09-17
TTGACTTTGAACCGCGGCGAAGGCGGCGCCAATGTGATGTCGGCGAATTATTTCGACGGGCTGGGCCTGGTTCGAACTGAGGAACTTCTGGCCGCGGGCCGCTACTACGGCGTGGACCAATATTGGACTCGCGTCGTCGACTACGGTTTTTCCAAGACGAAAGCGGAATCAATCGCCAAGTGGACGCACGACCGTGTGCTCTATGACGTGGTGCGCGTCGTTCGCATGACTCGTCCCCTGGTGATCACTTCTGTTTTTATTGGCGGACCGAGCGACGGCCATGGCAACCATCAAACCGCTGGCGCGATGGCCCAGGAAGTGTTCAAAGCTGCCGGCGATCCGAAGGTTTTCCCGGATCAGATCGCCGCCGGACTTCACCCGTGGACGCCGCAAAAAGATTATGCGAGGACTCCATGGTTCGGAAATGACGATGGCAAACTCGCCGTAAATGTCGATATCCCCGAAGGGGATTACGATCCCGTCCTGGGTATGTCGTACGTGCAAATTTCGCGCGAAGGCCTGGGATTCCAGAAATCGCAAACCGGCGGTGGAACGATTCCCAAAGCAGGCGCAGTTAACTCTACTTATCATCGTTATGGCTCGATAGTTGGGTCGCAAGACAAAGAAGATTCTTTTTTTGATGGCATCGACGTGTCGTTGGCAGGAATCGCGTCGCTGGCGAAGAGCGGCAAAGCAGATTTCCTGGTTTCCGGACTGCAACAATTGAACGGAACGGTTGAAGCTGCGATCGCGGAGTTCTCGCTCGCTCAGCCGGAAAAAATCGCGCCGAAACTAGCGGAAGGCCTCAAGGAAACCGATCAACTGATACAGAAGGTGAGCTCCAGCCAGCTTTCCGACGAAGACAAATACAACCTCAATTTCGAATTGCAAGTCAAAAAAACACAGTTCAACAATGCGCTGGCTCAAGCCCTAGGTCTTTCCGTGGCGGCAGTACTTGCACCGGAACACGAGCCGGATCCGCGATGGGCGATGTTCCTCGGTGATCCCGAAACGCCGCGCGTCGTCATCCCCGGACAACAATTCGGCGTGAAGGTCCATGTTGTGAATCAGAGTTCCGCGCCCGTCAAGCTCCAGGCGATTAAGATCAAGGCCGCCGATGAAAAAGATTGGGGCATAAAAAGTTCGGGCAACATGACCGCGGACCTTAGCGGCGGCAAACCGGTCGAAGCGCGATTCGATTTGGTCGCGCCTAAAGATTCCGTCTATACCCGCCCCTATTTTTCCCGGCCGGACATTGAGCAATCGTATTACGACATTTCAGACATGCGTTACCTCAATCGCCCGCTACCGCCATACCCGCTTGCAGCGTGGGCTGAATTTCAGTTTCAAGGCGTGCCCATCGAGGTCGGCGAGGTGGTTCAGACCAGTAAGCGCGTGACAGGATTTGGCGAAGTGCTGGAACCGCTCGTTATCGGTCCGGCAATTTCATTGAACGTTTCTCCGCGTGCCGGAATCGTTCCATTGACCTCGGAGAGTTTCGAATTGACAGCGACGGTACACAGCAACATCAAGGGCTCAGGAGGTGGGAAAGTGAAGCTCGATCTGCCGAATGGTTGGACGAGCCGTCCCGCGGTTGGTGAATTTTCCACCAAGTCCGACGGCGATGAAACCTCCTTGACGTTTCAGGTAGTGCCCTCCGGCTTGACGGAAAAGTCCTACCAAGTCAAAGCCGTGGCCGAAGTGAACGGCGAGCAATATCGCGAAGGCTACGAATTGACGGGGTATCCCGGATTGCGCCCTTACTATCTGTATCGGCCATCGGTGCTGCGCCTTTCCGGAGTGGACGTAAAAGTCGCGGAAAATTTGCGCGTCGGTTATATCGCGGGAAGCGGTGACGATGTACCGGTTTCACTGGAAGCGCTGGGCATCCACGTGAACTTCTTAACCGCCAACGATGTAGCGACCGCCGAGCTGACCAAATTCGATGCGATTCTCATGGGCGTGCGTGCATATGCCGCCCGCAATGAGCTGAAAACCTACAACAGCCGCCTCCTGGACTACGTGAAAAATGGCGGCGTCCTAATCGTGCAGTACAACACGCCGGAATATGACCACAACTTCGGCCCGTATCCCTATGAAATGGGCCAATCGCCGGAAGAAGTGACCGATGAGGCTTCCAAGATGGATATCCTGGAACCGAAGAACCCGCTTTTCCTCTGGCCTAATCCGATTACCCAAAGCGACTTCGAAGGTTGGGTGGAAGAGCGCGGATCAAAATTCCTAAAGTCCTGGGATTCGCATTACCAGGCGCTGCTCTCAACGCAAGACGAAGCGCAGGCACCGCAAAAGGGCGGTTTGCTCTATGCTCGCTACGGCAAAGGCGTTTACATCTACAATGCTTACGCCTTCTACCGCCAATTGCCTGAAGGCGTTCCCGGAGCGTTTCGCTTGTTCGCAAACATGGTGAGCCTGCCGAAGAACCCGCACCTCGCCTCTGGCGCCGGCAGCAACTGATTTGAATAGAGTGAAGCGCGTAAATGTCCTACGCGAGTTGCGGCGCTGATTGCGCAACTTCCTGGAGCAGCACCGGCCTGCGTTCCTCAAACGACTTGCGCGCGGCCAGGCCCATCACAACGGCGATACGACCGTCGATTCCGCCGACAGCCACAGGCCGATCATGCGTCACTGCGTCCACAAACGCCCGTAATTCATTAATGAAGCTGTCGGTGTAGCGGTCCATGAAAAAGTTTAGCGGCAAGTCGCGTTGTATATTCGTGGCGGTGCTTACGATTGCTTGATTCGGATAACAATTCTCCGTCGCGATTGCGCCTTTGCTGCCCAAAATCTCCACCCGTTGATCGTAGCCATAAACCGCCTTACGGCTATTATCGATCGTGGCGATCACTCCATTCTTGAATTGCAGCACGACCAACGCGGTGTCCAGATCGCCGGCTTTTCCGATCTCCGGGTCGACTCGTACCCCTCCGGCAGCGTAAATACTTTCGACTTCATCGCCTATCAGGAATCGTGCCATGTCAAAATCGTGAATGGTCATGTCCAGAAAAATTCCACCGGAAATCTTGATATAGGAAATGGGCGGGGGCGCGGGATCGCGGCTGACGATGTGCATCAATTGTGGGATTCCGATCTCGCCTTGGGTCACGGCGGCCCGGACACGCGCGAAATTCACATCGAATCTCCGGTTGAATCCCACCTGAAACTTGACTCCAGCCTTTTTTACTTCCTGAAGGGCCCGATCTATTTTGCCCAGCGAATGATCGATCGGTTTTTCGCAAAAGACATGCTTTCCGGCTCGCGCGGCCTGCATCACCAATTCGGCATGCGTATCGGTGGGCGAACAAATCAGCACCGCATCGATCGAGGCATCACTGCAAATATCTGCGCTGTCCGCAGCTACTCGAGCGATTCCATTGCGTTCCGCAACTTCTTTCGCCGCATCGCGATTTACGTCGGCGATTGCGACCGGTTCCGCTTCGGGCAGCCGAAAAGCCAGCGTTTCGGCGTGCACCTTTCCGATGCGGCCAGCACCAATGATCCCGATTTGAAGTTTTTTCCCCGTCAAGCAATTCTCCTGGGCCGCTATCACGCGTAATGTTGCTCGATCGACCGCAAATATTCACGGTTCCGCAAAGCGCTTTCTTTCGGTGCTCCCATTCCGGGAAGCACGTCTTGTTCCACCAGAACATAACCTTCATAACCAACGTTCTTAAGCCAGCGCAGCACCGCGGGAAAATCGACGCATCCTTGTCCCAGTTCGCAAAAAATTCCTTGCCGCAACCATTCGAAGTAATCCCAGCCTTTTTCCGCGGAGCACCTTGCTAGGTCCCGCCGGCAGTCTTTCAAATGCACATACCAAATACGTTCCTTGAAGCGATCGAGTCCCGACACTGCGTCGCAATCCCCCGAACCGAAGACATAGTGGCCGGTATCGAAAACCAATCCGATCATTTCCGGATCGGTGAGTCCGAGAAATTGGGCGATCTCGTCCGGAGTCTCCACGTATCCAGCGCAATGGTGATGAAAAACCGTCCGCATTCCGGTGGCTTCGCGAACCGCTTTGGCGATTGCGTTCGCGCCCGCAGCAAAAACTTTCCATTGCGACGGCGTGAGCGACATTTCTGGAGTGATTCGTCCCGCATTCCGGGTGCGCAGGGGGACGCCGCCATTGTTGTCCGCAAGCACCAGGTACGGCGCAGGTTCGCGCCCCACGCTCGCAACTAACCGCGCTGTTTTCACTGCTGCTTCAATTCCCGCGCTGTGCGCCGAAGCATCGATCAACGCAACTGGCAAGAACGCCCCCAGCATAGCCACTCCGCGCGCGGACAGTTCGCGCGCCAGCCTGGCCGGATCGGTAGGCATGTATCCCCAATCGCCTAATTCGGTTCCCGTGTACCCGGTCTCCGCCAATTCATCCAGCATCCGGCCGTAACCGATTTGCTCGGCTTTCGTCGTTTCAAATTCGAGGGTGCCCCAGGAACACGGGGCATTACCGACTCGCAATTTCGCCATCTTCTCTCCCGAAACATTTCTTGCTGCGCTGCATCGGCCACTTCAACGAACGCGTGCTACTTCTTGTCTGGATCCGGCAACATGAAATCACGTACGAAACTCAACAGCTCATAATATGCGCCGATAAACGTGCGCAGTGTTCGAACGGTCGCGCCGTAGCCGTCAAACTCCTCTACGGCCATTCCATTCTCTTCATACGCCCGACGGAAATCCGCAAACTTGCCGTATAGCTCCGCGACGGTTTCGCTATTGACCGAATTCTGCATCCGCTCCTTGACGTCCACACTGGACCGGTTGAACTGCACTTGCCAGTCATACGGAATGGTCATTATCACGTCCCCGCCGATTAACTCCGACCAGTGCATGTGATGACGGTAGGCGGCGGCGAGCAGCCGCGTCTGGTATCCGCGTTGACGAAAAATCCCGTACGCTTTCTTGATTGCTGCGATGCCGGCCCAATCCAGGTGGCCTGGAACGATGGTGATACCTTCCTTTTTGGCAACCACTTTCAGCCAGTCATCGAGTCGCCCGACCATCAGGGTGCACGCTGGCGTCAGGTGAGCGCTGTCTTTGCCTTCAGTGGTCCGGCGCTGGATCCCTCTTTCCACCGCTTCCGCCACGGCAATCGCCTGTGGAACGGTGAAGCAAACGGTCGCGTTCAGATGGAGGCCGCGATAGGTAACTTCCTCGGCCGCGGCGATTCCTGCGGCGGTCGCCGGCACTTTCACCTGGATGTTCGGAGCAAGCGAATCAAACCGCACCGCTTGCTCGACGATTGCCCTCGCATTTCGATAAAACGTCGGATTAGTCTGCAGCGATATGCGGCCTTTGCGGCCATTTTCCCGCTTGAAAACCGGCATCAGCAGAGCAGCGGCCTTCACACCCATTTCTTCGATCACCTGCCAGGTAATTTCAACTTCGTTCGCCTCGGGATTCTCGGCGATGATTTGATGAATCCGTTCGCGCCACAACGGCAGTTCCTTTTTCAGGACCGCCAGCACGATTGTGGGATTCGAAGTGGCGCCTACCGCTCCATTCGCAATCGCGTACCGCAACTCCTCGATGGAACAGGAATCATTCCAGTAATCTGTGAGGGGAAACGCTGCGGTCTGCTGTAGCGGACTCAGAGATGAGGTCACCATTTTCATTTCACCACCGGAACTCGCGGATCTTTTTCTTTCCAGCTGTCCCGCACCCATGCGTAGTCGGGATCGTCGGACGCGGCCATTGACCGCGCCGACCCCGCCAGCACATTCAAGTAATAAATGTTGTAACCGTGCGCTGCGACGACCGGATGATATCCTTCCGGGACGAGCACCAAATCCCCATTCCGCACCGTCAGCGTCTCGTTCAATCGTCCGTCCCGCGTGTACACACGCTGAATCGCATATCCTTCCGGTCGATCAACCCGGTAGTAATAGAGTTCCTCCAGGTCCACTTCTCCGGGTGGATTGTGTACGTCGTGCTTATGGGGAGGATAGCTGGACCAATTTCCGCTCGGCGTATACACCTCGACGATCAGCAAACGGTCTGCCGGAAATTGTGGGGTCAAAATATGATTGATCTGCCGTGTCGCATTGCCGCCACCGCGAATTTCCATCGCAACGTCTTCCGGCTTGATCAAAGCACCGGGATATTTGGTGTTCGCTAGCGAATAACAAAACGCCAAATCGCAATTGGTAATCGCGGTAATCGTGAATTTTGTCTGAATGGGCAGGTACACCGCCGAGGGCATCCCGCTGAATACGTTTGCACGGCTCCCAACACTTTTCCACGTTCCTTCCGTTGAGCTTACGTCGAATCGGCCTCCCAGCCCGACGATACCCAATTCATTCGCGGCAGTGTCCGAGCTATATTCGTCGCCGGCTTGCAGTTGCCGGACCTGCAATTTCAGGTACTCAAACCCAACTTTATCGGACTCTGCGGCCATCGTGGTTCCACGCCCTTCACTGCATGGCGCGGCACGCAACAATAAGTTTGTCCGGGGCTCCATCGCTAGTCCTTGCGTGGTGGTGCGGTCGATTCGCGAACGATTAACTCCGCTGGAACCTTGATCGTGGTTGCGGATTTCTCGCCGGCAATCAGTTTCAACAGGCTTTCCATCGCCAACTTGCCCATCAATCGGCGTGGCTGGCGAACGGTTGTAAGCGGAGGCTGGGTGTAGGACGCTAGGAAAAGATCATCGAACCCGATGATGGAAATGTCATCCGGCACGCGCATTTTTCGCAGGTATAGCTGCCGTAGCGCACCCAGTGCCGTCATGTCGTTGTAGCAGAAAATTGCCGTGGGTGGGTTTGGCAGGTTGAGCAGCACTTCCACTCCAGTCATTCCGCCTTCGCACTTGCCGTCTCCGTGCACCACCAATTCCGGGAGAAACGGAAGTCCGGCGCGTTCCAGCGCTTCTCGATATCCAGTCGATCTTTCCATGTCGGACTGATAGCCGTAACGGTCTCCGAGATATGCAATCCGTCGGTGACCCAGTTGAATTAGGTGGTTGGTAACCTCGGTACTGCCTTTGACATTCTCGATTAAGACGGAGTTTACGAATTCTCCCGGATGCTGGTTGTTAATCAGCACAATGGGAATTCTCATTTCCGACAAAAGAGGACGATAGAGTGCGCCGACGCGGGAAGAGGTGACCACCACGCCTTCCACGCGCTGTTCGGAGAAGGAATGCACAACTTTGGTCTCTCGCTCGGCGTCCGCGTTTGAATTTGCCAGAAACACCGAATAGCCGTGTTCGTTACCGTACTCTTCAATTCCGCTCACCACTTCGCTGACGAAAGGATCGGCAATGCTCGTAACCACCACGCCAATTGTTTTTGTACGTTGGGTTACCAATCCCCGGGCGATAGCGCTGGCGCGATAACCTGATTCCTTGGCGATGTGTTGGATCCGCTCAGCAGTCCTGCTGCTGATTAGCCGGCTGTTTTGCAGGGCCCTGGAAACGGTGGAAGAAGAGACGTTGGCAATCCTGGCTATATCTTTAATGGAGGTGGGTCGTTGCACAGGGGTTCACCGGCGTTGCACACGTTTGCAATGTCAAATTGTACCCCAAACGCCTTTTCCTGCCCACCCTTTTTCGCGAAAATTAGCCGGCAACTTGCTTCCGACTCGATTTGGTTTACATCGCCAAGGTCTCGCCTGTTCGCAAACCGAGACTCTTTCCTTCTGCAACGCTCCAGGCCTCCGAGCGACCAAATGCCGCTTATTTGCTCAGATATCCGAGATGTTCGTCGCAGCTCGCCCAAATTCGTTGCAGGTTTTCCGCGATTTCCCATTGACCGATGATCGGATACTCAAGCATTGCCAGTTGCGCCAGCGGCCATGATTTCTCGATTGCCGCCCTGATCGCCGTGCGCTCGTAGGCTTTGACAGCCAATACCAATCCGCGCGTGCTCTCCGGCAGTGGTCCAGTTGGTATTGGCGTGATGCCCCTCGCACTGATCTGCGCAGGTACTTCCACAACATCGTCGGGATGGAGATCCCCAATGCATTGTTCGTTGCGAACGTTCACCACCACCGTGCGGGCTTCTGGCGACACCAGCGCACTCATCACTTCCACCGCTATTTTGTGATACCCAGTGGGGCTGTCAAACGGATCTGGTTCGTTTTGCGTTGCTTGAAACGCGGTTCCGGCTTCTGCCTCAAGCCTCAGGTACGACGCGTTTCGCTGCATCAAATAGTTGCGGTAAGTTGTCAGGGCACCGGCAGGAGACTCGGACTCAAGTTGCGTGAATAAACCGCTGTTTATTCGCAAAAGTTCTTCTCCGCGGCTCGCTCCCGCACGCAACTGGTTTCGGTAGGCTTTTCGCTGGCTGTAGTAAAAGAACAAATATTCAGAAGGGATCAGATTCAGCACTTGAATCAGCAAAGGATCGAATAGATCCGCGTGATACAACTGCCGCAGAGCTTGCTCGTCGCATAACAGTCGGGCGGTCACGTCTTCTCCGCGTACCGTGACTCGCCGGACCCATCCCAAATGGTTCAGCCCAGCATATTCGCAATGAACCTCGGAAGCTGGTTGATGAAGCGCATCCGCGATGCGGTGAAACAACTCGGCCGGAGTGTCGCAGATGCCGATAACCCTGAGCTTGGTGTGCTGCTGCAATGCCTGGGTGATCAGGCCCGCGGGATTAGTGAAGTTGATGAACCACGCTTGGGGAGCAACCCGCTCCACGATCCGCGCGTGCGCGAGCGCCACGGGAATCGTTCGCAAAGCCATTGCCACTCCGCCCGGACCGGTAGTTTCCTGGCCTGCGAGTCCTTCCTCAATGGCAATTCGTTCATCTCTTGCGCGCGCCGCCATCCCTCCTATTCGCAGACTGCTCAGCACAAAGTCGCTACCTTCCGTTGCGCGTTCAATCGAATCGACGGCAGCAATCTTTAACTGCACTTTCAGATTCTTTGCGATTTCCCGTCCGAGCGAAGCCATCAATTCGGCACGACTCTGGTCCACGTCGTAGAGTTGCAATTCGCCAACGTTGAGCAATGCCTGAGCGCGCAACAGGCCATGCACCAGCAATGGAGTTCGCAAGCCGCCGCCCCCGATCACGCTTACTTTACGTTGCATAAGATCGTTTCCAATTCTTCCTTGGAGGGGAAGCCTGCAATACCGCCCAGCGCCAGCGTGGACATTTCTCCGCAAGCGGTACCCATGCGCAGACACTGCTTGGGTTCCATTCCATGCAGCCAGCCATACAAAAAACCCGCATCAAAACAATCGCCGGCTCCGGTCGTATCGACAGGTTCAATCGCGCTGGCTTCCTGGAAAACAATGCCGCCGTCCCACAACAGCGCCGCGCCGTTCCTGCCAAGCTTCATCGCCACGCGACGCAAACCCGCAATTTGCATCGCTTTAAGCATTCGACACGGATCTTTTTCTCCCGTCATAGCTTCCCCTTCGCGTTCATTGGGGAAAAAAACATCCACCAATTTAAGCGCTGCGAGCGCCCTCTTGTCCGCGTACCACTCGGGATGCCAGCCGACATCCACCGACAAAGTTCTGCCGTTATTTTTGAGCGGCTCGAATGCGCCCGGAAGCTTTTCCGGATCCATGGCATGCGCCAAGTGAATGTGTCGCGCCGAATGGAAATCTTGATTGCCGATCAGCGTGGCCAATAACGCAGGCAGTTCGCGATTCGCGCCGTTATATGTAAAAAATGTGCGGTCCAAAGCTCTGGACACGCTGATCGTGATTGCTGTTGGCTCCGCGACGGACACTCGAATTGTCGAGGTGTCCACACCCTGTGCCCTTAATTGATCTTTTACCCACTGGCCATCATAGCTTCCAACAACTCCAACGACTCCCACCCGGATTCCAAGTTTGCCTAAGCCGGATGCGGTGATGGCAGCGCCGCCTCCGAGCTCTTTGTGAAATCGTTTGGCAAAGACTTCTTCGCCCGGACGCGGCCATGCCTCAAAACCACTCATCACCAGATCCGCGAACAAATCGCCTGCGACCAGGACGTCCGGCGCGTTGGCGGCATTCATGGCGCTACCTCGACTTGCGGCCTTGCAAACGGCCATTCATGTTGTGCCCGCGCCCTCCATAAGTACGCAAGGACGCCGAATGCTGCCAGCGCAAATCCCCATAAAATAAACTTGAGGCCGCTGGCCCCCAGGATGAACGCCCACCCCGCAAATGCCACTACACTCGTTACCGGATATAGCCACATCTTGAATGGCCGGTGAATATCCGGGCGGTATCGCCGTATCAGCGTCACCGCCACCACCTGAGCCATGAACTGCACCAGCACTTGGATGACAATGAGTGCGGTGATCAGGTCGGAAAGATCCAACAGACACGCGAATCCGGACGCGATTCCGATGAACGCCACGGAAAAATAAGGGAAGTTTTTCGTACGATGCAGCCGTCCGAAAATCGCGAAGAATCGTCCGTCGGTAGCGGCGGCAAACGGAACGCGCGAATAACCCAGCAGTACCGCAAACAGCGAGGCAAAGGTCGTAAATAGAATCAGGCCGGTCATCACTTGCGCGACGCTTGATCCGTATAACCGCAGCATCAGGTCCGAAACGATGAAGGTCGAATGCATTGCTTCCCGCCATGGAATCACTCCGATGATCGTAAGGTTCATGGTCAGGTACAAGGCCGCGACCAAACCGATCGAGATCAATATCGATCTGGGAATCACTCTCTCCGGGCGCCTGACTTCGCCCGCAAAAAAGCACGCGTTGTTGTAGCCGCCATAGTCGTACATAGCTAACAAAGTCGCCCCGCCTAAGCCGACGAAAAACTGTTTCGAAGGTGCGAAGGCGTGCGGCGGAAAATCCAGAATGCGATGGACCTTAAAATTTAGCAATCCTGCCACCGTTACCGCCAGCGCCGTAAAAATCACCACAATCCATAATGCGATAGAGAGGCGGCCGACCGAGCGAATGTCCCGATACAGTAAAAATGTGATCAACAGGCAGATCGCAACCGCGACCGCCTTGCCATGCCAAGGGCCCATGGTCGGCCAAAGGAATTTTGTATATTGCGAGAATCCCACCGCTCCGGCGCCAATCGAAAGCGGTGCGAGGAAGATAGTCTCCCAGATGAAAAGGAAGCTCATCAGCCTCCCCAGCCCGTGGGGGCCGTAAGCCTCCGACAAATATCGGTAAGGCCCTCCAGAACCCGGCATGGCGGCGCCCAGTTCTGCCCAAACCAGTCCATCGCAAACCGCTACGACTGCTCCGATCAGCCAGCCGAGCATTGCCTGCGGACCGTTCATCGTACTCAAAATTAAGGGGATAGTCAGGAAAGGACCAACGCCGATCATCTCCAACATATTGGCCGAGACAGCCTCAACGAGGCCCAGTTCACGGCGTAGCTGTGGGGCGGGAGTGCCGGACACGGCGGGATTTTCTCACACGTTTGCATAAACGCGCAACGTTCGCGTCGTTGCGATATTATGTTTCCCCAATATGCCCCGCTTCTTGCAAACATTTTGCTCGATGCTGCTGCTGGAGGTTTGCTTTACCCAAGCCCCGCCCTCGAAGCCCCCATCAGATCCTGTGCAGCGAGCGGTTCAACTCTCCCGCGCGCACCGTTACAAAGAAGCGGCAGCAGCACTGCACGGTGTTACTCCCCCAGTGGACGGACCACGCCGTATCTCGTTCTTTCGCTTGAGAGCGTCGATCGAGTCTGGCTTGGGTCAGTCCTCCGCAGCTGCATTGGACATGGAGGCTGCCGCCAAACTTGCTCCCGAAAATCTGGACTTGCAGGTAGCGGCGAGCCTTGCCCACCTGGTAGCGCAACTGGATTCGCACGTTAGCCCAGCGCAATCGCTTGAGGCACTGCGAAATTTCCGGCTTCCTGACGACAAAGAACTCCAACTTCGGCTGCAAATGGCGGAGACGCTGACCCGGGCCAACCTTTTCGCCGAAGCTGCCAAGGACTTTGCCGCCGCGAGTTCTCTCGCCCCACGTCGGGCCGACATTTTCTTTAATCTGGCGCTGGCGCATTTTCAAGATGGCGATTTAGACGCTGCAATGGCGAGCGCTGAACGAGCCAAATCTGTGGAAGACAGCGCCTCGCTGGAAAGTTTGCTGGGAGATATCCAGGAAAGGCGCGGAGACTCTCTAGCAGCTGTTCACAGCTACCAGGCTGCCGTCACGCTTGAGCCGAGTGTGGAGCAACATCACTTGGTCCTCGCTCGCGAATTGCTCACGCATCAGACTTTCGACGCGGCTATCGTCGTCTTGGAACAGTCTGCGCAGATCTTTCCGCAATCCGCCCGCGTAAAGATCCTTCTTGGGCTCACTTACTATGTCGTGGACCGCTCAACCGATTCCATTCGGTCACTCTTGGAGGCGACACAGCTCGACCCGAAGGACGATTTGACCTTTCGTTATCTGGGAGAAATCACTCTTGAGGATACCGCGACCCCCTACCCCGCGGCGGTGTCACGGGTTTGCGCGTTTGCCGATTCTCACCCCTCGAGTGGAACGGCCAACGCACTTTGCGGAGGAATTTTATTGCGGGTTGCGGAAGACAACGGCGATGTCTCCCATCGACCCGAAATCTTGCGAAGGCTGCAGCGCGCGGCTCGAATCGCACCGAAAGATGCGCTTGCCCGCTGCCAGTCGGGCAGGGCGTTCGAATGGTCTGGACAGTGGGTGGCGGCGCGCGTGCAGCTCGAGAATTGCATCCAGCTCGACCCGGAATCCCCGGAAGCTCACTATCACCTTGCTAGGGTTTATCGTCGTTTGGGCCTGACTGCTCTCGCCGACCAGCAAACCGCTCGTCAACAGCAAGCAGCGCAAGGCAAGAGTGAAGAAAGCGCTCGGCGCA
>WNFI01044828.1_pt2 | contig 12784 bp, 10 predicted proteins | sample 5400471 | NCBI WGS metagenome assembly WNFI01 (sample SAMN13153348, study PRJNA577476) | soil metagenome | isolation source: 100 cm saprolite on Douglas fir-dominated hillslope | place: USA:California | collected 2013-09-17
CAGGAGCCGATTGGCCCATCTTCGGTGGCGGAGGCGGCTCAACTTGTTGGGTAAAAGCGTCAAGGGGCGCTACCGTAGGCACGTCGACCAAACTCGGAGGAGCCATCTCAACTGGTGTGCTTTGCTCCGTTTGATCAGGAGGGGTCTCGGGCTTGTCTTCAGGAAGGTCGGGCATCTGCATGAGCTCGACGGTCGGCGTAGCTTCCTTCGGTGGTGGCGGAGGGGGACCTTTCTTAAAAAGCTGCGGAAGGAAAAAGACACCTCCGTGTATCAAAAGGGAAAGAACAATACCGATAATCAGTGTGGGCCGCATGGTATGATTAAATTAAGTTAGCAATTATTTGCCCGTTTGGCGTGTGCGGGTTTCCACGGAAACTTTTTTGATATTTACCTTCCGGACCTCATCGAGGACGCGGACGGTATCACCGAAACTGCCGCGATCATCTCCTGCGATCAGGACTTTAGGATCCTTTTCGGTGGAGACGTAGTTCGCGAGACGTGGGGCCAGCTCGTCCATGGTAATTAAATCGTGGTTCCAATATATACCAGCATCTGAAACTTGCAACGTGACGATTTCAGGCGGTGGCAGATTTGACGGCGGAGCGGCAACCGGCAGGTCCACAGGGATCGATTGGATCTTGTTGAGAGAGAGAGTAAAGAGTACGAACGTAGCGAGAAGGAAGAACACGACGTCGATCAGAGGAATGATCTCGATACGCGCCTTCTTCTTGCCGTCCTTGGATGAACCACCACCACCGTGCATAGTTTAAAATGTGTTAGGACTAACAGTTATTAGTGAGCTGCGCCGGCAGCCTGCACCTTTGTCTCAATCAGGACTCTTTGAATGCCTGCCTTGCGCACTTCGTCGAAAACATAGATGGCTTGGGCAAACTTCGCTTTTTCGTCTCCGTTAATCAGTACCTTGGGATTCGTTGTCTCCTTATGATACTGCTGGATGCGATTCAAAAAGTCATCCAGAGTGATCGGATCCTTATTCCAAGCGAGCGTACCCTCAGCCGTGACGGTGATGGTGACGGAATCGCTTGGATCGCGCGCTTCTCCCGTGCTGCTTGGCGGCAGAGCTACATTGATACCGGCAGACTTGTTCAGCGAAAGCGTGAACAGTACGAATGTAGCCAGCAGGAAGAAGACGACGTCAATCAACGGAATGATTTCGATACGTGCCTTCTTTTTTGCTTTTGCGACGGGAATTTTCATGAGCGACTCAACGAAAGTAGAACTGCCAGAGGGATAAGAATGCTATTATATATATAGCTGCGGACTTAGCTCGAGACGGACTCGGACTTCTTGATGATAACTTCAAGTGAGTGCGAAGCGTCTTCGACATCGTGACGGGCTTCTTCAATACGGGTGTTCAAATAGTTGAAGGGGAGCAGGCCGGTGATGGCGATCGTAAGACCGCAGGCGGTAGCGACGAGCGCTTCAGCCACACCACCCGTGATTTGTCCAGCGGCCGAGGAGATATCGCCCGACATGTTACCGAAGGTACGCATCATACCGGTAACGGTACCGAGAAGACCGAGCAGAGGAGCGGCGGTAATCACGGTGTCGAGAGTCGCGAGACCCTGATTGAAGCGATTCATTTCTTGATTGGCTGCGCGGACGAACGCAGCGCCGAGGCCGTGTTCCTTGTGGGCGAGAGCGTGGGTGATAATGCGAGCGACGAAGTCATTGCTCTTCTTGCCGAGCTCAATGGCGCCTTCGATGTCGCGGTTTTCAACCTTATCGAGAATCTTTTCCACCATGTCGTCATCGCGGGAGGCGTTCTCGCGGATGATGAAGATCAAACGCTCGACGACAACAGTTAGACCGAGGAACGAGATCAAGATGATGGGCCACATAATTGGGCCACCAGCGATGAACAGGTCCATCGGCGTCATGTCGCTGCCGTCTGGATTCTTCAAAAGAAACGCGAGGGGGAGTGCTAGTGCATTGATCATAGGTGTAAAAGATTTAGTTATTTAACGTGTGGAGATTGAGAAACTTAGTTGTCGTTCGATTTATTTAGGAAAAGTGGATAGCGAAATTATTTTTTTCGTACGGGCTTAATTGGGATGGCAAAAGCAACTCTTAAGCCAAGCCCTGAAGTTACAATAAATTCATCCAGAAAATATTTTCTCAAGCATCTTTATCCCAAAAAAGATTGAACGCGCCGCATGGTTTTTGCGTCCACACGCGAATTTTTCTCTAGGAGATTTTACCGAGCTGCAGAAAATAATTTCTGAGTCAGCACTGCTGCCGAGGGTGCAGTGAGCTGAGTTATCTTCGGAGAGGATCAACGAGGTGAGAGAAACTAACATTTGCCCTATTGAGAGGGTTGGGGAACAAAACGGGGATGAATGAAATTAATGAACCAATCGGACTTTGCTGACAAGCGTTACGCGCTGTCAACTCCTTATCCCGAGACCCGCCTGCGTGCGAAAAGTTTCGCTCTGGTGTAGGGCGGCGCCGCGCAGGAGAATCGGGCCTGACTGATAAACCGCGTAATTATTATTAATAGATGTTTGCGGTGAAAATTTGTCAAACGGCCGAGCGAAAATTTCGGTGCCGTACTTCTACGCTAAACGGCTGGTGTTTAACTTCCGGTCGTAACGCGTGGGGGCTTCGTCTCTTCGTCTTCGGTTTGAAGAGTTGCGACACTCGCTCCACGGGAAACACCGGCACCCTGAGCCTTGCGATACTAACAATTTCCACTCTGTCCGTAGTATGCGCCGGGTCCGTGTTTTCGCCTAAAGTGTTTTTCCAGGAGTTCTTTCTCGATGGGCAATAGCCTGGGATTGATCTGCAACGACATAAGCGCCATGTCCGCACAACATTCTGCAGCAACAGCCACTTCCACCGCCTTCGCGACAGAGGCTCCCCAAGTGAAAGGTGCGTGGCGATTCACCAAGACAGCGGGATAGTCGAGTGGGTCGAGCGACCCGAAGCGCTCGAGTATGACTTGCCCGGTTTCCCATTCGTACGCTCCAGAGATTTCCTGCGCGGTCATCTTGCGGGTGATAGGGATTTCCCCGTAAAAATAATCCGCATGTGTCGTCCCAAAAATCGGAATTGCCTGGCCGGCCTGAGCGAACGCTGTAGCGCGGGAAGAATGGGTGTGCACAATGCCGCCGACTGATTTGAAACCCAAATAAAGACGCCGATGGGTGGGTGTGTCGGACGAGGGATTCAACTTACCTTCGACTTTTTTTCCTTCGAGATCGACCAGCACCATGTCCTCCGCTCGAAGCGCGCTGTAGTCTACGCCACTTGGCTTGATCGCAAAAATTCCCGTAACTCGGTCGATCGCGCTCGCGTTGCCGAAGGTCAAATTAATCAAGCCGTGCTTGGGTAGTAGCAGATTGGCTTCGAACGCTTCTCGTTTGAGTTCAGTGAGCATGGACGAATCGATTCGTTTCAGCGACCAATGCCTTGCGCGAGATGATAGTAAACTTCATTCGTGCGCAGCTCTTGTTTAAATGCGCTTAGCTTTGTATCTGCATCTATCACCACGAGCTCGATCCCGGCCATCGTGGCGAAGTCTTCAAGATTTTCCTTGGTGACGCTATAACTATAGCCGGTGTGATGCGCACCACCCGCAAGAATCCACGCGGCGCAGGCGGTTTTGAAATCGGGCTGACATTTCCAGACGGCACGAGCCACGGGAAGTTTGGGTAGCTTCGGCGTTTTTACGGCAGTCACTTCATTTACGATCAGCCGAAAACGATTTCCTAAATCGACGAGCGAGGCGTTGAGCGCGGGACCGGCTGGCGCGTCGAACACCAAGCGGACGGGGTCTTCTTTTCCGCCAATCCCGAGTGGATGAATTTCCAAAGAAGGCTTGGTGGAGGCGATCGACTCGCAGATTTCCAACATATGCGCACCCAACACCAGGTGTCCCTGCGGGCTGAGGTGATAGGTGTAGTCCTCCATGAAAGAAGTTCCTCCCTTGAGATCAGCTCCGATCACTTTCATGGCCCGCAGAAGTGCGCAGGTTTTCCAATCGCCTTCTGCTCCGAAACCATAACCGTCGGCCATAAGGCGCTGCACGGCCAAGCCTGGCAATTGTTTGAGGCCGTGAAGATCTTCGAAGGTCGTTGTAAAACCTTTGAACCCGCCTTCACTCAAAAACGAGCGCAGTCCCAATTCAATTCTAGCTCCATAGCGCAGGGAAGGGTGGTGGATCCCGCCTTTGCGCAAGAACTTGGCCACGGTGTAACGCGCTTCATATTCCGCGCATAGCTTACTGACGTCAGCATCGCTCGTGGCATCTAGGTGTTTCACCAGATCACCCACGCCATAGCCGTTAACCGCGTAGCCGAAGCGAAGTTCAGCTGCGACCTTGTCGCCTTCAGTGACTGCGACTTGGCGCATATTGTCGCCGAACCGAGCAAACTTCGCTCCCTGGCTGTCGAACCACGCCCGCGCGGCGCGCATCCAAGCGGCGATCCGATCTTGCACCTCCGTATCCTCCCAATGGCCGACGACTACTTTCCGATTCAGACGCATTCGTGTATGAATGAATCCGGCCTCACGATCTCCGTGGGCTGACTGGTTCAGATTCATGAAATCCATGTCGATCGTCTCCCAGGGCAGGTCGCGATTGAACTGCGTATGGAGATGTACAAATGGTTTTCGCAGCGCGTTCAACCCGCCGATCCACATCTTCGATGGTGAGAATGTGTGCATCCAAAGGATCAATCCGGCACAGTGAGGCGCATTGTTCGCTTCGAGGCAAAGCGCACGAATTTCGTCCGGCGTTTTTAGAACCGGTTTGAATTCGACCTTTAGAGGAATCCGTTTGGAACTCGAAAGCGCGGCCGCGATTTTCTGCGAATCGAGCGCAACCTGTCGTAGCGTCTCCGGGCCATACAGATGTTGGCTGCCAGTGATAAACCAGATTTCGAGCGAGTCGAAAGACGTAATCATAAAATAGAGGGGAAGGAAAAAGCAGCGGAGCTGTGCTGCTGAATCAGCGAGATTGCTCCGATTTGATCGCCAGCAGTTTTTTCATTAGCTGCGAAAGATCGGCCTTCTTGTTAAGGCCTCCGAAGGTGTCATGAAGCTCGCGGTAGGCTCGGTAAAGTTTTTCGTAAGGTGCCTGATTCTCGGGAATTGGACGGTAATGGATTTTCTTAAGAGAAGTCATCGCCCTCTGTGCGGCCGGAAAATTCATATGGGCTCCTGCCAGAACGGCGGCCGAGACTGCTGAACCGAGCGCGCACGCTTGACTTGATCCGGCGATATACATCGCACAGCCGGTCACGTCCGCGTAGATTTGCATCACCAAAGGATTTTTTTCCGCGATGCCGCCGGCGCACACGATTTTGTTTACGGGCACACCGTACTCTTTGAGTCGTTCGATGATCGCTCGTGCGCCGAAAGCCGTCGCCTCGATCAGCGCGCGATAGATTTCAGCCTGCGTGGTGTGAAGCGTTGTGCCGACAATCAGGCCGGTCAGCATCGGATCCACGAGAATCGTGCGGTTGCCGTTATTCCAATCGAGAGCGAGGAGGCCGGACTGCCCGGGTTTTTGTTTGGCCGCTTCGCGCGTTAGTTTCGCATGAAGCGCCTCGTCGCCTTCGCAAACGGTTTCCACCCACCATTTGAAAATATCACCGACTGCGGACTGTCCTGCCTCAATGCCATAATAATCCGGAAGAATCGCGCCTTTTACGATTCCGCAGATGCCCGGGATATCCGGCACCGATTTTTTGGCCGAAACCACGCCGCAATCGCAGGTAGAGGTTCCGATTACCTTGACCAAAGTTCCTTCGGTGACGCCGCATCCGATCGCACCGTAGTGAACATCGAATTCGCCGATCGCGATGGGGATACCCGTCGTTAAACCCAACTTTTTGGCCCATGCGCCGCATAGATGTCCCGCGGCCTCCGTTGCATCGTACGCCTTATTATATAGCCGATCGCGCAGAGCAGCTAGCTTAGGATCGAGGGTCGCGAGGAATTCGAAGTCGGGCAGACCGCCCCATTCATCGCTAAAAAGCGCCTTGTGACCGGCAGCGCAGATGCCTCGCTTAACTGAACGCGGATCTGTCACGCCAGAGAGAATAGAGGGAACCCAGTCAGCCAGTTCGACCCAGGAATACGCTGCATCGAAAACTTTTGGTGCAGCGTTTAGACAGTGCCAAATTTTAGACCAAAACCACTCCGAAGAATAAGTATTCCCGCATTTTGCGATGTACTGAGGACGGAGCTGCGCAGCCATCTCCGTGATCTTGGCCGCTTCTCGCCAACTCGTGTGATCCTTCCAGAGCCAGCATTGAGCCTCGAGGTTCTTGCTCCATTTTTTGGTGAGTGCAATCTCCGGGGTGTTGCCGCGCGAGATGATGGTCCTTTGCGTCCAGCAAAACGCCCTGCTTGCCGGAAGGGTAACCGACAACATAACTGCTAATTTCTGCGCCATCGGAGCAACGAACGATGAGGCAGCGGACCGAGTTGGTCCCGTAATCAATGCCCAGGGTAAACACGAATTAGAGGGTACAAACGCTGTCAGTTTTCCGTAAACGCCCCCCTAGCTGGACAGTAATGTCTCTAGGTGGAAAACATAACTCGATTGATGCCTGACGTGGGCCGGCGCGTCCCCGCGATGACATTTCGCGAATGCAACGTTCGTCCTAGATTCGATTGCCGCCACAGGGACGCGCCGGCCCACCTTCGCTAAGGCACCACATTTTCAAAATGCACCCAAATCATAGACAGTCTCCAATTTATTTTTCCGAATAAAACCTGCGCAAAAAAGAGGGGGCTTCGGCGGGATTGTTGGCGAGAAAATAAACCATCTCGCAACCCATCGCGGCAGCCACCTTTCGCAGGCTCTTTAAAGAGATCGTTCCGATGGATTCGGCCCGTTCCAATTGGTCGATAGCCTGTTGAGTCATCTTAGCCTGCTTGGCGACATCCGCTTGGGAGTAACCAAGCAAAATTCGCATCCGTTTGAGCCAGCCACCTCGCGGCATGCTGGAAGTTGCCATGTAGGCTGGAAAGGGTGGTTCGCTTTCATCGTCAAAGGCGAAAGGCCCCTGCTGCGCGACCACTTCGGCCAATCTTTGGTCGATCGCCGGGTTCCCCCAATAAGGAGCGTATTGCAACTGGCAGCGGAGCAGATCAGCGAGGGATGCCAATTTAGCCATCTGGAGAGTTCCTTTCCTCTCGCTCAGTTCGAAGGCGAAGATCGCCTGAGCCGTTACCCCCGCGCCCTCGCCAATCGTTTGAAGGGAAATCCCTAGCGCCCGCCTTACGAATGTTAACCATCCGATGTTTGGAATGTGGGTCGGTCTCAAACCGCTCAAATCCGCCGAAAGTCGATCCAGGAGGTGGATAGCTTCGAACTTGAATTTCATGACTCTTAGAAAAGGACGGGGCCGCACCCTTCAAGTTCCAAAATGAGGAAGCTAAAATTGGCGAGGGTGTGTCTTCAAGAGAAATCTCGGTGTTTAGAAAACACAGGCGATGGTGATCACGACGACGAAGGTGGGCCGGCGCGTCCCTGCGACGGCATTTCACGGTTTTAAGGTTCGCCCTCCAAACAGCCGTCGCAGGGACACGCCGGTCCACCTTTCCGAAGCCTAGCATTTACACCCTAACGCTCCGTACTCCAACACGGTCCCGAAGCCAAGGTCTACCCAAGCAAAACGGTATGAAAAAGACTCGTCATTTTAGGAAATTGAGAGGCCTTTTTAGGTCGCCATTTTCAGAGGTAGAAAGGCACAGAAAAATACCTCAAATCCGGCGAAATAAAGCACCCATTTAGATAAGAGAAAAACCCGCTGGGCGCTTCGTTTCCGCCAAACAACTGGGTGCTTATGCGAAGCCCGCCTCAATCTATCAAATTCACAACCCATAGCTTTTAAAACCGGCCTTTTTTAAAGCTATGGGTGGTGAATTTGCGCCTCTTTGATGAACACCCTTGGCCCTTCCAAGGGCTAAAGAAACTCGGGAATAGTTCCGTTTTGGATCCAATTAAAAGGCGAGACTCGGCAGCCAAAAAAGGCTCAAAAACTGAGCCCTAAAAGACGGTTCGAAACAAGAGGGCAAATCGACCCCAGTTTTACACAAATTCTGGCCCATTTTTACCATCCTAAAAAGACGCTTCTAGTGGGCAAAGAGGAGGCAGTTTTTCGGAAAGAAAAACACTCAAAATCACTTGGAAATAGGCCTCTAAAAGAGGATCTCTAAAACATTCGCTGCGCCCGCCGTGTTCTTTGCATGAGGCAAATTCGACACATTCTCATTTGGCTGCCCGACATGGACTCGAACCATGACAAAAGGATTCAGAATCCTTTGTGCTACCATTACACCATCGGGCAGTGGAAAACTTGCGAACGACCTAACCTCAACTGGCCAGCCAAACCGAAGTCCTCTGGACGAAGGCTGGAGCCGGCGATGGGACTCGAACCCGCAACCGCCTGTTTACAAAACAGGTGCTCTGCCATTGAGCTACGCCGGCGTTAGCCTTTCGGCATGCCGTTCTAAACAAAGTGAGATGTGAAACAACAACAGACTGCTTTTCCTCGTACAAACTCGGCTATCCAAGCCGAAGTCTCCGAGAGCGAGACAAAGGATGGTGGCTCCCCGGGGACTCGAACCCCGAACCAATTGATTAAGAGTCAACTGCTCTACCATTGAGCTAGGAAGCCAAAAAGGGAAAGGGAGAAAAGGGGTAAATCGCCCTGTCTTGTCAATCCCTTTTCAGGTGGAATTGATCGGTTAAATCTTTAACCACCGACATTGCCTTGTCGTCATTTACAAACCTGTTCAAAACATGAGGTCTCATCGCGCTCCAACCCCAGTATGACCTGCTTTTGCTTCAGGCATCGTGTCGCCTGCATAATTTTATTTTGCCTTTCGCCTATCGGCTCGGTTCGAGCAGCTGTTCCGGTCGCCGAGCAAACCGTCTTTGCTCTCCAAGCTATCGTGGTCGCGGGGCACCCGCAGGCCGCCAAGATCGGTCTCGCAACGCTCCAAGCCGGAGGTAACGCCATCGACGCCGCTGTTGCGGTGTCATTGGCCCTCGGGGTGGCCGAACCGTATGCGTCGGGACTAGGCGGAAAACTCATGCTCCTGTATTACGAGGCCAGTACGAGAAAAACCTATGTGATCGATGCTATGGATCAGGCCAGCAGCTCGCCCAGGGTGATCGACTACGCAGCCTTTTCGAGGGAAAAGCGTGAATTTGGCTACGCTACCGTGTGTGTGCCCGGCCTAGCCGCGGGTCTTTGGGAAGCCCATCATCGTTGGGCGAAATTACCCTGGGCAGCCGACGTCGTTCCTGCCGCCGCTCTCGCCGAGGACGGCTTTACGGTTTTGAGTAAGACGCGAGACCAGTTCCAAGACCGCGAACGCGTGCTCAAAAGCGATCCGGAACTCGCGCGGCTTTATCTTCCTCACGATAAATTGCCCGACGAGGGCAGCACGTTGGTCAATCCTGATCTCGCGCGGACGCTAAAGCTCTTAGCTCAGGAGGGGGCCGATGGATTTTATCGTGGTGCAATCGCGCAGGCTATCGTTACGGCCGTCGAGCACGGAGGAGGTTTCGTGAGCGCAGAAGACTTTGCGGACTATCGGGTGCGCGTCACGCTGCCTTTGCGCGGCCAGTTTCGAGGGTTTGAAGTGGTGACCGCTCCGCCGCCCGCCGGTGGAGGGGTTTTTCTATTGGCGACCTTGGCCGCGCTGGAAACGACGAAGTGGTCGTCGGGTCCGCTTCGCTCGGCAGCAAATTTGGATCGGTGGGGTCGCGTCGTTCAACAAGCCTATCCCTTGGTGAATATGGCGGTGGGAGACTCCACGGATTCTCCAGGCAGGGTCGAGGCGCTTCTCGGCTCTGAATCAATTATCGAGCTGCGAACGAGAGCTGCGGCCGCCAAGGAGCCTGCTCATCCCTATGGATTTAAGAAGGCCGTTTCGGTTGTTCGTAAATCAGACAAAGCGGCCGATGCCATGTTGGAAAACGAATATCTGCTGGCCGAGGTGGAGACTAAAACCGCGTCAATCGATGACGTTCTCGCTAAAGAGCAAGGAGCTACGACTCACTTTGTTATCGTCGACCGCGACCACAACATCGTGACCGCAACGCAGTCACTCAGCCTCCATTTCGGTGCAGGTGTAGTGGTGCCAGGAACTGGGATCGTGTTGAACAATTCGATGACAAACTTCTCCCTCCGGGGGCGTGGGCCCAACAGCCTCGGCCCGGGGCGTCGTCCGCGGAGTACCGTTGCTCCAACCATTCTGTTTCGCGATGGGAAGCCCGCCGTTGCTTTGGGTGTCCCCGGTGCAGCCCGCATTCCTACCGCAATGCTCCAAGTCGTGGTCGACTACGGAGTGTTCAAGCGCTCCTTGGAAGAAGCGATTGGCGATACCCGGATCCATCTTCGGAATGCATATCTCCCAAACGATCCAGCAAATATTTTTGAAATGGAAAGTTCGTTTAATACGACCCAGATCGAACCTCTGGCCAAGCTTGGATGGGCGGTGGACCGAATCGAGCAGGTGGGGCGGGGTATCCATTTTGGCGGCGTCAATGCGGTGCAATTTAACCCGGACGGCTCACTCAAGGGTGTGGCTGATGTCCGTCGAACGAACTTTGCGGTTGGGTACTAGGACGGCCGATTTGTTAGCCGGAACGATGCAGCCAGAGGAAGATCCATGGATAAACAGGAACCGTCACGGATGAAATTGATTTAGAAAGCATTACCGAGCGGTGAAGGGAGCAGCCTCGGTCTTTTCTTCTCAGCTTCTACCTGTAGTTCGTGTTAATTCGTATCTATTCGTGGATACCCATTGCCTGATTTCCCTTTGGGCCGCGAACCAGACTGACAATTAGAGCCGCTTTTCCCTTGCAATGGGTCGGCGCCATGCTTTCTTCTGACCCTTTTCCGTCATGCAAAAAACCAAGAAGTCCGTTGCCAAGCGGTTCAAATTGACCGCAAAGGGCAAGCTGATGCGTCGCTCGCCGGGTGCCCGCCATCTTATGGCGTCGAAATCCGCCAAGCAAAAGCGCAGCTACTCGAAGGACAAGCAAGTGGCCCCTGGCCACGCTGCTGCGCTCCTCCGTGCCCTTCCGTTCGGCCTGTAACTCTCGTTCCGGCCAAACCCATCCTAATCAGCCGTCTAGGTAAGATTAAACAGGCGACCTGCCGGCTATAACTTAAAGGAGATCATACAACATGCCTCGTGCCACAAACTCACCCGCGTCGCGTAAGCGTCGCAAGAAAGTGCTGAAATACGCCAAAGGCTATTTCGGCAACAAATCAAAGCTCTTCCGCTATGCGAAAGAAGCTGTTCAACATGCCTGGCAGTACGCCTACCGCGACCGCCGGAAGAAGAAGGGCGATTTCCGTTCGCTCTGGATCGTTCGTCTGAACGCCGCTTGCCGCAACGCTGGCATTAGCTACAGCCGTTTCATTGAAGGTCTCAAGGCCGCCAACATCATGCTCGACCGCAAGAATCTTGCGGACATCGCGGTGCGTGACGAAGTGGCTTTTAACGCCCTGGTGCACAAAGCCCAGGCCGCGTTGAAGACCAAGGCCGTTACTGCGAAGGCCTAAACTCTTAAAAACGCGAGCCCTTGGCGGCTCGCCTCCCTTTCAGTCCCTGGAGGACGGGCCTCAATCCGAGGTACCGTCCTCTTTGTTTTTTAAATCCCAATTTCTCACCACGAAGAACGCGAAGAACACGAAGTTCAGACAAGAAATCCTTTGTGCACGCCGAGGCTTCGTGGTGAAAATCTCACTCCACTTTCATGCAAGATAAACTCTCCGCTCTTCTCGCTAAGGCTCAGTCCGAACTTCCGGCGCTAAAAACTCGTCCTGAGTTTGAGGCGGCGAAGGCCCGCTTTGTCGGTCCCAATGGAGAACTGACGGCGCTGATGAAACAGATGGGATCCGTTCCGAAAGAGGAGCGTCCTGCTTTGGGGAAATTGATCAACGAGATGAAGACGCAGCTCCAGGCGCTGCTCGACGAAGCACTACGCGCGATCGAAACCGCTGAAATTGCGAGCCAACTCGGGCCACGCGTGGATCCGACGTTGCCGTCGCCGGATGGTGGCCCGGGCACTTATCATCCTTTGACCTTGGTGCGCGAAGAGATGTGCCGCATCCTGCGCAAAGTAGGATTTGCCGTCGTCGAAGGACCCGAAGTCGAGACCGAGTTCTACTGTTTCGACGCTCTCAATACGCCGTCGGACCATCCGGCGCGCGATGCCCAAGACACCTTTTATTTTCCGGAGTCGGCGAAGTTCGGGAATATTTCCAAGAAAACGCCCGAGGAAAAATATCTGCTACGCACGCACACCTCGTCCGTGCAAATCCGCACGATGCTCAAAGGTCCGCCGCCGATCCGGATCGTTTCACCGGGTCGCACCTATCGCCGCGATGCGACGGATGCCACGCACTCGGCGAACTTTCACCAACTCGAATGCCTTTATGTCGACCGCAACGTAACCGTTCGCGATCTCAAGGCGCTCTTGGATTACATTTTCGCATCGCTGTTGGGTTCCGATACCAAGACGCGTTTCCGCCCGCATTATTTCGGATACACGGAACCCAGTTTCGAAGTCGATCTTTCCGCCAAACATCTGCCCAAGGTGAACAAGGAGTGGATCGAAATTGGTGGTTGCGGCATGGTTGATCCGATCGTCTTCGAGAATGTCGGCTATGATTCTGAGGTATGGACCGGCTACGCCTTCGGCATGGGCCTCGAGCGCCTCGCCATGCTCATGTACGGGATCGATGACATCCGTTATTTTTACCAAAACGATCTGCGGTTT
>WNFI01685065.1_pt2 | contig 12784 bp, 8 predicted proteins | sample 5400471 | NCBI WGS metagenome assembly WNFI01 (sample SAMN13153348, study PRJNA577476) | soil metagenome | isolation source: 100 cm saprolite on Douglas fir-dominated hillslope | place: USA:California | collected 2013-09-17
CATCCTTTCGTAGTCGGCCATCCGCTCGAGCACCGAGTCGAGCCGCGCGGTGATATCCGGAAGGACGGTTTCGTGCACGGGCCGGCTCTCGACGATTGCCTGCAGCAGCATCAGGACGGCGCGGGCGAAATCATTGACCTGGTTGAGGGCGCCCTCGGTCTGGCGTCCGACCACCTTGCCGATGGCCTTGTGTATCTGTTGACCTCCGGGAACGCCGGAGGTGTACTCAATCCGGTGCCGACCCATCTCCGACGCCAGCCGGACATCCTCCAACAGCCGCTGGACGTCGCCCATGTCGGCGGCGCGCGCCGTGATCCGACGGAAATGGTCGTCGAGCTGCCACTCGAGATCGGCGGGATACTCGCCTGCGCGGCGACGATCTTCGACGACGGCCTTGAGGCGCTCGGTCAAAGCATCGACGTCGACTTCAGGATCCTGGTCTTCAGCCGGCATCGGTCCCAGTTATAGCAGCGGATGGGGCGGCGCAGTCCTCTGATGCCCAGGCGCCTGGCGTCACTACAATCACCGACAGATGGCCAGCAGCAGCGAGATCAGCGCGACCCGTAAGGTGCGCGCCGAGGGGCTCAACCTGGCCGGCTACTTCCGTTCGGAGAACGGTCTCGGGGAAGGCGGCCGGCTTCTGGTCGCGATGGTGGAGGCGGCCGGGGTGCCTTATCGGACCCAGACGTTCGCCGGCCCTCATAGCCGGCAGGAACACACTTACATCGACCGTGGCGATGGCGGTGGCTACGATGTCAACGTCGCCGCGGTCAACGCCGAACAGATGCCGCGATTCGCCGGGCAGGTTGGACCCGGATTCTTCGAAGGGCGCTACACCATCGGCACCTGGTTCTGGGAGACGGAGGAATTTCCGGCGCGGCTGCGCGGGGCGCTCGATTTCGTCGACGAGGTTTGGATGCCCAGCGACTACTCACGGGATTCGCTTCGGGCGGTGACTGAGAAGCCGGTCATAACTATCCCCATCCCAATCGTTGCTCCCAATGTCGACCCCGCCTTGAAACGGGCTTCGCTGGGCCTTCCCGAGGGCTACTTGTTTCTATACACCTTTGACCTATTCAGTACCGCGCGGCGCAAGAACCCCCTTGGCGTCCTCGAGGCGTACAAGCGAGCGCTGGCTCCCGGCGGCGCCGCCCACCTGGTGCTCAAATCGGCTAATGGCGACAAACGCCACGAGGACCTCGATGCCCTCGTGGAGGCGGCCAAGGGCCGACCCGACATCACCGTAATCGACGACTACGTCCCCGCCGGCCGGATGGACGCCATCATCGCCGCATGCGACTGTTATGTCTCGCTTCACCGCGCCGAGGGCTTCGGCCTGGGCATGGCTACGGCGATGAGCCTGGGCAAGCCGGTCATCGGCACCGGCTACTCCGGCAACCTCACATTCATGAACGAGCGCAACAGCTACCTCGTCAAATGGGACCGCACCGTCGTCGGTCCGGGGGTGCCGATCTATCCCCCCGACGGGCACTGGGCGGAGCCTGACCTCGACGATGCCGCCCGATTGATCCGCCATGTTTTCGACCACCGCGCGGAGGCGGCGGAGACCGGACTCAGGGCCAAGGCGGATATCGAACGGCACCACTCCCCCCGCGCGCGGGGTGCCCTGCTGCGGCAGCGATTGGATGAGATTCGGGCCTCGAGCGACCGACCCCAACATGTTTTTGGCGACCACTGGCAGCATGCCAAGCCGGCCCAGCGAGCCGCGGTGATGGTTTCCGGGGGCACCGATACCGAAGTCCCCACGCGACGAAACGGCGCCTACGCGCTGGTCGCCCGGATGGTGAGGCGATCGATGCAGCGGCTACTGCTCAACCACGAGATGCACCAGCGAGAAGTCGAACAGTCGCTATTGGATTCGATCCGCGAGCTCCAGGCCAAGGTCAAGACGCTGGAGGAAGAGCTGGAAAAGCGCTGAGGCGGGGGCCGGGCAGCCCCCAGCTCAGGCTAGCTGACGCCCCCGCCGGCGGACTTGTCCCGAGGCTCCTCGACTGGAAGCTTCCATTCCTGGCCCAGGCCCAGCAAAGTCAGCCCAGCCACGAGCCGATGTGGCGAAACCACGCGGAACGGAAATGCCTGGGGGAGGTAGACGTAATCCTCACGCGTGGCCAGGTCCTGGAATCGCACGCCGACTCGGTAAAGGCCGTGAAGTAGGGGCAGGCTGGGAAGGTTCACGACGATTACCCCGGTCGAGGGCATGACGACACCGCTGATCTCGTCCTCTGACGGACTGCAGCCGAGCACCAGCACACCGTCCTCGCGGACGACTTCTAATCCAAGCTGGACCCCCTCCAGGGGAGCGTCCGACTCGTACGCGATATGAATCTGCATCGGGTCGCCGGTCTCGAGGACTGCGGCGGGACGGCCTGAGCCGTAGATCGTCACCGAGGCTACCGTGACCGCATTAACCACGTGGGCCTTTGGCTGCTGCAGTGCCTGTGCGTGCTGCTGGCGCTCGGCGGCCTCGGTGCGATTGACACCGCTGACGTATTCGTCGATAACCGAAGCCGCGCTACCGTGGGCCTTGATGTCCCCTGATTCCAACCACAGGCAGTCGGTGCAGACTTCCTGGATCGAGTCCAGCGCGTGCGAGACGACGACCATAGTCCTGCCCTTGGACCTGAGGTCGGCTATTCGGTCGTAAGATTTCCGCGAAAAGGCTTCGTCACCTACGGCCAGGATCTCGTCGATCAGAAGGATGTCTGGGTCGAGGTGCACCGCGATCGAAAAGCCGAGGCGCGCGAACATCCCCGACGAATAGGTCTTGACGGCGTTGTCGATGAAACGCTCGAGCCCGGCGAACTCGATGATCTCGTCGATGACCTCGTCGATGTAGGCCCGGGGAAGACCCAGGATCGCCGCGCTCAGGTAGATGTTTTCCCGCCCACTGTACTCATAGAAGAAACCGGCACCCAACTCCAGCAGCGCCGCCACGCGACCTTCGGTGTGAATGGTGCCGCTTTCGGGACGGAGGATCCCGGCGATCATCTTGAGCAGGGTTGACTTTCCCGAACCGTTGGACCCAATGATGCCAAGCGCGGAGCCGCGTCGGACCTCGAAGCTGACATCCTTGAGCGCCCAGAAGCTCTCGTAACGCCCGCGCCGGCGACGCAACAGCGCGGACTTGAGGGTCATGTTCTTCTCGTGGTAGATCCGGAACCGCTTGGAGACGTTCTCGACCGAGATTACCGTTTCGCCGCCAGTCATCACAGCTCCTCCGCGAACCGGCCCTCGGCGCTGCGGAATACCCGCAATCCGATAACCAACAACGCCACCGCAACGGCGGTGGAGTATGCAAGGCCGATGGCGTGGTTGACACCAGTGGTCGGGTCGTAAGAGGGCCAGGAGTTGCACGCAACGATGTCCTGGAAGCCGACGGAGATCCATGTCAGCGGGTTCAGATAAGCGATCGCGGCGAAGGGTCCGATGGTGAGACCGAGTAGGTGGAGGCGGATGTCCGTACCGCCCGATTTGACCTTGGCCACCAGCGACAGCGGGTAGATGATCGGCGTCAGAAAGAACCACACCTGGAGGACAATTCCCTGGATGTAATCCACGTCCCGAAAATAGACGTTGCCGGCTGCAACCAGCAGGCCCAGACCGAAGGTCAGTCCGAAGACTATCAGGATGAGGGCGGGGGCAATCAGCAGGGGAAGTCCGACACCCACGTGGAAGAACAGCAGGAGGGGGATCAAGAGCACCAGGCTGATCAAGTAGTTCACGAGCGCCGCGATGGCCGAGGACAGCGTCAGCAGGACGCGTGGAAAGGCCACCTTCTTCACCAGTGTCGCGTTGTCGGTGACGCTTCGAAGCCCGTAACCGACGCCCTGGCTGAAGAAGTTCCATGCCAGCAGTGACGAGAGCAGGAAGACCGGGTACGGCGGCACACCACCGCCGGGACACGAGGCACCGAAACGGACCAGCCGCGAAAAGACGGCGGTAAACACGATCATGTAGAGCAGCGGGTTGAGCAGCGACCAGAGCGCGCCCAGGGCCGAGCCCTTGTGCCGCGACTGGAGGTCCCGGCGGACCAGCTCGCGGAGCAGCTCGACGTTGCGTGCGAAGGCGCTGGTCGGGACAGCCGCTCGGCCGCGATTCTGTTCGCCTGTCAGATCGCCAGAGGCCAAGATGCCGGGAGTTTACCATTCGACCCATGACTCGACTGCAGCCGCCGCGCGCCTCTGTGATCGTGCTCAACTACAACGGCGGGACACTGCTGGGAGAGTGCATGGAGTCGCTCGTGGCGCAGGAGCTGGAAGGAGGAGTCGAGTTGCTGGTCGTCGACAACGGCTCGACGGATGGCTCGCTGGACCCAGTCAAGCGCCGCTTCCCGGAGGTCACCATCATCAACGCCGGCGTGAATCTAGGCTTTGCCGGCGGCAACAACCTGGGCATCAGGCAGGCCCAGGGCCGACACGTCGTCCTGCTCAATAACGATGCCCGCGCCCGCCCCGGTTGGCTGGCTTCGCTGGTCGACAGCGCCGAGACGGACGCCGCCGTGGGGGCGGTCACCAGCAAGGTCCTCTTCGCCGACCCTCCCGGCCTGATCCAGAACGCAGGCTCCCTGCTGCTTAGCGATGGTAGTGCGGCGGAGAGGGGCTACCGGCAGCCAGACCGCGGGCAATTCGACGCCCCAGAGGAGGTCTTCGGAATCTGCGGCGCTGGGGTTCTGCTCAGCCGCGCCATGCTCGAGGATGTTGGCGGCTTTGACGAGGCCTTCTTTCTCTACTACGAAGACATCGACCTGAGCTGGCGCATGCGCCTGCGCGGCTGGAAGGTGCTGTATCAGCCGCGCGCGGTGATCGATCACCAGCACTCCGCCAGCAGCGGCGAGTGGTCCGAGCTGTTCATCTTCCACGCAGATCGCAACCGGCTTTTCACCATCGTCAAGAACGCCCCGTTCGGGTTCGTCGTGCGGTCGTTCGCAACGTTCTACGGCAGGGCGGTCTCTAACATGGCGTCGGGCCGCCAATCGATGTCCGGCGAACTCGGGTCAGCACCGCGCAGACCCACACCCCGCCGCGCCGGAATTCATGCCAAGGTGGCCCTGTCATTCCTGCGATGGCTCCCGGCGATGGCAGTCCACCGCTGGCGGATTCGGCGGCGGCGTTCCATCCCCGACAGCGAAATCGCCCGCTGGCTGTACCCCCGGGAACAATGGGACGCGCGCTGAGGCTGGGTCTGTACTCGCCGTTCTTCGGCTCGACCCTTGGTGGTGGCGAGAAATACCTGGGCGTGACCGCCGAGGCCATCCGGGATGCGTTCCCCGAACACTCCGTCGAGATCGTCAGCCCGGTCCCCATCGATCGAGAGCTGTATCAGCGGATGCTTGACATCGATCTCGACCGAATTCGCACCCGTGGCAAGGGCGCGCGGGGCAACGCCATGCTACGGAAACTCAACGAGGTGAGTTCTCTGCGGCGGTTTCGCAACCTTGCCCTCGCCTACAGCGCCTGGCGGGCGTCCAGAAAGTTCGACCTTTTCGTAAGCATGGTTTACGTGATCCCTGCTGTCTCACGGGCACGGCGAAGCGCCATGATCTGCCAGTTTCCGTACCAGCTCAGCGGTCGTCCCTGGTCCCGGATATGGGCTCGAGAGCTGGAGAACTTTGAGCCGGTGATCTGCTATTCGGAGTTCGTTCGCGGCTGGATTCAACGCTACTGGTCGCGGGATGCTTTGGTGGTGCCGCCCCCAGTCGACATCCCCAGCGTCGACCCCGATTGGGGTGCCAAGCAGAGAAACATCCTCTCCGTCGGCCGATTCTTCAGCGCCGGCCACAGCAAGCGCCAGGACACCATGGTCCGAGCTTTCCGCGACATGTGTGATGGTGGGCTCGCCGGTTGGGAACTTCACCTAGCGGGATCCGTGCACCACGACGGCCCCAATGCTGGTTTCTATGAGTCAGTGGTGGAGTTGGCCCGGGGCTACCCGGTTGTCTTTCACACAGAGGCCTCGCACGAGGACCTCCAGGAACTCTACGGGCGCGCATCGATCTATTGGCACGCCGCCGGTTTTGCCGCGGACCCCATAACCCGACCGGTGGAGGTGGAGCATTTCGGTATGACGACGGCCGAGGCCATGGGCGCCGGAGCGGTCCCGGTAGTCATGAGGGCCGGCGGCCAGCCGGAGGTGGTCAGGGATGGCGAGGATGGCTATCTCTGGCGGGATGTCGAAGAGCTGAAGCGACACACGTTGACATTGACGGAACCGTGTCCGATTCTTTGATTACGCCGCAGCAGCGGTGTGCGCGCTGGCCGGCGTGGGTCTGATCGTGGGCCTTGTCGCACCTCCGGCGGCCGTCGTCACGGAGCATCATGTGCTCAATTCATGGGGCCGGCTCATGGTTACAGCGGCAACCGCGCTCGCCGTCTTGATTGGGCCGGGACTGACGATCCGCAGGCTGTGGCCGGCGCGGCTGTCCTCCCTTGGTCTCGTCTGGCTGCCCGGCTTCCTGGTTCTGATCGTCACTGGCCTGGCCGCGTGGATGCGGCCGGCTCACCTGGCGCCGCAGATCACCGCCGCCGCGCTGTTCACGCCCGCAATCCTCATCCCCCTGACGGTGGCACTGCTGAGGGGCTTGCGCACCAGCGCGCGCGAACAGGCCGCCATTCTGCTTCTCGGCATCCTCCTGGCCATGGCGATTGGCAAGGACGCCTACTCCCTCGGCCCGGTGGGAGAGCTCAATGCCGGTCTGACGGCGCGATCGCTTGAGGTTGGCGATCGCGACGACAACCGGGTCCAATACCACGTGGTTCAAGTGGTCGCCAATGGCGTCAGCCCCTTCAGCCCCTTGGCTAAGGAGGCGTGGGCGCCCAACCTCTTCTCCGCACGGGGACCGCTCGCGGGCCTGGCCAGCAGTGGCGTGGTGCTGAGCGCCGGTGCCCGCCCGCCCATCCCCGACGACCGTGCACCGTGGGCGCCATTCGACGCCCAGGGCTACGCGGCGTACCGAGTTGCAATGGCTGCCCTGGCGCTGACAATCGTGCTGGCAACCTATGGACTGGTCAGGCTCCTGGCAGGCGAGGGGGCTGCGCTCTACGCCGTCGGCCTGAGCGCCCTGACGCCGATGCTCATCCACGAGACCTTCTTCACCTGGCCCAAGCTGCTGTCAGGGGCCCTGCTCCTGGTCAGCGGAATCGGCATCCTCCAGCGGCGGCGGCTGCGGGCCGGCGGCGCCGCCAGTTTGGCCTACCTGGCCCACCCGGTGGCGCTGCTGAGCGTACCCACGCTGCTCCTGCTCGAGATCGCGATCAACCGAATCAGAGGCCGCCGCTGGGCCGCCGCAGTCGCCGGCACCTCGCTGGTGCTGATTGGGCCGCTCCTGGGGGTCGCACTGTGGCACCTGTACGTTGGCGGGGGGGCCCAGATCGACTTCCTCCGCTATCCGGGTTTGGTTGACCTGCACCCCCCGGCCGGCATCGGCGCCTGGGTCGCCGGCCGCTGGGCCTCGATCGCCAACACGCTGGTGCCGCTCCATTTGTTCCTCTTCTATAGGGACCACCAATGGGTCAACGCATCGCGGGATGTGATGCCCGGGCCAACTCCCACGGTCGTTCAATTCTTCTTCCTGTACTGGAACACTGTCCCCTTCGCCGTTGGAATTGTCTTCTTTCCGCTTCTCGTCGCCGGCGTGATCCGGTTCGGGATCCAGCGCCCTCGACCCTTCGCCATCGCGGTGGTCGCTCCCTTCCTGGTCATGAGCCTGTACTGGGGCGGAGCGATCACTGGGATGGTGCGCGAGGGCCTTCAATCGTGGGTCGTGACGCTGCTGATCATCTTCACGCTGGCCGTCTTCTGGGGAGCCGGCCCGTCATGGCTTCGTGGCAACCTGGTCCGGGTATGCGCAAGTGCGCGTGTCGTCGAAGTCTGGTTGGTCCTGCTGCTTCCCACTCTGGCCACGCGCCGACGGCTCCTGGACCCGCGATTTGCTGATTCCGACGCCATCGCTCTGGCAGTCATGACCGTAGGGAGCATCGTCCTGGCGGTGGTCAGCTGGCGTTGCCTTCTCGTTACCAAGGCCGACATCGACGCGGCACAAGGCACGATCGGCGGAACTGCCGCAGCGCGTTGAGCACGATGCTGACCGGGATCACGACCCTGGTCAAGACCTGGCTCGCGGCCGCGGTTTGCCGCGGTTTATCCGGCAGTCAGTCCGTGCCAGACGTAGACGCCGCCCTCTGGTGATGGCTGCCGGTCGAAGACAGCGGTGAAGAAGGCCACCATGGCGGTTTGGTGAGCCATTGGGCCGACGACCACTGTTTCCACCTGGAGGGCGCGCATGTCAGCCAGGACTCTGGGACGGAGGCTCTGGATAGGGTCGGAGAGGGACTCGCCGAGCTGGATCCTCTCCATCGTGTCAGAGATGGTCGTCGGCAGAGGACCGACGAACGGTCCCCCTCGAGCCGAGAGAAGGGCGCCACCAGGGCAACACTGCCGTCCGGGATCCCGACGGCGCCGTCAGCGAAGAACGCCGGCTCAGGCGTAACGGCGTTGGGATAGGGCCAGAGTGGCGCCAGCGGCACCAGCGCGGCCAGAACCAGGATCGCGCCGCCTGTTTGCCGCACCAGAACCCTGGACCGGATCACCGATTCAACGAATACAGCCAGAAGCAGGCCGGCAAAGAGGAAGAAATACAGCATTAATCGCGACGGCAGTATCTGATCCAGTAAGGGCAATCGCGCCAGCCTCCACGGCAGCGGAACCCTCGTGACGCTGCCGGCGATGTGTAGGTGCGGTCCCATCGACAGAAGTGCCATCGCGATCGCCGAAACAGCCATTGCAGGCACTACGGGCCGCCGCCGGCAGCCAACCGAGGCCACCAGCAACAGCACGATCAGGCCAACGCCGACATACCCGTTCCATTCCGAGCCATTGCCCGTGAAGCGGTTGACGGTGGCGCCCACAAATGATGGATGGATCAGCTGCAAGTTGGACGGCAACACGAAGTTGAGTAGGTCCGTGACGTAAATGTCTGGGGGCCTGACCAGGCCTTTGATGCGCAGCGGAGCGAAGAACTGAACCGGGACCTGGCCGGCGTGGAAGGCCGCCACTACCACCAGCGCCACGGCTCCGGCGATGAAAGTCGTGGCCACCAGCTCCTCGGCAGTGACCAGCTGCGCGGAACCCAGGATGCCAATGGCGATTCCGGCCACGATCGGCGGCATCTCCCGGCGCACCAGAAGGGAATCGAGCACCAGGAAGACCAGGGGCGGAAGAACCACGATGGTGAGTCCGATGTGGCCGAGCGACTGGGCGGCCATATAGGGACTGAAGCCATAAAGGAGACCGCCCACGGCCGCCCCGACTGTGCTTTCCACATAGCGAGCGCAGACGAGATATGCGCAGAAGGCGGACAGCGCAACAGCCAGCGTCGCCATGACGTTGAAGGACGTGACAACCCCAAAAATCGTGGTCACCGGGTACAGGAGCAGCGCCGGAGCAACCACCGCGTTGGCGTTGTTCCACATCACGTTTACGCCGTCGGGCCATCCCAGGTAGTGCGTGAAAAAGGGGTTCTTGAAATGCGTGATGGCGTAGGGGACCCAGCGCAGGTACCACATGTGGGCCTGGGGATCGCCGGCGTTGCCAACATAAGTGCCGGCCGGCGCCGACCATGTGCTCCAGAACCAGAGCACCGCCAGCGCGATGTAGAGCGCCAGGACCACCAGATGCCTCCGGCGCTGGAGACTGCCGAGTCTTGCCATCAACTGGACTCCAACTTTCGGCGCGGCGACGGATGCTCCAGCTCTTCCGCTTCAGCCGGTCCAGGCCACCCTGGTGAGCGCCAGGCCGAGCTGGCGGTGGTCGCTGCCGAGACCCGATTGCGACGGGGTCCAGGTCCGCGACACCGACAACTCCACCTCCTGCTTGCCGGCCGGGGCGGCGATCTCAAATTCGCAGCTGAAGAGGGACCCTTTTTCGCTTGGCGTCCACTGCTGCTGGGTCGTCTCGTGCCGGCAATTCAGCGCCGGCATTTCCTCCGCCGCCAGCGGCGGCGAGATTCCTTCGACCCGGAGGCGGGCGGTTCCGTCGGTCGGCTTCTCGGTCAGGACCTTGACCGGCGCCGCACCCATCCAGCGGAACTTCCCGTGCTCTCCCTCCTCGAGGGGATGCAGCCCCGTGGTCTGGAGGTCGTCGTTGACACCAACTTCAACGCCCGGACGGACGATCCGACGCCCGTAGAGGCCGTGCTTGCTGGTGAACAGCCAGTCCGGGTACTGCCACCGGTCCGGTCCCACCGCGCGCGCGACGAAGAACAGGTTGTCGCCCCGGTCACCCGTCGAGATGAAGGACGCGTCGGGCATGAAGTGCTCCTCGTGGGCGTGCACATCGGCGGTGAAGGCCTCGCCGGTCTGGTAGCCGTTGGCGGCGAGCAGGCGCCCCAGCTCGTCGAGGGTGTATTCGCGGTTGTGTCGCCCGTACGCGCCGTAACCGCTGAGCGACTCGTAGGTGTTCTCCCCGCGGAGGACTTTGGCGACGTTGCCGGATCGCGTCGCGTTGGGAGTTGTGATCACCACCACGCCGTTGCCCTTGCGCAGGACACGATGGATCTCGCCCAGGGCGTTGACGGGGTCGAACGGAAGGTGCTCCAGGATCTCGCAGAAAAGGACGACGTCGAACGACTCGTCCGGGTAGGGGAAGGGCCCGGACTCGATGTTGAAGTGGTCGAAGTCAAACCGCTCGACCTGGCCGTCGGAAACCCGCGCCGCCTCCTGGGTCCCCGGACCGATGGGCACGTGGTCGCCGAAATAGTTGGCGCTGGTCACCTGGTGGCCCCGGCGGCGCAGCAGGCGGGTCAGGAAGTACGGGTTGGAACCGAGCTCCAGCACCGAGGCGTCGGGCGCGACCGGGCCGAGGGCCGCCAGGGTCACCTGGAATCGCTGGAGTGCGTCGCCCAGGTAGCCCTCGGCCTCGGCCGCATTGGGAAAGATGCTCCAGTCCGCAAGGTAGGCCCTCAGCGCAACCGCGTCGGCCACGTCCGCCGGGACCTTGACGTGGGCCGGGAGGACATGGCCCGGGGAGCGGTTGACCCGGGCCCCCCGACCGGCCAGCCTGCGCAGCACATCCCTGCCCGACATCAGCCGGATATTACCGGAGGAGTCGAGCGTCGAAGGCGCTCACGGCCGGCCGCCGACCTGCCGCCATAGGTAGACGCCGTCGAGCGCCTCCGGGAGGCGGCCGGTGACGGCGATGAACAGCTCGATCATCTGGTCCTCGTGAGGCATGGGCCCGACGATGACGACTCCGATCCTGTTGACGCCGAGGTCGCGCCGGTACCGCTGCAACTCCGCCGCCGAGGGCGCCGCCGGAGCGGTGCCGTCGAAGATGGAGAGCATCCGGTCCGACAGCGGAAACGGCTCAGGCCCCAGCCGGGCATGCCCGCCGGGGCCTGCGGTGAACAGGTAGCCCTCCGGGATTCTGAAGCGCATACCTGCGGCCGCCTGCCAGAGCATGGGACCCACCGCGGCGGGAGTGCTGGAGTACGGTGCCACCAGTGCCCCTGAGCCGCCACGGAGGCAACAGCGGCCAGCGTCGAGCCGGCGCTGCGCCGTCGCAGCATCGTGTCGACCAGGATCGCCAGCAGCAGCGCCGCCAGCAGCGCCACGTAGAGCGCCAACCGGCTGGGCAGCAGGTTGCCGAACAGTGGCAGGTGGTCGACCACCACGTACGGCAGGCGAATCGGCGTGTCGTGGCCGCCAACGTGGAGGTGGGGCCCCAGGGAGAGCAGCGCCATCGCCGCCCCGAGCAGCGACACCAGCCGCACCAGGGGATCCTTCCAGTAGCGGATGGCGGCGTATGCGGCCGCCAGCAGCAGGGGAGCCCCGAGGTAGCCATTCCACTCCGAATCGTTGCCTGTGAAACGGCGACTGACGTCCAGGGCCGCCTGGGGCGACAGCCACTGGAAGTCGGTGGGAATCGCGAAGTTGAGGAGGTCGGTGACGTACACGTTCCGAGGCTGGATCACGCCGGTGATGTGGTTGGGCCCAAAGAACTGCACCCAGAGGGGGTAGGCCGCGATCGGGGTGGCCACGATCGTGGCCATCGCGAGCCCCCGAACCAGGCGCGGCAGCCGCTCACGCACACGATCGCGGTGGAGCGCCGCCAGAATGGCGAGCCCGATCGCCGCCGTCAGCACCTCGGTGGCGAGCAGCTCCTCGCCGAGCAGCAGCTGCGCGGCCGCGACCAGGCCGAGCGCCGCGCCCAGCTTCAGTGGAGAACGCCGTTCGTGCGCCACCATCTCGTCCATCAGGACCAGGATCAGCGGCGGCGTCACGGCCATAACGAGGTGCCAGTGGCCGAGCGCCTGAATCACCATGTAGGGCGAGAAGCCGTAGACGAGCCCGCCCACCGCCGCCGCCAGCGGGTGCGCCACGTAGCGGCGGAACACGGCGAACGCGACGAACGCCGACAGCGCCAGAGCCGCGGTTATGACGGCGTTGTAGGCGGCCACCGGGCCGAGGACGAGGGTCACCGGCGTCAGCAGCCACGCCGCCAGCGGCATCGGCGTGTTCCACATCACGTTGTAGCCCTGGGGGTAGTTGACGTAGTCGGTGATCAGCGGGTTGAGGCCGTGCGTCAGCGCAAAGGGGAACCAGCGCATGAACCAGACGTAGACGACGGGGTCACCGTCGTAGCCGATGACACGACTGGTCGGCGCCGCCCAGGTGCTCGAGAACAGCGCCACCGCCAGCGCCACGAACACCAGCAGCATCAGTGGCCACTGCCAGGGACGATTACGCCGGGGAGCGGAGACGATCGCCGT
>WNFI01031061.1_pt1 | contig 12783 bp, 14 predicted proteins | sample 5400471 | NCBI WGS metagenome assembly WNFI01 (sample SAMN13153348, study PRJNA577476) | soil metagenome | isolation source: 100 cm saprolite on Douglas fir-dominated hillslope | place: USA:California | collected 2013-09-17
TTTGCATGGACGCGTGCTCGGCGCCGGTGGCCAGCCGTTGCCAGGCCTCTACGCGGCTGGCGAGGTCGCCGGTTTCGGCGGTGGCGGCATGCACGGGTATCGCGCGCTGGAGGGGACATTTCTGGGTGGATGCATCTTCAGCGGTCGAATAGCGGGTAGGGCCGCAGGACAGTAGGCGCGTTTTCTGTCCTACCGACCTACAGTCCTACCGTCCTACCAGTTCTCGGCATGTGATTCGCTCCGCACACTCCGGATATGTCTCCGGAGGTTCTCATGAACGCAAAAGACATCATGACCGCGGATCCCTGTCTCTGCTCTCCGCAGGATTCACTGCGGGACGTCGCGCAGAAGATGCGCGATCACGACTGCGGTTCCGTCCCCGTGGTCGAGCACGGTCATGTCGTAGGCATCGTGACGGATCGCGATCTCACCGTACGCGCGCTCGCCGACGGGCTGAGCCCAAACACCAAGGTCGAGGACGTCATCACGCGCGACATCTGCTGCTGCACGCCGGAGGACGACGTCCGCGCGGTGGAGCGCGTCATGGCGGATCACCAAGTGCGTCGCGTACCTGTCGTGGATGCTTCGGGCTGCTGCGTCGGCATCGTATCACAGGCGGACCTCGCGCGTGCGGCACTCAACGGAGGGCGCGTGAGCGAGCACGAGGTGGCCCTTACGGTTGAGCGCATTTCCGAGCCGCGCATTCAACAGTAGGACAGTAGGACAGTAGGACGGTAGGACAGCCAACGCCGTTAGCGTCCTACTGGCCTACCGTCCTACTGTCCTACCTCCAATGAGTTCGTGCACTTCCGCATCGCTCGTCTGCGAGAAGTCCTGATACCAGGTGCCAACCGCCATGAACGGCTCCGGCGTCTCCGAGCACACGACCTCGTCGGCGATCTGGCGGAGCGCGTCGCACGTCTCGGCAGCCGCGACGGGCACAGCCACGACGACGCGTGACGGGCCCTCAAGGCGCAGCGCTTCGACGGCCGCGCGCATCGTGGAACCTGTCGCGAGGCCGTCGTCCACCAGGATCACCGTCTTGCCGCGCGGGTCGGGCAGGGAGCGCCCGTCACGGTACAAGCGCTCGCGGCGCGCCAGCTCCGCCATCTCACGCGCGGTCACTCGCTCGACCTCTGCCGCCGGAACGCGCGCCAGACGAATCAGTTCCCGGTCGAGAATGCGGACACCACCGCTGGCGATCGCGCCCATGGCGAGCTCCTCGTGTCCGGGCAGGCCGAGCTTTCGCACGACGAACACATCGAGCGGAACCTCGAGCGTGTCGGCGACGACCGCGCCGACGGGGACGCCACCGCGGGGCAGCGCAAGGACGAGCACGTCGTCGCGCCGCGCGTAGGACGCGAGGTCCTTCGCCAGCCGCTGTCCGGCGTCTCGACGATTGCGAAAACGAATGCCCATCGGTGGTCCTACGCGTTTCAACTCCCGTACCGTCGCGGCGCGGGCTGATGGATCAGCGTCGCTGCTTTGCCGGCGGGCGCGAGCGCGTCGCCACGGATCCGAGCTCCACGAGCGTCGTGCGAATCCGCACGTCCATCATGGCATCGGAGTTGTGCTCGATCATCCCGATGAGAATGTGCGCGGTACGCTCACCGACCTCGACGCCAGAGTGCCGCAGGTGCGTGACGTTCGGATGGAGAAACAGCGGCGCCTGCCCGTCACTGATGCCGAACAGCGAGACGTCCTCGGGAATGCGCAGCCCGCGTCGGGACAGCAGATGGTGCGTATGCACCAGCAGCTCGTCCCTCATCGTGAATACCGCTGTCGTGTCGGGGTGCGCGTCGAGCGGTTTCTCCAGCGACGACGCCAGCTCGTCGATGACGGACACACGCACGATCTGCGAATCGGCCAGGGGAATGGAGTTTTCAGTGTGCGCCCGCCGGAAGCCGCGAAGCCGGTGGGCACTGATGCGCTGGCGTGGGTCACTGAACACGCCAAGACAGCGTTTGTGACCATGGCTGATGAGGTATGCCGCGGCCTCGCGTCCCACTTCCTGGTCGTCGATGGTGATGGTGGTGTATTTCGTCGTCTCCATGGTGCGGTCCAGCAACACCACGGGAATGCCGGATTCGCGCAGCACCTCCAGGTGCTGGAGGTCGGACGTCTCCGAGGAGAGCACGAGCAGGACGCCGTCAGCGGAAAGATGCGTGCAGTACTCCACCAGGCGGCGCTCCTGCACGATGGCGTTGTCCGACTGGAAGACGATGAGCGAATAGTCGTTCTGCTGCACGACGTGATTGATGCCGCTGATCATCGACACGGTGGCCATGGAGAGGCCGACGGTCTTGGCGATGTCGCGAAGGGTGACGCGTTTTCCCATGATCCGTATGCGCTTTGAGCGGATGGTCTCGCAAACGCCAGCGCAAGAAATTGCGGTGGACGGTCTTGTGTTTCCAACGGACTGATCGGAACTTGGGCCCGGGGTTGAGCCCAGGCTACCGCTACTTTGCACCGATTCGGGACAAATGGCAACCGATAATTGCGTGAAACTTTGCGCCCTCGTGGGGGCCGTCCTCATCGTGACCGTAACCGCGCTCGCAGGCGCCCAATCAGCGCCTCCCCAGGCAACGCACACTCCCCCGAAATGGACCCGTAGTGCCGCAATCTACGAGATCAACGTGCGGCAATACACGCCCCAAGGCACCATCTCGGCGCTGATTCCCCATATCCCACGGCTTCGGCGCCTCGGCATCGACGTCGTGTGGGTAATGCCCATCCAACCCATCGGCGTGGCGCGGAGAAAAGGGGTGCTCGGCAGCCCGTACTCCGTGTCCAGCTACACCGAGGTCAACCCCGCATTCGGTACGAAGGCCGACTTCAAGGCATTCGTTGACGCCGCGCACCGACAGGGCCTCCGCGTTGTCCTCGACTGGGTGCCGAATCACACCGCATTCGACCACCCGTGGATCACGCAACACCCGGACTGGTACGTCCACCGCGCGGACGGCTCGATCATGAACGCGCGCGACAACGAGAACCACGAAACCGACTGGACGGACGTCGCGGAGCTGAACTACGACAAGTCAAGCGCGACCTGTTCTGGTTGGCCGAAGCGGAGGACCCGGCGCTGTATGTCGCGTTCGACATGACGTACGGGTGGGAATTCCACCATCTGCTGAACGAGCTGGCGCAGGGCAAGCGGCCCACGAGCGACATCGACGCGTACCTGGCGAAGCAGGCGGCCACGTATCCAGCGACGGCCTTCCGGATGTACTTCACCAGCAATCACGACGAGAACAGTTGGAACGGCACCGAGTTCGAGCGGATGGGTCAAAATCATCAGGCCGCATTCGTGCTCAGCACCACGATGAGCGAGTCGATGCCCCTTCTTTATACGGGCCAGGAAGCGAGCCTGCACAAGCGGCTGCGCTTTTTCGAGAAGGACACAGTGGATTGGAACGGCCCGTCGCTCGCGTCGTTTTACGCAACCACGATCGCCCTCAAGCATCGCAATACTGCTTTGTGGAACGGTGCGTGGGGCGGCGCGCAGTCGCATCTCGCGACGGACGGCGGCGATCGCGTGTACGCGTTCAGTCGCACGCGTGGAAAGAATATCGTCGTCGTGATGGTGAATTTCGGCGACTCTCCACGCACGGTGTCGTACAGCGCGTTCGGGACTCCGGGCCCCTACATGGATTGGTACGCTCACACGCAGGCGGCGCTCGGCCGTGATGGAACGGTCGACGTGCCGGCTCACGGCTATCGCGTGCTCGTGCGGTGATGCGCTGGTCATGCCGCATGGTGGGAACGGCGATGTTGCTTGCGGCGAGCTTGGCTCGTGCGCAGCGTCCGCTCCCAGCGTGGACGCACGGTGCAACGTGCTACGAGGTATTCGTCCGCTCCTTTCAGGACAGTGACGGAGACGGCATCGGCGATCTCGAGGGACTGATCCGGAAGCTCGACTACATCAACGATGGCAATCCGCGCTCACATCGCGATCTCGGTGCGCGATGCATCTGGCTGATGCCCGTTGCCGAATCGCCGAGTTATCACGGGTACGACGTGACGGATTACTATCGCGTCGCTCGAGAGTACGGCACGAATGAAGATTTCCGCCGACTCATGGCCGCCGCGCACAAGCGCGGCATTCGCGTGCTGGTGGACATGGTGCTCAATCACTCGTCGAGCGAGCATCCGTACTTTCGCGCGGCGCTGCGGGATACGGCGTCGCCCTATCGCGCCGACCTCAACTATCTGCATCCGCCGGTGCTCGCCGAGGCGAAGGCGATTGCTCGCTTCTGGCTCGAGAACATGGGCGTCGACGGATTTCGGCTGGACGCTGTACCGTATCTCGTCGAGGAGCCGGGGACCATCGTTCACTCTGCGGGGACGCACAGGGTGCTCGCAGAGTACGGGAAGTACGTGCGTAGCATTGCGCCGGTGTCGTACACCGTCGGAGAAGTCACGTACGATACGCGGACGATGCTCCGCTACTATCCCGAGCAACTCGACTCCTACTTCGCCTTCGAGTTGGCGGACAGCATCATCTCTGGCGTGAGGCGCGGAACGGGGAAGGGCATCGTTCCCGCAGCGCTGCTGTTGCAGGACTCGATTCCCGATGCACGATGGTCGCCGTTTCTGCGCAATCACGATCAACCCAGAACGCGCACCGAGCTTGGCGGCGACATGCGGAAGGCGGCGGTGGCAGCAACCATCATGCTGACGATGCCAGGCGTGCCATTCGTCTACTACGGCGAGGAGATCGGCATGACGGGGTCGAAGCCCGATGAGCGGCTTCGCACGCCGATGCAATGGAGCGCCGAGTCAGACGCTGGATTCACCGCCGGGCGGCCGTGGGAGCGGCTCCAATCCGACTCATTGAGCATCACCGTGGAGTCGCAGGATCGCGATCCCGCGTCGCTGCTCAACCTTCATCGCGCGCTCATCCATTTGCGTGCGCAGCATTCCGCGCTTGCCACGGGACGCATCATCCCAGTCTCCGCGAGCAGCGACGCGGTCGTCGCATATATCAGGCGCGACGGACGGCGCGCCGCGCTCGTCGTCGCGAATCTTGGCGATGCGCCGCTCGCCGGACTTTCGCTCACGTCCGCAGCAAGCGCCCTTGCGCCGGGCCGCTGGCGTCTCGAAAGTCTTCTCGATGCCGTGCACGCCAATTCCCTGTGGGTCGGCCGCGACGGACGCATCGACGCATTTGTTCCGCTTGCGACTCTTGCTTCAACACACGCCTACGTCTTCGATCTTACAGCCGCCCATTGAACATGACTCAGCGACCGCGCCTCACTCCGGCCCAGATGTTCAACATGAGCTTCGGATTTCTCGGCATTCAATTCGGCTGGGGACCCTCGCCTCGGCCGCGCTCATCATGATGCCGCTGTCGAGCGGCCTGTGGATGGCCGCGACACTGCTCTGGATCCTCGACGCCTCCATCAACGTCTCGATGGAGCCATTTCGCGCGTTCGTCGCGGACAAGCTGGACGTCTCGCAGCGCACGTCGGGTTTCGTGATGCAGTCGCTGTTCATCGGCATCGGTGCCAGCTTCGCCAATGCGCTGCCATTTCTTCTCGGATGGCTCGGCGTCCACGGCAACACCGCGAGCGGCATTCCGCTCACGGTGAAGTATTCGTTTCAGGCCGGCGCCGTCGTGTTTCTGCTCGCCGTGATGTGGACCGTCTTCACCACGAGTGAATTTCCGCCGGAAGACATGGCGGCCTTCGAGCGGGCGCGTAAGGGCAGCCTGGGCATCCGGCCACTCCTGAAAGAGATCGTGGAATCCATCCGTGAAATGCCGGCGACCATGCGACAGCTTGCCGTGGTGCAGTTGTTCACGTGGCTCGGTCTCTTCTGCATGTGGCTCTTCTTCGTGCCGGCGACGGCGCGCCACGTCTTCGGCGCCACCGATCCCAAGTCCGATCTCTATACGCGCGGCATGGAGTGGGGTGGCTTCGCGTTTGCTTTCTATTCCATCACTTGCTTCGTCGTCGCGCTCGCGCTGCCGAAGATTGCTGCCGCCACGAGTCGCAAGTTCGTTCACTCGGCGGCGCTCGTGTGTGGTGGCATCGGGCTTCTATCGGTGTACGCCATTCACGACCGCCATATGCTCATTCTGTCGATGATCGGCGTTGGCATCGCGTGGGCGTCCATTCTCTCGATGCCGTACGCGATTCTGTCCACGTCGCTGCCCCTGCATCGCATGGGCGTCTACATGGGGGTGTTCAACTTCTTCATCGTCATTCCCGAGATCATCGCCTCAGTCGGGTTCGGGCCGCTGACGCGATATCTGTTCGGCGAGGACAACCCGAATGCGCCGCTCTATGTCGTCATGCTCGGCGGCATATGTCTGTTAGTAGCGAGCGCGCTGGTAGCCTTTGTGCGAGACGACGCGGGGGCCAGATCGACACATCGTGTGATGACGACGGAAGCAGTCACGGCATGATTCGGATGTGAGCTATCGCTCCGACGAGATCACCAGCTTGAATCCGTCCGGATCCCGTCATCACGGAGAACCACAAGGCGAATTACCACAGAGAACACAGAGAGCACAGAGAAGCAGAGGAATTCCTTTGTTGTTTCTCTGTGCTCTCTGTGGTGAATCTGCTGTCTGCAGTGGCAACACGTGATGGGCTCGTTAACGGTGAAGGTTCATCGTCACGTCATGCGCTCCCTCGTCGCGTCATCCAGCGCCGCTCGAAGTGTCGCGATCATTGGATCGCCCGCCGTATATTGCCGGCCATACGTCAGGTTGAACGCGTAGTCGAAGTCCGGCGGGTTCTCACCCTGCGTGTGCTGGAGGATCGTCTCCAGCTTGTCGAGCGCCTTTGCCAGCTTCGCCTCGGGCGTGGCCGCTGCCTCGTACTCGTCCCAGAGTGACACGATGTCGTCGCGCAGTGTCGCGGGCAGGGGACGCACCAGTTCCAGCAGATCTCTGCGTTCGTCCGCGGCCTTGCTGCCTCCGCGACGCGCTTGCTCCGGCGCGGGAATGTCGCCACCGATGGCTTCGCCGAGGTCATGGATGATGCACATTCTGATGAGCCGCGAGAAGTCGACGTGCAGCATGCTCGGCTGCACGACCATCGCCATGAGGGACAGCCGCCACGTGTGGGCCGCGACGGTCTCGCGGTCGCCGGTGGAGGTCCATCCGCTGCGCACGACGGTCTTCAGCTTCTCGCAGGCGCGCAGGAAATCGAGGATGCCGGTGTCGTCGGGCATGAGGGCTTGGTGATCGGCGAACGATGAACCGCAAAGTGGCATCTTCGACCACGAAAGTACAACGTTCGTGTCCCAAATGGTGTCACAGGGCTATGAAGTGCACCGCTGAGAAAGCACTCGCCAAAGCAGCACTCCTCTTGATGACAGCCGCGCAAACGGTGTTTGCGCAAGCCATCGCGTACGTGCTGCACGTCGATCCCGCGCACAACGCGGCAGAAGTCTCGATCGCACTCCACGACGTCCCGACGGACCTTCATCTCGCGATGAGGATCCACGCCGAGTACGACGCGAAATACTGGCGGTACCTCGACTCGCTGCGCATCGAGGACGCGTCTGCCGCGCCGGCCAGCATTCAACGCGAGGACAGCACGCTCTGGCGCGTGCACCTCCCGTCCGGCCGAGGAGTCGTGCGATACACCATTCACGTGCAGCCGCCCGATCCGCGAAGTCGCTCGGCCTGGCGACCGTACCTGAGTGCGGAAGGCGCGCTCATCAACTCGCCGGATTTCTTTCTCTATGTGCCCGAGCTAGCGGGAATCGCGTCGACGCTCGAGCTCCGCGGCGTCCCTGCGAACTGGCAAATCGCAACCGCACTTCCCAGTGATGGCGCGCCAACTCGGCGCCGAGCCGATGACGCCGTGGTGCTCCTCGACTCGCCGATTCTCCTCGGCCAGTTGCGCGAGTGGGCGTTCGTGGACCGCGGAACAACCGTTCACGTCGCATATCTCCCGATACCACAGCCCACCCTACTTCGATACCGTCGCATTCGTCGACGGCTTGCGACGCGTCGCCGGCGCGACTCTCATGCGCGACTCGACGCGCGGCGAGAAGAGGTTGGATGCCATCATGCGCGCCATGTACGACGCATCTCGTCGTCAGACCGATGCGGGGTACCGCCTGAACGGTTCGAGCATGTCGCCGACTCAGTCTGCGGCTGCAATCTGGATGCATTCTTCGAGCGGCAAGTGCGCGGTACCAGGCCAATCGACGTGTCGCCGACCCTTGGTCGCATTGCGCTGAAAATGGCCATGGACACCGTGCCGGCTGTAGACGACAGAGGCAACGCGCTGGTGGACACGCGTCTCCCAGTCAGCTTCTCGCTTCCTGAATCACCGCGCGTCGTGATTTCCAACACGACGACGGCCTGGGCACGGGCGGGGCTCCGGTCGGGCGATCGTTTGATCGCCATCGCGGGCCGTACCGTAGGATCGTTCGCCGACCTTCAGGCAGGTGCTGACCGATGCGCCCACGATCGCACCGAATGAACGGAACCAGCGGCAACGCTGGTTGGCGGGCTACTGAGAACGGTAAACGGCGAGCACGTGACCCACCGAGCCCTCTTCGACGATCACGCCGTCCGAGAGAATCGCCGCCCGATCCGCACACTTCTGCGCGAAGTCCACGTCGTGGGTCGCGATAAGAAGTCCGCGTCCTTCACTCGCAAGCAATCGTAGTGTGGCCGCTAACGCTCCACGCCGCGCGGGATCGAGTGCCGCCGTGGGCTCATCCATCAACAGCATCGCGGGATCGAGCGCCAGCGCTCGGGCGATCGCGACACGCTGTGCCTCGCCCCCCGAGAGCTGCCGCGGAAATGCATCCGCGCGATGCTCCACTCCAAGCGACGCGAGCAGTCCTCGCGCCGACGCAATGGCCGTCTCGTGCGACCAGCCGAGCGCGTGAACAGGTGCCAGCGTCACGTTGTCGAGCGCGGTGATGTGCTCGAAGAGCGCGTGTGACTGAAACACCATGCCGATCCGCCGTCGCAACGTACGCAGCTGCGACTCAGGCGGAATCCTGCCAGGCGAAAGCTCGATGTCCCCAAGCGTGATCGTCCCCGCCGTGAAGGGCTGTAATGCCACCGCGGCCCGCAACACCGTGGACTTTCCTGCGCCGGAACGCCCCATCAGCGCGCAGATCGTTCCCGGTGCGACGTCGAGGTCGACGCCATGGAGCACCTCGCGCTCACCGTGTGATGCGCGGAGTCCCCGAATGACGAGTGGCGCCGCGGCGGTCACGCGTGTCTCCAGCGGCGCTCGAGCCGGCCGGCAAGACGCGACAGCGGAATCGACATCGCGAGGTAGATGATCGCGCACACCCCGCCCGGCACGACCCAGCTTCCGGCGTTTGTCGCATAGATGGCCGTCTGCTTCGTGAGCTCGACCACGGTGATGACCGATACGAGCGACGAGTCCTTGAGCAGCGCCACGAAGTCATTCGTCATCGGTGCGAGCGCCAGCCGCAGCGCCTGCGGGGCGCGCACGAGGCGAAAGATCTGCGGCTCCGACAGCCCGAGCGTTCTCGCCGCCTCGAGCTGCAGCGGCGCGATGGCGAGCAGCGCCGCCCGATAGATCTCGGACTCGTACGCCGCGTAATTGAGGCCCAAGCCAATGACCGCCGCGGCAAACGCGGGAAGTCGCACGACGCTCGCCAAGCCGTAATAGATGATGAAGAGCTGGAGCAGCATCGGCGTACCACGCACCACCTCGACGTACACCAGCAACGCCACCTGGGCCCAGCGCGGCCCATACACGCGTCCCGCCGCGATCGCGGCGCCCAGAGCGACGGCGAGCACCATCGCCAGAATGGACAGCACCAGCGTGACGCCCGCCGCGCGCAGCAGCGACGGAACATACGAGCGGATGTCCGCCGCGTTCGAGACCGGCACGACGCGACGCGATGAGGCGCCCACCACGGCCGCGGCGTACCGTGCCTGCGCCGTGTCCCACACACTCCACGTACGCAACGTTCGCTCGATGGAGCCGTCGCGCATCCGCGCGCGAAGAATCGCGTCCACCGAATCTCGAAGCAGCGAGTCTCGGCGCGCGAGAACGGCGACGTAGTGTCCGACCGCAACCGGAACCGGCTGAATCACGAAGCCACCCGTGCGCCGCAGCGACCGCTCGGCAATCACGTGGTCGAGGAGCACGGCGTCGAGGCGTCCCGCAACCAGGTCCTCGTAGGGATGCACGTCGTCGTCGTACGACACGGGGACGACCCCGCCGCGCGCAGCGGACTCCAGCAGGATGCGGTATGCCTGCGTGGTGCCCAGTGTCCCGACGCGTCGTCCGGCGAGGTCTTTGAGCGTTCGGTATCGCGCGGTGTCGGCGGGGCGCACAGCGAGCACCGTGCGGAACTCGAAGTACGGCATCGAGACGGCGAACCGCGCGCGCAGCTCGTTGCTGTCCTCCAGGCCGGACATGCCGACGTCGAAGTCGCCGCGCTCGAGCGACGCCTCGATGGACGACCACGCGACCTGCACAAAATAGGGCCCTCGACCGAGGCCCAGCGCGATCATTCCGGCGATTTCGACGTCCATACCTCGGACGCGCGATGGATCCGAGGGATCCGCCTCCACGAACGGCGCACCGCCTTCCGCGTCGCCGCCCCAACGCAGCTTGCGCCGTTCGGAGCGCTGCGCCGATGCGCGGCTCGACCAGAGGACTGCCAGCAGGAGGAAAAGAAATCGGGGCCGCATCGGGCGACAATCTACGCCGATTCGGCCCCGCGATAGGTAGGACGACGTTTTTGCTTGCCGTCCTACTGTCCTACTGTCCTACTGTCGCTTTCTCCGTACCACCGCCAATCCCGCCAATCCGGACGCCACGAGCGCGATCGTCCCGGGCTCCGGCGTAGTCGTCACCGGCGGCGTCGGACCGTCCCAGCTGTAGACAGACGCATGCGAGAGCCCCTGCACCTGGCCGTTCTTGTTCACCGCGGTGCCTGCGTCGGTGAAGTCGATGGTGCTGATGCCCGCCGTGCCGCCGTTATACAGATAGTAGCTGAATTGATTGCTGGACTTGAGCAGGACGACGAAGTAGCCCGTCATCGGGTTGTCCAGGCTGACCGTGCCGTTGGTCTGACCGCTGAAGTTCGCGTCGCCGAGATACGACCACCACGTGCCGGCACCTGTGAAGGTCGAGAAATCGCTCGACATCTGCGACGTCACGGCGCCTTGCTGGTTCATGTTGTTGCCGTTGTATCCGCCGCCGCACGCCAACGCCGCCATCAGGCCGACGGCGCCCCCACTCGAGCAGTTCATGCCACTGCTGGTGAGCTGCGCCTGAGCAGGCGACGTCTGGACGACGAGCGCGGCAAGGGCGGCGAGACCGGCCAACCGAAGGGAGGGACGTCGCATACGTGATCCCGGAGGATGCAGGGTGGAAGGAGATGCCTAACAATGGCGGTGGCTACGCAAGTCGCACGCCTCCTCAGGCCGGCTCGCCAATGGTTGTATTTCAGCCGCGTACCGACAACGCAAGTAATTCTGCTGCAATATCTTATGCGCACATGATCGCATGATTTCCGGCTCTGTTGGATGTCAGCCCTGAAACGGTTCGTCATATCAATGTGATGCTCCGTCGCAGCACTTTTGTCGTACGCTGTCCCCGATGCCCACATCGCGAATGACCTCTTGACGAGATATCCGAATGATATCATACTGGTATCATATCAAACGGACCCCCTCATGCTTCGCGAAAACGAGTACCGCGCATCACCCGGCATCGCGACCCTCATCGTCGTCCTCACCGGCCTCGTCGCGTCCGTCGCTCTACTGGTCTGGTCACTGAACGGCCAGCGCGTGGCGGGCATCGTCGCCGCGCTCCTCGCGCTCCTGATCCTCACGGTGTGCCTCGCCGGATTCTTCGTCGTGAATCCCGGCGAAGCCAAGGCCCTCCAGCTCTTCGGCGAGTACAAGGGCACCGTGCGCAACCAGGGCTTCTGGTTCGCGAACCCGTTTCTCAGCAAACGGGCCATCTCGCTGCGCATCCGGAACTTCGAGACGACGAAGCTCAAGGTGAACGACAGCCGCGCGAATCCCATCGAGATCGCGGCACAACGAGGAGGCGCTCTCCACCCACACCACGGAAGTCTCGTTGTCGCTCCAGAAGGCAATTCAGGAACGTCTTGCCAAGGCGGGCATGGAGGTGATCGAGGCGCGCATCTCGCATCTCGCGTACTCACCGGAGATCGCGCAGGCGATGCTCCAGCGGCAGCAGGCGGGCGCGATCATCGCCGCGCGGTCGCGCATCGTCGAGGGCGCCGTGGGCATGGTGGAACACGCGCTCGAGATGTTGAGCGGCAAGGGCATCGTCGTGCTCGACGAGGAGCGCAAGGCACAGATGGTGAGCAACCTGCTGGTGGTGCTGTGCTCCGAGCGTGCGGCGTCGCCCGTGGTGAACGCCGGCTCCATCTTCGGGTAGACGCCGCCGGTGGCGGAGCGAAAGCCGTTTCTTCTGCGCGCGGACAAGGAGCTGCTCGACGCCGTGCAGCGCTGGGCCGACGACGAACTGCGGTCGCTGAATGGGCAGATCGAGTTTCTGCTGCGCGAGGAGCTCAAACGAGCGGGGAGGCTCCCTCGCACCGAGCGGTAGGTCGGTAGGACAGTAGGCCGGTAGGACAGTTACGGCGTTTGCTGTCCTACTGTTCTACTGTCCTACTGTCCTACCATTTTTCCGACCTACATGCGCTCCGACACACTGGTCCACGCAAAGGCAATTTCCGCCCTCCTGTTCGGCCCGCCGTCGAATCGCAGGTTCGCGGTGCGTTATTGGGACGGAAGCCTCGAAGGACCGCCGGGTCCCGCGCCATTCACTCTCG
>WNFI01046757.1_pt1 | contig 12783 bp, 11 predicted proteins | sample 5400471 | NCBI WGS metagenome assembly WNFI01 (sample SAMN13153348, study PRJNA577476) | soil metagenome | isolation source: 100 cm saprolite on Douglas fir-dominated hillslope | place: USA:California | collected 2013-09-17
GCAACCGCCGGACCGACGCCATCGGTCTTCTTGAACGCGCCTTTTCCTTCGTTGCGGAACACTGCGTCGGAAACCGCCAGATCCTGGTACCCGGCGTTTTCGAAATCGGCAAATGCGGCCGGCGCCGTGCCTTCGAACCAGCGCAGCGCGGCGAGTTTGCCCTGCTGGTTTTCGATCAGCTGGCCCTTCTCACGCGAAAGCGACACCAGATCGGGAAAGCCATCGTTGTTGAAATCCTCGGCCAACAACGCGGTTGTATTCGCCGGAATGACATCGAGTGGAATGGCTTCGTACTTCCCGTTTAATTTGTCGCGATACAGCACGCCAGAGCGGTCCCGGTAGGCAACCGCCAAGTCGCTCACCGCAGTGTCATGCCGCACCGCGAACAAGGCCGCGGCCGTGGCATGACCCTTAACGAACGGAAACTCAGCCGTCTGGTCGGTGAAACCAGCTGCGCCCTGGTTGCGAATGAGAGCGGATTTCTCCCCCAGCAGCAGCAGATCGAGATCGCCATCGTGGTCGTAATCGAGCCACATCGCCTTTTCATAGGCTCCAGCGGGCAGCTGCGCCGCATGCTTCTCGAAAACGCCGCTGCGATTGTGATAGAGCGCCGCGCCGGAATCGGTCAGCACACAAAGATCCGGCAATCCATCGTTGTCGAAATCGCCCGGCGCTATAGACCTGACATTCTTTAACGCTTCGAGACCGCTCTTGGCGACTGGTGTTCGGCCATTCTTGTAAACCTGTACGCCCTCGGCCGACCAGGCGATCAGATCCGGACTGCCGTCGCCATCGACATCCACGACCGCCAGGCCGGCTGTCGCTGGATCGAAATGGCCTGCCAGCTTCCGGTCGGAGAATTGCAGCGGCGCCGGCGGGTTGCTAGCGGCCTGCGGCTCCACCGTCTCGTAGATCTCGGCGTAGTAGCTCCACTCCATGTCCTCGGGCACGGCTGCGCCCGCCTGGCGCTTCTTGATCTCCTGAAAAATTTTCAGCTCGCGCGTCGCCTCGTCACCGTGGCCCGCTTGCCGGTACTGATTGAAAAGCTGGAAGTGCGGGCCAGCCAGATTGGGATTCAACTTGGAAGCGATTTCCAATTGCTGAAGGCCTTCGGCGGGCTTCCCTGCCAACTTATAGAGAACGCCGAGGTTGTAATGCGTCACCGGTTCGTCGGGCACCAGTTTCGCCATCTGTTCGAGCTGCTGGATGGCGTGCTCGTAATCGCCGTCCTTCTTATAAACAATTCCCAGGTTGAACCACGTGTGTGGAATGGTCGGGTCCTGTTTCTGCGCCTGGAGCAGCTCCGCCACCGCTTCCTTGGTCAGGCCGGCGCGCAACAAGGCGATGCCGTAGTTCACCCGCTCGCGCGCGGAATCGGGCGCCACATCGAGCGCTTGCTTGAACTCGATCACAGCTTCTTTTTGCGTGGTGGGGTTCTCGTAGAAGGCTTTGCCGAGGTTGCGATGGCGCCAGAGAAGGTCCTGCTGCTGGCGCGACGCGCTGGCGGCGTGCAACAACAACAGCGCAGCGGCAGGCAGTACGATGCCGGAAATATATCCAAAGGCCCGTTTCATGGGGTTTGATGTCCTCACATTATGCAACTGGTTGATGCGGCTACAAATAGTAGGTTTGTACTAGAGGCGCGCTCCGGCGATCCGACTGCCCGAGGAACGGATGGTAGACTAATGGCATGAGATCTACCATTGATCATGCCGGTCGGGTGGTAATTCCCAAGGCAGTGCGGGAATCGGCAGGCCTCAAGCCGGGCGCGCCACTAGAGATCGGGTATCGGGACGGAAAGGTGGAAATCGAAGGCGGCAAGGCCGGTGAATGTAAAGTTCGGCCTGGATACGAGCTGTATCGTGCCGCTGCTGTCCGCAGCCCACGCGCAGCATGCGCCGACATTGGCGGAGTATACCGCCCGTCACCGGCGCTCCGAGCAGCCGGTGATACCACTTCATGCACTTTTAGAGTCTTATTCAGTCTTGACGCGGAGCCCCTCTCCCCTGTTTATTTCACCCGCACAAGTCCGCCAGATGCTGGTCGAGAACTTTGCGGAAGTTGCCGAATTCCCGGGCCTTTCACCACACCACTGCTGGGCGGGATTGGACGAGCTCGCCGCCCGAGCCCTGGGCGGGGGCCTGGTCTACGATGCCATCATCGCCGATGGCTGCCTGCAGGCCGGCGCCAAGGTGCTGCTGACCTGGAATGTCCGCGATTTTCTTCGCGTCGCGCGTGCTGGTCTCGAAATCCGCCAACCTTAACGTATCCTGATAGCATGCTCACGCGCAGAAACCTGCTGGCTGCGGGCGCGGCTGTGCCCGTGACCGCCGCGGGGAGCGGCAAAATGTTTCTCTGCATGCACCAGACCACGTCAGTGGCCGCTGGTTTTCGCGGGTCGCTCGAAGGCTGGGCACGCGCGGGCATTCGCTACGTAGAAGTGATCCCGCCGCTGGTCGAAGAGTTCACCAAACGCGAAAGTGTCGCGGCTGCCAGGCGCCTCCTTTCCGATCTCGGGCTGCGCGCAGTTTCTTCGGGCGGCGTGCGCGGCCTGGCCGAGCCGCACGAGGGGCGTGCGCAGGCTCTCGAAGACCTCAAGCGCACGGCTGCGCTGGTGGCGGAGCTCGGGATTGACCGCATGGTGTGCCCATGTGGCACGGCTGAGAAATTTACAAAGGACGACTACGCGCGCGGCGCCGAGAACCTGCGCGAGGCGGGCGATATCGTCAAGCCGCTGGGCATTATGGCGATGCTCGAGTTCATGCGCGGTTCCACGTTCATCGGCACGCTGCCTACAGCTCTCAACGTGACGCGCCAGGCGGCTCATTCTAACGTGCGGCCCATGTTCGACTGCTATCATTTCTGGGCCGGCCTCAGTAAGTTTGAAGATCTCGATCTCATTCACGATGGCGAAATTCACCACGTTCATTTTCAGGATGTGCCCGGCATCGCGCGCGAGTTGCTGGATAACGGCACGCGCGAGATTCCCGGCGACGGCGTCTCGCCGCTGGCCGGTATTATCCGGAAGCTGGCGGAGAAAAATTACCGCGGCCCGCTCTCGGTCGAGCTCTTCTATCCTCAGCTGCAGAAGGGCGACCCGTTCGAAGTTGCATCGCGCATCCGGGGTAAGGTCGAACCCATTCTCCACGAGGCGGGCGTCCTGTGATCCCAAATGGCCAGCCCCCAGTGTTCCGCGCCGAGAACGTCACAAAGATTTACCGCTCCGGCGAGAGCGATCTGGTAGTTCTGGATCACGTGAATTTTGAGATAGCGGCCGGTGAACGCCTGGCCATGGTCGGTGAATCGGGCGCGGGCAAATCCACGTTACTGCACTTACTCGGCGGTCTGGACAGGCCAACGAGCGGTACGATATACTACAAAGCGAAGGACCTATCGGGGCTCGGCGATTCGGAACTCGCAGGTTTCCGTAACCGGGCGGTTGGGTTCGTTTGGCAGATTCACTATCTGTTGCCGGAATTTACGGCGCTCGAAAACGTGATGATGCCATTGCTGATCCGCGGCAAGTCTCACGCGGAGGCAGCCTCGGCTTCACGGGCGAGGTTAGAGGAGGTAGGACTTGGAGCACGCACTGGGCATCGTGCGGGGGAACTGTCCGGTGGGGAGCAGCAAAGGGTCGTCCTCGCACGGGCTTTGGTGGGCAATCCCTCCGTCCTGCTGGCCGACGAGCCAACTGGCAATCTGGACGTCAGGACCGGCGAGATGATTTTCGACCTCCTGACTTCCCTGCACCGGTCACATCAGCTCACATCGATTTTCGTTACTCACAATTTGTCGTTTGCGCGACGATGCGACCGTATTTTGCGGCTGGACGGAGGAGTTTTGGTCGGGAAATCACCTGATGACCCTGCATCCGAACCCGGTCAGGGAGTATCTTTGAAGTAGTGGGATTTTTTTTCACACACGGCGGGGGCGCTGAGCAGTATGTTTGAACGTTATACAGAAAAAGCCAGGAGAGTCATTTTTTTTGCTCGTTATGAGGCCAGCCAGTTCGGCAGCCCGTTCATAGAGACCGAGCACCTTCTGCTGGGTCTGCTTCGAGAAGATAAAACTCTAGCGAACCGCTTTTTGCGTTCGCATGCGGCTGTCGAATCCATTCGCAAACAGATCGAGGGCCACACCACCATTCGGGAAAAAGTATCGACTTCGGTCGACCTCCCGCTAAGCCATGAGTGCAAGCGCGTGCTGGCGTATGGCGCCGAAGAAGCCGAACGCCTGAGCCACAAACATATCGGCACGGAACATTTACTGCTGGGTTTGCTGCGCGAAGAGAAGTGCTTCGCCGCCGAAATCCTGCACGAGCGCGGGCTGCGGCTTTCGGCGATTCGCGAAGAACTGGCGCGCGCATCGTCGGAGAAGGTCACATCGAACCGTCCCAAGGAAAGCTCGCTACTAGCCGAGTTCAGCCGCGACCTGACACAGGCCGCCATCGATAACTCGCTCGATCCGCTGATCGGCCGCGATTACGAGCTGGAGCGCGTGGTGCAGATTCTGTGCCGCCGCACCAAGAACAATCCGGTGCTTATCGGTGAGCCTGGCGTGGGCAAGACCGCTATCGTTGAGGGCCTGGCGCAGCGCATCGCGGAAGGCGACGTACCGTCGTTTCTTGCGGAGAAACGCATTCTGGCGCTTGATCTTTCGCTGATCGTCGCCGGCACCAAGTACCGCGGCCAGTTTGAAGAACGGCTCAAGACCATCATGAAGGAACTGATGGAGAACCAGAACGCCATCATCTTCATCGATGAGTTGCACACGCTGGTCGGGGCGGGATCGGCGGAAGGTTCGCTCGACGCCGCCAACATTCTGAAGCCCGCTCTTTCACGCGGCGAGATTCAGTGCATCGGCGCCACCACGCCCGGCGAATATCGCAAGTCAATCGAGAAAGACCGTTCGCTCGAGCGCCGCTTCCAGGCCGTCAAGGTTCCGCCGCCCACCGAAGGCGACGCCATTAAGATCCTGTTCGGCATCAAGGACCGCTACGAGAAGTTTCACGCGGTGGGCTACACTGACGAAGCCATCGAGACCGCGGTCTTTACCTCGAACCGCTATATTCCGGACCGCTTCCTGCCCGATAAAGCCATCGACCTGATCGACGAAGCGGGGGCGCGCGTGAAACTGCGCCAGACCACGCTGCCGGCGGATCTGGCGGACATTCAGAAGCGCATCAAGTTCATCGTGCACCGCATGGAGAACGCCATCGCGAACCACGAGTTCGAGAAGGCGCGCTTTTACTCCGATGAAGAGCGCAAAGAGCGCGAGAACATGCGCCAGTTGCGCGAGAAATACAATCTCGACGACACATCAACCGGCATCGTGACGAAAGACGATATCGAAGATGTGGTGGCGCGTTGGACCGGCGTGCCCATGACCGCCATCAAGGAAGAAGAAATCGCCAAGTTGCTCCGCATCGAAGAAGAACTGCACAAGCGCATCATCAGCCAGGAAAAAGCCATCTCGGCGCTGTCGCGCGCCATCCGCCGTTCCCGCGCGGGCCTGAAAGCCTCGGCGCGCCCAGCGGGGTCGTTCCTCTTCCTGGGGCCGACCGGCGTGGGCAAGACCGAAGTCGCGCGCGCGCTCGCGGCGTTCCTCTTCGGCAGCGAAAAATCTCTCATCCGCTTCGATATGTCCGAGTTCATGGAGAAACACTCGGTTTCGAAGCTGATCGGTTCGCCTCCCGGATACGTGGGGTACGAAGAGGGCGGGCAGTTGACCGAGCGCGTAAAACGGTCGCCCTACTCGATCATTTTGCTGGACGAGATCGAGAAGGCACACCCGGATGTTTACAACATTCTGCTGCAGGTGTTTGAAGACGGCCAGTTGACCGACGGCCTGGGCAATACAGTCGATTTCAAGAACACCATCATCATCATGACCTCTAACCTGGGCGCGCGCTTCCTCGAGAAACGCGGGCACCTGGGCTTCTCGGCTCCGGCGGGCGAAGGCATTCCGTCGAAGATCGAGGACATGGTGCGCAGCGAAGTGAAGCGCGCGTTCAACCCCGAGTTTTTGAACCGGCTGGACGAAGTGATTCTGTTCACCTCGCTCAACGACGAAGATCTGTTGAAGATCATCGGCTTGCTGGTGGAGCAGATCAATGGGAACCTGGTGGCCAAGCAGATCAAGATTCGCCTGACCACCGATGCGGCCAAATACGTTCTGGAGAAGACCTGCGCCGACCGCAGCTACGGCGCGCGCCCGCTGCGCCGCGCCCTGCAGAAGTATATCGAGGACCCGCTTTCGGAGGCCTTAATTCAAGGCGTATTGCCGAAACCGTCCGATCTTGAAGTCTACCTGGGCGATACGGGGATTTATTATCGCCAGCTCTCGGAAGCCCAGCCGGTAGCCGCCGGGGATGCGCCGCCCGAGCCGGTCGCGGGTACGCCGCTCTACACGTTTTGACCAGTGGCGCGGGCAATGATTGCCCGCGCGCTGTTCAATTAAGCAATCCGATCGCTGAAGTATCCCTGCTCGGTCATGCCGCCGGCTGCTGTTGCGTCATGCAGTGCAGCGTACCCAAACCCCACACCAACTCCGTCGCGTGAATCCCCGCAACCTCTCGATCCGGGAACAAGCGGGCGACCGTCGCGAGCGCACGGCGGTCATTCGGATCGTTGAACGTCGGTACCAGCACCAGTTTGTTGGCGATATAGAAGTTGGCATAACTGGCCGGCAGGCGCTGGCCGTCGAAAATCAACGGCCTCGGCATCGGTAGCTTTACTACACGCAACGGCTGAGCCAGCAGCAGCCGCAGATTCTCACGCAACGGCTCGTAATTCGGGTCGGACTTGTCCTCTTCAGCCGCAATTACGACCGTTTTTGGACCGATGAACCGCGCCAGATCGTCGATGTGCCCATGCGTATCGTCGCCGGCGATGCCGTTGCGCAGCCAGATCACGCGCCGCGCTCCCAGGTAATCATGCAACGCGCGCTCGATGTCACGGCGGCCCAGACCCGGATTGCGCGCCTGCACCGGGCTGAGCAGACATTCCTCGGTCGTCAGCAGCAGGCCGCGGCCATTCACGTCGATGCTGCCACCCTCGAGCACCAGGCCCTGCAGCCATGCGCGCATCTTCAAACGCCGCGCGATTCGCGCCGTGACTGCATTATCGTTCTTCCAGTTGTCGTACTTGGCCCAGCCGTTGAACCGCCAGTTCGTGATGGCCACTTCGCCGCGCGCATTGCGGACAAATATCGGGCCGTAATCGCGCGTCCACGCGCGGTCGGTTGGAAATGCAAAGAATTCGACCGCGTCGAGATCGGCGCCGATTTTCTTCAGAATTCGCCGCGAGCTTTCCCGGTGATCGCCATCCTCCACCAAAATGCGCACACGCTCGACCCGCGCCAGCTTACGCACGATTTCTCCATACACCCACGGAATCGGCGCGAAGCGGCCGGGCCAATCGTCGCGGTTGTGCGGCCAGGCGATCCAGGTGGCTTCGTGCGGCTCCCACTCGGCGGGCATGCGGAAGCCCAGGGCGTGCGGAGTCTGCATTAATCGATCAACCGGTTCAGGATGCCCGCATAGGCGTCGATGCGGCGGTCGCGCAGGAAGGGCCAATTGCGGCGCACTTCATCGATGCGGCGCCGGTCGCACTCGACGATGAGCGTTTCTTCGCGATCGTGCGAAGCCTCAGCCAGTACTTGCCCGAACGGATCGGCAACGAACGACGCACCCCAGAAATCGAGACCGCGATCCGGCGGCCCTTCGAATCCCGTGCGATTCACCACGGCCACATAAATGCCATTGGCGATGGCGTGCGATCGCTGGATGGTGCGCCAGGCGTCGTGCTGCGCGGCGCCGTATTGGGCTTTCTCGGAGGGATGCCAGCCGATGGCCGTGGGATAAAACAGCACTTCGGCGCCACCGAGCGCGGCCAGGCGCGCGGCCTCGGGATACCACTGGTCCCAGCAAATCAGCGTGGCGATGCGCCCGAACCGCGTGTCGAAGGTGCGGAAGCCCAGGTCCCCGGGGGTGAAGTAAAACTTTTCGAAATAAAGAGGGTCGTCGGGGATGTGCATCTTGCGGTAGATGCCGAGTAACGACCCGTCGGCATCGATCACCGCGGCGGTGTTGTGATACACGCCCGGCGCGCGCCGCTCAAACAGCGATGCTATGACGACCACCTTCAAGTCCCTTTCCCCGCCGCTTCGCGAATCCGCCACTCGGCCTTGGCGAGATTCTCGCCGGGGTCGCGAGAGCAGGCCATCTGGATCAAACCCACGCGCAATATCGGATCGGTCACAAATTTTATTGTATGATCGTTCGTTTCGTGATGACGGCGCGCGCTTGGATTTTTTCGGGCTTTTGGGTTCTGGCGCCTGCGTCCGTGTCTGCCGGAATACCCAACGCAACCGACCCGGCGCCGGCGCGGCGATCATGAACGCCCACGCCCTGGTGCTGTTCGACATCGACGGCACGCTTGTCCGGCGGGCCGGGCCGCATCACCGGGAAGCGCTTGTCGAGGCGGTCCGCGCCATTACCGGGCTGGATACCACAACTGAAAATATTCCCGTCCACGGGATGCTCGATCCCGATATTCTGACCCGCATGATGCGCGACGCGGGTGCGCCCGAGGAGCTGATCCGGCGGCAACTGCCAGCCATCATGCGGCGCGCGCAATCCATCTACGTCCGCCGCTGTCCCGACCTGCAGGACAAGACCTGCCCGGGGGTGCGGCGCCTGCTCTATGCAATTAAGCGGTGCGGTATCCCCATCGGCCTGGTCACGGGCAATCTGACGCGCATCGGCTGGAAAAAAATGGAGCGCGCGGGGCTGCGGCATTATTTCCAGTTCGGCGTATTCGCGGAGATGGCGCCCGACCGCACGGCGCTCGCACGGATGGCCATCGAGCGTGCCCGCCGGCGCGCGTGGATTCAGGCGGGCGCGCGCGTTTCGCTGATTGGCGATGCGCCGAGCGATATTATCGCGGCGCGCGAGAACGGCGCGCGCGCCATCGCCGTCCATACCGGTATTTCGACACGAGAAGAACTGGCGGCGCACTCGCCCGACATGCTGCTGGAGGATCTACGGGCGCTCAAGGTCGCGATGCTGGTCTGATTTGGGCGGCTCTGATTTCCTCAACCAAACATAGCAATGGTTGCCGATCTGCCCCGCGCGCGGCGACCGCAGCAGAATGAGATCGAGATAGCGTAGCGGAAAAAGCAGCCAGCCGAGCACGCCATGCGCGACGACGCGCGCCGGCCGCCAGGGCAACCAGACTTTTACGTATTCAAGAATGAAGACGAGCAGCGTGGCCGTAGGGCCCGTGCGCCAGCCTTGGGATACCACTGTTAATCCGCCCGCCAGCTGCCGCAACCCGTCCGGTGTGAAACGGCGGAAATCGCGAGGATATTCGTGAAAGGGGTGGCAGAAAGGCACGACCAAGTGCGCCACGCCTCCGGGCGCGAGCACCCGTTCGATCTCCGCCATCACGCGTTCGGGCCGCTCCACGTGCTCCAGCACCGCGTCGCATTCGACGCGCTGGAACACGCCGCCGCGAAAGGGCAATTGCTCCGCGTTAGCCGCTACATCGACGCCGGGCAGAGCGAACAAATCGACATTCACATATCCATTGACGCGCGCCCCGGCGCCACCCAGATACAGGTTCCAACGGCCGAGCGGTGCGTCAACATTGAGCTCGCGTGGATTCCGGATCAGCGGATCGGGCGGGCGCAGCCATCGGGCGATGCGGGCCGGCCACGGTGAAGACATACGCCGACGGTACAGCTCTTCAAGATCCGGGGCCGGAACCTTTGCCACCTGGGTTACGCCACCAGCTTGGGCAGCAGTTCGCCCGCCGGGCCGCGCAGTGAGCAATCCACTTCGCCCGAGATGGGCGTCTCTTCGACATTGATCTCGATGACTTTGGCTTTGGCCGCCCGCGCCACGGTGACGAGACTGGCCGCGGGGTGCACCACGGCCGACGTGCCGATCACCAGCAGGACCTCGGCATCGCTGGCGGCGTGCTCCGCCTCGAGCCACATGCCCGCCGGCAGCGGCTCCCCGAACCATACGACGCCCGGACGCGCCATGCCGCCACAACGGCAATGCGGCGGCAGCTTGGGAAGCGGAGCGCGGCGGTCGGGCCAGTCCGAGCGGCACTCCAGACAGCGCATTCGCCAGATATCGCCGTGCAGTTTGAGAACCCGGCCGCTGCCAGCACGGTCGTGCAAGCCGTCCACGTTTTGCGTAACTAGTGTAAAGTGCGGTTTCCGGCACTCCAGCTCGACCAGCGCGAAATGCGCCGGATTCGGCTTCGCGGTGGCGATAGCTTGCCGCCGCCAGTCGTACCATTCCCAAACCAGGCGGGGGTCGCGCAAGAAGGCTTCCGGGGTGGCCAGTTCCTCCGGCTTATGCTCCCTCCACAGACCGCCGTCTCCCCGGAACGTGGGTATGCCGCTTTCGGCGGAGATCCCGGCGCCGGTCAGGACGGCGATCTTTGAGGCTTTGTTGATCCACTCGCGGGCTTGATCCACAGGGTTATTATCCGCGACCAGGCCACCGGCTTGCCAGGTGCTCAGTCGAGCCCAAAGCCCTTCCAGGACTCGTCGAGAGGGGGCCGCAAGGCACCGGTATCATGCGCGTGTATCACCGTATCAAACCGCCCTTCTGAGTGAAAAATAGTGTATTTACCCGAATAAATTTGGGATGCTAACTAAGGTATATTGAGGGCTCAATGGAATGTTGACGTATCTGCCGCCGGTGACGCAGGTAGTGCTTATGCTAATCGTCTTGACTGCAGGAATTTACGATCTTCGCTACCGCCGCATCCCGAACTGGTTGGTGCTGGTTGGGTTGGTGGTGGGCTTTGGCCTGAACACCTTTCTGTTTCAGCTGGCCGGTTTGGAGCGTTCCGCGCTGGGCATGGGCCTGGCGCTGCTGATCTACTTTCCGCTCTATCTGTTGCGCGCAATGGGCGCGGGAGACGCCAAGCTGATGGCGGCGGTGGGTTCCATCGTCGGCCCAGGTAACTGGATCGTGCTTTTCATGGTGACGGCAGTGCTGGGCGGTGTTGCAGCTCTAGCCGCTCTGTTGTTTGCAGGACGCGTGCGCAAGACGTTCTGGAATGTGGGCTGGATCCTGCATGAGATCACGCACTTCAGAGCGCCATACCAGAGCAGCGAGGAATTGGACGTAAGGAGCGCGCGCGCCATGCGGCTGCCGCACGGCGCCGTCATTGCGGTGGGATCGATTGCGTTTTTAGCCGCCCGGGCGTATTGGGGTGGCAAGAGTCTTTAAAGTGATGGGTTTCGGAGTGTCGAATATGCCCGAGGGTGCCACGATGGTCTACGTTCAAGTTTTCCTGTACTTGCAGGTTTTGGATTTTCTGACGACGCTGGTCGGGCTAAAACTCGGCATCTCCGAAGCCAGTCCCTTCATTCGTTCGCTCATGCATCTGGGTCCGAGCATTGCAGTCGCAGCTTCCAAGATCGTGGCCATCGCTTTGGCGGGTCTCTGCGTAAGCCTGAACCGCTCGTATCTGGTCCGGTGGATTAATTACTGGTACGCGGCGCTGATCGTCTGGAATTTGTGCAATATTCTGGCGGTGTGAACTCCGCCGCAAGCCTCTAGCGAGCTTCGATAACCGGAGCGCGCACCAAACTCCGCCGCCCCACACCCGATTCGAAGCAGGTACTACCCGTCACATTCCCGGCCTTCAGCCAGCGCGAGTCCAGATAGCGGCCATGCACGTAAATCTGGAAGAGCGGCAGATCGCGCGGCTTAACAACATAAGTGCCGGCTTGCAGCGCGCCCGATTCGGCATCCGTTGTTACCACAACCGGGCTCTGGCCGTTCACACGCACGCGAAACGCCTTACTGGGAGGCTCATAGTTGGCGTACGCGAAACAGTGCCCAAGGCACGCGCGGTCGAGCGTGTGATTCAGAACGTTGATGTCGCCGTATTGGTCGCAGAGCGCGCTGACCACGCGGGTGCCATAGGGCACCTCCGCCACACTCCGTTCGAGCAGGCCCTCCACGTAATTCAAGGCGCGTGTGTCCACGTAGAGGAACGAGAAAAACAGCGCAATCAGAACGCCGATGGCTGCCTTCTCCGGTTTGCCGGGCGGAACGCCGCCGATTAGCGCACAAACGCTCACGGCCACAATGAGCGACATCCGCTCGCTCACATACCGCAGCGCGTGATCGTAACCTGGCAGCAGAATGGCGCCGGGCAACAGGAAGACCGCCGCCCCCACGATCAGGCACAACTGGAACGGAATTCCAAATAACAGGCGCGCCGGACCCTGGCGTCTCCACATCCGGACGAAGAGGCTTAGCCAGACGGCCAAGAGCCCGAATTCGAGCGCCAGATACTTGGATGCAAAGACACCCAGTTGATCCACGCCCGTCATGCTGATGCCCTGTTCCGCCGTCCAACGAGTGGCGAAGTGTGCGAAGAGAAACGTCCGCAGGATGGCCAGCCCCGCGATCGAAGCGAAGGTCAGGATAGGCCGGACACGCGGAGGAATGCTACGCCCCACCCATGTGTACGCCAGAGCGCCCAACAACCAGGCGACGGGCAAAGGATGTGCCAGCCACGCCAGCGCGATCAGCGGCAATGCGCACAGTGCGGTCCACGATCTTGGTCTGCATAGAAGCGCGTACACCCAGAATGCTAGACCCGTCCCCAGGTAGAAGTTCATGAAGCCCATGTGAAACACCCAACCATAGGCCAGCATGGCGATGATCGCCAGCATGTGCCACGAGCGGCGGCGCGTCGCCGCGCAAACGGCGGCAAATGCGCCCCATACAAACACCAGCAC
>WNFI01076223.1_pt1 | contig 12783 bp, 11 predicted proteins | sample 5400471 | NCBI WGS metagenome assembly WNFI01 (sample SAMN13153348, study PRJNA577476) | soil metagenome | isolation source: 100 cm saprolite on Douglas fir-dominated hillslope | place: USA:California | collected 2013-09-17
CCTACAACACGAGGATTCGTGTGGCAGGTATTTAGAAGCAAGGCCGATCTGATGACGGCAATAACGGCCAAGTCATTTCGGGTATGCAGAACACATCATGCGACGAGCGCATTTACAGGGCCGTCCATGCCGGGTGTTTTGGGGGCGTGCCCAATAGCAAGGGATGGTGGTGGCCATGCTGCTCGCGCTGCTCGGCGTTGCCATGGCGATTTGCGTGATTCCAGCCCTGCCGCAGCCGCCGGAGGCGCTGCATGCGAGCGTGCCCGCCATGCTTTGCCGGCATCCGTAGGAGGCAATGATGAAAGCCTTGAATAAGCGCGATCTCGACAATCCTGCTCCATTCTCTTCATTCTCTTCGGCAGGCCTGATCATCCGCCAAAAGGAGCCAAAGAATCTGGAGGCTCCGTTCGATCGGATCGACTCCTATCTCACTCCGACGGAGCTGTTCTACATCCGCAGCCATTTTCCAACGCCGGACTTGGACCGCGCCGCTTATCGGCTGCGCGTCGATGGCGCGGTCCGGCATCCGTTTACTTTGAGCTACGAGGAGTTGCGATCTTTCCCATGCGAAACACGGGTCGCCACGCTCGAGTGCGCGGGCAATGGTCGGGTGTTTCTGGTCCCGCAGGTGCAGGGAGCACAGTGGGAGCTCGGGGCGGTCAGCAATGCGGAATGGACGGGGGTGCCGCTGAGCGCCCTGCTGGAGCGCGCTGGTCTCGCAGAAGACGCTTGCGAGATCGTGCTCGAGGGCGCGGATCGCGGAATGCCAAAAGAAGAACCTCTTCCTCCCGGCCCGATCTCGTATGTTTGGAGCGTGCCCCGGGCCAAGGCAATGCGTCCCGAAGTCCTGATCGCTTACCAGATGAATGGTCGCGATCTTCCGCGCGATCACGGATTTCCGGTCCGCGCCATCGTGCCGGGTCACTACGGAATGGCTTCCGTCAAGTGGCTGACGCGAATTGAGGCGGTGCGCGAGCCGTTTCACGGTTACTGGCAGACCTCGGATTACGCCTACTGGGTGTCGATGGACGGAAAACCCGTGCGGCGCGCGCTGGGAGAAATGAAACTCAAGTCGCAAATCGCGCGGCCGCGCGTTTACGAAACGCTGCCGCCGAACCGCATCTACACGGTTTGCGGCGCCGCATGGGCGGGCGAGACCGACGTGATCGAAATTGAGGTGAGCACCGATGGCGGACAAACATGGGCCGGGGCAGAATTCCTAGACCCGGTGCGGCGGCATGCCTGGCGACGGTGGAAATTCGATTGGCTCACACCGGCAAGGCCGGGCCAGTACACCTTACTGGCGCGCGCCAAGGACGCGAGCGGCGTGGTGCAACCTCAAGAGCACGACCACAGCTATGGCGTCTACGTGATCAATCATTCGCTCCCGATTGAGGTATTCGTGAGCGATTCCGAGCGCCGGTGACTCCGGAGCGCCGCCCGCCCGAACGCGGGAGGCGCGGCTTTATCGCACGCCAACCGCGGGCAAGCTGACGTGGAGCGTGACGCCAAAAGGCTCGTTGGCGGTGGCCCAAATTCGCCCCTCATGCGCTTCAATGATTGAGCGGCAGATCGAAAGCCCTATCCCCATGCCGGTCGGCTTTGTGGAGTAGAACGCTTCGAAGAAGCGCTTGAGACACTCCGGTTCGAGCACGGGACCTGAGTCGCTCACCCTGATTGAAACGCGATCCTCGCGGTCTCTAACGGTGGCGATCCGCAGCTCTCGCCTCCCTTCGTCCAAGATACTCATGGCTTCGACAGCATTCATTACTAAATTCATGATGACCTGCTGCACTTGAACGCGATCTGCGCGGATGGGCGGCAAGTCTCTTCCGAGCGGTGTCTCGAGCGAGACGCCATTTCTGAGGATTTCGCTCCGGGCGAGCGCGATGGTTTCGATAATCACTTCGTTGATGTCAAACAGGTCCGTCTGGGCAGGCGCCTTTTTGACCAAGCCGCGGATATGCTGGATGACGTCGCTGGCCCGGCGGCCGTCCTTGATGATGTCACCAAGCGCCTCGCGCGCTTCGCTTAGATTGGGTCGCTCGGCGCTCAGCATGCGCATTGCAGCATCGGCGTTCGTGACCAGCGCACCGATGGGCTGGTTGACCTCATGCGCGATCGATGCCGCCAGTTGACCGATCGTTGCGATGCGGTTGACGTGCGCGAGCTGGGTCTGCGCCTCGCGAAGGTTTTCGGCGGCCAATGTGAGGTCGGTGACATCGCGGGCCACCGCGAGGGCGCTGTCCACCCGCTCCGAGTCGAGCCGCAGCGGGGAATAGGTCACGGCCCAGTATTTGCGACCGTCGGGATTGTCGAACCATTCTGCAAAGCTGATCTCTTCTCCCGCGAAGCATCGATCCAAATTCGGTTTGAGCACTCGGTCGAAAATTTGTGTGCCGACGATGTCGCCGACATGCATCCCGACGACTTTCTCGACCGGTATTCTCCAAACCCGCTCATAGGTGGGGTTGGCCCGCCGATAGCGGTAATCCCGGCCGATGATGGATACGAGGTCGGGTAAGTGCTCGGACACCTGTTCGGTCAGATATTCCTCCCGCTTGCGATCCGTGATGTCGGTGACTGTTCCCGCGATTTCGACGAGATCGCCCGATGGGCTGAAAACAGGATGACCGACCGAGTGAACAAATTTGATTGTGCCGTCCGGATGAACGATCCGGTATTCCACCTCGTAGCCCGTCCGTCCACGCACGATTTGGGCCATAGTCTGGGTCACTCGTTCTCGATCCTCGGGATGGATGCGCCGCATCCAGTCGTCGGGGTCCGCCACGGCTGCTGCGAGATCGAAACCGAACAGGCGCAGATGTTCTTCGGACGAATAGGTGATGCGCCGTTTCGCGACATCGTATGCGAAGCTGCCGGTGTGGCTGAGCCTCTGCGCATCCGCCAGATAAGTCTCGCTCCGGCGCAGGTCTTCTTCGGTGCGCTTGCGCCGGGAGATTTCCGCGCTCAGGCTCTGCGCCAGCTCGCCCTGCCGCCCCGCGAAGGTCGCGACCAAGGTGCTGACCGCGATCAGGACCGTAAAGACCGTGATCAGAAGCGCTAGCAGAGTCGGCGGGAGGGCCATGCTGTAGGTCGGCGCGTCGGGAAGCGGAAAGAAGATCGAGGCCTGCATCGCCGTGTAGTGCATGCCGGCGACGGCGCAGCCCATGACCGATGCGGCGATGATGGTTGCCATCCTCGGCGACGATTGCAGACGGTGGGCCTGGAAACGGATGCCGAGCGAGACGAAGGCCAACACCACCGCCACGAGCACCGAAATCGCGACCAGCGCGGGATCGTAGCGCAGCAGCGCCTCCGGCCGCATCGCGGCCATTCCCGAATAGTGCATCGCCGCGATGCCGCCACCCATGAGGACCGCGCTCACTGAGAGTCGGCTCAAGCCCGGCGCGTGCGGTTTGCTGATCGTGACCAAGGCGATGCCGCTCGCCAGCATTCCGGGGATCGTCGACAACATCGTGCCAAGCGCGTCATAGGTGATCCCGCAGGGCAACGAGAACGCCAGCATCCCGATGAAGTGCATCGACCAAATGCCGCCGCCCATGCTGATCGCGCCCGCAGTGGCCCAGGTGTAACGAGCCCGCGGCGTCGCGGCGGCGGCGATGCGCCCGGAAATTGAAAGCGCGACGAATGCCGCAAGAATCGCGATCGCCACCGACGTGACCACCAATCCCAAATTGTAGGTGACCGGATAGGCGGCCGCCGGATCGAGGCGGTCGAAAACAGGAAAGAAATGCCAGTCCAGATTCAGCATCGCCAACCGCTCACGGCTTCCAGCCCCGCCTGCGAGATGCGTCCGGATTAGAAGGCGCGCGCTGCTTCGATGAGCAGAGCCGACCGGGAATGCCTGCGATGGGTTCAGTCGGAACTGCCACGGCTGAAGCGCTCTGTGCGGCCATGCCGCTCGCCCCTCAAGCCCAATTGCAATCCTATACCTACAAGGCGGGCGAAGCACTAGCGCGATGCAGCCAAAGATCGTATGGCTTCAGGCGAGCATTGCGTGCTGGACGCGCTCGTATGGGCGCGACACGCTTTGGCGGCGAAAGACCTGCTGTGAGGTGGACAGGCTCGGATTGGCCTGTACTGCGGTTTTCGCTAGAGTATTCTCACAACATATCGTGAATGCCGGTCCGCAGTGTGGGACTGCATGGTCACTCAGCGCAGTTTGTCAGCGAAGCCGGTTGGGGGCGCAGATCAGCCGGTCGTCTTCGTCGTGGACGACGACGCCTCGATGCGCCAGGCGCTGGCGAGGCTTTTTCAATCCGTCCAATTGCGGGTTGAAGTGTTCGCATCGCCCCAGGAGTTTTTGCACAGCGAGCGTCTGGATGTGCCGAGCTGCCTCGTGCTCGACGTGCGCTTGCCGGGATTGAGCGGGCTCGACTTCCAGGCCGAGCTGATGAAAGCCGATGTGCGTATTCCCATCGTATTCATTTCCGGACATGGCGATATTCCCATGACGGTACGCGCGATGAAGGCTGGCGCTGTCGATTTCCTCGCCAAGCCATTTCGCGATCAGGATCTTCTGGATGCCGTCACCGCCGCGATCCAGCGCGACGAGAAACGGCGTGAACAGGAGAACAGGCTCGCAGACCTGAAGGCGCATTTCTCCTCCCTTACCGCCCGCGAGCGGGAAATCATGGCTTTGGTCGCGAGCGGGCTGATGAGCAAACAGATCGCGGGCCAAATCGGGCTGAGCGAGATCACCGTGAAAGTGCATCGCAGTCACATCATGAAGAAAATGGGGGCGAGATCGGTGGCCGATCTGGTCAGGATGGCCGAAGCGCTCGGGGTGAAGCCGGGAACATCCGAGCATTAACGCAGCGCCACGCCGGCCTCGAGTCACGTGCTGTCCATATTGTTCGGCCCTTGCCGCTCGCCCAGCGAAAGCGAGGTCCAGCGCCACGGTCTGCGGCCCTCCCCCGCGCCCGGGGACGAACGGAGAACTTTAGCCGCCGGCAGGGAAACGCCCCGGCAAAGCGCACAGTTAATTCACAAATCTCCCGTTTTCGAAACCTAAGTATAGTTCTCCGTCCAGAAATGCCCCCCTACGTTATGGAGGGCGACGATGATGGGCCGGCCTTGGCCCTTGAGAAAAGGTCAGGTCGCGTGGCAGAGGCCCCGGTCATCTCGGTCATCGACGACGATCCTTCGGTGCGTACGGCGACGGCGCGATTACTGAGATCGATGGGGTTTTCTGTACATGCGTTTGCTTCGGCACAAGAATTCTTGTCCTCGCCCCAATTGAATGAAACGTCCTGTGTCATCGCGGATGTGCAGATGCCCGGCATGAACGGTGTCGAGCTCCAGGAATATTTGACCGCTCGGGATCACGGAGTGCCGATCATCTTCATTACTGCCTTCCCGCACGAGTCCGTTCGTGAGCGAGCGATGAAGGGCGGGGCAGTCTGCTTTTTGAGCAAGCCGTTCGACGAACCGCAATTGCTCGAATGCGTGGAGCGAGCGCTCATGCGGCGGCAAAAACCGACTGATCCGCCTGGCACCGATTAGTCTGGACCGCGTTGGATCGAAAGCGCGCCGAAGATGCGCCACAGAGAACAAGAACGTCTGCAGTTATCGCAAGAACATGATCCGATGAGCTCGATGAGCTCTTCGGCGACAACATCGATCACGCCACATTCCATCCAAGTACCCTCGGAAATCGTTCGCAAGTGGCAGGAGGTCGTGGATGTGCTTGCTGAAATCATGCACGTTCCCTCCGCCTCGATCATGAGAGTCGAGCCTCCGCACATCAAGGTTTTCGTCTCCAGCACGTCCAAAGGAAATCCTTGCGAGCCGGGCGCTCTCGATACGGGACCTTATTGCGAGACCGTCTTGAAGACCGGTCAGCCGCTGCTCATCCCTAACGCTCTCGAGAACGAAGCATGGAAAGCAAACCCGCATGTCAGGCTGGGGATGATCTCTTACCTGGGCGTCCCGATCGGTTGGCCCGATGGCCGCATATTCGGGACGATTTGCGTTCGCGACAATAAAGATTTTCGTCTGGGATGTGGAGGGGCGGATTCTCGAGGCCAATGACGCATTTCTGCGCCTCATAGGGTACGATCGTGAAGATGTGGTCGCAGGCCGCCTGCGCTGGACTGAGCTGACGCCGCCGGAATGGCGCGACGACACCGCCCGGCGCGTGGCGGAAGTGAGGGCCACCGGAACGGTCCAACCGCGCGAGAAAGAATACTTCCGTAAAGACGGCAGCCGCGTGCCCGTGCTGATCGGCGGGGTCGCGGTCGGTGAAGGATCACAGCAGGCCATCGCCTTCGTGCTCGATTTGACCGAACGCAAGCGGGCGGAAGCAGAAACGCGCGAGAGCGAGCGCCGGTACCGCCAGATAGAGATGGAGCTGGCGCACGCGAACCGCGTCGCAACCATGGGGCAGCTCACGGCCTCGATCGCCCATGAAGTGAAACAGCCCATCGCCGCGACGGTCAGCAACGCTCAGGCGGGGCTGCGCTGGCTCAGGCGTGAATCGCCGGATCTGCAGGAAGTGCGGGAGGCGCTCGCGTGCATCGTCAAAGACGGCAAACGGGCGGGCGACGTCGTTGGTCGTATCCGGGATCTCATCCAAAAGGCGCCTCCGCGCAAGGATCGGTTCGATTTCAACGGAGCGATTCGCGAGCTGATTGAGCTCACCCGTAGCGAGGTAGTGAAGAACGGCGTCTCGGTGCAGACGGAGCTCATGGACAATTTGCCGCTCATTGACGGAGATCGGGTGCAACTCCAGCAAGTGGTGCTGAACTTGATCATCAATGCCGTGGAGGCCATGAGCGGGCTCATCGACGGGCCACGCGAACTGCTGATCAGCACCGGAAGAGCCGAGACGGGCGGCGTGCGCGTCGCAGTACGAGATTCCGGTCCAGGACTGGCGCCAGCGGCTCTCGAGCGGCTGTTCGAGGCATTCTACACGACCAAGCCCAACGGCTTGGGGCTGGGCCTGTCGATCTGCCACTCCATCATCGAGGCGCACGGCGGACGATTGTGGGCGAGCGCCAACGTGCCTCGCGGCACGACCTTTCAATTCACGCTGCCTGCACCCTCGGCGTATTGATCTTTCTTGCGATTGCCCCCGAGAGTGGCGAACAGAGCCACGCAGATCGTCCTTCTCAGTCGTCCTTGTCTGCGAAGGCGGACGATCTAGTAAGACAAGATTGTCTATGATTATTGGAAGCTCCGCTTTCGGGGGGCATGACGGGCGAAGAGCGATAGATTCTATCTGAAGGCATCACGCTTTAGAAAGCGAAGGCGTTCAGGATCAAGGTGCATGTAAAAAGGGCGCCCAAGATCAATCCAAACAACTGGGTAATCTTACGCTCGCTCATGTCCAGCCTCCGGTACGTTAAACCTATCGCCGCAACCGGCGTCAGACGCCGCCAGGCGGCACGTAGCAAAAGACCTGGCCGCCAGCTCCGATGAAGATGATGCCGTGCCCGGTCGGGTTTCCGTCGTCCCATTTGATCTTGCTGTTCGGGATGAGGATTTTTTCGCCTAGCTCACGGTGTGGGCGGCCGAGCGGCCCGTCGGGGCGCTCGTCGGTGATGATCGCCACATAGCGCTCCCCGTCCGCCTCGAAGCTGTCGGCCCAATAGGCGTCGGCTTCGCCGCAGCACGACATGAACGGGGCGTCGGGCTGCATGAGCTTTTGAAACCACTTGCGCACCTCCGGCGCCTGGTTCTCCCACTGTCCAAAGTCCCGTGCTGCCGCCGGCGACGCCAGAAGCATCAACGCAATGACGATGCCGAGCATATTTGCCTCTCCCAACACTGATCGGACGGCCGCCCTCCTGCCGGGCCAGTCCGAACTCCGGATATGTGACTGTCGCCGAATTTTGCTTGCGCGGAATTGCTGCAAATAAGCCGGTTTTGCACCTATCGGCGTGCGTGGCTTTGCCTCGCCCACGGCGACTTTCCGCGAGGTCTGGCGCCGATTGAGCTGCCTGTCGCAACCAAAGTATGTGCTGGGCAACTGACGTATGAGGAGCGGCAAACGCGAGTATGCGCGCACCAAACCACTGAGTCAGTGGCATCAACCTGCGTACGATTGAGAAGGCTGCGCCTGGGTGACCTAATCGCAGGCGAGAGGAACGAGTGTCGCCGCTTGTTGGAGGCCGATATGAAATTCGTCCTGGTGAACGGCAGGAGCCCGCGTCCAGAGAGTTTCTGCGCGTTGTGCTGCGAGCCGATCAGTGAAAGCTACTTGCGCGAGCTTACCACGCGTCTCTCCTACTGCAGCTACCAGTGCTATCTCGGTCACTGCAAGCTCAGTGTCTCGGTGCTCAAGGACCGGGCGCGGGCATCGTGACAGCGAATGAAGGTAAGCCTTGATCGAGGCCCGATGCCTTCGACATGCCTTGGCCGTTCGGGTCGGCAGTTGCTCGAACCGCTTGTTCGGTAGGCTCACACCAAATACGGTAATCCCGCCGCGCGCATATTGGACTTTTCCCAATAGTGCGCCTGCATCGCCAGCGCCTGGGAGGCGGGAACGTGTCGCGATCGAGCCCACTGTGGCCGTCCCTGCCGCGCGTGCTCCTTTACTACGCAGTCGCGGTCCTGGCGGTCGCCGCAGCGGCTCTCGCCGGGCTAGCGGTGGACAGATTTTTGCAGACTGCGCCGTTCGTCTCTCTGTTTCTGTGTGCGGTGCTGCTCTCCGCCTGGCTTGGAGGGATCGGTCCGGGCCTGTTTGCGACCGGCCTCTCCATTCTCGCTTTCGATTACTTCTTCATCACGCCGGTGCATTCGCTCTTGGTAGGATCCGGGGGCACGCTGCGAATCGCGCTTTTTGCGATCACGGCACTGTTCGTGGTTTGGGTCAGCGCGGCGCAAAAACGCACGGCGGAATCGCTGCGGCGCGCGCGCGATGAGCTGCGGGCGACGGTTGCAGAGCTGGAAAAGCTCAACACGTCCCTGCGAGCTGAGAACGCCGAACGGATGCGGGCCGAACGAGAGCTTCAGGTGACGATCGACACCATCCCGGCATTGGCGGCGCGATATCGGCGCGACGGTTCGCTCGATTTCGTCAACCAGACCTGGCGAACCTATACCGGTCTCTCCCAGGAGAGCTTGCAGGGAGAACGCTGGGGGGTCGCAATCCATCCCGATGACCTGCCGAAGGTCGAAGCCGCGTGGCGCGCTCATCTACCGAGCGGGCGGGCGTTTCAAATGGAGCAGCGCCTGCGGCGAGCCGACGGCGAATATCGGTGGCATTGGGTGCGCCGCGTCCCGCTCCGCGACGAGAACGGCGAGGTGATCAGATGGTATGGCGTGGGCCACGACATCGAGGACCAGAAGCGGGCCGAGCGCGCGCTCCAGCGGAGCGAGACCTATTTGGCCGAGGCCCAGCGGCTGAGCAGCACGGGAAGTTTTGCCCGCAAGATCGCCAGTGGGGAGCTCTTCTGGTCGAAAGAAACCTATCGGATCATGGAATTCGATGAAACGGTCAAGCCCACGATCAGTCTCGTCCTGCAACGCGTTCATCCTGACGATCGCAAGCTGTTGCAGCAGCAACTCGATCGGGCGGCGCAAAGCGATCAGGACTACGAGTATGAGGGCCGTCTGCTGATGCCGGATGGAGACATCAAACACATGCACGTTCGAGCCCATCGTCATGTCTCCGAAGCGGGCGAGGAGCCGCTGGCGGCGATCGTCTCCAATGGAGAAGCCGGCTTGCGGTGGCTTAGGCGCGAGCGTCCGGACACCGAAGAGGCGCGGGCCGCCATCGAGCATATCGTCAGCGACGCGCACCGCGCGACCGAGGTGATCCGCAGGATTCGCGAGTTCTCCAAAAAGGCCGATCCGCAGATGGTTCAACTCGACCTCAATGAGGTCGTCGAGGAGGCTGTCGCACTCGTGCGGCACGAGGCGCTTCGGCATGACGTCGCCATGCGGCTCGAGCTCGCGCCGGGCCTGCCCCCTGTGCGTGGCGATCGAATCCAGCTGCAGCAAGTGCTCATCAACTTCCTCGTCAATGGCATGGAAGCCATGGCGACGGTCCGCGACCAGGAGCGCGTGCTCATCGCTCGCACGAAGCGGGATCGATCCGATCGGGTCCTGGTGGCGGTCGAGGACGCGGGCATTGGTATCGCGCCCGAGGATGCCAAACGACTTTTCACGGCATTCCATACGACCAAACCGGATGGCTTGGGCATGGGACTCTCGATCTGCCGGTCGATCGTCGAGGCGCACGGCGGACGAGTGTGGGCGTCTGGGAAGGTACAGAGACCAATCTTTGGCGCTGAGGAGAATTGGCGATTGTCACGCGAGCGGTTCTCCGCGCGCCTGCAGCTTGCTTCTTGGTTTGGGCTGCGCGCGGCGGCCCCAATCCATCGCTTGGCAGATCGTGCGAAGTAAGTCCGGGCTTGCCGCGGCGAAGCGGTCGGACAAGTATCTCGGCCTGTCGATCCTTCTACAATCGCTGGCTCGCCGACAGCCGCGATCAGCGCACAGGACGGAGCAATCTAACATGACGATGCAGCCAGCGATGAAGATGCCGTCACCTGGGCACCCCACCGGCTACGATTTGCTGCGCAATCCGCGCCTCAACAAGGGCACGGCGTTCACGCAGGAGGAGCGCCGCGCCTTTGGTCTCGAAGGCCTGTTGCCGCCAGCCGTCACGACCCTGGCCCTGCAGGTGGCGCGCCGCCACGCGGAGATCGCCAGTCTCGAGAACGATCTGCAGAAGTATCTCGTGCTCTCGGATCTGCAGGCGCGCAACGAGACCCTTTATTACGCGGTCCTCATGTCGGACCGGAAAAGGACGTGCGTTTCATCGTCGTCACCGACGGCGAGCGCATCCTCGGTCTCGGCGATCTTGGCGCCGGCGGCATGGGCATCCCCATCGGCAAGCTCTCGCTCTATACCGCCTGCGCCGGCGTGCCGCCGCAGTACTGTCTGCCGATCGTTCTCGATGTCGGCACGAACAATCAGGTTCTGCTCGATGACCCGCTTTATCAGGGCCTGCGCCAGCAGCGCCTGCGCGGCGAAGAGTATCTCGCCTTTGTCAACGAGTTCGTGGCGGCGGTGCAGCAGCTCTACCCGAGCTGCTGCATCCAATGGGAGGATTTCGCCAATTTCAACGCTGTCCCGATCCTGGCGCGCTATCGCGACAACATCTGCACCTTCAACGACGACATCCAGGGCACCGCCGGCGTCGCGCTCGCCGGGATCTACGGCGCCTTGCGCCTCACCGGGAAAAAGCTTGCAGAGCAGCGCTTCCTGTTCCTTGGCGCCGGCTCCGCCGCGACCGGCATTGCCGAACTGATCAGCCTCGCCATGGAGCGGGAAGGCATGGATCTCGCGGCGGCGCGGCGGCGCAATGCGCTGTTCGACATCAACGGCCTGCTCGTGACCTCGCGCACGGATCTCGCCGATTTTCAAAAACCTTTCGTGCAGGACGCTTCGCCGGCCTCCACTTTTGTCGAGGCGGTCGAGGCGTTGCGGCCGACCGCCATCATCGGCGTGAGCACCGTGCCAAAACTCTTCAACCGCGAGGTGATCGAAGCGATGGCGAAGATCAACGAGCGCCCGATTATTTTTCCGTACTCCAATCCGACCTCGCGCTCGGAATGCACGGCGGAGGAGGCCTACCGCTGGTCCGGCGGCCGCGCCGTTTTCGCGAGCGGAAGTCCCTTCCCGCCGGTCGAGATCAACGGCCGGCATTTCGTGCCGGGCCAGGGCAACAATGTGTACATTTTCCCCGCCATGGGCATGGCGGTATTTGCCACCGAAGCCACGCGAGTGACGGAGCACATGTTCGTCGTCGCGGCGCAAGCGGTCGCCGAGCAGGTCACCGAGGAGAATCTCTCGATGGGCCTCATCTACCCGCCGCAGAGTCATATCCTCAACGCATCGCTCCACGTCGCGGAACGGATCGCCGCGTACATTTTCGATCAGGGGCTGGCGCGCGTGCCGCGGCCGGACGATGTCGGCGCGCTGATACGCGCGCGGGTCTACCGTCCGCTCTACGCGGAGTGAAGCGAATGGCGAGGGCGCCTGCTATGATTTTGCCGCCGCCGATCGTTCGCTTAGATAGTCGATCACGAGCTTCGGAGTAACGAGGCCGAAGCTCATCGCGAAAACGATGAGCAGGGCGGTCATGCCATCGGTGATGGTCGCGCCGATGACCTCCAACGTCGTCGTCGCGCGGTCGGCAAGTTGCACAAGGCCGCTCGCCATCCTGAACAAAAAGACGCCCGGCAGCATCGACACCACGGCGGCGAAGCCGATGGCCGCGAATGGCATGTGGCGACGGCGCGCGACCGGAGTGAGCATCAGCCCGACGACGAGACACGCGACAAAGGCGCCGGTCGCGGCGCCGGAGCCGAGCAGCGCGATCGCCGCCCAGCGCAGCGCGTGCGCCAGCATGCCGACCGCCACCGGCCACGGCAGCATTGTCAGCGGCGTGGAGAAGAAGACGCTGTACGCCGCGACGGCGACGCCGGCGGCGATCACGTCCTGCCACAGCGGAACGGCGCGGCCGGGTGCATCGACCGGCAAGGAGACGCCGAGCAGTGCCAGACCCAGCAGCAATCCGGTCGAGGTCGCCACGATGATGAGCACGGCATAGATCAGGCGGGCGGCGCCGAGCTGAATGCGGCCGTTGATGAGGTCGAGCGCGCCATTGAGTACGTGCGGCCCGGGCACCAGGACCATACACGGGCAAATCGCGATCAGGCGCAACGAGGAGCTGAGCTGATAGCGAACCGCGAGCGCGCCGACGACGCCGGCGACGAGCGCGGCGCAGAACGGCTGAATGAA
>WNFI01122424.1_pt1 | contig 12782 bp, 14 predicted proteins | sample 5400471 | NCBI WGS metagenome assembly WNFI01 (sample SAMN13153348, study PRJNA577476) | soil metagenome | isolation source: 100 cm saprolite on Douglas fir-dominated hillslope | place: USA:California | collected 2013-09-17
GCAGTACGTGCGCGTGCAGGTCGTCGCGGGGACCCAGCAGGCGCTGGTCGTGCCGCAGAGCGCGGTGATGCAGAACGAAGGCGGGCGCTTCGTCTGGATTGTCGGCGCGGAGGGCAAGGCCGCGCAGCGCCAGATCAAGGTCGGCAGTTGGGTCGGCGACGACTGGGTGGTGCTCGAGGGCCTGAAGCCCGGCGATACCGTGATCGTCGATAACCTCCTGCGGCTGCGGGCTGGCACGCCGGTGAAGCTGCAGGCGAAGGGCTAGCCCATGTCGCGCTTCTTCATTCATCGCCCGGTGTTCGCCGGCGTCATCGCCATCATCATCGTGCTGGCGGGCCTGGTCGCGGCCAAGCTCCTCGCCGTCGCGCAGTATCCCGAGATCGCGCCGCCCACGGTCCTTATCACTATCAATTCCCCCGGTGCCAGCGCCGAGACGCTCGCGAAAACCGTCGCCGCGCCGATCGAGGAGCAGCTCTCCGGCGGCGAGCGCCTGAGCTATTTCAACTCTTCCTCGTCCTCGAACGGCTCGCTCAGCATCACCGTGACCTTCGAGCCCGGCACCAACGTCGACCAGGCGGTGTTCAACGTCAACAACCGCGTGCAGATCGCCCTGCCTCGGCTGCCCGACGAAGTACGCAGAAACGGCGTCATCGTGCAGAAGCGCTCGTTCGACATCCTGCTGGTGGTAGCGCTCATCTCGCCGAACAACCAGCGCGACACGCTGTTCCTCTCGAACTTCGCCTCGCTCAACGTGGTGGACGAGCTCAAGCGCCTGCCCGGCCTCGCCGACGTCACCATCTTCGGCGCGCGCGACTATTCGATGCGCGTCTGGGTGCAGCCGGACAGGATGGCTCGCCTTAACGTGACGACGGCAGACGTTGCTGCGGCCCTGCGCAACCAGAACGCGCAATACGCCGCGGGCAAGATCGGCGCCGAGCCGGCGCCGCCGGGGCAGAACATCGTCTACACCGTCACCGCCACGGGACGCCTGGTCGACCCGGAGCAGTTCGGCGAGATCGTGGTGCGCGCGGGCGGCCCGAGCGGCGTGCTGCGGCTGAAGGACATCGCGCGCATCGAGCTCGGCGCGCTGAACTACGATACCTACAACACACTCGACGGCAAGTCGACCATCGGCATGGCGACCTTCCTGCAGCCGGGCGCCAACGCGCTCGAGGTGGCGCAGCTGGTGCGCAACCGCATGGCCGAGCTGAAGACCGCCTTCCCCGAGGGCGTCGACTACTCCATTCCCTTCGACACCACGCGCTTCGTCGACGCCTCGATCAAGGAAGTCACGATCACCATCTTCGAGGCGGCGGCTCTGGTGCTCGGCGTGGTGTTCCTGTTCCTGCAGACCTGGCGCGCGACGCTGATCCCGATGATCGCGGTGCCGGTGTCGCTGATCGGCGCCTTCGCCGGCCTGTGGCTGGCGGGATTCTCGATCAACACCCTGACGCTGTTCGCGCTGGTGCTCGCCATCGGCATCGTGGTGGACGACGCCATCGTGGTGCTGGAGAACGTCGAGCGCCTGATGCGCGAGGACAACATGCCGCCGTTCGAGGCGGCGCTCGAGGCGATGCGCGAGGTGTCGGGCGCGGTGATCGCGATCGTGCTGGTGCTGTGCGCGGTGTTCGTGCCGGTCGCTTTCCTCGGCGGCATCGCCGGGCAGCTCTACCGGCAGTTCGCGGTCACGCTGACGATCTCGGTGTTGATCTCCGGCTTCATGGCGTTGACGCTGACCCCTGCGCTGTGCGCGATCCTGATGAAGAAGGGCGACCACCACTCGCGGGCGTTCGAGCCGTTCAACCGCGGCTTCGCGTGGCTGACCCGCAGGTTCCTCGACCTGGTGCAGCTCGCGCTCAAGCACCGCGTCGCTTCGGTGCTAGCCCTCCTCGGCGTGATCGGGCTCGCCGCCGGCCTGTTCCTGCGGGTGCCGGGGAGCTTCGTCCCGCCCGAGGACCAGGGCTATCTCTTCGCCACCGTGCAGCTGCCCGACGGCGCGACGCTCGAGCGCACCCGCAAGATGAGCGCCGAGCTCGGCAAGCTGATCGGTGAGCAGCCGGCGGTGCAGAACGTGCTGGCGATTACCGGCTTCGACCTGATCGGCGGCGGCAACAAGACCAACGCCGCGACCTGGGCACCGCCGGCGGGCTGGAGGTCTATCTCCAGGCGAGAGGAGACTCCGACCCTGCGCGCCTGTACCAGGTGACCGGCGCCTTCATGGGCTCGCTCGCGCAGCATCCGCTGCTCGCCGGCATCAACTCGTTCTACCGACCGACGGTGCCGCAGCTCAAGGTGGAGGTCGACCGGGAGAAGGCGATGTCGCTCGGCGTGCCGGTGCAGGACGTTTTCGACGCCCTGCAGAGCACCATGTCGGCGCTGTACGTGAACGACTTCAACAAGTTCGGGCGCACCTACCGCGTGCAGATGCAGGCCGAGGCGCCGTTCCGCGCCCAGCCCGAGGACCTCGGCTCGGTCTACGTGCGCTCGAGCACGACGCGCGAGATGATTCCCCTCAAGGCGCTGATCCGCACCAGCAACGTCGTCGGCCCCGAGCAGCTCGAGCGCTTCAACGGCTTCCTGGCGGCGAAAGTGCTGGGCGGCGGCAAGCCGGGAGTCTCGTCGGGCGAAGCCATCAAGGCGGTGGAGGAAGTCGCCGACAGCACGCTGCCGGAGGGCTATAAGATCGCCTGGACCGGCCAGGCGTTCCAGGAGAAGCGTACCGGCCGCGCTTCGGCGTTCGCCTTCAGCCTGGCCATCGTGATGGTGTTCCTGATCCTCGCCGCGCTCTATGAGCGCTGGCTGCTGCCGTTCGCCGTGGTGCTCGCGGTGCCGTTCGCGGTCGCGGGCGCGCTTAGCTTCGTCGCGCTGCGCGGGCTGGAGAACGACATCTATTTCCAGATCGGTCTGGTGGTGCTCATCGGGCTGGCGGCGAAGAACGCGATCCTGATCGTCGAGTTCGCGCAGCAGGCCTTCCTCCAGGGCAAGTCCCCGGTCGAGGCCGCGCTGCATGCTGCGCGCCTGCGCTTCCGGCCGATCATCATGACCTCGCTCGCCTTCGTGCTCGGCGTGATGCCGTTAATGGTATCGACGGGAGCGGGCGCCGCCGCGCGCCGCTCGATGGGGACCGGCGTGGTCGGCGGGATGCTCGCCGCGACCTTCATCGCGACTGTGTTCGTGCCGCTGTTCTTCGTGCTGGTGGCGAGGCGGCCGAAGACGCGCCGCGTGGAGGCGCCCGCTTGAAGCGCCTTTGGGTTGTGTTTTTACTCTCCGGTTGCGCGGTCGGGCCTGACTACCAACGCCCGGCTGTCGAGTTGCCGGCGGACTATCTCGCCAGGACCGCCGAAGGCGACTCCGCCGTGCCTGCCGAATGGTGGACGCTTTATCGCGATGCGACGCTCGAGGAGCTGGTGGCGGCGACGCGTGCGAACAACGCCGATATCCGCCTTGCGGCGGCCCAGGTGGAGGAGGCCGAGGCGGTGCTGCGGCAGGCGCGTGCCGCTCTTTTCCCGGAGATCACCGGCGGCCTGCAGCGCAGCCGCACGCGCGTGAGCTCGCTCACCGCGCCACCGCCGGTGGGCGGCTTGGTGCGCCCGGACACGCGGCTTTTCGCCTCCACCAATTTCGAGCTCGACTTCTGGGGGCGCCTGGATCGAGCGAGCGAGGCAGCGCGCGCGAGCCTGCTCGGCAGCCGCTTCGCCAGGGACGTCGTGACCCTTTCGCTGGGCAGCCTGACCGCGCAGACCTACTTCGGCTTGCGCTCCCTGGATGCGCAGCTCGCGGTGCTGCAGGAAACCATCCGCACGCGGCGCGATTCGGTCGAGCTGGCGCGCGCCCGGCTCGACGCGGGGCTCGCTTCCGAGCTCGACCTCTATCAGGCGCAGGCGGCGCTGTCCGATGCGCTGGTGCAGAGACGCGATACCGAGCGCTCGCGCGCGCTGCTCGAGCATCAGCTCGGCCAGCTCACTGGCAAGCCGGACCTGAGGCTGGCCGCGGGAGATCTGTTCACGCTGCCGGTGCCGCCGACGCCGCCGCTGGGCCTGCCCTCGATGCTGCTCGAGCGGCGTCCGGACGTCCGCGCCGCGGAGCAGACGCTGATCGCGGCCAACGCGCAGATCGGCGTCGCGCGCGCGGCCATGTTCCCGGCGATTTCGCTCACCGGCCTTGCCGGCTCTCAGAGCGTCGCGTTCTCGGACCTGCTCACGAGCGGCACCGGCATCTGGTCGCTCGGCTTCGCGGTCGCGCTGCCGATCTTCGACGCCGGGCGGCGCGAAGCCGCGGTCGAGCAGACCCAGGCGCGGCGCGGGCAGGCGCTGGCGTCCTATCAGAGATCGATCGAGTCGGCGTTCCGCGAGGTGTCCGATGCGCTGGTGAACCTGGAGCAGACCGGCGCCTCGGAGGCCGACCTGCTCGAGCGCCTGCAGGCGGCGCGCAACGCGCTGCAACTCTCGAACGAGCGCTACGAGGCGGGCTACTCGCCGTATCTCGAGGTGCTGGACGCGCAGCGCACCGCCAACGAGGCCGAGCTCGCCTTCGTGCGCAATCGCCAGGCGTGGCTCGCCTTCAGTGTCGACCTGATGAAAGCCCTGGGAGGCGGCTGGCGCGCGCAGTAGCAGTTAGGGTTCGACTAAAATGACCGCTTGGACGCTGGTGCCGAGGAAGGGACTCGAACCCCCACAGTGTTGCCACCGCTAGGACCTGAACCTAGTGCGTCTACCAATTCCGCCACCTCGGCGCCGGCGGGATTTTAGAGTCTGCACTCTACAGTGTCAAAGAAAAAGCCCGTAAAAACCGCACTTCGCCGGCGCTCTCGCGCGGAGCGCGCCGTGCCTCGCGATCGCTACCGAAACGAAATTCTCGATGCGCTGAACGGCGCCGGGGCGCCGCTCACCGCGCAGGAGCTCGCTGCGCGCCTCGACGTCAAGGGGCACGAGCGCAGGATTTTCGACGCCGCGGTTGCCGCGCTCGAGCGCGCGGGCGAAGTGATGCAGAACCGCGCCGGAGCCCTGCTGGTCGCGAAGCGCATCGCCCTGGTCGCCGGCCGCATCGAGGGCCATCCCGACGGCCACGGCTTCCTCGAGCCCGATGACGGCAGCCCGCGCGTGTTCCTGCCGCCGGCGGAGATGCGCGAGGTCATTCACGGCGACCGCGCCTCGGTGCGCGTGAGCGGCCGCGACTCGCGCGGCCGCCCGCTGGGCACGATCGTCGAAGTGCTCGAGCGCGGCAATCGCCGCATTGTCGGCCGGCTCCACGCCGGGCACGGCGTGCTGTTCCTCGTTCCCGAGGACCGGCGCATCGCGCACGACATCGTCGTGCCGCCGGCCGAGGTGGGCGGCGCGAAGGCCGGCCAGGTGGTGACAGTCGAGCTGATCGCGCAGCCCAGCCGCCACGCGCAGCCGATCGGGCGCGTGGCCGAAGTGCTGGGGCATTACGCCGATCCCGGGATGGAGATCGAGATCGCGGTGCGCAAGTTCGAGCTGCCGCACCAGTTTTCGAAGCGGGCGTCGGCTGCGGCACGCGCGCTGCCGGATGAGGTTCGTTCCGAGGACCTTCATGGGAGGAAGGATCTGCGTGAACTGCACTTCGTCACCATCGACGGCGAGACGGCCAGGGACTTCGACGACGCCGTGTTCTGCAGGCGCGAAGGCAAGGGGTTTCGCCTGTGGGTGGCGATCGCCGACGTGAGCCATTACGTGCGCCACAGCGATGCGCTGGACATGGAGGCGCGCGAGCGCGGCACCTCGGTGTACTTCCCGCGGCGCGTGATCCCGATGCTGCCGGAGAAGCTCTCCAACGGACTGTGCTCGCTCAATCCGCAAGCCGACCGCCTGGCGATGGCCTGCGAAATGGAGATCACGGCGAGCGGCGAGGTCTCCGGCTACAAGTTCTACCCGGCGGTGATTCGCTCGCACGCGCGGCTTACCTACACCGAGGTCTGGGAGAAACTTTTAAACAGGACAGCGAAAGACAATCTGCTGGTTCTCTACGACGTCTTCAAAGTGCTGCTCGAGCAGCGCGAACGCCGCGGCGCAATCGACTTCGAAACCGTCGAGACGCGCATGGTGTTCGATGCGCGCGGCAAGATCGAGAAAATCGTCCCGGAGCCGCGCAACGACGCGCACCGCCTGATCGAGGAATGCATGCTGGCGGCCAACGTCTGCGCCGGCAATTTCGTCGCCGAGCACGGCCATCCGGTGCTGTACCGCGTGCACGACGTGCCCTCGGCCGAGAAGGTGAGCGCGCTGCGCGCGTTCCTCGCCGAGCTCGGCCTGCAGCTGCCCGGCGGCGAGATCCCGCGCCCCGCCGACTATGCGCAGCTTCTTCAACGCATCCGCAAGCGGCCGGACTTCGCCCTGCTGCAGACCATCCTCCTGCGCTCGCTCAAGCAGGCGCTCTACAGCCCCAATAACGCCGGCCACTTCGGCCTCGCCTTCGAGGCCTACGTGCACTTCACCTCGCCCATCCGGCGCTATCCCGACTTGCTCGTGCACCGCGCCATCAAGGCGATCCTCGCGCGAAAGCGCTACGACGGCGTCGACTGGGAGGCGCTCGGCAGGCATTGCTCGGAGACCGAGCGCCGCGCCGACGACGCCAGCCGCGACGTCGAGAACTGGCTCAAGTGCTACTACATGCGCGACCACGTCGGCGGCACGTTCTCGGGCACCATCACAGGGGTCGTCCCCTTCGGTCTCTTCGTGACCCTCGACGACTACTTCGTCGACGGCCTGGTGCACATTTCGGAGCTTGGCCGCGACTACTTCCAGTACGACGATGCGCGCCACATGCTGCTCGGCGATCGCACCGGCGTGCGCTACCGGCTTGCCGACCGCATGACGGTGAAGCTGGTGCGTGTCGACATCGAGCAACGCAAGATGGACCTCGTGCCGGCATGAAGCGCGAGCGCGAACCGCGCGTGGTTTTCGGCTTTCATGCCGTTCTCGCCCGCCTGCGGGCCGACCCGGCATCGGTAGTGGAGATTTTCCTGGATGAAACGCGCAACGACGCGCGCGGCAAGGACCTCGTCGCCGCCGCGCAGCGGTCCAATGTTCGCCTGATGCGCGTGCCGACCCGGCGCCTCGACGGCTTCTACGGCGGCGGCCGCCATCAGGGGGTAGTCGCTCGGGTAGAGGTGAAGCGGGTGAGCGACACCCTCGATGACCTGTTGGAGGGCATTGAAAAGCCCTTGCTTCTCGTGCTCGACGGCGTGACCGACCCCCATAACCTCGGCGCCTGCCTGCGCGTGGCGAACGCCGCTGGCGCCCACGCCGTAATCGCGCCGAAGGATCACGCCGCAGGCATTACCCCGACGGTCTCCAAGGTGGCGAGCGGCGCCGCCGAAGCCACGCCTTACCTGATGGTCACAAATCTCGCGCGTACGCTTGCGGAATTGAAGGAGAGAAACATCTGGATCGTCGGCGCCGACGAGCGCGCCGAGAAAACACTTTACGAGAGCAACATTCCCGAAGCGGTCGCCTGGGTGCTGGGTGCCGAGGGGGAAGGCATGCGGCGCCTGACGCGCGAGAGCTGCGACCTGCTGGTGCGCCATGCCCGCCAGCACTCTGCCTCTTGGGCTTGTCTTCAGACTGGCGCTCGCCATCGTCCTGGACACGGCCGTGCACATCGTGTGGAAGCTGGCGGTATTGCAGCTGCCCAATCCCGGTTCGTTGTCCGCGGTGCTCGAGGCTGCATCCCGTGAGTCCCTGTTTCTGCTCGTGGCAGCGCTGTTCGTATGGCAGCTGGTCAACTGGCTGCGGGTTCTCGAAAGCTGCGACCTCAGCTATTCGCAGCCGATCACCGCCCTGAGCCTGATCCTGGTTCTCGTCCTGTCCGCGCTCTATCTCGGCGAGAGCGTCGACGCGCTGAAAGTGCTCGGCATCGGATTCGTGTTCGCGGGGGTCTGGTTCATCAGCCGCACGGACCACGACAGCAGCGCCAGACGCGTGACACGACAATGACAGCGACTACGATCGGGATCCTGTTGGTCGTTCTGTGCGGGATCATCGAAGGCATCGCGCAGGTTTTCTTCAAAAAGTCGGCCTTGGTGCCCGATGGCAAGCGGCTGTGGATCGGCGCGGGAGTCGTGCTTTTCATCCTTCAGGCATTGATCTACACGGGCGCTTTGCAGTTCGTCGAGGTCAGCACCGCTTTCCCGATCGGCAACATCGCCTTTGTCATTGTCGCGATCCTTTCCCAGCGGTTCCTGAAAGAGCCGGTCACCGGTACGCGGTGGATTGGCGTCGGACTAATCGTCGTCGGCGTGACGCTGCTGGCTGCCCAGGCGTGAGCGCGCCGGGCTTCTCGGTTCGCTTCGTGGACTCTGAGTCGAAGATCGACCCGGCACTGTGGGATGCATGCTTTGCCCCGCCGCTCGAAGGGCGCTGGTGGTACTCGACGCTCGAGCAATGCGGGCTCGAAGATCAGTTCTCGTTTCTGTACGGCGTGATTCACCGGGAGGGCGTTGCGGTGGGTATTGCTCCGGCGTTTGTCATGGACTTCCCTGTCGCCCTGGTGGCGCCGCCCGCACTGCGGCGCGCAATCGAGGGTCTCGCCAGGATGTTCCGGTCGCTCGCTTGTCCGCGCACCCTTTTCGTGGGATCACCGTGCGCCGATGAGGGAACCGTCGGGATGCTGCGAGGCGTCGACTCGAAGAGCGCTCTCCTCGCACTGCAGCAGGCCCTAGAAGCGCGGGCGCGCGTGCTGGGAGCCGCGTTGCTGGTCTGGAAAGATTTTCCCGCTTCCTACGCCCCGGATCTCGAATGGCTCACGCAACAACAGCGACTGTTTCGGGTGGTCAGCTTTCCGGGCACCATCGTCGAGTTCCCGGGACGCAGCAAGGAAGCCTACTTTGCTGCGCTGAAGGGCACCCGCCGGCATGCCCTCAGGAAGAAACTCAGGCGCAGCGCGGCGAGGGTCGACATTCGAATCGAGATCGTTCAGGGTCCCGATGGCCGCATGCTCGATGCCTTGTTCGGCCTGTTCTGGCAGACCTACCAGAAGGCGACCACCCGGTTCGAAAGACTCAACCGGAGATTCTTCGAGATCGTCGCCACGCGGCCCGAGTCGCATTTCATCGTGCTGAGGGAACGCTCTTCGGACGAAATGGTCGCGTTCATGCTCTGCATCGACATGGGATCAAGGATCATCAACAAGTTCATCGGCATCGATTACCGCCGCCCGCGGGATTGGCTGCTGTATTTCCGGCTTTGGGACGCCGCAGTGGAGTGGGCGCTGGCTCGAGGCGCCGATGCGATTCAGAGTGGCCAGACGGGATATGCGCCGAAAATCGAGACGGGGCACCGACTGGTGCCTCTCACCAACTATTGTGCCCACCGCAATCCGGTGGTTCACGCGATCGGCCGTGCCGTCGCCCGGCGCATCGGCTGGTCTACGCTGGATGAAGATTTGGCCAGGTTCCTCAAGGCGCATCCGGACTTTGAATTCTCGCGCCTTTTCAAGTAGAATTCGCGCCCTTTCCTTGCCGCACCGCTGCGCATGGCGGGTGGCTTACCCATGAGGAGATCCATCGCATGCGGCATTACGAGATCGTTTTTATCGTCCATCCCGACCAGAGCGAGCAGGTGCCCGCCATGGTCGAGCGCTACAAGGGCGTCATCGCCGGGCGCAGCGGCACGGTTCACCGGCTGGAGGACTGGGGCCGGCGCCAGCTCACCTACCCGATCCAGAAGGTTCATAAAGCACACTACGTGCTGATGAACATCGAGTGCGATAACGAAACGCTGGCCGAGCTCGAGAATTCGTTCAAGTTCAGCGACGCCGTGCTGCGCCACCTGATCGTGAAGATGCCCAAGGCGGTGACTTCCCCATCGCCGATGATGAAGGAGGAGAAGTCGAAATCGCTGATGGAGCGCGGCGCCGAGGGCCGCCCCGCGGACGTCCAGGCCTGAACCGGGTCGAACTCCGCGGCAAGCTGATCGAGCTAGGCGTTTTGCGCTACACCCCGGCGGGCGTTCCCGCAGTCGAGTTCCGCCTCCAGCATGAATCGGAGCAGGACGAGGCAGGCGCAAAGCGGAGGATCAATGCCGAAATCGCAGGGATCGCGTTTGAAGCTCAGGCCCGGCTGCTGGCAAAGGCGAACCTGAACACTGAGATCAAACTGCGGGGCTTTCTCGCCGCGAAGAGCAAGCGATCGAAAAGGCTGGTGCTGCACGTGACCCACATCGAATTCATTGAAGGAGATTGAAGATGCCGCCGCCGCGCAGAGGTAAGGGCAAGGGCAAAGGGAAGTTCGCCAAGGACAAGAAGGACAAAGGGCAGCGGGCGCTGTTCCGCCGCCGCAAGTTCTGCCGCTTCACGGCCGAGAAGGTGGAGTGGATCGACTACAAGGACGTCGAGGTGCTGAAGGACTTCATCAACGAGACCGGCAAGATTATTCCGGCGCGCATCACCGGCACCGCGGCCGGCTACCAGCGACAGCTGTCCGAGGCGATCAAGCGCGCCCGCTTCCTCGCGCTGCTGCCGTACACCGACCTGCATTGAGGAGAGCCGCATGCAAGTGATCTTGATGGAAAAGGTCGCCAACCTCGGCAATCTCGGCGATGTAGTGAAGGTCAAGGACGGCTACGCGCGCAACTACCTGATTCCGCACGGCAAGGCCAAGCGCGCGACGCAGGACAACCTGAAGGCCTTCGAGTCGAGGCGCGCCGAGCTGGAGAAGGCGCAGGCCGAACAGCTCGCCAAGGCGCAGGAGCGCGGCACGAAGCTCGACGGCTTCAAGCTGCAGATCGCGCAGAAGGCGGGCGTCGACGGACGCCTGTTCGGCTCGGTGACCAATTACGACATCGTCGAGGGACTGCAAAAGCAGGGTCACGAGGTCGAGCGCGCGCAGATCAGGATGCCGCAGGGGCCGTTGAAGCAAGTCGGCGATTACCCCATCCAGATCGCGCTCCATACCGATGTCACCGTCACCATCACGGTATCCGTGCAAGGGGAAAGCTAACAGCCTTCTCACAGGTTAATCACAAGTAGTTCACAGGGTCTGTTTTGACAAGGCGGGCGGTGCGGGTGATGATGTCGCGCGCTTCATCCACCACGAAGAAATGGCACTTGCACAGCAGGCAGCACGTCAAGAGAGCGCCGATCCGCAGCTGCTCGCGCTCAAGGTTCCACCGCACTCGGTAGAGGCGGAGCAGTCGCTGCTCGGCGCGCTGCTCCTCGACAACCACGCTTTCGACCGCGTCGCCGACCTCGTCGGCGCCGACGATTTCTACCGCGACGACCACCGCCGCATCTGGCGCCACATCGCCAAGCTGGTGGAGGCTGCAAGGCCGGCCGACGTGGTCACGGTTTCCGAGTCGATCGAGGCGAGCGAGGACAAGGACCGCACCGGCGGACCGGCCTACCTCGGCGCGCTGGCGCAGAATACGCCGAGCGCGCTCAATATCCGGCGCTACGCCGAGCTGGTGCGCGAGCGCTCAGTCCAGCGGCGCCTGGCGCAGGTCGCCACCGAGATCGCCGAGAACGCGCTCAATCCGACCGGCAGGGAAATCGGCCTGCTGCTCGACGAAGCCGAATCCAAGATCTTCCAGATCGCCGAGTCCGGCGCCCGCATCGGGCAGGGCCTGCTCGAGATCAAGCCAGTGCTGGCCCGCGTCTTCGAGCGCATCGATCACCTGTACCACCGCGACAACCCGTCCGACGTCACCGGCGTGCCGACCGGGTTCATCGACCTCGACCGCATGACTGCCGGCCTGCAGCCGGGCGACCTGGTCATCATCGCCGGCCGCCCGAGCATGGGCAAGACCGCCCTGGCCCTCAACATCGCCGAGCACGTTGCCGTCGACAACGGCCTGCCGGTCGCGATCTTCAGCATGGAGATGAGCAGCACCCAGCTCGCCATGCGCATGCTGGGCTCCATCGCGCGCGTCGACCAGCACAAGATGCGCACCGGGCGGCTCTCCGACAAGGAATGGGGCCAGCTCTCGGAGGCGATGGGCAAGCTCCACGAGACGCCGATCTACATCGACGAGGCCGGAGCGCTCACCGCCCTCGAAGTGCGCGCCAGGGCGCGGCGCCTCAAGCGCCAGTACTCGAAGCTCGGCTTGATCGTCATCGACTACCTGCAGCTGATGGCCGCCACCGCGCAGGGCGAAAACCGCGCCACCGAGATTTCCGAGATCTCGCGCTCGCTGAAGGCGATGTCGAAAGAGCTCGACGTGCCGGTGATCGCGCTGTCGCAGCTCAACCGTGCCGTCGACCAGCGCCCCGATCGCCGCCCGGTGATGTCGGACCTGCGCGAATCGGGCGCCATCGAGCAGGACGCCGACGTCATCATGTTCATCTACCGCGAAGTCGTGTACAAGCCCGATCTGCCGGAGGAGCAGCGCGGCCTCGCGGAGGTAGTCGTTGGCAAGCAGCGCAACGGCCCGATCGGCACCATCAAGCTGACTTTCCGCGGCCAGCACACTCGCTTCGAAAACTATCAGGAACCCGGCTCGTACTCATAACAGGGAGGACGCGATGGCGGATCCGACGATCGCGCAACAATCACCGTACGCCGTGGAGCTTGCCCCGGGGGACTACTGGTGGTGCGCCTGCGGCCGCTCCAGGCGCCAGCCCTTCTGCGACGGCTCGCACAAGGGCTCCGAGTTCTCGCCGGTCAAGTTCACCATCAGCGAAGCGCAGAAGATGTGGCTGTGCGGCTGCAAGCACAGCGGCAACAAGCCGTTCTGCGACGGCTCGCACAAGAAGCTGGTTACTTCTTAGACGCCGTCCAGCGGCCTTCCTGGCCTTTCTCGTCGCGGAAGCTGCCTTCCATGCGGGTGCCG
>WNFI01640938.1_pt2 | contig 12782 bp, 13 predicted proteins | sample 5400471 | NCBI WGS metagenome assembly WNFI01 (sample SAMN13153348, study PRJNA577476) | soil metagenome | isolation source: 100 cm saprolite on Douglas fir-dominated hillslope | place: USA:California | collected 2013-09-17
AAACCTTTGTTAGTGCCGAGCTCTGATCCAACCAATGAAACGAGGTTGCCGCCACTCCCAAGCCGAATTCCGCCTCCGGCAATTCGGCCTCCTCGAAGGCGGACTCATCGACTCGAAGCCAACTGCTTGAAATTGTCTTCCGAAGATAAGCCGCCAGGCGAGGATCCGGTTCGATCGCCCACAATCGCGACACGCCCAATGCGAGCAATCGCTGAGTGGCCAGGCCAGTCCCTGCTCCAATCTCAAACGCTGAGATTCCCGGGCCTAGCTCGCACCGGGTGCGCAACCTCTGATACAGTTCCTCCGGATAATCTGGGCGCCCGTTAGCGTATGCTAACGGATCATTACCGAAAAGGTGGCGGCCCTCCGATAGAGGAATCTTGGGCATTTGGCTCCATACCGGGTGATGGCGACCTGCTCAACAGGAAAGAATCCTGATCAAGTCATACCGTCCGGCGGCGGCAAATTCTCGCGCAAAAAGATCTCGATGGCTCCGAGTTGATATACTCGGTGAGCAGGCAATTCTCGCTGCAATAGGTCACCAAACGTGGCCAAAGTTCGTTCTGCCATGAACGAGGCATCCTGATTTAGAATGGCTGTGACCATTCCGTGCGCGAGAAACTGGCGTGAACGGTCGGTCAATTCGCGGCCGACAACAACTCAGAATCTGCCCAGCTCACAGGCCCCAAGATAGCGAACACCGCCTCGGCATCGGACGGTCAATACGTGACCGGGCTCAATCAAAAGGGCAGTAATGCGGTTTTTTCGGTCTTTGTCCCATCGACCGGGCCATACAACCTGGCGATCCGTTATTCGAACAGCACAGGCGCACCGGTGGTCGGTAATCTATCCGTTAATTCCACACCGAATCTTCCCGTAACTTATCAGCAGACTCCGGCCGGCGATATATTCGCGACCGGATATACCACGGTAGAGTTAAGAGCAGGACTCAACCTACTTGAGCTAAGCAACTCCGGCCAGGCCATCCGGTCCGGAACCATCGGGCTCGATTACATCGACGTGAAACCGTATCAAGTCAGATACGAGGCCGAGCTAGCTAAGGTAAGCGATGCCAATATTACGGTCTGCGATCCCAATAATTTCACTGCCACCTACGCCTCCAATAACGCGTATGTAGCCCAGATCAACAACCAGGACAGTTACGTCGAGTTCACTGTTAATGCGCCGGTGGCCGGGACCTATCATCTCAATATCCATTATACTAACGGAACCGGCGTAAACTCACAGCAAGGTCTTTCCATTAACGGCGGACCTTTCACGTTCGTGACTTATCAACCGACTGAAGGTTGGGGTCTATTCGGAATAGATACCCAGGATGTTCAGTTGCAGAACGGAGTTAACCTTATCCGTTTGGCGAAAGGGGATCCTTCGTTCGGTTTGGCTGTCGGCTATGCCGAGCTGGACTGTATCGATTTGCAATATTCCTATCCTTGATCAAGATCAGCAATTCAATAAGCCAAGCGCGTTACTGCAACGCGCTTGGCAAATCGCTTCAAATTCTTTACTTTGCTACGCGGGCCACCAAGTTTAACGTCGCCAGCTCCTGGCCGGGTGTTAGTACGGTGGTATTGAATAGCTTGTTTACGGCGTCGGCGAACGGAGCCGAAACCAATTCCTTAGCCGAAATAATGAACTTGTTTTTATCTGTTGTCGGCGAGGTTCCTGGAGCTGCGTTCAGCAGTTCTATTTCGCTCCCACCAATCTCTTGTCCGTTTAGTCTGAATCTGGCAAAGACATTGCCGGAAGTGTCGACGCGGAAATGACTAAACAAAATAAAGATCTTCTGCTGCGGAATAGAGTATTCTACTTCTCCTTCCAAGATGAATTCACCACTGCTTTCTGGACGCGAGGAATCACTTAAGGGGAAGAAGAAGCTTCCGTGAGCGACGAAAGCTGGACTCTTCGCCACGATGGAGATCCCTGGATAGCCCGGAATGGCAGGTAAGGGGAATGCCAAGTTGGCGTCCGTTGGACTTCCGGCCCCTGCGGTTCCCGAAGTCGGTATTTGAATAGCTGGCGTGAACTCGGCCTGACCGCCGGCAATATGTGCAGGAACTGATGGAGACGACTGTGCCTCTCCTACGTCGATACCCAGCATGCTAACAAGAGCAAATGATCCTAAAAACAGAGAATTACCATATCGCATAAATGAGCCTTCTTGTTGGTTAATTTGAAAACTAAGGATCTGAAAGCCTTAGGCCGGTCATAGTAGAGACCAGGACGCGGATGGCCGGCCGCTTTTCGTACGAGTTGCCGTAATTGTCTCCCGGATTGTCAACGAGATGCGCTCGACGCACGTTTCTCCGGGTTGATTCGGCTTGCTCCGCGCTTATCTGAATTTGTTAGCTCCGCTGAAACTGACGGTTTCTAGTCTTCTGCGGCTACTGATCCGCAAAACGAACGGCGCCTAGATAGAATCATCGCGTCGTCAACGAATTAAGCCAGATTTATGGAGACGATTTTCACACTTCTCCAAACCGAAAAGAAAGATAACCCATGAATAAACTCACAGGTAAAGTCGCAGTCGTCACAGGCGCATCCAAAGGCATCGGCGCCGCCATCGCCAAGTCACTCGCTGCGGAAGGCGCATCTGTAATCGTGAACTACGCTTCCAGCAAGGCTGGTGGAGACGCAGTCGTCGCTGCCATCACCGCAGCTGGAGGCAAGGTGGTGGCAGTGCAGGGGGACGTCTCGAATGCCGCCGATGCGCAGGGCATCGTCCAGGCGGCTATCAAGAACTACGGCCGGCTAGACATCCTCGTAAACAACTCCGGCGTTTACGAGCATGCCCCCATCGAGGATATCACCGAGGAACATTTTCATCGGCAGTTCAACATCAACGTTCTGGGTCTCCTTCTTGCGACACAGGCCGCGGTGAAGCACATCGGAGAGGGGGGCAGCATCATCAACATCAGCTCTGTTACCAGTCGCATTGCACCTCCCAACAGCGCGGTTTACAGCGGCACCAAAGGTGCGGTCGACGCCATAACTGGTGTGCTCTCCCGTGAGTTAGGTCCAAAAAAGATCCGCGTCAACTCCATCAATCCGGGTCTAGTAGAGACTGAAGGCACCCACAGCGGCGGCTTCATAGGATCTGATTTCGAGAAGGCCGCCATCGCGATGACTCCGCTCGGCCGCACCGGTAAACCTGACGAAATCGCCTCAATAGCTGTGTTTCTGGCCTCTGAAAACTCCGCCTGGATCACCGGTGAACAACTTCTCGCTACCGGTGGCCTTCGCTGATCCGCGAACGAATGAAGCTGAACCCAGGCAAGAGGTATCGATGGAGCTGGCGTGCCCTGAACGTTCAGTTAGAGCACGCCCACAGAATCACGACCTAGTAAAACCATTGATAGGCTTCTATGTCCTCGTCGTGGCCTTGGTCAATTTGCTTTTCTTGCATATAGGCTCCCGCAGCAGATGTTGTCGTTGCTCGAGTTTGCTGCGCATCTTTCAGATCAGAGCAGGCAAATAACCCTGCCGAGCAAATGATTGGAAGTGATAGCCGTACCCGGTGTATGATGATTACTCTGGTTAATTTTGAGAACAACATCGTCAACGTTCTCCTGGTCGCGCTAAAACTGATCATAGATTTTCTATCGTCCTGTCGTTTGTTATTCATTTTGCAGGGTGACGGTCGTTACTAACGTCACTTGGAATAGATTATCTTTCAGGGCCGTAGGCGGGTTATTTCTGGTCTGAATTGCCGCCGGTGCTGTCTGACCGATCTGAGCAGTTTGCGATGAGACTGATAGTTTTAGTTCCGTCTGAATCGGTTCGACCCGAGAATATGAGCATGCAACGGGTCGTCATCCTTGGTCGAGGTGGAGCTGGGAAATCGACCGTTGCTCGCCGGCTCGGCGAAGCCTTTGGCCTTCCGGTTAAACCAACCGCGTTGGGTGATGGATGGAGACCTCGGTCCTTACGATGTCCTTCCGGTCCGTCTCTCTGCGGCAGACACGGTTCTGTTCCTCGATCTTCCGTGGTGGCTCTGTCTGTGGCGGACCCTCCGCCGGGGCAAAGAAAGGTGGGACTTTTGGTGGTGGCTGATTACTTGGGGATGGCTGGAACGACCGAAAATCGTTCGCCTGCTCGCCGATCACCCAACGGTTGCGGTACATACATTTCGCTCACCAAAAGAACTCGACCAGTTTCTGTCCAAGCTCGCGCCGGCATGATGAAGAAATGGCCAACTCTCAAGCATGCTCCTGATTTTTACTGTTAGAGCGGGAGACAGTCATTGACACATGACTAGTCGATGGAAGCGCTTATCGCGCGTTTTCGCCAAAATAATAAGGCGCTTTTCTCAGTTCTCTGAACCTACTTTCGCCTTTCTCTTCCGGTTCTCAAGCGAATGGGACGCGGGGAATTCAAAAGCCTAACGTCCGGTACTCTGAAATCCAGCTCTATAACTCCTTCTAGCTTCAGTTTATTGAGCACCGGAGTCGCATGTTGCCGCTTCACACCGTGTTCAAAGCAAACTTCCATCACTTGTACCTCATCGACTAATTTACCTTTGCGCAGGAGATTCTCGAGTTCGCTTTCAAATGCAGCAATCTTGGTTGGCCGCATCTCAGCTAAAGGCAATAGGATCTCGCCTTCACTGATGTTTTCTCTATCTATGTCAAAGTTGGCTTCACCGCTTATTTCATCGTTATCCCATGCGACCTGAAGGAATTTGTCGATTCCTAAGGGATGTGCTGAACCGAAGATGAGGCCGTAGATATTTGAGTTTTTTTTGATCGAAAACGGAGCAAGGAAATAGCGCCTACCATGTTCTATTAGGCTCCGATAATAGTCTAGTGCTGCGCGGTGCACATGAAAATAGTCGTTTGGTCGAATGATTCTTTGCTTAATCGCTGGATGCTCGTGGAAACGGTGAAGCGTGGAAGACGAGAGAAAGAACAAGAAGTCGCAGGTAGGCGAAGCTACCAGAGTTTGGAAAACTTGCGTTGTAACGTGGTCAACGCCGCACTGGTCGATGAGTACTAGTTTGGCTGCTTGCTGGTCTGAGAGGATGTTCTGCGCTTCAGGGAACGCTTTTTCGAAAGCTATCGCTCGAACATCAAAATGGACTCCGGACAGGCCCAAACGGTGTGAGGAAATCTGATTCTCTAACGCGCGCGTCTTCGCGGGCGACTTATCAAAAAAATGCAGGTGAACGGTTACATTCTTCCAGCCGGGAAGTTGGAGATAGTCACGCAGTTGCTTTCACAATCGGAGCGGACTGCCCAATTGGCCGACAGAATCGGTACCCGGCCCTGAGAAGAAGTCGAATATATGAATTGAGGCGCGAGGGGCCCTTTGCGCGGACAGAAATACCGGCAGCCAACCGCGAGCGTAAAGCTCAAAGATCCGGAGCTTGGCAACAGTTCCTTCGTCAAACGGCCTGTTGTGAAAATTTCCTGGCATTTGCCCGAGGCGAATGTTGCGGAGGGGACGGAGCAACGGATCTGCAACTATGCTCCGGGAAAGCGTTGTAGATTTTGCCATCCAACTCGCGGCCAGTTTTATTTTTCCGGACACCGCCCCATTGTTTGAAGAAAAAAGCTACGTCGACAGCTGCGCATTGGGCGCGAATGGATCTGACCCACTCCGGTGCGAGTGGTCGCGCGCCGGGTCCGCTCTCTCCGCCGACGATGACCCAGTGTATACCTTCAAGATTGATCTGCCCTACGTCTTCAATCAAGGGTTCGACGGACAGAAACCTTACGCGCGCGGGGCTTTCTCTTAAATCAGCGATCCGCGGTAATCCGTGTTTGCGATTTTCAACGCTGACCCCCCACCATATGTGTTTGGCTTCAGCCGCTTCGCTGAGCCTTCCACGCAACAGCTGATTTAGGCGCGCTGAGCGCTTGGTCAGCACCTGGTATGTGTGCCAATTCGCGATAAGCATCACGCGACAAACCGAATCGATGTACTCTTCAGGAACATCTTCGTGGAATAGGTCGCTCATAGAATTTACAAAGATCATCCGCGGCTGCCTCCATCGAATCGGTTCCGCAAGTTTCTCGGGCACCAAACGCAAGTCGAATCCAAATTCGAAAGGATGTCCCTTCACTCCGCGGAACCTTTCGGTGAAGGTCTCTGCATAGCAGTGTTTGCAACCAGGACTCACTTTCTTGCAGCCTCGGACCGGATTCCAAGTAGCATCGGTCCATTCAATTTTTGTCCTGTCAGCCATTCGTAATCTGAGCGGTTATCGATGTCTTTCAATGAGGAACACTTACATGTTCTTCTGAACATGTAGCATAGCTCCACTGTTTCTTCGAGTGCAATTACAAAAGCTTTTTGCTGGCTTTAGCAAGCCTGGTCCGCGGCGGCTTAACAGACCTCTTCTCTATACATTAGATTTGATCGGCGTCGACTTGAGCACTAAGCAGGCGAGACGCCGTCCCGAGGGCAACCGCTTTCTCGGAAAGCTCTTTAAAAAGGCCTATGACACCATTCCTGTACTATGAGTTTGTAAACCTATTTTTGTTTCCCAGAAAAACCCGGTTCTAAATCCCGAGTGTCAAGAGAAACGGCCTCGATTCACGACGCCGAATTCCGAACCCCGCGATAAGGCCAACTATCTGGCTCCACTAGGACAGTCGCCACTACTGACCGGCTGTCGTCGATCACGGTGTCGCTCTGTCGCCGCGTTGGCATCATGATGATCCTCCGACCAGGTTAAAGCCTCGAGGGTGTCATGCTCTTCGGCAATGTGAGCCAGCAGTCCGGTTTGCCCAACCGCGACGTGGTTTGCCAGCACGTGGCTGTCAGGATAGTCCCCGCCGTTTTGGCGGCGGAAGGGGATAGGGGCCTCCTCGAAGAGACGCTCGAGACGTAAACGCCAAGCTGCCTTGACTGCGTTAACCCCGGCCGCAGTGATGCTTCCGGTTCCATAGACGGCATAGGTAGGCAACACGTCGATACCCGCGAAGAACAGCATCCCGTGAGTGATCGGGAACAGCAGTTGGTCTAACGGTCCGTTGATGCCTCGCGGCAAATAGTCTGCCACCGGTCCACCTACGGTCACTGACAGGATCCCGCGTTTGCCCTTTAAGCCGCCATCGCCGTACCGGTAACGGTTACCTTCACCTTTGTAGCCATAAGCTAACCCATAGGCAAACACCCGATCCACCCAGCCTTTGAGGATGGCCGGCATGCCAAACCACCAAAGCGGGAACTGCAATATCATGGCATCGGCGGCCAGCAGCTTTTGCTGCTCGGCTTCAACGTCAGCGGTTTGTAAGCCATTCGAATAGGCGTGCCCAGATTCCGCCACGAAAGAGAGCCGGTTGGGATTAGCTCGGCTCGGGAAATCGTTTTCGTCGAACACGGCTTTCCAATTCATTGCGTACAGATCTGACCACACGACTTCGTGTCCTTGTTCTTGAAGCGTCTGCACCGATAGCTCCACGAGCTGCCTGGTCAACGAAGCGGGTTCAGGGTGCGCGTATACGATCAGCACGTTCTTCTTCATGATCTGATTCTTTCCCAGAAAAGGTTCATCGGCGCTGATCGTGACATCATAGATCCGTTTTGGCAACTAGGCACCTTTTTGTAACCTTAGTCCCTATTGGAAACTATAAGCGCCGAGAACGAGCGGGAGCACCAGACTTCGCCCCGTCGTCTAAGACTCCGGGAGCTACGTCGGGCAGGCCGGGAACGGTATACGAATGGGACTGATGAGACTTATGTGACTAATGGGGTCGCAACGGGCCGCCTGTGGAGCACTAGCGGGTCATGAGCACGGAGGTCGAGCGTACCTTTCTCGACGTCGAAAAAATTGGTCCGAACGTCCTAAAAACGCCGGCTCGGCGCGCCGAGAATTTTGATTCGGTCTATCGGTCTGTCCGCGCCGGTTTTGAGCCCACTGCCTGCTGGTTGCCTTGGCGAACTGGGTGCGACCAATCCGTCTCAGAATGGGAAACCCGATTATCAATTTGAGACGATAAGATGAATAAGATGAATCTGATCACGTTTTGTCCGGTGGAATACCGGTTAAACACGGCTTAACTGGCCCTTGGCATAGTTTGTGCACTTGAGACCCGAGTCCCATGAACCTTCTCCAAGATCTTCGGTTCGCTCTCAGACAACTACGTCGTGCTCCCGGGTTTGCTTTCACGGCGGTTGTCATCCTCTCGCTGGGGATCGCCGCAAACGTCATCGTTTTTGGAGTATTACAGGGATTGATCCTAAGACCTTTGGACGTGCCGAATCCGGATCGGGTGATGGAGCTTGGCCGCAACAGTCAGACCTATCCAATTTTTAGTTATCCCGAAATACGGGATGTGCGTGACAATAACACGGTCTTTTCGTCGGTCGCTGCATTCGCTATCTATAATCTCGGCCTGGAAGCGGATGGCGTCTCCCGTCCAGTTTGGGCATATGAGGTGAGCGGCCAGTATTTCGAGGTTGCTGCCATCAATCCGTTTCTAGGCCGGTTACTACAACGCACTGACGATGTTCATCCCGGTGCCTCTGACGCGGTGGTGCTTAGCTGGCCGGCCTGGAAGAACTATTTTAACGCCGATCCTAACGTCATCGGCAGGAAAGTCGGGATTAATAAACAGGCGTACACAGTTGTAGGAGTCACCCCGGAAGGATTTTGCGGGACCGAGAAATTTTTTCAGCCGGATGTTTTTGTTCCGTTGGCTAATGAAGGTTCGATAGAGGGCGTCGATACGCTCGAGCAACGTCGCAACCTGAAAGAGTCGTCGATTGTGCGTATCAAGGACGGTGTCAGCTTGCCGCAAGCTCAGGCCGAACTGACTGCCATCGCTGATCGCTTGAAAAAAGAATACCCGGCGGAGGAGGACGGTCTGGGATTTAAGCTAGTTCGCCCTGGCTTCGCGGGTGAATTTCTCGGTGGGCCAGTTAACGGATTTTTGATCGGAGTAATGGTGTTAGCTGGGATCGTTCTGCTTGCTGCCTGCGCTAATCTAGGCGGTCTATTCGCTTTGCGGACAATGGATCGCAAGCGCGAAATCGCGATTCGCATCGCCATCGGATCAAACCGTTGGGGCATCTTCCGTCAACTTCTAGTCGAGGCATTGTTGATCTCGATCCTGGCCGGCGTTTGCGCTTGCGGTCTAGCCTGGCTGACGCTGACCGGCTTAGCCGGGTGGCATCCGCCCACGGCGTTTCCTTTCAGATTTCTGGTTCTGCCGCAGCCGTCGTTGATTCTAGTTACGCTACTACTCTCGGTACTCGCTGCGATTTTGTTCGGACTGTTGCCGCTACGACAAATCTTCGCGACCGATCCCAATGAAGCGATTAAGACCGGCGGGGTCCACGCGTCTACCCGGCGCGGATGGAATTTGCGAGATCTCTTACTAACAGCTCAAATCGCTCTCTGCTGCGTTACGGTTACTGCCGCCTTTGTCTCGTTGCGTGGCCTGGCTAGGGCGATGAACATGGATGTCGGGTTCAACCCAATCGGCGCAATAAGGACGGAATTCGACTTGGGCTGGGCTGGTTATAAGCCTGACGCCGCCGCTGGTTTCCAAAAGAAGCTGCTGAACAGAGTGTCTCACCTTCCGGGCGTGCAATGCGCCGGCTACGCCAATGACACGCCGCTCTCCCTCGAGGTGAGCACCTCCGGTATCTTTTCCGAAACGACCACCGATTTCAAAAACTCGAATGAGATAGATAACTCCTACAATTATTTCGTCTCTCCAGGATATTTCAGCGCCTCCGGCACACCGTTCCTGGCCGGACGCGACGTCAATCTTGCTGACACTCCAGAAACGCCGCTGGTGGCAGTAGTGAATCGCCAATTCGCCCGGGAGGTTTTCCGCTCGGAAGATGTTATTGGCCGCTTCTTCAAATACGAGGCGGGTAAGTTATTCCGCATCATCGGATTGGTAGCGGACGGAAAATATTTGTCTCTGAGTGAAGACCCGGCGCCCGCGGCTTACTTTCCGATCTCGCAGCACCCGGCTACTAGCACCGTACTGATTGTCCGGACCGAGCCCGGCATATCCGACAATGCCGCCGGAGAAATAGCGGCCACCATTCGCAAAGTGATCCGGGATCTCGACCCTGCCGTACCGATCCGGGACTTGGGCTCTTGGAGTAGCCAACTGACCCTGTCGTTATTCCCCTCTCAACTTGCCACTGTTGCCCTTAGCTTATTCGCCGGATTCGGATTGTTGCTATCAATCACCGGTACGTTCAGCGTCGCTTCATACACGGTCGCCAAACGGCTGCGAGAACTCAGCATCCGGGTCGCTCTCGGTGCGCACGGGAAACACGTACTATGGACTGCGCTCGGCCGTATGCTGATTCTGCTCGGTGCGGGTTCAATCGTTGGAATGCTCCTTGGTGTTGCCGCCAGCCAGGTTTTGTCCGCGGTTGTCTATCAAGCATCGGCACAGGACCCTTCGGTGCTAGCCGCCGTCGGGTTGACTGTCCTTATCACCGGCTGTCTCTCTGTAGCTGGCCCCGTACGCCGTGCTTTGCTGGTCGATCCGGCACGTCTGCTGCGGGAAGAATAAGACAGACCCAGGCCGCCGCCCTTACTAGCAGATCGACTTATTTCGATTCGGGAATGCTATTGATCTCTTCCAGACTTAGAGAGTTGGTGCGTGGTCCGAAGCCGCTGATCGCAATTACCACGATGATCATACAGAAGGCGATGAAGCCGAATGCTCCCAGTGAGGCGTATTCCTTGAGCACGGCAGCGATCACAAAGCTTCCTATCATGCCGCCGAACCGGCTCCATGAATAAACAAAGCCGACTCCTTGAGCCCGGATGCGAGTGGGATAGAGCTCCGCTTGATAGGCGTGAAAGGCAAATGACATAAAATTTGCGCTCAAAGTCACTAATACCCCGAAGGTCACAACGCCTGGTAGCGAAGTTTGCTGGGAGAAACAAAGCCCAAACCCGGCGATACCTAACGCTGACCAGACGATCTGCCATTTGCGTTCGATCTTTTCAGCAAATAGCTGTCCAATCAGTGGTGCGAGTTCCATTCCAATTCCGATACCGGCCGCGAAACGGAAGAAGAGAATTGCCGGCGAACTGGTTTGGAAAGCCATGGCAACCGTACAAACCGAATACCATAGCAACGAGAAGTTGAAGATGGTTTTTCGGCCAAAACGATCCGCTATCCGGCTCAGAAAGAGGGTGCTAACGAAGAGCCCGGCAAAGAAAACCGCAATAAAGGTGGCGATGTTATCTGATCCGAAGACGTTACTGCTAACCGGACTGAACATACCGCTCTTATAAAGTCCGGGCGCGATATAGGCGGTCAGGAAGATGTCGTAAAACTCGAAGAAGCCGCCCAAGGAAATCAGTGTGACCATTTTGAAAATGGTCCGAGAGATCGGTAACCGATCGAGGCGGGCTGCAATGGTAGTGCTCATGAGTTGAATTGAAGCCGCGGGAGTCGAGTACCTTAGTACCATAGCCAACCGGCGAGTGGATCGCTAGTCATCCCAAGATGCCTATCGGCATTGGCGAAGCGAAAGGAACCACTGACGTGGAAACATCACATTTAGGATACCTTCGGGTAAAGTCCGGATCAGCAACGCCTGAACGGCCTATCGTTAGGAGGATTTTTTCGCAGGTAGCAGCAAGCTGCCTGTTGGCAACGGCGGCAGCTATCAAATTTGCTATCTGCTATCTGCTATCTGCTATTCGGGGAGCCTCAGGCGAGGCGATCGGTTAGGCGCGAGTGGCCACGGCTAGGGAAAGCAAAAGGAATCCGATCAATAACAACCAGGAACGCACTCCCTGAAAGAATTCCCAGCGATCTCGTATCTCTTTCCAATTGGAAGGATGATTGTCGGACTGCCAGCGGCGAGTGGCCAGGTTGATTGGCACGTTAAAAATGAACGTAGAGATTAATGCGGCGGTGAAAGCGGCAGCCGAACACCACCGGATTGCGCTACCCGCGGAACCGGCACTATTTAGAATCGCGTAAGAAAGCGAAAGGATCGGGCAAAGCGTCATCAGAACCGGCATCACGCGGCCGAATGTTTTGAGCAGACCTTTCTCCACCGCAACGTGATGGTCTGGCGGCAAATCTCGGATCACCGGGTGAACGAATGCGTAGGAACCAAACTCGGCGCAGGAGGTGAAGCCGGTGACGAATAAAGTGGCAAATTCAAGCAAATCAAAAGTCATTGGGGGGCGGCGACTCGCCTGAAGCTCGTCACCGAATAGCAAATAGCAAATAGCAGATAGCAAATGAGACGCAAAACCAACGCTGGGCAGCTATCAAATTTGCTATTTGCTATCTGCTATCTGCTATTCAGCGAGCCTCAGGCGAGCTGCAGAGAGCTGCCGAAATTCGATAGGTAATGCCTATGCTTCGAATGGGAAATATGTATTGGCGCTATCAGATTCCACGATGGTACATCGCATGTAGCAGGACAAACGACGATATCTCCACTGAGAGATTTCGAGTAGGACGTGGCGTGTGTGATACGCCACCCAAAATTTAAGGAGAAACATGTCAGACGACAAAAAAACGCAAACCGAAGCGAAGTGTCCGTTCCACCACTCAAATGGCGTAGGAACGTCGAACCAGGATTGGTGGCCTGAACAACTGAACCTGGGAATTTTGCAGCAGCACTCCTCGCTGTCGAATCCGATGGGCGAGGAATTCAATTACGCCGAAGAGTTCAAAAGCCTTGATCTGGATGCCGTGATTCAGGACCTCAAGACCCTGATGACGGATTCCCAGGACTGGTGGCCGGCGGACTTCGGGCACTACGGGGGTTTGTTCATTCGCATGGCGTGGCACAGTGCCGGCACCTACCGC
>WNFI01570196.1_pt1 | contig 12781 bp, 14 predicted proteins | sample 5400471 | NCBI WGS metagenome assembly WNFI01 (sample SAMN13153348, study PRJNA577476) | soil metagenome | isolation source: 100 cm saprolite on Douglas fir-dominated hillslope | place: USA:California | collected 2013-09-17
GCATCCTTGATTTGCTCGGCCGCCCTCCGCCCTTCCGTGTCGGGCCCTGCGTCCTCGAGCAGGATCCCGGCGTACGTCAGGATGATCGTCAAGAGGTTGTTGAAGTCGTGTGCGACACCACCCGCGAGTTGGCCGAGGGCGTCGAGGCGCTGCGCCTGGCGCAGCTGGTCGCGGGCCTCAGCGAGCGCCTTGTCGCGCTTCACTTGGTCGGTGCATTCGCGATTGATACCCACGACTCCGGTGATGTCGCCGTGCGGTCCACGTAACGGCGACATGGTCGTCGTGAAATACCGAAAGTCGCCGCCGACGGGGAGTGTCCAGTCGTACGTCACCGGCTCGCCCTTGAAGGCCTGATCGAACCCGAGGTTATGGCTCCTTCCAACCTCCGGGCCAAGAATTTCGACCGCCGTCTGCCCGATGAAGCTCTTGAGCGGGCGCAGGTCCCGCCCGCCACCAAAGAGTCCGGTGTATCGTTTGTCGGGACCAACCGTAAACACGACGTCGTGAATCGAATCGACGAGGGAACGGAACCGGCCTTCGCTGATTTGGAGAGCGCCGACGATTTTTTCCAGCTCCGCCGACCGAATCTGAAGATCCGTCTTCTGCGTTTCCAGTTTTGTGAGAGCGTCCTGAAGCTCGGTCGCCTGGCGCTCGAGCAGCTGCTGCTGCCGTTCCATTCGGTCGGTCTGGTCGATCAATTGGGCGTTGCGAAGGTCCAGCGCAGCCGCTCCGGTTGCCAGATCTTGAGCCTGTGCGGTCACTCGACGCCGCAGTAAGTGCAACGCCCCGAGTACAATGGCGAGTGCGAGAATGGCTGCCGCGCCGACGAGCCGGTCAGCCGCCCGGAGGTCGCGCGCGGTGGACCGCTCGACGAGGAGCACGATGAGAATCGCGACGATGGCCAGGATCGCCATCGTCGCCGCCCCAAACGTTCTTCTGATGAAACGAACGAGCTCGTCGTGCCCCTGTTTCATGGGGGGAATGGTGGTGACTTCCGCAACGAGGCGAAAGGTCGTTATTGATTAGAGGATCAAGTCGATCGCGAAAGGATCAGAGAGATCACAGCGGCCCGGAGGAGGTGAACACGTATGCGCCCTTCGCGATACACCCTGTTGGCTGCACTCGCTCTCGCGGCCTTCTGCGGCTCAAGGGATACGACGGGATCAGCCATCGACGTCAACGTGCTCGTCGACCAGACAGGCATCGCGGCCTACTCCGCTGCCGCCCTCTCAGCGGCCGCCCCCGGCGTCACGGCGGCCATACCAATCCCCTCGTCGAGTACGTCGGCGTGCGCCTATTCGATCGCTAATCAGCGTTTCGATTGTGCGCCGACGACCGTAAAGGGCCTCACGATCACCCGATCGTATGCCCTCCTCGATGCTTCGGGGCATTCATTGTCCGTGGCGAACCCGACCGCCATCGTGTCGATCCACTCGATCACCGACCTGAAGGGAACCCTCACAGGAACGGGTCCGAGCGGGCCATCGATGACGATCGACCGCCATGAGGACGCAACGCTGACGGACCTCCAGGCCACGACGCATGTCCTCAACGGGGCGGCAACTCAGAGGCTCGACTTTGCGACAACGGCGCTGACCTTCAGCTCAAACGAGACGAGCACGACGGCAAACCTTCGCCTCCCCGCGGTAACGGCCGCGACTCACTGGCCACTCGGCGAAACGATCACGACGGACAGGACAATGACGATCGCGGGCCTCTCTGCCGCGACGTCTCACGAAGTGCTGGCGTTCGACGGGACGAGCGTGCTGACGCTGACGAGAACGTCTGGAAACGTGACCACGACATGCCGGTTCGATCTCTCGAAGCCGGCCGTCATGCCGATATGCGGCTGACATAAGCCGTCTGGGAGTGAAGAACAGCAGACTGAAGCGCGGCGAAGTGATTCGCCGCGCTTCCGCCTTTGGGGACGCCTCTTGCACTGAGGGTCCTTCAACACTAGCCGCCGGTTTTTCGCGGGGCAGCCGCGACGGCGCCGTTGAAAATCGGTCCCAACAGGAGAACGAGGAATGCGAATTCATCAGGTAATGGCCACGCTTGGAATCCTCACCGCGTTCGGCACGGTTGCGCGCGCACAGGACACGACTCCGCCCAAAAAGCCTGGCGGATTGAACAAGGTGGCACACGACGTAAGCAAGACCTCCAAAAAGGCGGGACGGGACGTGAAGGAAGAGGCCAAAGCCGCTTCATCGTCGACGCACAAGGTTCTGAAGAAAGCCGGCAACGACACCAAGAACGAAGCAAAGCGTGAGACGGGCGTTGTTCCACCGGATTCCGGCCACAAGCCGGGTGGGCTCAATAAGGTCGCCCGGAACGTCAGCAAAGCTGGAAAGAGGACTGGGGCCCAGGCGAAGCATGCGGTAAAGAGCGGCGCGTCGGAAACGCACGAGTCGCTGCAGAGCACCGGTAAGGCGACAAAGGACACAGTGAAAAAGATGAAGCCGCCGACCGCTTGAGTCGTGAGCTGTTGATCCTTTCGCCTCACGTGACGGACGGCCCCTCGGCGCGAATCCGCACGGCGGTTCCCCACGGGTCGCGTACAACAATGCCGCTGTCGTCACGGGTGAGCGGAAGGTCCGTTGCATCGACGTTCGCGAATACCGCATCGACGTCCACGGAGCTCGGCACCACGATCTCCCATTCGAGCAGGCGTGCGTCGGCGTCCGAGGCGGGCGGCGCTTCCGCGGCCCAGATGTTCGTGCCAAGATGATGGTGATAGCCGCCCGCCGACATGAACAGAGCCCCGGGATAGTTCCACACGATCTTGTCGAAACCAAGCAGATCGTGGTAAAAGGCCGCCGCCTTTTCGATGTCTCCAACGAAGAGGTGCACGTGACCAACAACGCTTCCCGGCGGCATGCCCGTCCATGGCCGTCCTCTCGCTTCGGCCACGACTGACGGTACATCGAGCGGCTCGGTCGCCATCGTCAGCTGTCGGTCGATGTGGCGCCAACTCGATCGCGAGCGGTCGGCATAAACCTCGATGCCGAGTCCGTCGGGGTCGCTGATGTAGACGGCCTCGCTGACGAAATGATCGGACATTCCGGCGCGCAGCCCGAGCTCGCCCACGTGCGAGATGAACCGCCCGAGCGATGCGCGATCGGGGAGCAACAACGCATAGTGGTACAGACCAAGCCGACCGCGGCGCGGCATCGGACGAACCCCGCGCTTCTCATGAAGCTCGATCAGCGGGCGGGTTTCTCCATATGGAGCAAGCGCGGCACCTGTCGTCGAACGATCGAGAACATTGACGCCGAGCACAGTGGCATACCATTCAACCGAGCGAGCGAGATCCGCGATCTGTAGGCGCACGCGGCCGAGGTGCGTGTCATCCGGCAAGCGATATCGAGGCGGTCGAACGCCGTACTCGAGCTCCCGCGCCGTCACGAAGGCGGCGTCCTTCGGCCCAGTTTCGCGTCCACGGACGGCTCACCGCCACCCGCTAATGCCAGCGCCAGAGACGCGGCAAAGAGAACGAAAACGAACTCGAAGCCCATCGGTAGAAAGAAGCCGTTGTGCATGTGCACCATCGTGATGGCACCGAGCATGTCGCAGGCAAGCAGCAGCGCCACGACACGCGTTCCAAGCCCGATGATGAGAGCAAGTCCGCCGAGTAGCTCGAGAAGTCCGATCGCCGGCCCCATCACGGTCGGCAACGGAATTCCCATCTTCGTGAACGCGCCGCCGATTCCGGCGAAGCCGTAAACGAACACCTTCTGATAACCATGCATCAGGAAAACGATACCCGTCGCCAGTCGGAGAACGAGCAGGCCCAGGTCGGCACGCGCGCGAATGGAGTTCATGGTCCCGTTTGCTAGAGGTGATGAACAATAGCGGTCCACGAGCGAATCCGGGCCTGCGGCTTGCCCTTCATCAGACAAACCACAACCGCGAGGAGCAAGCGCATGTCGCAGAGAAACAAGCCTCACAACGGTCGCGATCAGTCCGGTCATCACAAGGTTCGTCGCGAAGACGTGGACGCGCTCCTCGAAGATCCCAAGGGCGTCGACTACCTCCGGGACGACGTCAGGTTGGGTGGAGCGGTTGAGGACACTGGCCCGGGCGCGACCCGCGCCGCGGATAACATCGAGAAGCTGATTGTGACCAACGACGACGAGGTCCGCACCGATATCTGATCGTAGGGGTGGTCACGGTCCCCCGTGTCTTCATTGCAACCCGGCGCGTGCATACCGGAGTCTCGATACCGGAGATAGGAGCAATGAATACAGTCATTCGGCTTGCTCTCGGTGCCGCAGCCGCTGTGACCGCCGCGGCCTGCACCGATTTTGGGACGCCTTCCGCTGCGGCGACGGGCTCCCTCGCCGCGTTTCAGTCGGTGCCGGCCGGGTTCAGCTCGACAAGCAGCAGCTTTGCCGCGGAGGGTGACCTTGGCGACGCATTCCAGCCGCATCGCGGCGACGGCAGTTTCGATGATCGCGGTCCAGGTGGCCCCGGCGGCGGCGGCGGCGATCATGGCCGCGATGGCCGGAGTCCTGGACGCGGTGATGGGTTCGGATTTCTGATGGGCGGCGGTCTCGGCCCCGAGTTCTTTGGCGGCATCGGATTCGGCCCGGGAATCGGGCGAGGTCCGTTTCACTCCGATAGCGTCGGCAGCAGCTGCGTGTTCGCCGCCAGCACCGGCGTCCTGACCTGTGGTCCCGTCACCAGGCATGGGCTGACGGTGCTCGTCACGGCGTCGATCAAGACGGGCGCGGGCATGGCCCAATCGAAGGTCGACGCTCTCACGAACAGCGTCTCGGCGCACTCGGAGGTGAGCGGCACGATCACGCACCGCGACAGCGCGACCTCGGCAATCAGTCACAAGAGCGATCGAGTCGTCACCGGGTTGGCTGCCGGCAGCACACAACGTACGGCGGCTGGAAGCGCCGTCGGAACTGAAACAACCACTGGCACGACCGACGCCGGCGCCTTTTCGGCCATCCGCACGGTGAACGACACGGCGTCCGGGATCGTAATTCCGATCGCGAATGGCCGGCCAACCTATCCCACGGCGGGGCGCGTCTCGCGACATATGGGATCGGCAATCACGATCGCCGGCGCGACTACGACCCACACACGAAGCGAAGTCGTGACGTACGACGGAAGCGCCACGGCAACCGTCGTGATCACGCAGGATGGAGCGGCAAAGACCTGCACGATGGCCTTGCCGCGAGGAAGGCTGGTCTGCCCGTAGGACCCGTTGGCTGACCGATTGGTCGACGGTGGGTCGATCAGTCGGTCAGTCAGCGGCCGGGCCTTGACGATGCGTCGGCGATTTGTTTAACTGATGGGACAACTGAAGGGTCGTGGTCATTTGCCGCCTATTGCCGCCACGTAAAACAAGGAGCTAAAACGCGAGAGCCCCGGCGGCCGCACCTCCCGCCCCGGGGTTTTTTCGTTGAGCCGCTCACCGTGTTTCGTGGGTGTTTCGATATCGACAGCGTCGGGCGGCGTGACCTGAAGGAGAACCGCCATGAGTGAATCATCGTCGCCCGCGCCGATTGCCGTGTACCACGAGCATCCAGACTGGTTTCGCCCGCTCTTCACGGAGCTCGAACGCCGAGAGTTGCCGTTTGTTCGCCTCGACGCCGCATCACATCGGTTCGATCCGTCTGAACCCTCTGCGGACTACTCGCTGGTCGTCAATCGCGCGAGTCCGTCGGCCTATCTCCGCGGCCACGCGCAGTCGACGTTCTATACGCTCCACTGGCTGCGACATCTCGAGCGTCTTGGAGTCCCGGTCGTCAACGGCTCGGAACCCTACTCGCTGGAGTTGTCGAAGGCGACGCAGCTCGACCTCCTCACGACCCTGGGGCTTCCCTATCCGCGCAGTCGCGTGGTGAATGCGCCCGATCAAGTGGTCGCCGCATCCGGTGGGCTTCGCTTTCCCGTTCTCGTCAAGGCGAACATCGGCGGATCGGGTGCGGGAATCACCCGCTACGATAGTCCCGCGGCGCTGGCCGACGCCGTGGCGCGAAACGCCGTCGCCCTCGGAGTCGATGGAACGGCGCTCGTCCAAGAAAGCGCGCCCCTCCGCGACGGCCACATTACGCGCGTGGAGACGCTGGACGGCAACTACCTCTATGCCATCGACGTCTATCCGGCGACCGGCTCCTTCGACCTCTGCCCGGCCGACGCATGCCAGACGGTAACGGGCGTCGAGCTGGTCGGAGGTGCGTGCGCCGTCGATGCACCGAAGAACGGCCTCCGCGTGTCGGTCGCGACACCGCCGCGCGAAATCATCGAACAGGTCGAGGCCATCTCTCGCGCCTGCCATCTCGACATCGGGGGAATCGAGTATCTCGTCGATGACCGCGACGGCAAGCCGTACTTCTATGACATCAACGCGCTGTCGAACTTCGTCGCCGACGCCGAGCGGGTCATTGGCTTCGATCCGTGGGTGAACTTCGTCGATTATATCGAGCGCCGCGCCGGTGTACTTGCCGAGGCCGGCCAATGAGATACGGGTATTGGTTACCGGTCTTCGGCGGCTGGCTGCGCAATGTCGAAGACGAACAGATGGACGCGTCGTGGAACTACGTGCAGCGACTCGCACGCCGAAGCGAGGAGATCGGATACGATCTCACGCTCGTCGCCGAGCTACTGCTCAACGATATCAAGGGAATCGACGCACCATCACTCGACGCCTGGTCGACGGCCGCGGCGCTGGCCGCCGTCACGCAACGCCTGGAGCTGATGGTGGCCGTCCGTCCATCGTTCCACCCGCCGGCGATTTTTGCGAAGCAGGCCGCGACGATCGACGGCATCTCAAACGGGCGGCTATCACTGAACGTCGTGTCGGCTTGGTGGAAGGATGAGGCGCGACGTTATGGCGCGGCGTTCGACGAGCACGACGATCGGTACGCTCGCACCGGCGAATGGTTGGACGTCGTCGACGGTGCCTGGCGGGAGCGCCAGCTGAGCTACCGCGGCGCGCGGTATCAGGTCGAGGACCTCATCCTCGAGCCGAAGCCGGTTCGTCGTCCCGGACGTTCGCGGCCGACGATTTACGCGGGCGGAGAATCTGAAGCGGCAAAGACGCTCATCGCCCGCCGGTGTGATGCGTACGTGATGCACGGTGATCCGCCGGATCGCGTCGCGCCCAAGATTGCCGATCTGCGCGCGCGACGAGACATCGCGAGCGCGGAGTCGCTCCAGGCAACAGGGAGGGAGCTGGCACCGATGCAGTTCGGGATCGCCGCGTACGCGATCGTGCGCGACACCGAGGTCGAAGCCCGCCGTGAAGTGCAGCGCATCACCAACGTGTCTCTCGGATCACCGGGCTATCAGAACTATCAGGACTGGATCGCCAATACGAAGCTCGACCAGCGCGTCAGCCATGAGGACTACTCGGTATCGAACCGCGGTTTGCGCGCTGGGTTGGTCGGTACCGCGGAACAAGTGGCCGAACAGGTCCGGGCATTCAGCACCGTCGGCGTTGACCTGTTGCTCCTTCAGTCCAGTCCGCAGCTCGAGGAAATGGAACGGTTTGCCGAGCAGGTGATGCCGCTGGTCGGGCAGGCCGAGGTCGCGCTGGTCTGACGGTGGATTGGTGGATTGGTGGTTTGGTGTCCTTGGGAGGTTGCTCGATCTTCCCAACCCACCAACCCCCAACCCACCAACCCCCAACCCACCAACCCACCAACCCACCAACTACCTCATCTTCGCGTTCAGCCCCAGTATCAACGTCCGCCCCGGCAATACAGTGATGTTGTCGGGTTCACCTCGCTGCGCGTTCGTCAGATTGTCGCCGGTGATCTTGAGGGACACGTTGCTGGTGAGATCCCGCGATAGCGTCGCGCGCAGCCGAGTGATGCCCCTGTATGGCATCCAATATTTGCGGAGATTGGCCCCGATCAACTCCTGCGGCGCAGCCGCCGTGTCCGCGAAGACCTGGGCGATTTTCAATCGGTCGTAGTTGATCCAGTCGGACGCGCGCGATGCCGCAATCGTCATGAGCCAGCGCGGTTGCGTCCACGACACCGACAGGCTCGCGGTGCGAGCGGGCACGGCCAACATTCGGGATCCTTCCTGCAAATCGCCGGTGTAGCCGCGGGCAATTCGCCGCACGCGACTGTCGACGAGCGAGAGCGCCCCGCTGAGGCCGAGCGCGCCCAGGCGTACCGCCGACTCCATTTCCCATCCTCGATTGGCTATCTCACCGACGTTTTGCAGCAGATAGCCGATTGCGGGTTTGCCGGAACCCGAAGTCCCACGGCCGCTCGGCTGTGAATCCCTGACGCTGACGGGCTGAATCAGGCCGAATGCCCGCTGGTCGAATCGGGTGATATGCACCCCACCGTCTCGTCCAAACAACAGGTCCGCGCCCAGCTCGGTGCCCGACTGTTCCTCGGGTTCGAGGCTCATCGTGCCGGACTTCCAGCGAATGTCGTGGATGGCCGTCGAGCGGGACGGCGTCTGAACCGGGCGGATGCTGCGGCCGTATGCTCCGCGCAACTTGACCGTCGTTGCGCCAATGTCACCCACGGTTGCCACTCCGAACATCGGCAGGAGCGCCGTCTGTCCGGCGGCCGTAAACCCGTCATTGCGCTCGAGGCGAAGGCCGCCAGTGAGGTACAGGGCGTCATCGATCCCGAGATTGCCCTGCGCGATCACACCGCTGTTGCGACGCCAGGAAATCACATCGGTCCCGATGCGATCGCCGGGCACCGAGTTCCCGCCCGAGGTGACGTCCGGGCTGGCGGTCTCGGTTTCACGCAACGCCGAGTGTTCGGCGGCGAACGTGAGCGTTAGCGACTGGTGATGAGACAGATCGTATTGGCCGACCGTGGTGGCGCGGAGCGTCCCGCGATCAGCCCCGCCGCGCGCGGCGTGTAGGGCGGTATCAGTCGCCGACGAGGCGGGTACGAGATCATTCGGCACGTTCGCGAGTCGATACCCGTCGAGGCCAGCGACGAACGTCGGCGTCCAATGCCCCGAGGTGAATAGCGTCGTCGTTCCGCCGACGGTGTACTCATGAACCGACTCGGGCAGCGTGTCGTGAACTAGAAGCCGCGCGCGAGCGCTGTCCGGCGTCGCATTTGTCGGCGCCCGGTCGCGGGTGGACATCGATCCCGGCTATACGCTTGCGGCACGTAGCCGCCAAGTGTCGAAAGACTCACCGCCAAGGCTCCAGACCGCGCGCTGGAACCCTCACGCCAGGTCAGCGCGTGATTCTGCGCGAAAACCGACCGCGTCGCGTAATCGGTTTGGGAGAAGCCCGCGCCGCTGACTGCCTCGGTGCGATCGGCTCCGGGCTGCGTCCCTTCGTGACGAGTGACGATGTTCACGACGCCGCTGATGGCGTCAGCCCCGTAGAGTGCCGCTCCCTGAGGACCGCGAATCACTTCGACGTGATCGACCACCGCCGGATTGAGATCAGTAACCAGCAGCGGATTGGCGACCTCGATACCGTCGATGTACACCTTTGGATAACTGACGCCGAACGAGCTCGCGCCGCGAATGCTTCCGTACTTGGCGAGGAGGCTCGTTGGTGACTGCTCCCAAACCCAGAGTCCCGGAACGCCGCCGTCGAAGCTCGACGCTAAAGAAGACGACGATTGGTCGGCGAGCTTTTTCCCGTCGAGCACGTCGAGGGCGAAGGCCAACGGGCGCTGCCCGTCCCCGGTCGCGCTCCCCCTGACGACGACGCGTTCGAGGGTCTGCACCGACGCTGTCATCGCCGGCGGCGGTCTTTCCGCCGTCCGCGCGGGCGCGAGCACGACTTGATCCGACCCAGTGGTCACTGGCTCGACGCCAGTTCCCGAAAGCAACTCGGCAAGCGCATCGCCGGCGATAATCGCATCAGCCGACAGGCACACGCGCCGATCGAGCGGAAGGAGTTCGGCGCTGTAGGAGAGGCGAACGCGGGTCGCAATCGCGACGCGGTCCAGGCCATCGCGCAGCGACACGTTTCGCAAGCGAACGGCGATGACCCGGTCGAGCGGAGCCGCCCATTGTCGCGCCGGCGATGAGGCGGCCGACGCGAACCCGCAATCCAGCTGCGCGGTCGCTGCAGCGGGCCACGCAATCACTCCACTCAACACGACGAAAGCGGCAGGGCCGAGACCCCGTCGCGGTTGCAGCGTGACTCGCTGAACGATCATTTCCGGTGTCTGGCTTCCGCTGTGACTCGAACGATGGCCGTGTCACCGCGCCTCTCGATCGTCGCCGGGAGGAGGAGCGCAATGGAATTGAGCACCCCGCGGATGGAGTCGCGAGCCGTGAACGTCGCCGTCATGTGGCGCCGCAAGACCGCGCTGTCTCGGACGGCGAGTTCAATCCCAAACCAGCGGCGAAGGTCATCACGTACCTCGGCGATTGTCGCGTCCCGAAGGATCAGTTTGCCCTGCCTCCAGGCCAGGTCGTCATCAGTAGCGGCGCCGCGCTCGGCGACAACGCTGCCAGTTGTCGATACGGTGCCAACATCGCCCGCGTTGAGCGTGGCCGCGGACGACGGCGTCACGCCAGCACGCACGAGCTCGACCGTGCCGGCCGTCACCGCGACTCGAAGGCCGCCGGTCGAATCGGCGTGAACGGCGAACGCCGTGCCGACGTCGCGAATGGTCGCGCCGCCCGCATGGACGACAAACGGGTGCGAAACGTCGTGCTTCACATCGAAGTACGCCTCACCCCGTAATGACAGCGTGCGAGCCGTCTGTCCATAACCTGTAGCGATGGTCAGATGGCTACCCGGCCCGAGGATGACCTGGCTACCATCAGGCAGCACAAGTGAATCGCGGCCTCCGACGGGCGTTGTCAGCTCGCGTGCCGAGATCGTCGTCGTGTCGATGGTTGGCCCGCGACTGCGCCACACGAGCGCACCAACGGCGATGATGATCGCCGCCGCGGCGACGAGGGCTGGCCAGCGGCGCGCCGTCCGCCTCGGGACAGGTGTCTCCAGCCGGCCGAGGACAGGTCGCGCGTCGTCATCGCGCCGAGCTTTGACTTTGGCGAGCGCGGACTCGACGTCGATACCGGTGGTCGCCTCGGCTCCCAACGTCAGGCCGCCGAGCGCGTCATCCAGCGCGCCGACCAGCTTCGAATCCGCCGGGAGGCTCGCCAGCCATTTCTGAACGGTGTCGCGCTCCGCGGCTGGGCTCTCGCCAGCGAGGTAGCGTGCGACGCCGTCCCAGTTGACGTTTGGCTCGGCGCTGCCAGCGCCTGGCGTTTCGCTCGACATATCGGTTAGACACCCGACCGCAACGGTCCCCCTTACAGTTCCCTTCGCCACGCGGCTTGGGCACGGACCAACCCCCGCCCGGGTATGTTAGCCGATTGCCCTGGCCGTTGGGCAGCTTGCTGATTCGCGCTGAGAACCCTGGGGAGAGCTGACGCCTTCGCATGGACGAACGGGAGTTGCTCGACCGCCTTCGACGGGGAGACGACACCGCGTACGAGGCGATTTTCCGGCGGTGGTACGCGCCCCTCGTGGCAACGACCGCCGGGCTGCTCCGCGACCGTGGACCGGCCGAGGAGATTGTGCAAGACGTGATGCTCGAGCTCTGGCGACGTCGGGCAACGCTGACTCTGGAGCAGTCCCTCAGGGCGTACTTGTTCCAAGCATCCCGAAACCGCGCCCTGAACCACCTCCGCCGCCTGCGCGTCGAGACCCGCGGCGAGCCCACGATCGCCGCCGCGATGCGGACTCCCGATCAGGCAGACAGTGAAGTGCGCGAGGGCGAGCTGCGTGTGGCCATTGCATCGGCTATCGCCGGGCTACCCGACCGTTGCCGAGAGGTCTTCGAGCTGAGTCGGATCCATGGGCTCAAATACTCCGAGATCGCGACCACGCTCGGCATTTCAGTGAAAACCGTCGAGGCGCAAATGGGGAAGGCGTTGCGGGTGATGCGGGAGAAACTCGCGCCCTGGCTACCCGTGGGGGAGGCGTTGTAGCGAGTAGTGACCTCGGACTAGAAATCAGTAGCCATTGGTTTCTTCGCGCGCCTTGCTCTGTGGTGTCTCTCCCACCACTCACCAACCGCCAACCCAACTGCCCCGCCTACGATCCCGCCGGCGAGAATTCCGACCGTCACCGCGATCTGGAGATTGATCAATCCCCGAGCTGCCGACGTTCGCTGGATGCCGCGAACGAGGGTCAGCCAGGACGTCGCACCCCACCACAGCGCCCCGGCAATTCCACCGCCTACAGTGAACCCACCGATGATCGCCGTGCGGCGAGGTCCGTAATAGCTGTTCGAGATCGTCCCCAGCGCGCGCTGCTCCGCCAAGTGGCCCGCGGCTCGTCCCCAGCCGGAGCGCAGGACGAAGTAGGCGGCGATTGCCACCATCACCGATGCCCACAGCAATCCCGTGTTCGAGGCAGGGAGCGGGGCCCACCGAGTCTCCTGCGCGACCACGGCGGCGGCGAGCAGAACGAGAACGGCGAGGAGCTTCACGTTTCGCCGCTCCTCATGCCGCCTCGGGTACCTCCGATTCCTCGACCCGCTCCGTCGCTTTCGTTGGACGCTCTCCAAGGAATTCGATCCACTGCGTTTTGATCGTCGGGAAATGCTTGATGGCCTCGACGCCTTCGATGAAGCAGTCGATCGTCGATTCGAAGTATTTCTGCAGCGTCGCGTCCTTTAGGCGGCCGTTCGCGGCGAATCCTTCGTGCGCCTGCGCCAGCGAGAACATGTCGGGGTAGACCGGTGAGCCGAGATGCTCGAGCGGAATGCGAAGCGCCCAGAGGCCGCGGTTGCCGCCGACCATCGAGGGCGAGGCCGACATCAGGAGGCCTCGCTTCCCTTTAAAAGGCTGCGGC
>WNFI01126320.1_pt1 | contig 12779 bp, 9 predicted proteins | sample 5400471 | NCBI WGS metagenome assembly WNFI01 (sample SAMN13153348, study PRJNA577476) | soil metagenome | isolation source: 100 cm saprolite on Douglas fir-dominated hillslope | place: USA:California | collected 2013-09-17
TCGTGCCCACGGCCGGCGTGACTTGCGCGACCACTTCGCGCGGCCCAATTTTCGGAAGCAGCGCTTCCATCGTTTGCATCTTTTTCGGCAATAACTTCAGCAATCCCAATCCTCGCGCGACCGCCTGCAATCCCAGTTTTTGATAAACAAGCAGCGGCAAGCGCATTCGCCGCAATCGATCCGGCTGCGTGAAATTCTCGAACATGAATCGCCGGTGGCGTTTTTCTCCGCTCGGACGTTCCGTCTTCCGTTCGATTTGCGCCCGCGTTGCCTCGATCAGTTTTCCGTAATCCACACCGGAAGGGCACGCCGTCATGCAAGCCATGCAGCCGAGGCAGCTATCGAAGTGGCTTACCCACGTCGCATTCATTTCCGCCGCGCCTTCGCTCGCCATCTTCATCAGGTAAATCCGCCCGCGCGGCGAATCCATCTCCTGCCCCCACAAGACGTACGTGGGGCACACCGGCAAACAAAACCCGCAGTGCACGCACTGTTCGATGATCGCCTTCGAAGGCGCATGGTGAGCGTCGAAGGCGCTCGCGCACTCTTGCTTCGCCGCCAATTCATTCATCAGATGCCACCCACAAATCGTCCCGGATTCAGCGTGTTTTTTGAATCGAGCCGCTGCTTCAGCGCCTTCATCAGCGGCAGCGCATCGCCCATGCTCCCCCAGGTGTCAAACTCCGCCATCTTTTCCGGCCGGTGCAGCGCCACAAGCGATCCGCCATGGGATTCCATCTCCACTCGCAGCAGTTGTAACGCGCCCCGCAATGCTGCCGGTTTGCCCTCCAGCCGAACCCATCCGAGTCCGGTCGCGTACACCAGCGCTCGCCAGCGCAAGTGGTGCAACTTGGCGGCTTGCTCCACTTCTCCCATCGCGCGTGCCAAATCTCCTGGCAACAGGCTAACTTTCGCAACCGCGGTTGTATTCGGATCCACAAAGTTGCATAACTCCTCTCGCGCCGCCCAAGTCGGAGTGGAACCCTCCATCACTTCTGCAGGCGCGGCCAGACTTCGCAGTTGCGATTCCTGTGCCGCCAGCCCGGCCTCCGTGCCTTCAAATAAAATGTCAGAAACGGGCGGAGCTTCGTCCGAAAAGTGAGATTGGAGAAAGGTGTGCGCTAGCTTGGAATCCTGAACTGCAAGCACAAATCGCTGCGATTCTTCGGCCTTCGCAGAAAACACGGAAAACGAGCGCGTGTTCCGGGGAAGCGGGTGCAGGCGAAACACCGCGCGGGTAATCACCCCCAGCGTGCCCAGCGCTCCAGTAACGAGCTTCGGCAAGTCGTAACCAGCGACGTTTTTTACGACCTTGCCTCCGCTGCTGGCAAGCGTGCCGTCCGGCAGCGCGATGGTCGCTCCAATGATCAAGTCGCGCAGCGCGCCAAATCGCAAGCGCAGCGCCCCGCTGTCGTTGGTCGAGAGCACTCCGCCGACGGTAGCCTTCTCCGGCCACAGCGGATCCAGCGCCAGCCGCTGCCCATGCTGCGCCAGCGTTTCCTGCAATCTTTGAATCGTGCAGCCGGCTTCGACACTTACGGTGAGGTCCGCCCAGGCGTGCTCGATGATTTCCGTCATCCGCGCTGTCGATAAAATCAAATCCGCGCGCCCCGGCGGATTTCCCCACCCCAGTTTTGTTCCCCCGCCTCGCGGAATCACCGCCAGCCCCGCCTCATTCGCAAGCCGCAAAACTTCGGCGAGCTCGCTCCCCGTTCCCGCTTCAATTACTAGCTTCGGTTGCACTCCAGCGATCGCATCCGCAGCCGTCGCCGCGTGCACATTCTCGTTCCCGACCATGGCGATGATTTTGTAGCGCAGCGAAGAATGTAAGCCGCTCGATTCGGATTTGGTTGCGGCATCCATGGGCGGGGGCGTCAGTAGCGCTCTGCGAGTCCCGCGGATTCGGCCGGATGCGCCACGTATTCGCCGGGGTTTTCGCCGCAGAGGCGCGGCGTCGGAAAAACTTTTGTGGGATTCGAAAGCTGCAGCGGATCGAACGCACAGCGCACTCGCTGCATGGTAGCCAAATCCGGCTCCGCAAACATTTTCGACATTGCTTTCTTTTTGTCTTCGCCGACGCCATGCTCGCCGGTAATCGAGCCGCCCGCCTCAATGCACAGTTCGAGAATTCGCGCGGAGAGTCCCTCGGCGGCCGCTTCCTGCCCTGCGATGCGCCTGTCGTAGAGAACCAGGGGATGCAGGTTTCCATCGCCTGCGTGAAACACATTTGCCACGCGCACGCCGGCTTCCTCGCTCAATCTTGTAATTTCGCTCAACACTCGCGGTAACGCCGTGCGCGGAATCACCCCGTCCTGCACAATATAATTCGGCGAGATCCGCCCCATCGCTGCAAACGCCGACTTGCGCCCTTTCCAGACTAGCGCGCGCTCCGCATCCGATTGGGCTACGCGAATTTCCGATGCGCCATTCGAGCGACAAATCTCATTTACGTCGGTCATCAAGGCTTCAACCTCAGCCACAGGCCCATCGAGCTCCACAAGCAGCAAGGCGCCGCAGTTCGGATAGTTCGCATGCACCGCCGCTTCCGCAGCTTGGATGGCGAGGTTGTCCATCATTTCAATCGCCGCGGGAAGCATGCCAGCACCGATAATATCGCTTACCGCCGCCCCCGCTTCGTTCGTGGATGGGAAAGCCGCTAGCAGCGTTCGAATGCACTCCGGCCGCTTCACAATCCGCAATATAATTTTGGTGGCTACGCCCAGAGTTCCCTCTGAGCCCACGAAAACTCCCGCCAGATCGTAGCCGGGCGCATCAAGAGTTTTCCCGCCAAAATGCACCAGCGAGCCGTCAGATAGCACAACTTCCAGTCCCAGCACGTGTGTCGTCGTAAATCCGTACTTCAAGCAATGCGCCCCACCGGAATTTTCCGCCACGTTTCCGCCGATACTGCAAATCGATTGCGAGGCAGGATCCGGTGCGTAGAAATAATCCTGCGGCGCCACGCGCGCGGTCACATCGAGATTAATGACCCCAGGTTCCACGACTACACGCGCATTCGGAAAATCAACTTCGAGGATCCGATTCATCCGCGCCAGGCTGATCACAATCCCGTTTTTCACCGGCAGCGCCCCTCCGCTCAATCCTGTCCCTGAGCCGCGCGCCACAAACGGTATTCGCTCGCGATGGCAGATTCGAATGATCTCCTGAACTTCTTCCGTGGAATTGGGCAGCAGCACCGCGCAGGGCATCACGCGGAAATTGGTCAATCCATCGCACTCATAAGTGTGCAATTCTTCGGGCGAAGAAATCAGTCCGCGTCCGCCGACAATACCTCGAAGCTCGTCAAGGATGCGTTTTTCCATACGCTTCACTCACCGGAATGCAAATAGCAGCTTGCTCCATCAGTGAATGAAGTTCAACCCATTCGGAATGAATTGCGGAAACACGTAGGCGTACATCATCACGATGATGCCCACGATGGCCGCCAGCGCCACGGAGTGCCAAAAGACAAATCGAAAGATGGAGCCTTCGTTGCCAACCTGATTGGTAGCCGCCGTTGCGATGCAAATCGATTGCGCGTCGATCATTTTTCCCATCACTCCGCCCGCGCTGTTCGTTGCACACATCAGGATCGGGCTGAGGTTGAGTTGCTGAGCGGTAATTTTCTGCAATCCGCCGAACAGCACATTGGAAGAAGTGTCGCTACCGGTCAATGCCACGCCCAGCCACCCGATAAACGTTCCGAAAAACGGAAAGAACCATCCCGTTCGCGTGAACGCCAGACCTAATACCGCGTCCATGCCCGAGTAGCGCGTCACATATCCCAGGCCCAGCATGCACGTCATCGCCACGATCGCGAATCTCAATCGCACCAGTGTATGACCGAAAATTGTTAAAAGTTTACCCGGCCCCAGACCCAGGAGCAGCCCGGCAAGAAGCGCCGCAATAAAGCAGCCCGTTCCCGTAGCCGTCAGCCAATTGAAATCGAAACGCGCACCTTCGGGCGTCGCCTTTGCAACCACAGGCGCCGTTCGAAATACTTTGTTGTGTAGATATGGCCAGTCCCACCCCGCTGGGCCCGGCCGCGGTTTGCCGTCGGGCAGCGTGACTTTAAATGCCGGCGTCGTTGCTTTATTCATCGCCAACTTTATGCTTGGCAATCCCCACATCAGCACCAGCACGGAGAGAATTGCGAAGGGCAGCCACGCCTTGGCGGTTTGCCCGGCGGTGTACTTCTTGACCACTTCCTTCCGCGCCACTTTCGCCGCGTCTTCCTCGCGTTCGTCCGCAAATCGCCAGATGTGCTTCGGCTGCCACACGCGCAAGAAAAGCATCGTCGCCAGCAGTGATACCACTCCGGCCGCTATGTCCACAAGATTGCTGTCCATGTGATTGGACCAGAACCATTGCGTTGCGGCGAAGGAGCCCCCCACCACGAGGATCGCCGGAAGCACTTCGAACGTTTCTGACCAGCTCACCATCGCGCGAACCAGCCAGAAGGGAACAATGACTGCCGTGATCGGAAGAATACGGCCGATCATCGCGCTCAGATCGCTTTCCGACAGCGCAGTCACGTTCGCAAGCGCGTGCACCGGAGTGCCGATCGCGCCCCACGCAACAGGTGCGGTATTGGCAATCAAGTTGAGCGCCGCCGCTTGAAACGGCTTGAATCCAAGTCCAATCATGAACGCACCCGCGATCGCCACAGGCGCCCCAAATCCCGCGCAGCCTTCAATGAACGCGCCGAAGCAAAACGCCACGAGCAAGAGCTGCAGCCGGCGATCCGGCGTGATCGCCGCCACCGAATGATTCATGATTTCGAATTGGCCGGTCTCCACGGAAATGTCGTAGAGAAAAACAGCGGCGATGACGATCCACACGATTTTCAGGAGGCCAAAAGACGACCCGTAAAAAAAGCTGGATACCGCAAGTAGTGACGGCATTTTGAAGACCAGGATGGCGACAAGAACCGCGGTGGCCGCGCCTGCGACGGCGCACAGATGCGCCTTCACTTTGAATCCCGCCAGCAGGCCCAGCAGGACGATAATTGGCAGCGCCGCGACAAGCGTGGAAAGCCACCAATGCCCCAGGGGGTCGTAAACTTGTGTCCAAGTCACAGCTGCGCCTCCAGTACATCCGCAATGCTTACATTCCGGTGGCTGAAATACTTCCTTACTGCGTTCTTGTCAAGCGTTAACTGTTTCCCTGATTGGGCCCTTCGGCTGTGCGCGGCAGAGGAGTTGTGCGCCAACGGCCAGCAGTGCGGGAAAGCATACCAGCACGTAACGGGGCTCGCAGGTTTGCAATTGTGTGAGGAACGCTGTGCGGACGACTATGAATATGACGATGAGAAAAACTCCAGGATTTGTGCGAGAAAACCACGCGGCGGCGAGAAAAAGTGCAACGTAAAGAAGGTTGAGCAGCGCAAATCCGAGAGTGACTGCGAACTCGGCAGGTCGAGAGCGCGCGTCATGCCGCGCGTGCGGTTGTACTGCTCGAGCAGGGAAGTGACGCGTGAAAATTCCTCGGGAGAATCCACGGCGTACGGCGGAAGATTTATCACGTCGATCGGCTGCGAGGACAACTTCCAGGTGAAAAGATACGCGTCGCGAAAACGGAACATCCATGTTTTCGTCCAGGCGTAAAAACCTGTTGGAAGAACGTCGCCGTAGGTTTCCGCATAGCGCGGCGCGAGGAATTGCACGCGACCAACACTCAACGCATTGCGCGCGGCCCACGGCGCTAACGGGAGCAACAATCCAGCGATCATCCAAAATGTTGCGAGCGTTAACTTTTTCCAGTTCGCGGGACGCCAATAGCGGAGCCAAAACGCAACCAGCACGGCAACGAGAAGCAGCGGCGTTTCCGGCCGGACAAGAGTGCCGAGACCAACCAAGAATCCGCCTGCGAACCAAATTTTTACGCCGCGGAGCAGATCGCGGTTCGATGTGTTGCAATCGGCCTCCATTCCCGTTGGCGCCAAAAAAATCAGCAGCGCGAGCGTGGTGAAAAATACCGCCAAAACTTCCGTGAGCGGAACGGCCGCGTAGTTCGCGGTAAACGGGCACAGCGCCGTCAGCCAAATCGCAGCAATTGCAACGCGGCTTCGGGCGGCTTCCGAGGCGCCAGTTGCTAGACGAGCGGCGATGCCCGCGGCAAAAACGCACGTGGCGAGATCGACGAAGGCTTGCGCCAGCATGACGGCCTGGCGGCCAGTGCCGGCCAGAAAATAAATCGCCGCGAGGAATGCGGGATAGCCGGGGCCGCGCGCGTCGGAGGGAAGAAGCTGGCCGCGCGAATAGAAACCGTAAATGCCGTGGTAGAGCCAGTTGCGGGCGAGCTCTTCGTAGTAGGCGGTGTCGCCGGAATAAAAAGGGAATCGCCAGATGAAGAAAAAGCGCAAAGCAAGTCCAGCGAGGAGCGCGGGCGCGAGATGTTTGAAGAAAACTTTGGGGAGCATTTTGTGCGGCCAAGGCCGAATCGGATGGCACCGGCATTGTAGCAAGCACGGGACTGGGCGCAAAAAACTCGGCTGACACGGGCTTGACACTCAGGGTAGAATCGCTGCAAATGGCTAACGCACCGGATGCTGTCAAAGCTCCTGGAATGGTGCCCGACGAGCAGAAATTTGAACCCCGCTCGAAGGGAATCTCCACTGCACGCAAGAAGAAGCCGAAAGAACTGGCCGTTATCACCGAGTGTTGCACCGGTTGCGCCGGATCGCCGGCCTGCGTGGAGTACTGCCCGGTGGAAGACTGCATGTTCTGGGTGCCGGACGAGGATAATCCGCCGTTCGGGCGCATCCAGATTGACCCGATTTTGTGCATCGGCTGCAAAAAGTGCCTCAGCAAAGGCCCCGACGGCTGCTTCCTGGATGGCTGCCCGTGGGACGCCATCGTCATGGTGGATACTGTGGAAGTCGAAAAAGAAGTCGGCCCGATGGCGTACTGAAGTAGCCCTGCGAAGAATCCTGAAAGAGAATTTGAAAATCGAAACTCGAAATTAGCCTTTCGGGTGACGCCGAAGTGTGGCTGGCGAAGGGGCGCTCAGGAGAAATCTTCCCTAGAACGCAAGAGAAAAGGGCGCCCGCAGTGGCGGACGCCCTTACAACCGAAGCAGAAGACGGGCAACAGTCTTGGCACTATTCGACTACTGGGCGCCGCCGCCGAAGAGGTGGAGGACGACGCCGGTGGTGACCCAATAGTTGTTCTGGTGCATGTTGGTGCCGAAGGCGGTGCGGTAGTAATCGACATCGATTAGGCGGATTTCCCAGTGACCGGTGGGGTGGATGTCGAGTCCGCCGCCGACTTTGTAGGAAATGCAGTTAGACGAATAAGTGTACCCACCGGTCCCGGTGACGGTGGTATCGGCGCGCGATCCTACGACCAGCCCTTCAACGAAGGGGGTTGCGCGGAAGCGATTGCGGCTGCGGTAGAAATAGCGGGCGCCGAAGTGATTGCCGTAGAGGACGTTCTTGGTGCCGGTGGCAGTCACGTAGTTGTAGGTACTGTCAGCGACGATTTGCAGCCACGGCCTGAGTGTCAAGCCAACGGACCCCATAGCGCCATTGAGGTTGCTGTAAGTTCCCCCGCCGCCATTGCTCAGCCGAGCGAAGGCGTAACCGCCATAGAACTCGAACAGTGTGGGCTTGCGAATGGCTGAGTTGGGCTTCTCCCAGCTTGACCTCTCGGTCTTGGGCCGGATGGGACCCGCTGCCGGCTCAGGCGAAGCAGGCTGAGGCTGCGCCGCTGCGGGCGGTTCAGGCTGAGGGACGGGCGCAGCTGATTCCGCGACTTTTGTTTCTGGTGAGGCCGTGGGAGCCGTGGCCGGTGGAACCGGCGTGGGCTCGGGTTGCGGAGGCGTGGGCAATAGAGAGCTCGCAGTCGTGGCCGGTGGCTCCGCGGCATTCGAGGCTGGCTCAGTTACCGGCGCAGGTGCCGGGGCCGGCAAAGACGATGTAGCTTGAGATTTAGCTGGCTCGGATGAGGCAGGCTGCACGACGGTGGCAACGGTTTCCGGAATATTGACTGCGGGTTCGGACGCTTTCGCGGGTGTCGGTTGAGCCGCAACAGGTTGAGGTTGAGCTGCCGCAGGAGGATTCGGTGCCACGGTGGCCGCCGGCGTACTCGGGATTTTTGTCCTGGCGGAGGCAACTTGCAAGGAGCCAGATTGCTGCAGCGAGGTGGCATTGCGATCAATGGCGATCATGTTGGAATAGACGAAACCAACCCTGCCATCCCGCGTTTGAATCTGAGAAAAGACAAAGCCGTAGACCAGGACGGTGAAGCGCTCGCCACAGGGCACCGAGGCTAGAACGTCGGGAGTCTTCCTGGGCTTGGCGAAGACTTGGATGCCGTCTGAATGGCTGGAGCAATCGACGTATCCGATGTCGTCAGCCCACGCAGCAGAGGCTGCGAGAAAACATCCCCCCAATAAGATTAGAAATCGATTGCGGAACATCGCCCCCTCCTCGGCCCAAGGAGACCTCGAGCCCCAGAGGTAATTATCGGGCTTGGAGGGCGGCAGGACAGACGGAGCGAGGGACAGGCAGTTCCAAAGCGGTACTGTACGGAAGACCGGTGACGCTTAGTATGCCAAGTTGGGAGCGCCTTTTCAGAATGAACCACGAGAGGAGGGGAAGCGGGACGGCTTGGATTGTCGCTGGCAAATCGGGAGGCAAAGGGAGGGCCCAGGCTCCCGCGATCATTCTAAGGATTCACCACTTAGGGGTGGGAGGCGCGGTCGCGGATGGCTTTTTCGGTGAGGCTGGCTTGCTGGCGGACGCGATGACGGATAGGGTGCGGATGCGGCCAGCAATTGGGGAACGAATCTCGGTGGATTGCTGGCCGTTTTGCAATTTGGCGATGAGGCCACCCTGGTGGATTGCGGTTCCTGCTTTATCGGTGTCAGTGACGCGGCCGACGGTGGGGGAGACAATTCTGGCGGGTTGGAGAAGGGCGACGATATAAGGTCGGCCGGAGGAGTCGCCGAAGCGGACTAGCGAAAGAGCTGCGTTGCCACGGACCACGGGGGATTGATCCTGAAGCATCTTCGAGAGCGTCTCATGGAAGGCGGGGACGGAGGTATCCTGGCCCATGACCCAAGCGTCGGTGTTGCGAACTTCTTCGACGGAATGGGATGCCAGGCGAGTCAGTTCCGGATACCACTGCTTGGCGCGACCGTCGCGGCGTCCCATCCGTTCACCGAGTTGGACGAGGGCGTGCTGAATGTGACGCGGATGCTTTTCGTCCTGAAGGTATTCGGTGATTTGTTTGTCGGGGAGCCGGCGGCCGAACCAGGTGTTCCACCAGAAAAGAAAAGGCATGAGGACGATGAGCCAGGCGGTGACGAAGAAGAGGGCGCGATTGCGCGGGGACATTTTGTGATGCGGGGAAGAGGGGGCAGCGGAGGAATCCTGCGGTGCGAGGTCTGGCTGATCACCATTTTCAGGAGAGGGTGGGGGGCTGGCCATGTCGTCTCTGAGTTTAGCTCTCTTCGGAGGCGGAGGGGGGCTTGGCCGGCGCAGCTTTGGCTTTTCCGAAGAGGCCTCGGTCGCGAAGTTCCCAGAAAACATTGAGGAAGAAGACCCCGGAGATGCTCAGCATGATGAGGCTTTCGAATAGACCGTCCACGGTGGTGAGTGTGCCGGAGACGACAATCCAGCCAATCCCTGCAAGAGGGATGAGGCCGAGCAAAATGGAAATCAGGAGCATCACGGGAAGCAATAGACCTCCTCGAAAAGGCAGTTGTCAGTCGTTATTTCTAAGTTCTTAGCAAGAACAAAAAAACACCTCGCGGATTTCAGTGTTCCTTATATTCTTCTCGTGTTCGCTGGAAATTGCCGGCTCCATTCCTGCCTGACTACGCGAAAGAAAGATCCAGACCGAGCAATAATACTGGGTTTTGCTAAAAGGAGCGCCCGCCGCGGCGGGCGCCCCTGTTCGAATTTGCCATCCGGGCCGGTGACCGCGAAGAAGGGGCTCTTTGTGACATTGACAAACATGCGCATCCAGGGATGCTGGTTGCACTTGACGGGGAGCATAATTTCTTCGCGGGCAAACGTTTTCTCGAGAGGAGCGGCCGAAGGAGGCTGGGACTCGTTCCACTCGCGATTGTCCTTGGGCGTTGGATGAATGTTGTGGGTGGTCTGATCGCTGTTGACGATCTTGATGGTCTGATTGGCTACGACGCCGAGCACGTGGGGATGATATTTGCAGCCGCTCTGGTCGAGGGTGATGGCATCCTTGGGAACATCGAAGCTGCGATTGCCCAAGCCTTCTTTGACGTACACGAAAACATTGGCAAGGTGGCCGCCGCTGGCCATAACGTTTTCCGCTATGTTGGTGCCTTTGCAGGCGGGGTCCTGGCTCATGTCAATCTTGGCGGCTTTGGGAGCTTCGCCTTCAAATTTTACGGTGCCGGAGATGCTGGCGGCCGTTGCGGGGTCAATAGGAGTAGCCGGCGCCGCCGCGGGGGCCGAAGCGGCCGGAGTAGCGGTGGGCTGCTCTTCCTTTTTGCCGCATCCTGCGAGGAGGAGAAGGCCCAAAGAAGCGGACAATCCCCAAAGTGCGATTGAATTTTTCTTTTTCATATTTTAGCCATACCTCTCTTGAAATTTGATTGCTCAAACGAAATTAAAATCGGTTAGGGCGCACCGCGGCCAGCGTTGCCGGAGGTTTTTACGCCCGAGGGAGAGCCGCCTGTGGCGGCACTCGAGCGGCCCATGGCAGCGCCGACCCTGCGCTGCTCTTCCGGGGTGAGCTGCAGGATGTAGTCGACCAACAGTTTTGTCTGATCCTTCTCGTAGCCCTGGAAAGAAGCGGGCGTCGGGCCGGAGAAAACCCAGTGGCCATTCTGGCGCTTGAAAAGACCAGAGGGCATGGAGGTCCCCGGAGCGATAGCTTGCGGGTCGATGATCCAGCGTTCCATCCAATCGGGCTTCAAACGGCCGCGAGCTTGCAGGAAATTGGGGGCCGTGGCGAAGCGATCGTGACTCGGGTCGCCGGTGGCGTGGCATTTCAAGCAAGGCGCGGCGGTGCTGCTGAAGAGACTGCGGGCCATTTCGGTTTCTTTGGCGGTGAGCACGGGAACATCTTCTGGAATGTAGGGGAAGGGCTGGCGCGAAAGAGCCTGGAAGAAGCGCACGAGTTTGCCCAGTTCATTCTCGGAGAAAGAGAAAGTGGGCATGCGGACCTGGAGATAAGAGCGCACGCCGTTGCGATTATTGTCCTTGTCGTTGAGCGATGGATTTTTCAGGAAACGCAGCAGCCATTCGGGATCGACGCGCGCGCCCTCGGTGAGCAGCTTGGGAGGGAGTTGCTCCTGGGCATCCTGATAGCGGGCCATGGCCATGAGGGAAGTTTTCTGGCCGGGAATGAGCTGGTGGCAGCCCATACAGTTATATTTCTTAACGATCCACCAGCCTTCTTGAATGTCCTTGCGATAATCCAGTGGCCGATCCTGATAGTTGGGGGGAAGCGGATTTTCCTGGCTGCCCAATAGAAAAGTGGTAAGCGCGCGAACCTGTTCCTTGGTGAGGTGCAGGTTGGGCATGCGCAATTTTTCGGTTTCAATTTTTTCCTTGCCCTTGTCCCAAATATTGGGCTCGGCGAGCTTGTGTTCGAAGAAGCCTTTCTGGTCATACCAGGGTTTTTGAGCGGGACATTCGGGCAAACGCGATCTATCGTCCGGATCGCTGATGGGTTCGCTGCCGCCACGCGCGGCCACTTCCGTGAGCAAAGCAAAATCCAAGCGCTCGATGGGCTTGCTGCCTTCGGTTGTCAGTTCGGTGCCGATGCGGCCTTCGTCCTCGAGGCCAGAGATTTCGTGGCATCCGGCGCAGCCGAAGTGGCGAACCCACTTCTTGCCTTCCGCCTTGAGATTCGGATCGTCCATGAAGGGGGCGTCGGGGTAGGAAGAAGGCGTCTGCTTTTTCAAGGTGATCAGATAGCTGGCAACGTCCTGGGCATCCTCGGGGGAGAGGCGCAGGCTGGGCATCACGGTCATGTTCTGAACTTCGAGTTCGTGGCCGTCATTCGGGCACTTGCTGTGCTCCAGGTCAAAAACGTAGGGCAAGCCCTTCTTTTTGTAATCTTCAGGACCGATGTCTTTCTTTTCGAGCGGGCAGTAAGGACGAGTGCGTTCGCGCGCATTGTGGACCCAACGCACGAGGTAGTCGTAGTTGTCCTTTTCACCGACACGAGTGAGATTCGCGGCAAAGGTGCCGCCTTGGACTTGATCGCCTTCGCCAATGGAATGGCAGGCGAGGCAACCACGCGATTCGAATAGTTCTTTGCCATGAGCGGCGTTGCCGGGGTTGCGCTTGGGCAACGGATCGGTCAGCGCCGACTGCCAGATGAAAGCGGAGATGGCTTTGATCTGGTCGTCGTTGAGGCGGAAATTCGGCATTTTGGTGGTGGCGCGGAAGTCGCTGGGCTTCTTGAGCCAAACGGGAATCCAGTTCTTGTTGAGCTTGAGGCGAATGTCTTTGAGGTTGGGACCGACCTTTTTCATGTCTTGCAGGAGGCTCTTGGTGGAACGGTCGAGCTGCACGATGCGGAGGTCGAGTTTGCTATTGGTGACTTTGAGCGCGACGGCGCGATCATTCAGGCGATTGGCTTCGTCGTTGCTCTCGGCTTTGTCAGCCTGTTTCATCAAGTCGCCGGCTTGCTTGAAATTGTCCCGTTTTTCCTGATCGAGTTGCTTGATCTGCTGGGCGATGGACAGGAGGTCTTCTGGTTCCTTGTCATAGCCTTCGTAGCGGTGGCAACCCATGCAGCCGCGCTGGCGGAAAAGATCCTTGCCTTCGGTGAGCGTCC
>WNFI01391122.1_pt1 | contig 12779 bp, 21 predicted proteins | sample 5400471 | NCBI WGS metagenome assembly WNFI01 (sample SAMN13153348, study PRJNA577476) | soil metagenome | isolation source: 100 cm saprolite on Douglas fir-dominated hillslope | place: USA:California | collected 2013-09-17
TGTAACATGTACGTCTTGTAGATGTCTCAGTCATCGTATTCTCACCCTGACCTTGTTAACAGCAAGAGGGATTCTGCTATCCTTGCTCGGGAACAATCTGCCCATTTGTTCTTATGTGTCCTCATCTCGGACCTGACTTCCCGCTATGGACCTGTCATTCGTCAAGCAAAGGTTATCGGGGTTTTGGATGCAGCCTTCGATGTTTTTATCCCTGAGTTCGGCATCGAGAAGCGTGTCCATGTGGACCAGATGCCCATTGATGTATGCTTTTTTCTTTTTTATTCCTCGGACGCCCATCGCTCATGGCCCCTGATGCCGATAGAATCATGTTTACGACGAGCACTCGCACACTCTGCAGATTTACTGGTCTGACCGTGACGTCATCACGTGGCTCGCAGATAACAGTGACGATGAGCATCTCAAGAAGGTGAAAGAGAACGCAGAACAGCACGCTGTGAAGATGGAAGTTGCCTCGCGCTCCGTCCATGACGAAAGGGCTCTATTCGATGAAGACGACGGGGATGATGAAATTGTCCTTGGGCATGACGACGATGAAGCTGCGGAGGAAGAAGTCGAGTCGGCGCAACGCGAGATCAGCAAAGCGCGGGTCACGCCTGAATTCCAGGGTCTGAAAACAACGGCGGCTGGCCATAAGATTCAGCAAGTGAAAGAACTCATGACCGTTCCTGTTCGTATCTTGCCAGGTCACTTACATGGCTTTTGCTGACTTTTCGTAGGTCATCGTCACTGCCGACTTGACAAAGAGTCCCCCGGTCATCAAGGTTTATAGTGTGAACCCTTATGCCGAGCAGCAGCAGGCTAGGCAATAAATCTACCCTCTGCGACCAATCTCCTCTTCAACTTCGGTCATTCTGTTTCGTGCATTGCTCCTTAGCCCAATATCGGATCTCCTTTTCTTGCGTGCCCTTATCTGTTATTCCTTATCCGACGCTCCGATTATCCCTATGCTCTTTTCCGCGACATTTCGCTTTCTTTGTGAAGTAGTAGTAGGTGTCTTGTGCTCTTGTACCGTATGCGCCGTTTCCCTAGTGTTTTGTTTGTGGCCGTGAGGGAGATAGCCCGTTGTATCATCTCGTTCGCAATGGCAATTACAGTAATACATCTTTTGTTCAATTGTATTGCTGCCGATGAGAGGACAAGATTCTGGGTAGCTCTCCGGATAACAAGGGTAAGCGAAATAGATACAGTGTTACTAGTTCTACAATGGCACAATAGTAGGGTAATGAGAGTGAGGGGTCAACCAGAATGGTATTGACAGCAATGAGCGGGAAGAGACACGATGTAAAAACCAAAAGAGAGAAAAACCAAGGGACCGAGAGACCGAAAAAGGGAAACAAATGAAACGCATTCACCATTTCGCCAAAACGTGTGTTACTTCCCACGCTGAAGAATACAAAAGATGGAACAATGGTTTCATAACCAGTTACTAGACTGCCGTCCGCGCAACGTCGGAGACTTGACCTCAATCAGCTCGGGGCGCTCCCGGCTCTGGCTAGCGAGGCGACGGTGAAGGAGCGGAGTGGGCGTTGGATGCGGAGACAGCTCCTTACTTTCTTTGGCTGATGCGGGGGTGGCAGTAACTCCGGCTCCGGCAGCGGCAGCGGCGGAGGGATTACTACGGGTGCGGCCACGGCCACGGGCGCTGCCCAAACTTTTCGCGGAGCCGGTAGAATCACGGCTAGTGGTGTTGCTACCAATGTCTGCGTCGGCACCCGTGTCATTCTCATCACGCTCGCGAAGCGTCCCCATACTTCGCATCGAGCCACTGCTTAGCCCCCGAGTGTGCGCGTGAACATGGGAAGGGGTACGCGTCAGTTGGGAGAGATGGACGTTGGGATTTCGACGAAGCTCGGCGGTGCAGAGTTCGACTAGCCCGGAGAGGCCGAGATATGTGGCTTCGTCGCGGAGTACTAGGAGTGCTTCGATCCGCGCGGGAGTGGCTGCATGAAGCTGGACGGCGTGGGGGAGGGACGCGACGTGGTCGACGGTAGTGGGCGGGGATCGAAGGTAAGCGAGGATGTGGTCGTACCTGTGGCTACGTTTAGATGCGAGTTGGAGATAGAACGGGTACAACTCACGAAGGGCTAGCACGATCAAGGAAAATGTGGACATTGAACGCAGAGGGGGATAGAAGTCCGGAGGAGGTGAGGTGGTTGTGGAAAATAGAGTTGAACGAACCATTCTCTGCTTGAGAGGACAGAGAATCACCCTCAGGATCCAAATCTTCATCTACGTCCGAAAATAGGGACTTGAGATAATTGGCGAGACGCGACGGGCGCGATGTCAGGGTGCCGAACGTCGTGCGGTGGGTCGCAGTACATGTCTCGAGTGTGACGAGTAGTTTAGAGAAGTCTATCGCGCTGGGCGGTGCGGGGGAGAGGAGGATACAATCAAACGGTGGGGGTGAGGAAGGATTCGGATAACTGGCGAGGGGAGGTTCTTCTGAGTCAATGGAGCGGAATCCGAGAAGGACGGGGGAAGGGGTGGGGACCGAGCGGGACGAGTGGCATTAGGATCCTTCAAAGGAAGACTGGGAGTACTCTTGGATAACGGAAGGGATGAGCGGGGCGGGGAATAAGCGGGTGGGACCGAAGGTGTCTCAGACTGCTCTGTATGAGAGTCAGTCTGCTCGGCGGGCTCTGAGTGTATCTCTCCTTCTTCGTCCTCCTCATAGATATGTCCGTGGCACTCCTCGCGCTCCTGGTCTGAGGAACAATCGACTGAAACTCCAGAGCCAGCTAGAGCATCTTGAGGAGTGCGGACAATTGTGATGCTAGGACCGAGGGCACGGTGTCTAATAGTGCCGACAGAGGATGACTTTGAGTGAGATGCACGGACGGGCTTAGTTTGAGAGCCCGTCGAGGACGACCTTGTGAGCCAAGACATAGGGCTTCCTAGGGAGGGACGCCGTCCGTGAGACCTGATGGACATTGATTTTTGACGAAAGTCAGAGGGGTAATCTGAGAGGGGGATGCGGTAAGAAATGGTGGGATGAGAACGCGTAGAGAGCATGCTTTTACGTGTGGTCATGGCGTGTCTTTTTTCTTTTCTTCTCTCCACTCCCTTTTATCAAACACACAAAAGGCCCCGGCGAACGGTCCGGGGATCCCGTAACAATAAAGAATTCCGTGGTGGGAAGCGGTCGGTACCTGGGCGCGAAATGGACACTCACTCCGTCCTCGCCGTTCTGGGCCCTGTCTCACCCGCTCTCGCTGCTTATCACTACCTGAGATCTCCGACTGATAATCCCGCATCCAGGTGTTCAAGATGCGGTCATCTCCTCGTCCCCGGTACCTCTCACTCTCGCATCGTCCCCTCCTCTGCAACCCAAAGAAGGAAGAAAGCGCGCCCCAGCCCGAATACCCCGATCGTCCATTGTCTCAGGCAAAGCTGTGCAACATGCGGTCACGTTAACAACACACACCTTTCCTATTTTCACACTCGCAATGTCATAGCACCAACATCACGCCTTTACCCAGCTGTGACAGTGACGCCTTGCACAGACGGCACGGATCAATGTCCTCCTCCCGATCCCCCTCAACCTGCGGCTAGTCCACAACCCCAACCACCCATAAAGTCCAGAAAGTCTCGACCCAAACACAAGGCCGGCTTGCAGGAAATGCTTGCGCGCAACAGAGAGAGGCAGCACGAGGCCGCGAATAGGGGTACATCAGGGTTAACTACGTTTTTGCACAGTCTCTGAATGCACATCCTTGTCACTTTTCCTTTTTTTTTTCTCACCATCAAAATTTTGCACCCGTCCCGTTGTATCGATTGTACTAGTCATGTGCCTGTGGCTCAAGCTACGCGAGTAAAAGCCGCGTTCTGGCCCTGGACTGTACGTTCCCCGTGCGCCACCTTTTCTAACTCCATTGATATACCTACGGCCGGCTCCTGCGGTGAATCGAGCTGGCCGTAACACTTCAACGACACGACACACGATAGAATGATCGGCTCGGATCTAATTTCCTTTTTCATCAGTCAGATGCTCTACGGCCTGGCAGCTGATACCGAGCGCAACAGTGTACGCTAGTCATTGCACTACTGGTTCCCCCGATGAGGAATCCACACGTCGCGTTCCGACCTATGCACACCGTGCACGAAATGCAGGAAGATACAGGTGAAGACTGAAGGAAATCAGCTGAATGACTAGAGCACGGAGGAAGAGACTTCGATGCAAGTAGTGTTGACGCACTCATGTGTTCCTCACCCTTCAACCCGTTATGGTCGCTCACGGAGATAGACACGCGGATAGCCTGTGCCCCACCAGTTACCTGAGAGTATGTGGTACAAATCACCCTTCATTATAGGAAATGTTATCTTGAATTCTACGTATACAAGGACGTCGATATAAGAAGTCGGGCGCCACGAGCAGGTGCTTTCCACCGAGTAACATATGATCCACAGCAATAAATGCGCAGGGCTGTCCTTTGGATGTTGTAGGAGCCGAGTTACCGCTGCAAAGGCGATCAGGCGCTGCAACATAACTGTGAGATGCTAGTTCAACCAAATGGGGTCCTACACGGTCCAGTGTGATTAACCCATTACGGCCGGATGAGCCTGGTACAAAAGATGCATGCATAAGAATTAAAAATGGAAGATTTCAAGCGCAGTGTTGACAAGGTGACGCTGGGGTACATAGATCTCCTCATATGGCAAAGCATCACCCGGCCCAGCCAGGGCCAGCCTTAAGTCTTGGGTGCCCAAAGGTCGTAAAGCTCTTTGTCGGCGGGGTCAAAGCACGTCGCTATGGAGTGATCCACGCGTATAACCACCTTGCGTGCATGAGGGACCACGCCCGACTCATTCCTTCCACCTAAGACCAGCGCGCTACTGCCAGAAGAAAATGAGGACAACGTCGGCGATACATTCGCTGTTTCGCGGAACTGCAGCAGTCACGAAAAAAAGATGAGACCATCATTCAAAGACTTTCGAAACTGTAACATACACCGCCGGCCACAAAGATTGAGGACTCAGCTCCGCTGCGGTTTCGTAGTTCTGATGGGGAAGGCGGGTTGCTGGTAGACAGACCTTGTTGTGGGGAATTAGGGCCTAAGTGCACAAAGGAGTATTGTTAGATGGCATGTCATTGTAATGCATTGTAATATGAACGTACGCGAGCGAGTCGATGATTCGGTGGTCATGGTTCGTTGTTCCTGTGACGCGCATCAGGGGTAGGGGTACGCGCCGACTTGGATAAAAGGTGGCGTTCTGATAACCACGTCCTCCAAATCGCTTCCACATCAATCATGAACATCTTTCGTAACTGTCGGTACCCTCCCATCGCGTCCTTTTTGGCCTGTGCTAATCACTCTGGATATTCGTAGTAATCGGCAAGGTTTGGCGTAAGTCTCGTGCTCCTCAGAGACATCTCGACCTGACTCTCCAAAATTAGAGGACCCCAATGCCACCGAAGTGGTCAAGATATCTACCGGGCAACTTCACCTTGTCAGGCCGGGAAATATACGCTCATCTAGAGAATGCATGTTCGTGGCCCTCCTTCGACTCGTTTCGCCTGCCAACTGAACGAGTTTCCTTTGTCAAAGATATAATGACGCTATGGCCACCATCCGCCGTATTCCGTCGATTGAACACAACTTCCAGTTGGTCATAACGCGGGTTTACGAAGATGGTGACCAAGAGTTGCTCGAAGATGAGGAAGAGAGTGCGTTCTTTTCTTGCTTATCTATTTCCCCCCTCTCACTTTTCCATAAGCCGACGAAGAACGCGTATTCCTCATAAGTGAGGAGCTTGAATTTCATACAAGCCAAAGTGATGGCGAACCGACCCTCCTCTGGCGCGATCTTCAAGGCGACGTTGATGAATTCTATGAATTTGTTGCCTCCGGGACAAACGCACCGACAAAGGCTTTCTTCGAGACATGCATGTACCGCGCCATGTATGAACGCAAGTATAAGGCCAGTGCGGACAATTCACGGGACGAAGATCTCGCCGAATTTATATGGCAGTGCGTTCTTTCCGTCCTGCATTTGACAAACACCTTAGCCCTAGCCTTGTCCTTTAGGCCTCCTGCCACCAGTCGCAAAGGAAAGGCTGCCGCGAAGAAAGCCTCCGCCAAGGTTAATGATGCCGCTAGATCACCTCAGTCTCCTGCTTCATCAAGTACTTCGGATCCCTCTTTACACGTGGTCATCGAAGAAAAAGCCGAGTTGTTCTTATGGGACCGCAGCGAAGGGTATTTCGTTCTTGAAGCAGCCGTGTCTGCGAGGGTCGTGCAGCGAAAGGGTGCCAACTATTCGTTCTTCCTCACCGCGACGAGTCAAGAAGGTCAAGTGCTTGCCCACCGTATTTCCTCTCAGATGATGCAACGCTGGTCGCCCACAACATGGTCTCTCACATGGAACAACGTGGATGAAAACGGAAATCAGAGTAGTTGGTGCTTGCGCTTTGAGTCTCAAAAGGCCTTCGAAGATTTCCGGGCCGAATTCACAAAACGCGCATGGGAGAGTCTAAATCAGGCGTCGTGGGATAAGGTCAAGGTAAAGCATTGTGAATTCATGATATGGCAGACTCACATATTCTTCGCAGGCAGATGAGCGGGCATATGTAATTAATGCCGACATTGAGGACGTCGAGATGTCAGTTGAAACTGACGAGGATGAGGAAGAGTTCGTCCTCGACGAACTTGGTGGTCAGTGCTACTGCTACGACAGCTCACTATTACCACTACTAACTACTACTATGCTAAGATGAGGATGAAGATGAAGAAGGGGAAGGGGAAGGGGAAGCCAACAGTCTTCCTTCCGGCCTCAAAGAAGGGCGAAATTCACAACTTACTGTTGGGTACAAAGGCGACAGGTCGTACGTCGTTCGGGGAGATAAGATTGGTGTCTTCCGGCATAAACCGGACGAGGTTGAATACGTCGCGTCAATCGCCAATATCACGGACATGAAGGGAAAGAAGTTTGATCCAAAGAACGTGTGTCTTTCTCCTATGGCCCGTAATCTACTGTTTACGCAGATGAACAGGTCATGTTGCATCAACAAGACTCTAAGATGGTCGTGATGAACCCTGGCGCGCCAAACTCATTATTCCATCTTGACCTTGAGCGCGCGAAGATCATTGAGGAATGGAAGGTTCATGACGACATTACGGTGGATCATATTGCACCCAATACCAAGTTTTCGCAGACGACGCATGAGCAAACATTAGTTGGTACATCGCACAACGCGCTCTTCCGCATTGACCCGCGCATGTCCGGCAAGAAACTTGTGGACAGCCAGTATAAGCAATATGCATCAAAGAACAAGTTTTCCGGTGTCACCACAACAGCATCTGGGAAACTTGCGGTGGCGAGCGAGAAGGGAGATGTTCGTCTATATGATACGGTCGGGAAGATTGCGAAGACGGCTCTCCCACCACTGGGTGACCCGATTGTTGGTATTGATGTCTCCGCTGACGGACGTTGGATCGTTGCAACAACCCAAACTTATCTTCTGCTGGTGGATGTGCTTATTGGGCAGGGGAAGTATGCTGGCAATTTGGGCTTTGATCGCAGTTTCCCCGCAGATGCGAAGCCCGTACCCAGGAGGTTGCAGCTGCGATCCGAACATGTCGCTTACATGAACCATAACATATCTTTTACTCCAGCTAGGTTCCTTCTTTTCACCTTCTCATGCACAAGAACGATATTAACGGCTGACGAATATCCCCAGGTTTAACATCGGTGAAGGACAGGAGGAAAACGCGATTGTGACGTCGACCGGGCAGTACGTCATTGCCTGGGACTTTGCCAAAGTGAAGAAGGGTCAGATGGACAAGTATGAAATCAAGAAATACGAAGACCTCGTCGTACAAGACAACTTCCGCTTCGGCGATGACAAGGAGATCGTACGTCCATTCATGACCGGAGAGACTGTCCCCTCGTTGATTGCTTTCGTCGTAGATTGTCGCATTACAGGACAATGTTCTCAGTGTCAAAAAGAAGAGCCTCCGCAAGCCCACACGGACGTCGCTTGCCCCTGAGCGTCGAAACACGCGCAGCCACTCTGGTATTGTCAATGCACCCTACTGATAACGACGTGTCTCCTCTATTCTGTTTCTCTACAAGCACCACATCTACCTATTCCGCAACGAGCTCTTTCCTTTTGATTTTTTTCTTACCTGATCTTCCTGTAATGAATTTCTACGAGAAACAGGGTGGGTTTGTATGACTACGCTGGTTTCCCTGTCACTTGGAAAGTTTCTGTATGTCCGACTTTTAGTAGAGATTGTCGTAATCTTGTACGTGCTACGCAAAAGAACTCGATTTGTGGTCTCTGATGCCCGCGCGGCGCGACGGAACTGTGGCCGAGAATGATTCCAGAACAGAGCAAGATGGGCAAGGGCATCTAATAATGCAATTGGGTCGACAGGCTGTGGATATTGCCAGTGGGATAGTTGCCAGATTTGTCAAGGGCGACGTACTGATTTCGGCCTACGTTTGTCGCCATGCGGTTTCAACAGAACTTCTTCACCCCTGTGAGACCTAAGCGAACCTCCTCTCTCGGCAGCCACCATCACCGCGGCCAACTTCACCAGCAAGCAGTAGTAGCTAGGGCAGATAACAGCTATAGATCTTGGAGCGAAGGGATATCCGTCAACCGAAACTTCGATGATCAGCTACATCCTCCTTGTTTCACGCCAAGGAATGTCACGCCGTTTTTGGTCTCGATTTAACTAAAAGATTCTTCCTACTTCAGGCAAAGTGCGCCTTGCGAAATGGTTCGTGACGATGCCGCCCAAGCAAAAGGCTAAGATCGTCAAGGACGTCACCCAGCTCGTACTTGCTCGCCGCACACGCATGTGCAACTTTCTCGAGTACAAGGGTCTGTCCCTATTTCTTCTCGTTATGAATCTATCTATGATAGCTGAGTTGGCTAGATTCGAAGGTCGTTTATCGGCGATATGCGTCTCTATTCTTCGTGACAGGAATTGGCCAGATGGACAATGAGCTCGTCACACTGGAGATAATCCACAGATACGTGGAAGTGCTAGACCGATATTTTGGGAATGTGCGTTTTGTGTGGTGCTTCTCTCCTGTTCTTTATTCTGATAGACTTTCTAGGTTTGCGAGCTGGATTTGTATGTTTCTCGTACGTTAGGCGAAGCCACCTCTGACTGTGCACACAAGGATTTTCAACTTCCAGAAGGCCTACGCCGTGAGTCCGCCATGCACATGCATGTTATCCTCATTTCGAACCGACTTTGTCTTTGCACACATGCAGATCCTGGACGAGTTAATTATTGCAGGCGAGCTGCAAGAGTCTTCCAAGAAATCGGTACTCAGGGTGGTACGTGGGATTCTACGGATACTACTGTGCTCTAACCTGATGGGCTCTGAAGGTCACACAATCTGACAGCGTGGAGGAACAAGAGGCGAGCGATGATATGATAGTACGGATTGGTTCGCGATGATAGAATTTTCTACGTACACTTGGGCCTTGGTCGTCAGCCGCGTACAATAGCCCGAATACAAATAATTAAATTGATCACGGATCCAGCGGACCGGACTGGCGGGCCGCGACGCGTGAGAGGTTCCGTTTGATGAGTCGTGTCGCGCTCTGGCACACCCATCCTTTCCGTGTACAAGCATCATGGCAGTCCGTCCTTCTTATCGTTCTGCCTCGCCACACAGTGCTCACTTTCAGTCACCACAGACACCGGTTGTGCTTCAAGATGAAGATATATTCAGCGACATCGTACCAAGCAACATTGTCTCTCGTCAGGTATACTCGTTACAGACGCGCGGGGATTACAGGGGCTGAGACTTTACCCTTTACTCATAGGATACTCCGGGAGAGGAGGTTGAAAGCGAGGGTTCTGCAGACTACCAGGAACAAGATGAGTTAATGAGTGAGGACGAAGTACGTGCTATTAGACACTCGTTCAATCACACCTTGACGCGTGGTCCCAAAAGGATGCGCAAAAAGGTCCTTCAACCAAGGCCCAGAAAACCGCGGAGAGACGGCAGCAGAAGCAGAAACGTAAGCTGAATGAGGGGAAGCTAGTCGAAAAGAGACATCAAATGGACAAAGCCAAGGTATGAAGTCGTTATCACTTTTCTGGTATTCTGTATTCATCCCTACCAGGTAGCCGATGCAGTCAAACGTTACTCGTACCTACTAGGACAGACGGATCTGTTTCGCCACTTCGTAGACGTGCAGGTTCGATCGGCGTTGCACCTTCCTCTTCTAATCCCCCCTTTGTGCTTATAGTGTATTTCAGAAAACACGCGACCCTGAATATGCGAATGTTCTAGACGCAGAGCCAAAGGCTAAGGGACGGGGTCGGAAAAAGGGAACGTAAGTTTGTTTTCCCCTTAACCATTGTCTTCATCTCATTTGTTATCAATAGTGACAAGACGGCTCGGCATCGCAAGTCCGAGAAAGAAGAAGACGAAGAGATGCTCAAGGACGGCGAAGCAGCCGTGGATGGGGATGACCAGCCCTACGTTTTCGAAGAATCTCCGAGCTGTGGGTTGCAATGCTTATTTTGGACGTTTCTATTTTAATGCCGAACCTCAGTCATCCATGGATTGATGCGTCCGTACCAGCTGCAGGGCCTTAATTGGCTGGTCTCTCTCCACCACAATAGCCTTAATGGTATTCTTGCGGACGAGATGGTGTGTACTTATTGTACGCCTTTCCAACTAAGGTTTAAATCTAAATGGCCTAGGGTCTTGGCAAAACCCTCCAAACCATATCTTTTCTCGCTTATCTCAAACATCAACAATCACTTCCCAGCCTGCACCTTGTCGTTGTACCCAAATCCACGCTGCAGAATTGGGCGCGTGAATTTGAGAGGTGGGCTCCGGACTTCAGGATCGCGCTTCTAACAGGCACCAAAGAAGAACGCGCCGAGATTATCGCGAACCGGCTCCTGCCGCAAGACTTCGAAGTCTGTATTACAAGCTATGAAATCTGCTTGATCGAAAAAAGCGTGCTCAAGAAGTTTAGTTTTGAATATATCGCCATTGATGAGGCGCACCGAATCAAGAATGTCGACTCGATCCTTTCTCAGATTGTCCGAAGTTTCTCATCGCGCGGCCGCCTACTCATCACGGGCACACCCTTGCAGAATAACCTGAAGGAGTTGTTTGCTTTACTCAACTTCATATGCCCAGAAATATTCATTGACTATAAGGATCTGGAAACTTTCTTGCATAAGGATGACACCTCGACAGACCTCGATGAGGAGAAAAGCAAGAAGGTGGTCGAGGCGCTCCACAAAATTCTTCGCCCATTTCTACTTCGCCGTGTGAAGAGCGACGTCGAGAAGAATCTCTTACCTAGTGAGCTTCGCCAATCGTGACGTCGTTGCTCTCCTTGCGTGCTGATGGTTTTCTGCATAGAAAAGGAAATCAACATTTACGTTGGTTTGACGGATATGCAACGAAAGTGGTACCGGAGCGTCCTTGAAAAGGACATAGATGCAGTCAATGGTCTTACTGGCAAGAAAGAGGGCAAAACACGACTCATGAATATGGTCATGCAGCTGAGGAAAGTGACATGTCACCCATACCTCTTTGATGGCGCGGTATGCCTTCCTGCCGTACCCCGACGTGTAGTCGATCATTTATCGTACGTACGTGGTTGATAGGAACCGGGACCACCATACACGACCGATGAGCATCTCATTCAAAATTCCGGCAAGATGGTGATATTAGACAAACTACTCAAGAATGTGAAGGAGAAAGGCTCGCGCGTCCTCATATTCTCTCAGATGAGCCGCATGCTTGATATTTTGGAGGATTATTGCTTGTTCCGCGGCTATAGTGCGTATTATTTCGCTCACAACCCGCAACTGTTGGTCATTTTTGTAGAGTACTGCAGGATCGACGGTAGCACAGCTCATGAGGATCGTATTGCCGCGATTGACGAGTATAACAAGCCGGAAAGCGAGAAGTTCATATTTCTTCTAACAACCCGTGCTGGTGGCCTCGGCATCAACCTTACTACCGCAGACATAGTTGTATTATATGACTCCGACTGGCAAGTGCCACTTGGGATTTGCCTCGAAATTTCTGACCGAGTCACTGCAGGAACCCACAGGCTGATCTTCAAGCCATGGATCGTGCACATCGCATCGGTCAGACGAAGCAAGTGTTCGTGTTCCGATTTATCACAGAAGAGAGCGTAGAAGAACGAATGTTGGAGCGCGGTGCACAGAAGCTGCGTCTAGATCAGCTAGTCATTCAACAAGGTCGACAACAATTACAAAAAGGTATGCCTGTATCTCACATCTTGAGTGCCATTATTTGCTGACATGCGTGGGGTGCAAAGCTGCGAATAAGGAGGAGCTCTTAGAAATGATTACCCATGGCGCAGAAAAGATTGTAAATTCCTCTGAGGCGTACGTCTCTCCACCTATCCTCCCTCTCGCTATTTTCTGAAAAAAAAAAAATTCTAAATAGCTTCCAAATCGACGATGATATCGATGCAATTATCCAGCGTGGCGAAGAGCGCACAGCGGAGATCAATCAGAAATACGAGGGTTTGAACCTCGAGGATTTGTCAAACTTCAAGACAGATAGCTCGCTGCAACAATGGGACGGGGAGGATTTCCGCTCCGGGCAATCCAAGACTCTCAATTTCAACCCTCTCTCGTTGAGCAAGCGGGAGCGCAAACTCAATTACTCTGTTGATGGCTATTTCAAGGAAACGATGCGTGCGGGCCCAAGCAAGACGGAGAAGGCACCGAAGCTTCCTCGCGCACCGAAGCAGATTGCGTTGTGAGTGGACTCCAACTTCTGGGA
>WNFI01696750.1_pt2 | contig 12778 bp, 13 predicted proteins | sample 5400471 | NCBI WGS metagenome assembly WNFI01 (sample SAMN13153348, study PRJNA577476) | soil metagenome | isolation source: 100 cm saprolite on Douglas fir-dominated hillslope | place: USA:California | collected 2013-09-17
GGCATGGCGTCGGACCAGGACGGCATCGTCGCCGCGGCCGGGGTCGCTGCCCTCAAGTAACGCCGTAGCGCCGCAGGGCATCGACGATGTCCTGCGGCGCGCTCACCCGCACGGCGGCGAAGCCTGCCGCGCGGGCGCCCGCGACGTTCTCCTCGAGGTCGTCGAAGAAGAGGATGCGCTGCGGCGGGATCGCGATCTCGCGGGCGATCGTCTCGAAAGGCGCTCGTTCGGGCTTGCGCGCCTTCATCTCGTGGGAGGCAAAGATGCGCCGGAACGGCGCGAGCGCGCCGGCGTAGCGCGCCCACTCGCGCTGGTGGGCGGCGTTGGTGTTCGAAAACGCGTAGAGCGGCATGCGCTCGCCCAACTCGCGCAGCAGCGCGACCGTCTCCCCGATCTCGCCCGCGAATATCGCGCTCCAGCCCGCCGCCATGCGCTCGTCGTCGAGATCGACACCGAGGGTCGCGCGAAGCGCTGCGTAGAAGTCGCTCTCGCCGATCTCGCCGCGCTCGTAGCGCCGGTACGCATCGTCCAGCCGGTAGCGGCCGCGGATCACCTCGACCGGCAGGCCCGAGTCCTCAGCCCAGCGCGCGAAGGCGAGCTCCCAGTCGATCGCCATCACGACGCCGCCCAGGTCGAAGAGCAGCGCCTCGATCATTCAGCCGCGGGAGTGCAGCGCGACGCGATTGCCCTCGGTGTCGAAGAAGACCGCCATGTAGCCGTGCTCGGGCGAGATCTGCTGCTTGGGCACGAGGATCGAGCCGCCGAGCGCGCCGCCACCGCCCATCGAACCGTCGGATGGGAACAGCGACATGCGCAGCCGGTTGGCGAGGTGCATCGAGGTCATCTCGATCTGGAAGATCTCGCTGTAGAACTTCGTGGCGCGCTCGAGATTCGTGGTCGCGATCTCGAACCAGTCGATCACTCGCTTCATTTCTTCGCCTCCGTGTTGTCGAGGGAACGCCACAGGTACCAGGTCGCGACCGTGCTCCAGGGACTCCAGGGCTTGCCGATCGTGCGCATCTCGTCCTTGGTGAGTGGCTCACCGCGGTTGTACTGGCGCTCCATCGCGCGCTGCAGGCCGAGGTCGCCGACGGGAAGGACGTCGGGGCGCATCATGTGGAAGAGCAGGTACATCTCGGCGCTCCAGCGGCCGATGCCCTTTACCTGCACCAGCTCTTCGATGATCGCCTCGTCGGCCATGCGCGACCAGCGCCGCGGCTTGAGGCTTCCGGCGTGGAAGCGTCCCGCGAGATCCTTGATGTAGATGACCTTCGAGCCCGACAGTCCGCACGCGCGCATCGACGTGTCGGCGAGCGCGACGACTCCGGCGGGCGTCACCGTGCCGGCGCATTCGGCGAAGCGGTTCCAGACCGATTGCGCCGCCTTGACCGAGATCTGCTGGCCGACGATCGCGCGGGCGAGCGTCTGGAAGGCGTCGCCGCGGTTGCGCAGGTCCGCGTCGGGATGGACCTTGATGAGCTTCGCCAGCACCTTGTCCTTCTTCGCCAGGTGCCGCTTCGCCTGAGCCCAGTACTCCGGCGTCATTTCTTCTCCGGCGGCCCGCGGCAGTCGATCGGCAGCCAGCTCGCCTGGATGTCGGTCTGGTCCTCGCCACGGATCTCCATGCCCTTGGGAACGGCGACCTTGGCGCAGAGCCACGCGATCGGCACCATCGGCTGGTCGGCGACGACCGCGGGCCGGAGGGTGAGGCGCTTGCCCTCGAGCGCGCGGCTCGCGTTGTTGCCATAGGTGAGGGTGATGGCGCCCTTGTCGACGTTCACCTCGGTCACCATCGAGCTCACGATCTTGTGCTTGGGCGGGGCGCCGGCGGCCTCGTTGTTGGCCGGCATGTCCCCAGTGAGGGAGTAGGCGGCCTGGACTCCCGGTTTCACGACGTCCGCGAGGCCCATCCCTTCCTTGACCTGCTTCTTGAGCGCGGAATCCTGCAGCGAAGGAATCGCCATCAACGCGAGGATCGCCACGACGGCGACCACCGAGAGCAGCTCGATCCACGAGAAGCCAGCCTGGCGCATGTCCGAATGATACCGAACCGTCCCAGCGGCGTTAGGACGGGATGCGGTTCTTCGCGCTCGCCTTGATCGCCGGCACCTTCGTCTTGCAGAACCAGGCCGAGCTGCCGACGCTTCGGTTCGGGCTCCTCGGTGTTGCCGCTTTGCTCGCGGCGGCGCTGGTGCCGCGTTCGCGCCGCGCGGTGCGCGCACTCCTCCTGCTCGCCGCCGGCGCGTGGATCGGCTATGGCTACGCGGCGTGGCGTGCGGAGGTGCGCTTGGCCGACGCGCTCCCGCGGTCGATGGAGGGCGAGGACGTCGAGGTCGTGGGGATCGTCGCCGGGCTTCCGCAGGTGACGGAGAAGGGGGTGCGATTTGTTTTCGATGTGGAAGGCCAGGGCCCAATTCCCTCGACGATCTCCCTCTCCTGGTACGCCGAGCGGGTGAAGGGCGGCGATGCGATCCCGCCGCCGAAGATCATCGCCGGCCAGCGGTGGCGGCTCACGGTGCGGCTCAAGCGCACGCGCGGCTACGCCAATCCGCATGCCTTCGACTTCGAGCCGTGGGCGCTCGAGCGCGGCATCCGCGCCACGGGCTACGTGCGCACGAAGGCGGGCACGGCGCTCCTCGCCGAACGCGTCGACGGCTGGCCGCAGACGCTTCATCGGTGGCGCGGCGCCATCCGCGACGACATGGTGGCGCACCTCGGCGAGGCACGCCTTCGCGGCGTGCTGGTGGCGCTCGCGATCGGCGATCAGGACGCGATCGCCGCCGACGACTGGGAGGTCTTCTGGCGCACCGGCGTCGGTCACCTGATGAGCATTTCCGGGCTGCACATCACCATGCTCGCGGCACTCTTCTTCATGATCGCCTTCGCCGCGTGGGTGCGCGTGCCGGCGCTCGCGTTGCGCATCCCCGCGCGCAAGGTCGCGGTGGTGGTCGGCGCGCTCGCGGCCCTCGCCTATACGCTGATGACGGGCTACGCGGTGCCGGCGCAGCGCACCTTCACGATGCTCACGGTGGTGGCGCTGTGCGTGCTCGCCGATCGCCACGGCTCGGCTTCGCGCGTGCTCGCGCTGGCTGCGCTCGCGGTCCTCGCCATCGATCCGTGGGCCGTGCTCTCGCCCGGGTTCTGGCTCTCCTTCGGCGCCGTCGCCGCGATCTTCTATGTGATGGCGCTGCGTACCGGGCATCAGGGGAAGCTCCGCGGCGCCGCGCTCGAGCAGCTCGCGGTGACCGTGGCGATGCTGCCGATGCTCCTGGCGCTCTTCCACCAGGTCTCGCTGGTCTCGCCGCTCGCCAACGCCTTCGCGATTCCGATCGTGAGCCTCGCCGTCGTGCCGCTCACCATCGCGGGCGCCTTCCTGCCGCTCGCGCCGCTGCTCGACGTCGCCCACGCGCTGATGCTCGCCGTGATGGCGCCGCTCGAGTGGCTCGCTGCGCTGCCGCAGGCGATGGTGGAGAGCCACGCGCCGGCGCCGTGGACGCTCGCGGCGGCGGTCGTGGGGTGCGCCTGGCTGCTCGCGCCGCGCGGCTTTCCGCTGCGCGCCTGCGGCGCGCTGTGGATGGTGCCGATGTTCGCGGTGCAACCGCCTTCGCCCAGACCGGGCGAGGCGTGGCTCGACGTACTTGATGTCGGCAACGGGCTCGCGGTCGTCGTGCGCACCGCCGGCCACGCGCTCGCCTACGACGCGGGCCCGACCTGGACTTCGGAATCGGATAGCGGCAACCGCATCGTCGTCCCGTTCCTGCGCGGCGAGGGCCTCGCGCGCCTCGACGGCCTCGTCGTCACGCACGCCGACGACGACCATTACGGCGGCGCGGCGTCGGTCGCCGTCTCGCGCGATCCCGAGTGGCTCCTGTCGCCATTATCGGACGACGATCCGCTGCACGGGATGGTGCCGCGCTCGATTCGCTGCGAGGCGGGCTTGCGCTGGCGCTGGGACCGGGTGGATTTCGCGGTGCTGCATCCGGGTGCGGAGATTTACGACGGCGGCCGGCGCAAGGAAAACGATCGTGGCTGCGTCCTGAAGGTCACCACGGCCGGCGCCTCCGCGCTGCTCGCGGCCGATGTCGAGGCGCGCAGCGAAGCCGAGATGATCGCGCGCGGCGCGGGCGATCTTCGTGCCGATGTGCTCCTCATTCCCCATCACGGCTCGAAGACCTCGTCCACGCCCGCGTTCATCGATTCGGTCGCGCCCGCCGTGGGCATCCTCTCCGTGGGCTACCGCAACCGCTTCCACCATCCCAACGCGGCGGTCGTCGCCCGATACGTCGAGCGGGGCGTGGAGGTGCGCCGCACCGATCGCGAGGGGGCGCTGCGCATCGTGTTGCCGGCCGAGAGGGGCGGGGTTACAGTGAAGGGACAGCAGCAGGAATGCCGTTACTGGAGCGAAAGATGCCAAACGTGAACCGCCGTCGAATTGTTTATTGGCTCGGAGCCGCCGCGGTTGCGCCGCTCATGCCCACGCCGCTTCTCGCCGACGACCGTCCCGCGACGCCACGCATGACCGAAGGGCCTTTCTATCCGACGAGCTTCCCGAGCGACACCGACGCGGCCCTCACGCACGTCGACGGGCACAAGGCGCTTGCGGCGGGCGTGATCCTCGACGTGAGCGGGCGCGTCATCGACGCGAGCGGCCGTCCCCGCGCCAACGCGCGCGTCGAGATCTGGCAATGCGACGCGCAGGGCCATTACCACCACGTCGGCAATCAGGAGCCCCCGGGCGACGACAACTTCCAGGGCTTCGGGGCGGTGACGACCGATGCCGAGGGCCGCTACGCCTTCCGCACCATCAAGCCGGTGCCTTATCCGGGGCGCACGCCGCACATCCACTTCGCGGTCCTCGAGAACAACCGCCGCCGCCTCACCTCGCAGATGTTCATCGAGGGCGAGCCGGGCAACGAACGCGATGGCATCTACCGCCACCTCGGACGCGACGCGCAGCGCCTGGTCACCATGAAGCTCGAGGATGCGCCGGCCGCATCGGGGGCGAAGCTGCGGGGCGCACTGGAAATCGTTCTCGCCTGACACGCGCCGCCCATTGGATCCCGGCCCATTGCCGCAGCAACGGCGGCCGGGATGACAAGAGGAGAAGCCATGATCCGCCTGCAGATCGTCGAGCGTCCCGGAGCCGAGCTCTTCAGGCTCCTCAAGCGCGCCATTCGCTCCAAGGACCTGCGCACCTTCTCGCTGGAGAAGCACGGCACGCGCGTCGTGCACATCCGTTCGCCCGGCCACCTGAAATGGACGCCGACCGATGGCCTCATCGCCTGTGAGATCCATTCGCCCAAGGACGAGGGCAAGGAGTGGCAGCTGCTGAGTGCCGTGATCGGCCGACTCGCCGACCGCTTCCCCGCGGTCGTCGCAGCGATCAACATCCAGCTCGAGGCGCCGCCGCCGCCGCCGAAGAAGCGCAAGCGCCGCCGCTAGCGCCCGGGATGACTTCCTGGTCGACGCCGGAACGATCTCGATCGGGCTAGAAGCGCATCCGCTCGACGGTCTTCGAGCCGCTCACGCCGTCGATGGTGTAGGTGAAGAGCGCCCTGCCGATGAATGAGGGCACGAAGTCCGCAGTGCCGACCGCGGTAATCGTCACCGCACTGGGATCGAACGTTCCGCCCCAGTACGGGCCGGACGTCCGGTACACGGTCCCCGAATAGCGCAGCGTGTTGCTCGAATCCCGCCGCCACGCTCCGGGCTGCAGCGAGTACCACGTGGGCCGCCCCGCCGCGTCGTAGGTCGCCCACACCGCGAAGAGCTTCGCGCCCGACTGTTTGACGAGGAGCGCCCAGCCCGATTCGCTCGGGCTCCACCAGAGGTCCGAATAGTCCTCGTGCGGTAGCAGGGAGCCGGTCGGGGGCATTCCCGCCACGGTGAAGTGAATCGGTCCCACGAGGAGCGAGGGTCCGAGGGTACCCGGCGGCGGATTGACGATGAGCTGCGCATCGTAGTCGCCCGAGGGAAAGCGGCCGATCGTGAGATCTTCGAAGAAGCCGGCGATGGAACCACATTCGTCGGCGATGAAGGCGCCGCGGTCAGCGGAGACGACGATGCGGTTGGAATCCTGCGTGACGCGCAGCGAATCGGGATTGATGCAGCCGGTGTGCTGGTAGCGCAGCCGCACCACGTCCACGGGGGTGGGATTGGTCGGCACGACGGTGATCGAATCCGCCGCGAAGGCGCCCGAGGATGCGAAGGCGAGGGTGGCGAGCATCGCTCTCATCATCGTTTTATTTTGGTCCATAATTGGTGCCATGTCTCGGGTCCCCTTGCGCCGGCAGCTCTTCATTCTCGCCGTGGCCGGGATCCTGCCGCTGGCCATCCTCGCGCTGATCGCCCTCTTCGTCCTCTGGGACCAGCAGCGCGCGGAAACGTCGCGCCGCGGGCTGGATATCACGCGCGCGCTGGCGATCGCGGTCGACGCCGAGCTGCAGACCTCGTTCTCGGCATTGCGGATCCTCGCCGCGTCGCGCTCGCTCGAAAGCCGGGACATCGAGGCGTTCGACGCACTCTCGCGGCGCGTGACCGCGACCCAGCCCAATTGGCTGGGGCTCGTCCTCGCTACACCCAAGGGCGTGGTGCTCCTCAATACGCAACACGGGCGCGACGAGCCGCTGCCGCCGATCTACGAGCAGGAGAGCTTCGACAAGGCGGTGCAGACCGGCCGGCCGACGGTGGGCACCCTCGCGAAAGGAAGCCGCAGTTACGCCTTCGCCCTGCGCGTGCCCGTGCCGCCGGGGAAGGATCCCAATTACGTGCTGAGCGCCATCGTCTCTCCCGAGGCGATCGCCGAAATCATGCGCCGCCAGCAGGTCGCCGACGACTGGGTGATCTCGGTATTCGACGCGAAGGGTCTGCGCGTGGCGCGCTCGCGGGCGCACGACGAGAACGTCGGCACGTTCGCCGCCGAAAGCCTGCGCGTGCTGATGGCGCGCAGCAGCGCCGAGGGCATGGGCGTCACGCAGTCGCTGGAAGGCGACACTATCTTCACCGCCTACTCGCGCCTTCCCGGCAGCGGCTGGACGGTGGCGATCGGCATCCCGGTGGGCGAGGTGAACCGCAGCGCCGCGCGCTCGATTGCCGCGGTCGCCGCGGCAGTGGCGCTCTCGATCCTCATCGGCCTGGGCATGGCCCTGGTGCTCGCACGCCGCATCAACGAGCCGATGGCGCGGCTGCGCGACGTTGCGAAGGCGCTGGGACGCGGCGCCGAGCCCGACGCGCCCGAGTCCGAGATCCGCGAGGTGCACGAGGTCGGCGAGGCGATCGCGGCGGCGGCGCAGCAGCGCATGACGATCGAGGCCGAGGTCGAGAACCTGCTGATCCGCGAGCGCGCGGCGCGCAGCGACGCGGAGGCGGCGAACCGCGCCAAGGACGCCTTCCTCGCGATGCTCGGCCACGAGCTGCGCAACCCGCTCGCGGCGCTGTCGAACGCTTCCAGCCTCCTCGGGCACTCGCCGCTCGAGCCGCGCATCGCCGATCGCGCGCGCGAGGTGATCCAGCGGCAGGTCGGCCACCTCGCGCGGCTCACCGACGACCTCCTCGAAGCGGCGCGCGCGCTGCTCGGCAAGATCGAGCTGCGCCGCACGCCCATCGATCTCGCGGTGGTGGCACGCGAGGCGCTGCACGCCTTCGGCGCCACCGGGCGCCTTCGCGCCCATCGCGTGATCGAGGAGCTCGGCGAGGCGTGGGTGGAAGGCGACCCCGTGCGCCTCGACCAGATCGCCACGAACCTCATCGGCAATGCGGTGAAGTACACGCCGCCGGGCGGGACCATCACCGTGCGCACGAAGCGCGATGGGCTCGACTGCGTGCTCACGGTGGCCGACGACGGCGTCGGCATGTCGCCGGAGCTGGCGGTGCGCGCCTTCGACCTCTTCGTCCAGGGCGATCGCGAGCTCGACCGCTCGCAGGGCGGGCTCGGGATCGGGCTCACGCTGGTGCGCCGCCTCGCCGAGCTGCACGGCGGCTCCGCCGAGGTGCACAGCGAAGGCATCGACCGCGGCAGCCAGTTCGTTGTGCGCATGCCTGCGTTGCTGCGCGCCGCGATGCCGGTCGCTGTATTGCCGCGCCCGGTGTCGCGAGCGCTTTCGATCCTGCTGATCGAGGACAACGACGACGCGCGCGAGACGCTGCAGACGCTCCTCGAGCTCATGGGCCATCGCGTCGAGGTCGCGCGCGACGGGCTCGCCGGCGTGCAGATCGCGCTCGCCATCCGGCCCGACGTGGCGCTGGTCGACCTGGGGCTGCCGGCCGGACGCGCTCGCGTCGCGGCTTAGGGTCGTTACTGTCTATTCTCGTGCTGCCGCTCCTCGCGCGGCGAGCGCTGCGGCGCCTGCGCGTGCTCGGCGCGCTGCGGGCCGCCCTGGATTCCGCGCTGCTCGTAGTGCTGCTGCACGACCTGCTCGCGCGGCTGGTAGCGATAGTTCTGCGTGTGCATCTCCACCTGGCGCTGCTCGGTCGGGTAGCTGTTGCCCGAGTACTGGCGCTGGTAGGTCGGCAGCGGCGCGCGCGCGGGCACCGAGCGGCGATCGTAGCGGTTCCAGTCGCCGCGGCGCTCGACCCACCGGTCGCCCCAATGCTCATGCCAGCGCGGCGCGGCGCTCACGCTCCAGCCGTGGAAGTACACGGGCGGGCGGCGGTAATAGCGCACCGGCACCTGCAACACGTAGGACGGCACGTAGAAGGGATCGACCGGCGTCCACGGCCCGTTGTACCAGGGGCTGTCGTACCAGTTCTCGCCGTCGAAGTCCCAGTACATGCCGTCATAGAAGAAATAGTTCGAGTTCACCGACGGCGCGTAATAGACCGGGTAGCCGGGGATCGGGACGAGCCGCGGATAGGCGCCGAGGTTGATGCCGATGCTCACGCTGGTGGCGGCCAGCGCGGGCGCCGCCGGCACGAGCAGAAGCCAAGCGGCGGTGAGTGCGTATTTCATGTGGGTTCCTTTCGTCACTTGTCCTTCTCCTTCGGCCGTCGCAGCAGCAGCGACGGATTTTCCTTCACCTTGGTCGAGGTGTCCTTCGCATTCTTCGCCGCGATGCCGACGTCGGAGAGTACCTTCTCGGCCTTGCCGCCGATCGCGCTCAGCTTCTCGACCACCTTCGGCAGCTCCTCGAGCACCTTAGCGAGCGCGCTCACTTCCGAGGGGATCTCGGGCATCTGGCCCGCGGGCGTCGCCTCGACCAGGGTCTTCGCCTCGGCGCTGCCGCCGTCGAGCTCGACGAAGACGACGCCGGTGATTCCCTTCAGCTTCAAGGTCGCCTTGGTGTCGGTCTTGACCGGCGTGTCCTTGTTCAGCCCCACTTCGACCACGACCTTGCGCGGGTCCTCGGAATCGATGTGCATGGTCCTCACCGTGCCCACGTCGACCCCCATGAACTTCACCGGATCGCCAAGCGCGAGCCCGCCCACCGATTCGGTGAAATGGATGCGATAGAAGACGTCGTCGCGATGGCCGGTCTTGGCGAGCCACACGAACGCGAACGCGATCGCGACCGAGAAGACGATGATGAACATGCCTTCGACGAAGTAGCGCTTATCGGCTTCCATGCCCTGGCCCTTTCCGTTCGCCATGCTTCGCGGCGTCCATCGCGCCCTGCGCCCGCACTCCATGGAAGAGGTCGCGGATCCATGGCTCCTTCGAGCCCTTGAGCTCGCTCACGGTCCCCACGGTGATCTTGCCCTCGGCCAGCACCGCGACGCGCGCGCAGACCGTGAAGAGCGTGGTGAGGTCGTGGGTGACGATCACCACGGTGACGCCGAGGCTCTCGTTCAGCTTCGTGATGAGGTCGTCGATGCCGCTCGCCGTGAGGGGGTCCAGGTCCGAGGTCGGCTCGTCGAGGAAGAGGATGCGCGGGTCGAGCGCGAGCGCGCGGGCGAGGGCGGCGCGCTTCACCATGCCGCCGGAGAGCTGCGCCGGAAACTTGATCGCGCTGTCCGCCGGCAGCCCCGCGAGCTCGATCTTCATCGCGGCGATGCGCTCCTGCTCCTCGGGCTCGAGCTCGGTGTATTCGCGCAGCGGCAGCATCACGTTCTGCGCCACCGAGAGCGAAGAGAAGAGCGCGCCCTGCTGGAAGAGCACGCCGATGAGAGACGCGCGCTCGGCATCGCCCAGGTCCTCGACTGGTTTGCCGGCGATCGTGACCTTGCCGCCGTCGGGCCGCCTGAGCCCCGTGAGCGTCTTCAGCAGTACCGACTTGCCCGAGCCCGAGCCGCCGGCGATGCCGATGATCTCGCCCGGCAGGATATCGAGGCTCACCTTGTCGTGCACTTTCTGCTTGCCGAAGCGGTTGACGATGTCGCGCGCCGAGAGGATCGCGTTCACAATCCGACCTTTTCGAAAAAGATCGAGAACAACGCATCCAGCACGATCACAAGGAATATCGCCTTCACTACGGCACGCGTGGTTTCCTTGCCGACACTCTCGGCCGACCCTCTCACCCGCAGCCCGTGCATGCAGCCGATGACGGCGATCACCACCGCGAACACCGGCGCCTTGACCAGGCCCACGAAGAGATCGCTCTGGTCGATCGCCTGCGGCAGGCGGTCGAAGTACTGCCCCGGGGAGACATGGAGCAGCGCCTCCGAGATCGCGGCGCCTCCCACGAGGCCCATCACATCGGAGAAGAAGGTGAGGAGGGGCAGCGTGATGACGAGGCCGATCAGGCGCGGGACTACGAGGACGTGCATCGCGTCCAGGCCCAGCACCTCGAGGGCGTCGATTTCCTCGCGCGCCTTCATGACGCCGATCTCCGCCGTGAACGCGGATCCCGAGCGTCCTGCCACCATGATGGCGGTGATCAGCACGCCCATCTCGCGCAGCACCGAGACCGCCACCAGGTTGATGGTGAAGTCCTCGCCGCCATAGGGCTTGAGCTGCACTACGCCCTGGTAGGCGATGACGATCGCGATCATCACGGCGAGGAGGCCGATGATCGGCAGCGCCTGGACGCCGGTCTCGAAGACCTGGCGCGAGATCGAGGCGACGCGGAGCCCACGCGGGTGGAGGATCGCGCTAGTGGTGGCGCTCGCCGCGCGCCCGACGAAGGTGATGATGTCGACGGCGTCGCGCCCCGCGTCGTCGGCGCCCTTGCCGAGGTCGAGGATGACCTGCCGCCCGTGCCCGACCGCCGGCGCCTTCGGCAGGGGCTTGAGATCGAGCTCGCAAATGAGGTCGAGGAGCTGCTGGTGCTCCGGTCGAACGCCCTTGAGCTGCACCTTCTTGTCGATCAGCCCGCAGAGGAAGAGCGCCCCCGGGGTGTCCAGCCCGCCCAGTTTGGCGAGGTCGACCTCGCGCGGCTTGCGGAGGGAACGCCGGGCCTCGCCGATCGTGTGGACGTTGAGCACGCCTTCGAGCGCAAAGCGACCCTCCTCGCCGGTGACGGCGATGGAAGGCGCGGCTGGCTCGGTAGTCGCCGTGACCATGCGCCGGTAGGACAGCGGCCGGGGAAGAAGGTTTTCGGCTCGACAACGGAGTAGATTGGCTGTCTATGGTCCGGCGATGGCTCTCAGTGCTCTGCCTCGCTCTTCTTGCGCCCGCACTCGCGGCGGACAAGGCGCAAGCGCCCGTCGTCGTGCTTTCGATCGACGGCGCCGTCACTCCCTCGAGCGCCGACTACGTCCACCGGGGCCTCGAGCACGCCGCGCTGCAGGGCGCCCAGCTCGTGGTCCTGCGGATGGACACGCCGGGCGGGCTCGACACGTCGATGCGCGCGATCATCAAGGACATCCTTGCCTCGCCGATCCCGGTGGCCGCGTTCGTCGCGCCCAGCGGTGCGCGTGCCGCGAGCGCCGGCACCTACATCCTCTACGCGAGCCACGTCGCGGCGATGGCGCCGGGAACCAATCTCGGCGCGGCCACGCCGGTGCAGCTCGGTGGTCCTGCGCCTGCGATGCCGGGCAAGGAAGCACCGAAGGACGACAAGGAGAAGGAGAAGGGGAAGGGCGCGGCGAAGGCCGAGGAGCCCGAGCCGGCGGGCGCGCTCGCTCGCAAGCAGATCCACGATGCGGCGGCCTACATCCGCAGCCTCGCCGCGATGCGCGGGCGCAACGCCGAATGGGGTGAGCGCGCCGTGCGCGAGGCGGTGAGCCTCACGGCGAACGAGGCGCTGGAGCAGAAGGTGGTCGATATCATCGCCGCCGACGTCCCGCAGCTCGCCGAGAAGCTCGACGGCCGCAAGGTGATCATCGCCGCGGGCGAGCGCACGCTGACGACCAAGGGCGCGCCGGTGATCGCGTGGGACCCCGACTGGCGCGCCAATTTTCTCGCCGTCATCACCAACCCCAGCATCGCCTACATCCTGCTGCTCGTGGGGCTCTATGCGCTGGTTTTCGAACTGGCCAATCCCGGCCTGGTGCTCCCCGGTGTCGCCGGTGCGATCTGCATCCTCATCGGCCTCTATGCGCTGCACCTGCTGCCGGTGAACTACGCCGGCCTCGCCCTCATCGTGGTCGGCATCGGCTTCATGATCGCGGAGGCGTTCCTGCCGGCGTATGGATCGCTCGGCATCGGCGGGTTCATCGCCTTCGTCATCGGCTCCGTGATCCTCATCGACGTGCCCGGGTTCGGCGTGCCGTACGCGCTCATCGGCGGCTTCGCGGTCGCGACCGGCCTGTTTCTCGCCGTGGTGCTCACCGTGTTGATGAAAGCGCGCCGCCGGCCGGTGGTGAGCGGAGCGGAGGAATTGATCGGCGCCAGCGGCGAAGTGCTCGAGGCCTCCGGCGAGGAAGGCTGGGCGCGCGTGCACAGCGAGACGTGGAAGGTGCG
>WNFI01038815.1_pt1 | contig 12777 bp, 12 predicted proteins | sample 5400471 | NCBI WGS metagenome assembly WNFI01 (sample SAMN13153348, study PRJNA577476) | soil metagenome | isolation source: 100 cm saprolite on Douglas fir-dominated hillslope | place: USA:California | collected 2013-09-17
CATTGCTGTCGGTTTCGCGCTCCCATCCACCTCGTTTGCCGCGACCCAGATGGCACACGGACAAGGGGACCAGCCTTGGTATCAGTCGAATATTGGAAATACCAATAATGGTGCAAATAGTTCTGATAGTGGTGCAGGTAGTTCTGATAGTGGTGTGCTTAATGGGAACATAGACAGGAACAACGGCCCGTGGACAGGTGACCATTACAACTACGACCCCGGCCAGGGTCGATAACCCCTATCGCGTGTAGAGGTTGCGGGAAAAGCCGACAAGAAAATACCTCGTGTGTCTCCTGGAGACGTACGAAGTATTTTTCTAAAAGGCGCAGTCCCGAGCACAGTCGAGCTTTTGTAGCAATGTGTGAATTTTGAGACTTCGTGGCTCATGGCCGCTTTTGGTGAACCAGACAATAGATGAACTATTTTGATTTGCTGAACAAGCACGAAAATTGAGAGAGATCACCTCGATAAGCTCAACATTCACCAAGATTGATAGCAGCAGCAATGCCGAGATGGTGCACATGGGTTTTGGCCAGGCCGATGGAGCGCGAACGACGCATGCCAAAAGCGCGAACGCCTTGCGAGATGGTGGCTTCGATACCGGAGCGCGCTGCGTATTGCTTGGTGAACCCTTGCTTCGTCTGTCGCAGTCGAGCGGCTTGTAACGCTTCATACGGCTTTTGTGGTCGAACTGAGATCAAACGACGAGGAACTCTCGATTGAGAATGGGTACAATGGATCTGACAAGGGCAGACTTTGCAATCCTTAGGAGAGAAGCGGATCTTGATGACCTCGTTCTTCTGGTTGTCAACGGTCGGAGTCCAACTGACGCTGGTGTGTCAGATGGCGGACACGTTGCTTGTTGGTGCTCCCAATCAATGACAAATTGGCTGGCCTCAAACCGCTTCCGCGTGGGCTTGCCATTGGCAATCAGCTCGTGCGGGTCCCCCCATCTCCACTCCATAGTCATGTTGGCTGCTTGCCAGGGTCTGGGCATTCACAGAGCCGGAATCGAGCAAATGCTGACTGGGCAGCAGATGCTCTTGCTTCAGTTCGCGCGTGAATCTCATCCGCCATCGCTTCGTCGCCGGTCGTCGCGGGAGTCGTGGCCACGTGCGTAATACGATGCGCTTGTGGCTGCTGAACCGCGTTTCGGTCAAATGCACCTTCTATCCGGTCCAAGTCGTCCTGCGCTTTTTACGGTAATGGGCATCAGGATCATACGGAGAACTGAGAAAGCGAGCGGACGGAGGGATATCTTCGTTCTCCCGCCAACGCAGGCGGCCATCCTCCACGTAATAATTCTGGACCCAGATTTGACGCAAGAGCTCAATCGCTGGGATCTCTCGGAGCAGAGGTGGAGCAGTGGGATCGAAAAGGTCTTCCAACAAGGCGGCACCATCCCTGCCAATCGTTTCTGCCAGGGTTTGACGCTCCGCATGGCTGACGTGTGAGGTGGGCCTCTTCCATGCGATGCCCATACCGAGAGATCCACTCCTCCTGAGCATGAGCAAGCAACCAGTTGCCAGCAACGACAGCCAAACTGTTGAGCGCAAAGCGCATGGCTTCGCCAACACAAAGGAGTCGATTGATCGCACGCATCTTCGCGGCTGCTATGATGGGAATCGGTCCGTTGCCGTTCCTTCAGCCAGCCACGCTCTTTGAAGAGGTTCAGCATGGCGTCTAACAGCAGTTGCTCTCCTCCCCCGTCGATCAGACGCGTGCGAAAGTCAGAGAGAATGGGAAAGTCAAAGCCGGGGTCGGTCAGTTCCAAGCCGAGGGCATATTTCAGATCGATCCGTCCGCGCACCGCCTCTGCTGCCTGTCGATCGGGAAGCCCTTCCAGAAACTGCACCACGGTGATGAACGCAAGCTCCCCCCTACGGGGCGATGGGCAAAAGGCCGTCAGATGAGGACTCGTGTTCTAAGAAAAAAGATGATAGAATGCGCTTGCAATGAGCAAGAAAAAGAAGCAACAGCGAAAGCTTCAAGAGCCGAGGACACGGACTGGGAAGTCTGGAGAACAAACGCAACGACACCGGCCTGCGCTTCATGCTCCAGAAGCTAGAAGAGGGTCATCAGGGCTTCCTCATCTGGCACACTGATTACCTGCTCGCGCTCATCGACTGGAATGATCCTGTGGTGAAACATGGCCTGGACCGTGCTTCATCAAATACGCCCGCTCAGGGGCCTGCGCAAAGCCAGCAGTCCCCAAGCGCAAGGAGCTGATAGCAGAGGCTATCGCTACTTCGTGCAACTGGCGCTTGAAGGCGTTCCCTACCACAAGCCGAAACTGGCCGCGCATCGCAAGAGTCTGCATGGCCGTAAAGTCCATGAGATCATCGCGGTGGGCAACACCATCATTCTCGCAAAGATGCGCGTATAAGGCGTGGCAGAAACGCTATGGAAAGAGTGTGGGTCTTCGAGCACCAGGGATGTTTGTAGGACATTTGAAGCGCACCGGGGCCTCGTACGGGCGGCACCCTGACGGAAGCGGTGCTGGATCAAAAGCATCTCAAAACCCTGGCGCGTGCTTGAGCACGGGGAGTCATCGGGGAAACAAAGACATTTCCCAGAGCAGCTTACTCTGCTTACCATTTTTTGTCCAGCGAATGGATAAAGTCTACCGCAGAAAAGACTGAGAAATACCCCCCTCACTATCACCGAACTGTTTTCTCTCAAGGCCGACCTGTTGCCAAAGCCAGCGCGCTGGGGGGGGCGCCCACCAGTTGAGATTGCCCAGCAGGCACATGGTAGCCGGGACCAGGAGCATGCGAATCAAGGTTGCGTCCATGATCACCGCCATGGCCAGTCCAATGCCGATCTCCTGGATAAAGATAATTCTTGCCGTGCTAAAAGCCCCTAGCACGACTGCCAGAAGCAGAGCGGCGCTAGTAATGAGCCAGCCAGTGCGCTGGAGACCGGCGGAAACAGCCAGCCGGTTATTGCCCGTTTCGTCGAAGCACTCTTTCATCCGGCTAAGTAAGAAGACCTCGTAGTCCATTGAGAGTCCGAAGGCAATGGCGAAGATCAGAATCGGTTGAGTCGCATCAATGCTCCCTGTTGATTGAAAGTGCAACAGACTCTGCAAATGACCGTCCTGGAAAATCCAGACCAGACCTCCGAATGTTGCGGAAAGTGAGAGTATATTCAGGATGATCGCCTTGATCGGTATGAGTAGCGATCCCGTCATCAAGAAGAGCAGCACAAAGATCGAGAGCATAATGATCAACAATGCAAATGGCACACTTGCGCTCAGGCTGGTCAGCAAGTCGATCTGTTCGGGCGTGATACCATCCACCAGAGCGATCAGCCCACCCGGCGCGTGGAGTGCGCGTATCTTCTTGACGATGGCAACTGCTGATGCTGAATGTTCGCTCGGCTGCAGGGCCACTGTGATTTTGGTCAAATCCCCGTTGACCAGGAGCGCTGTGTCCTGCGTGATCTGCGGATTTTGCTCGGCAGGAGTGAAGAGCTGCGGTTGGAGCTTCACCTGTTTCAAGCCGGATGCCGGGAACTGAGTGGTCTGCCCAACAGGGGCGCTGGACGGCTCGTTGCGGTCATCTGGAGTCATCTGTATCTGACCATCCTGCTGTGCTTTTTGCGTAAGTGGCACGCGCGATTGGCGGTCGGGCAGCTGCTCCTGTTGGAGCGCCCCGGCGGCCTGGCTCCCGTGCAAGTCTGCGATCAAGCCATTTATAACGGGATTGAGCGCGTAGGCACCCACCTGCGCCGACTGTGTGAGTACATAAGTATCTGGCTGTGAACATATGGGCCAGGCATCCGAGATCGCCGCCTGACACGGTAAGCCAGCACTGTCGACGTCGATGCCAGCCTCCTGGATCGCCCAGGTCGCTCCCCACCCTGGCTGCGCGAACTCTCTGAGGGGGACATCCGCGAGCCGGGCGGCCAGATCCACATCCTGGTTGATGTATGGCGCCAGCAGCGGGTCTGGGCGGATTTCTGACGAGATATGACGGACAACCATGTCTTCACCCCGGTGGAACAGATGCAGACGGTGTGTTGCGGAGGCGAGCCGGACGTGATTCGCCCCTCCACAAGCTGTCCTGGCCGGGTCATCCCTCCGCCAGTGGAAGCTGTACAGCACCTGACGAGGACACGCCAGAGGAGGTGAGATCTGCTGGTGCCCGGCCAGAGTCAGCGCGGGGCGAAGAGCGGCCAGGCTCTCCACTTGCTCTACACCTGGAATAGCTTCGATGCTTTTCATATAACTGTTCAGGTTATCAAGGTTGCTGGCCGTGAGTGGACTCCCAGGTGTTTTCACGACAATTGTCACCTGGGCGTTTCCCAGTTGCGCAAAATCCTGATGCAGTTGTTCGCTGACAATACGCGTCACCTGGCCCACTGGCAGCACTTTCTCATCTGGTGTAGCGAATGTAATGTGGAGGAAAGGCCAGCCTAGCGTCAGGAGAAGGGCGAGTACTGCCAGGGCTACCGGAACGGGCCGGTGCATCACTGTCTCGGAAAGGTGATACCACAGATTATGGGGCTTACCTGAAGCGCGTTTTTGTTGCTGGCGGCGCGGGAACAGACTGCGCCAGGAGAGCGCGTTGATATGCTTGCCCAGCAATGCCAGGATGGTTGGCAAGAGTGTGAGGGAGGTGAGCATGACAACCAGGATCGTGGCGATGGCTCCCAGGCCCACGCTGCGCAAAAAGGTTACAGGAAAGAGTAAGAGGCTGAGCAGGCTGGTGCTGACGGTCAGAGCCGAGAAGATTACGGTACGCCCCGCGGTGGCCATCGTGCGCTCCAGGCTGCCACACACATCGTTTTCGTCAATAGCCAGTTCCTCACGGAAGCGCGTCACGATAAAGAGGGCATAATCTATAGCCAGACCCAGACCCAGCATCGTTGTCACGTTAATCGCATAGATTGACACAGTCGTCACTAGTGTAAGAAGATGCAGCACCGCCAGGCTCCCCAGGATAGCGACACCGCCAGTCAAGAGTGGAAGCCCGGCTGCTGTCAAACCACCGAAGACAAAGAGCAACAAAACCGCGAGCAGAGGAAAAGAAATAATCTCAGCGCGCTCCAGGTCGGAACCTACCTGGTTATTGATGGCCAGATTCACCGGGATGTTTCCTCCCGCGCTCACTTGCAGTATCTTTGAGGTAATGAGCGGTTTTAGCGTTTGATACTCCTGTTGTTTGGTTGCGAGATCCTGGCCAGATAATTGCAGCAGGGCAAAAGTCTCATGGCCATCCCGTGAGATGAACCTCTGGCTCGGCGTGGAATAGTAGGAGATTACCGAAGTGACTCTCGCATGCTGTTTCAGGCTAGATAAGAGTTGCTCTGCTGCTTGAGCAAAGGCTGGATCATTCACATGCAGGGTAGAACTATGGAGAATAAGAATGACATCTGGGGTAGAACCACCTAATTTTGTGTCGAGAAGTTGCTTGGCAAGTGACGATTCGCTCGTGGGATCGCTATAGCCTCCAGTTTTTAACTGGCTAAAGGCGCCAAGACTAAATATGCCGGTGCCAATCAGCATGAGCAGGCAGACCAGGAGGGTCCCCCAGCGCGCATTATAGAGAAATTTGCCACATCTTTTAAGCATGGTCAGATCCTTTCACCTCAGCACAATCATCGCCTGGTGCGCAGCACGTGTACGGGGCCAGAAGGCCGCAAAATCAGGTTATGGAGGGGGTCTGGTTCGATGCGCTGGCCAGGAAGCAGGGAAAAGCGCGAGCGCTGGGCCAGGCTTGCCAGCAATAAATGCCCCTCCATCATTGCAAAGTGCAGACCAATGCAGATGCGTGGGCCTGCGCCAAAGGGCAGGTACGCGTAACGCGGCAGCTGCTGTTCGCGTTGGGGGCTGAAACGCGTGGGATCAAAGTGCTCCGGGTCTGGGAAAAAATCCTCGCGGCGATGCAGCAGGTACGGGACCACCAGCACACTCCACCCTTGCGGCACCGGGTAGCCGTCGATCTCGACCGCGCGCACGGCCCGTCGGGAGAGAATATGGGCCGGGGGATACAGCCGGAGCGCCTCCTTGAACACCTGCAGACAATACGGCAACTGCGCCAGGTCGTCATAGGTGGGCGTGCGACCCTGCAAGATCGTATCCACTTCTTCCTGCATCTGCTCATACGCCTCAGGATGCTGGCAGAGCAGATACCACGTCCAGGTCAGAGCGGTGGCGGTGGTTTCATAGCCGGCGACAAAGAGGGTCAGACACTCCGCGATCACTTGCTCATCCGTCATCGCCTGGCCCTCGGCATCCCTGGCCTGCAGCAGCAGGGAGAGCACATCCTGGCGTGCGACCAGGGGCTGACGCCGCTCAGCAATGAGCCGTTGCAAGCACGCGCGTCCGGCCTGGATGGCTTGACGCGCCCGACGGTTGCGCGGCGTCGCCTCCTCCGGCCAACTGCGCTGGAACTGGTCGCTCAACGCTCCCATGAGGCCTGCATACTGCACAATATGGCGGGGCTGGAACGGGGGGGCGATCAGGCGGCGCTGGCGCTGGTGGAAGGCACCCTCGCTACTGAAGAGGCCATCGCCGATGGCGACCCGCAGCAGCGCATGCAGGGCTGCGCCTTTGTCGAAGTCCTGAGCATGCTCGAGCAGGATACTGTGCGCGTGTTGGGGGTGGTTGAACAGGATATGCGGGAATGGCCCAAAGCGGAGCCCGCAGGCGTCTCCGGTGCGCGCCACCCGGCGCAGAAAAGCCAGGGGATCTTTGTTCAGGTCGAGCAGGTTGCCCACCAGCGGGAGGCTCGCTATCTGGGGAAGCGTTTTCCGCACCGCGAGCGGCGTGATGGGATAGGGTGCGACATGCGTGGTCATACTAGGATTCTCCATTCTCGATTGGATTGGTGCCGTGGTGGTGTCGGGAAGGGCCTGTGCCCCGCAGCGTCCCCATCTGGTTCGCGCTTCCCGGTCGTTGATTGAGGGGAGCACGGTCTCCTCAGCGACTGCTCCCACGGCTATCTCCATTATGTTCCCCCCGACCAAGAGGGTTCTGAGAGCGAATTTTTTGCCCTGCGCCAACAAGAGGTGATGCATCGGGAAGAGGGAAGTGAGCGTCTGGAGGGTCCTCTCTCCCTGACACATTTTAAAAGCGCAGAGCAAAACGCCATCCAGTAGCAAGTTGACGAAAAGGTAAGCAGTGAACAAGATCAGCTTGATTGCGGGTTCGGCGCAGAATGGCCAAGAGCCACAAGCGTCCGAGACGAAAGATGCCTTTGTCACGGCGATCTGTGCGATCAAAACGATCTCGTTTGCCATGATGCATGCACGAGGCGGCCAAATGACTGACCCACCACATCGCGAAAAAGAGCGCCAACAGGAGACGGTCTAACCTCGCTTCTTCCTTGACCAAACTGGCTTCCAGGTTCCATCCTCGACTTTTGCTATCTTGAAAGGTTGACTCGACACGCATGCGCAATGCATACTCGTTTACCCGCCGTTTGCCAGCTTTCTGATCGGAAATCAGGATCCAGCCCTCCTCGCAATCTTGCATCCAACAGGCGCTCACATACCTTTCAGCCACATGTTGCAGCACTGCGGGGACCACGACCCCGCAGGTCTCTCAGCTTCCCTCGCTGGGGGGACTGGGGTTGGGGAACCTGTTAGGCAGCGGCAAGCTGGGGGCGACATACGGTGCGAAACTGGGAGCCAACCTCGGCGCTGAGCTGGGGGCGAATGTCAATCCCGATTTCGGGGGTCTTCTGGGGCTGGGCAAGCTGGGAGTCAATACCGATAACAACTTGCAGAGTGCCTTCGAGACCGATCTGAATGGCAAGACCGGCCTCGATCTCAGCGGCCTTACCGGGCTTCTCGGCCACTAAGTGCTTATCCGAAAACAGGTAAAGATGGTCTGTCTAAAGAGCTTCTCGACAAGAGCATGTGGATCTGGATGGCAGACCGCCCTCCCAGATCCACGACGATTAACATCAGCGTCTCCATCCTATCGTGCAAGCGATCATTGTGCCATAACCCGCTCTACCTGTGTCGTAGAGACTACTCAGCCATCTGGACCTCCATCGGTTCTACCATTTGTGCCAGCTTCTGGGCAGTATTCGCTTCTGTCAGGGGGGTGTAGATGACCATGCGCAAATCGGGAGCGTCCGTAACCTGGAAGGTAGTAGGTTGGAGGACTAGCCGTCCAACCAGAGGATGATTCAGTTCTTTTTTCTCGGTATGAGTGACCTGGATATCGTAACGCGGCCACCACGCGCGAAACTGTGGGGAGGCTTGCTCCAGTTCTGCGACCAATGCGCTTCTCCAGGGTTCTCCAACATACCGTTCCGTACTGGCACGAAACTTGGCGAGCAGGCCCTGTGCAGCTTTCTCCCAGTTGGCCAGGAGCATGTGCTGTGGAGAAGAGGTGAACACCAAGCGAAGGATATTGCGCTCGCGGACAGGGAGAGCGCCGAGGTCGGTCTGATAGACGAGCGACATCGCTTGATTCCAGGCCAACAGGTCGAAGCTGGGATTCGCGATATAGGCAGGAGACGTACCCATGGTATCCAGAATGCGCTGGAGCACGGGGCTCACAGTGGTAGTGAAGGGATAGGGATCAGCAAGTTGGTGTTGGCGGGCCAGCAAAAACAGATGGTTGCGCTCGACGCCATTCAGCTTCAGGACCTTTGCGAGACTCTCCAGAACCTGCGGGGAAGCCGTCATAGCGCGGCCCTGCTCCAGACCCGTGTACCAGGTCACTCCGATACCTGCTACTACTGCCAGTTCCTCTCTGCGCAATCCCGGCGTTCTGCGCCGTGAACCACCAGGCAGACCTACGGCTTCGGGCGATATGCGTTCTCGCCGCGTGCGTAAGAAGTGCGCCAGTTCGTTCCGTCGTTCCTGATCGTTCATTTCATCCCTTCCCTATCCTATCAGTTTTTCTGCCAGGATAATCTCTGTTCTGGTTAAGAGACCAAAGGTCTGGCATCATTGTATCATGACAAACCGAACCACTGTCGATAGATGATTGTTTTTGCGTTGCTACAGAGTACAAAAGAGGAAGGGATTTTTTCAAGTATGCAAGCCATTGTCATTGATCCACAAGCGCCTGCGCGCCTTGGTTTCCAAACAGTTGAGGCACCTCAGCCACTGGCCAATGAGGCATTGGTGAGTGTGAAGGCGATCTCTCTCAATCGTGGAGAAGTCGTCTATCGGGTCCAGGGCGCGGCAGGGACACCTCTGGGATGGGATCTTGCAGGAGTGGTGGAACAGGCGGCAGCCGATGGATCTGGACCGCCTCAAGGAACAAGGGTGGTCGGGGTTGATATGGAGACACCTTCAGCCTGGGCCGAACTGGTTGCGGTCCCAACGAATGCCCTGGCCGAACTTCCGCCGTCTGTTTCCTTTGCGCAAGCAGCAGCACTGCCGGTCGCCGGACTCACCGCGCTCCACGCTCTTGAGCATGGTGGAAACCTTCTTGCTCGATCGGTCCTGGTTACGGCTGCCTCCGGGGGCGTGGGACTCTTTGCCTGCCGCCTGGCCCAGCTTTCCGGTGCGCGAGTGGTCGGCCAGGTACGTCACCCAGCCTCAGCCTCGTTGGTCCAGGAGGCGGGGGCAGATCACGTGGTTGTTGATGAAAACATCACCGTTGCGGCAGCGTTCGGCCCCTATCACTTGATCATTGATCAGCTCGGTGGACGAATGCTGGCAGAGGCTATGACACAACTGGCTCCAGGGGGAACATGTGTCTCTGTTGGAGCACTGGCTGGCAGCGACGTCCCATTAGATTGGGCGCGTGTGCGCCAGGTACCGGGTGCCAACCTGGATTTCTTCAATCTCTGGTTTGAGCTCAGGCGCGAGCCGGCCTCGTTCGGGCTCACGCGTCTGGTCCATCTGGTCAGCACAGGAAAGCTGACTCCTTTTCCTGGCATGGAAGCGGATTGGCATGAGATAGGCAGGGTCGCCCAGGCTCTCATCGACCGGCAGTTTCTGGGCAAGGCTGTCTTACACATCTCATAAGAAGAGGGATGCATGGGGCCACCGGAGAGCGTTTCAATGCTCTGGGACTGGTGTGCCCCATCTGATCTCCTGATATTGACAAAATGACCCAGGTTCTATTCGGAATCTCAGGAGGAACAATTTCTATGGCACGGACTCATCCATGGAAAGTCAGCGATGTATTCTGGGAGCACGTCAAACCGTTGCTTCCAACCGCGCCGTCCCATGCAAAGGGAGGACGCCCCAGGATGGATGATCGACGCGCATTTGAAGCCATCATCTATGTTTTGCGTACAGGTATCCAATGGAATGCGTTACCGAGAGAGCTGGGAGCGAGTTCAACCGTACATGATCGTTTTCAGGAATGGGAACAGGCTGGCCTGTTCAAGACTTTGTGGCAAGCAGGACTACAAACGTATGATGAACTGGCAGGAATCCAATGGGAGTGGCAAGCCGTGGATGGGGCAATGACAAAGGCTCCTTTTGGAAAAGGGGCAACCGGAGCCAATCCAACTGATCGCGGCAAGTCAGGAGTCAAGCGCAGTCTCTTGACCGATGGGGCTGGGATTCCTTTGGCCATCATCATTGACGGGGCCAACCGTCATGATGTGAAACTGCTATGTGCCACCCTGGATGGCATCGTGATTGCTCGTCCCGAGCCCATCGATGAGCGGCCTCAGCACCTCTGTCTGGATGCGGGCTACGATGGAGCACCAGCGCGAAAGGAGGTTGAGAACCGCCACTATGTCCCGCATGTTCGCAGCCGTAGCGCGGAGAAGCAGGAGAAAGTCCTTACCCCCGGTCATCGCGCACGGCGCTGGGTAGTGGAACGCACTCATAGTTGGCTTAATCGCTCCCGTCGGATCTTGGTTCGTTGGGAGAAAAAGGCTGAAAACTATCTCGCCTTTCTTCATCTCGCTTGTGCTCAACTTCTCTTTGCTAAGTTAGCGGTTTTCGGATAAGCACTAAGTCGGTTGCGGATGGGATCTGAGGCTGATGAAGCCTCTGAGGAACCAGGCCACGGCACCCCCTCCGAAGTTTTTTGCAGGGACCGATGGTCGATCAAGTCTTCCAGAGCTCATACATCCATTCGTGCTACCAGGGGCAAGATAACTCTCTTGCTCCTGGTATCTTTATTAGCCTTATAGTCTCTTTTTTTTGATGTCACTTGACGTTTACATTATTATTCAATTAAAACTAATCTCATTTCCTTGATCCCCATCGAGACACCCGGACTCATGCTCGGCCTGGCTGGCACCGGCTACGGCCTGCTCCGGATGGCCGATCCTGAATGCGTCCCCTCAATTCTCGTCCTTGATCCGCCAAAGGGAGCAGACCAATAGGCTTTGCTCCAGCGAGCGAGAAGAAGGTCATGGGTGGTTGTGCCCCACCCATGACCTTCTTCCTGTTTATGGGCAGAGAGACCGGACTTTTAGGATTCCAGAGTATAATGGATCATAGTTGTTGTGTAGGTTGGTGGTGAGGCTTGTATGTTTACAGGGAATGGAAGATGTTGAAAACTACACACGAAGATCTCGAGAACAATATATCAGATAATCTGCTATTACCCACACGAGCACGCATCTGTGCTTTTCCTCACACTCAACCTCGCACCGGGATTGTTATATCAGGAAGCGAGGAATACATGCTCATACATACTGCAACACCCCTGTCTGACCAGAAACCGCTGACTTTTATCGGTGGACTTCCCCTGGTCGGGAACCTTTCCGATTTCACAAAAGATCGCCTGGGCCTCTTTCGGCGCATGGCGCACACAGGAGATGTCTGTGGTATCCGTTTTGGCCCGTTCCCTGGTATTCTTTTCAACAAGCCCGAACACGTCCAGAGCATTCTAGTCAAACACGCGTACGCCTTCGATAAGGGCGCGGCCATCCATCGTATTTTTCGCCCCACTCTTGGCGATGGCATCATAAGTAGCGAGGGAGATTTCCATCTCCACCAGCGCAAACTCATAGCACCTGCTTTCCAAGCAGGCCATATTGCCGGTTACGCCGATATTATGGGGCACTACGGTGAGCAAATCCAGCAAACCTGGGCCGATGGTGCCGTGATTGATCTCGATCAGCAGATGAGTAACCTTACGATGAGTATCATTGGGAAAGCGCTCTTTGGCGCTGATGTTTTCACCCAAACGGACAGGCTTGGCGCTGCCATGATGGACATGTTCGAGTATGTTTCGCATGCCCTCTCTCTGCCTTTCTCGCTTCCCTATAGCTGGCCCTTGCCGCGCAATCGTCGGATGCGCGCAGCAGTCAAGGTATTACGCACCTTTATGCAAAGCTTTATCGATGGGAGGCGCGCCCACGCTGAAGAACATCAAGACGTTCTCTCTCTTCTACTCCAAGCCAGAGATGAAGACGGCCATCCCATGAGCGATGAGCAGTTGATGAGCGAGTGCCTGAATCTCTTTGGTGCTGGCTATGAAACAACTGCCACGGCATTGAGCTGGACCTGGTACCTGCTCTGCAAACATCCTGAGATCTATCAGAAGGTCCAACACGAAGTTGATACTGTTTTGCAGGGTCGCACACCTACCGCTGCCGACCTGGAGCGGTTGCCTTACTGTTTGCAAGTCTTCAAGGAAGCACTTCGAATTTACCCACCAGTGTATGCGACATGCAGGCGCGCCTTAGATGATGTCGAGATTGACGGCTATCGGGTTTCCAAAGGTTGGACGGTCTTTCTCGCGCCTTACACCCTGCATCGCCGGGAGGAGTATTTTCCTGAGCCAGAAAAGTTTGACCCTGAACGTTTCATCCCAGCACAAGAAAAGATCCTTCCTCGCTATGCGTACATGCCTTTCGGCGCGGGACCGCGCATCTGTATTGGCCT
>WNFI01346942.1_pt2 | contig 12777 bp, 13 predicted proteins | sample 5400471 | NCBI WGS metagenome assembly WNFI01 (sample SAMN13153348, study PRJNA577476) | soil metagenome | isolation source: 100 cm saprolite on Douglas fir-dominated hillslope | place: USA:California | collected 2013-09-17
CGGTCCGCGCTGGTCCGTCCGATCGGGCCGCCCAGGCCCACGCTCGTCGTCGCCGGCTGCGACCCGGCGCTGCCGCTGCTCACCGAACCGCTCAGCCTGCTCGACCCGCCGATCGGGTTCAGCTGGTGGCCGTGCTCGAGCGAGGAGGCGCTGCGGCTCGCCGCCGAGGGTCTTGTGCACGCTGCGGGCGCGCACCTGCGCGACCGCTCCGGTGAGTACAACACCGGCACAGCCGCCGAATTGCTGTCCGCAGGCGGCGAGGTGCTCGGGTTCAGCGGCTGGCGCGAGGGATTGGTGCTCGGCCCGGCTGCCGGGGACGATGTCGCGGCGGTCACCGATGTCGTCGGTCGCGGCCTGCGGCTGGTGAACAGGGAGCCAGGCGCCGAGGCGCGCCGGGTGCTCGACCGCGAGCTGGACGGTGCGGGGATCGACGCCCGGCAGGTGCCCGGGTACCAGACGACGGCTGCTGGCCACCTGCAGGTCGCCGACGCGATCGCGGCGGGCCTGGCCGACGCCGGTGTCGCGTGCGAGCCGGCCGCGCTCGCGTACGGGCTTGCGTTCGTCCCGCTGGCGGCCGAGCGGTTCGACCTGGTGATCCCGGCGGTGCACGCCCAGTCGCGCGAGGTGCAGGCGCTGATCAAGGTGCTCGGCTCGCGCTGGCTGCTCGACCAGCTCGCGAGCCTGCCCGGCTATGACCCGTCATCGTGCGGGCAGCACATCGCGACATTCCAGCCGAGGTGGGCCAGACCCGCCGAGCCCGGCCGCCTACGCCGTGAATGAACACGTTCGCGTGCGCCCGCCAATGTCGCGCAAGATTGCCGGATGAGACTTCTCGTGCTCGGCGGTACGCACCATGTCGGACGCGCCGTGGCCGAAGTGGCGCTGGCCCGCGGCGACGAGGTGACGACGATCAACCGCGGCCAGACCGGAACCGACGTCCCGGGCGCCCGGGTGCGCCGCGCGGACCGGACCGACCAGGCACAGTTGCGTTCGGCGCTGGGCGACGATAGCTGGGACGCCGTGATCGACACGTGGAGCCGGGCGCCGCGGGTCGTGAGCGAATCGGCGGCGTTGCTGTCGGGCCGCGCGGGCCACCACGGTTACGTCTCGAGCCGGTCGGTCTATACCTGGCCGATCCCGGCCGGCGGCGACGAGAGCGCCCCGGTCGTCGACGGCGATGCGGGCAGCGAGCAGTCCGACGACTACCCGGCCGCCAAGCGCGGCGGCGAGCTGGCGGTGCTCGAGCACTTCGGCGGTCCATCGATCCTGGCCAGGGCCGGGCTGATCCTCGGGCCATACGAGCTCGTCGGGCGGGTGCCGTGGTGGCTACGCAGGATCGAGCGCGGCGGCGACGTGCTCGCCCCCGGCCCGCGCGACATGCCGATCCAGTACATCGACTGCCGCGACCTGGCAACCTGGCTGCTGCACGCGGCCGATAAGGGCATCGGCGGCGCGTTCAACGCGGTCAGCAAGCCGGGTCACGCCACGATGGAGAGTCTGCTGAACGCCGCCGTCGCGGCGACCGGCTCGCGCGCGAACCTGATCTGGGTGCAGCCCGCGGTGATCGAGGCGGCGGGGATCCAGCCGTGGACCGAGCTGCCGGTCTGGGCGCCGCCGGACGGCGAGGCGGCCGCGCTGCACGACGGCAACGTCGACGCGATCATCGCCGCCGGCCTGGTCTGCAGGCCGGTCGAGGAGACAGTCGCAGACACCTGGCGCTGGCTGCAGGCCGAGGGCGACCCGCCGGTCAGGGAAGGCGGGCTGAAGCACGGCCTGGATCCGGACCGCGAGCGCGAGGTGCTAGCCAGCCTCGGCTAGCGTCGGCCGTCCGACGTCCCACCGGCCGCGGCCGGCAGCTCTGGACGCGGGCGACCGGCCGCAGGCGGTTGGTTATGCATAACAAACCCTGCCCGGGACTGCGGGCGGCAGGCCACTCTCAGTGGCCGTAGAGTGCGACGAGCAGGCCGCGGGCAATCGTGTGGAAGCGCAGGTTGAAACCGGCGACCGCGGGGGAGACGTCGGAATCGATTCCGAGCGAGTCGGTATCGAGCGCATGCACGGCGAACACGTATCTGTGTGGCGGGTCGCCCTGCGGAGGCGCGGCACCGCCGAAGTCCTTGGTCCCATAGTCGTTGCGGACCATGAAGGCCCCGGCTGGCAGCCCGCCGCCGTCTGCCGCCCCGGCGTTGGCCGGCAGGTCGGTGACCGAGGCCGGGACGTCCAGCACCAGCCAGTGCCAGAAACCCGACCCGGTCGGCGCGTCCGGGTCGTAACAGGTCACGGCGAAGCTCTTGGTCTCGGCTGGGAAGCCGTGCCAGCTCAGATGCGGGGATATGTTCTGGCCGCTCATGCCGAAGCCGTTGTAGACCTGGCTATCGCCCATGTGCTGTTCATGGGCAACGTCATTGCTCTCGACGGTGAACGATGCCACCTGCGGCATGAAATCGTAGGGCAGCGGAGCCCGGTCGGACATAGATCCTCCTCGCGGAAATGGTCTCAGTGACGTGCCAGTGTGCTTGCCCACGCTACTTCCGTGACGTTGCGCGCCGCTAACCAATCCACGCGCTCGGCCGGCCAGGTATACGGTGACCTGTTGGCTGAAGATCGTGGCCTTATTCGGGAGCGGCCGGGACGAGAATGCGGATCCATGCGGTGAGGTTCAGCCGGTTGGCGAGGATGCCGGTACAGCGGGGAGCGCTCGCGGCACTCCTGGCAGGCGTGCTGGTGACCGGCGTCGTCGCCGCGCTGCACGGGTCCGGGGCATGCGGAGGCAGCCGGAACCAGTGCTCAACCCACGGGATCGTGCGCTGGTCACAGCCCCTGGCCGGCTCGTGGATCGCCCAGAACGGAGTCGAGGGAACGGTCTACAGCAATGGCCAGGCCGCCGCCGCGGCAGGCAACGGCGTTGGGCTCATCGGCTTCGGCCTGACTGTCAGTGCCTACGACGTCACGACCGGATTCCCGCGCTGGACCGATACGCTGACCGGGCTGCCCTCCGGATCGGCCATCGTGTCGGTCCGGTCCTGGAGCGGCGTCGTCACTGTCGGAGTGAGCTCGCCGGGAAGCCGCCGGGAGATCGTGCTCAGGTCCGTGACCGGGAAGCAGATCAGGACCTATCGCGCCGCGGATTCCGGCGGTGCCGTCCGGGCCGGCTTGCGGCGCACCGTCATCGTAGGGCCGACGTCAGTCACCAGCTACATCAACTCGACCGGACGAGCCGTCTGGCGCGACCCGACCGGTCTTGCCGGGCAGGCATGGCGGGTCGTCGGACGGAAGCTCTACATGACCGTGTCTGCGGGCGGCGTGGTAGGTACCGCGCCGGTGACGGCCGTCAGGCAGATTGACTTGCAGACCGGCGCGGAACGCCTGATCAGGCCGCGCGGCCGCTCGTTCAGCGGGATGCTGAGCACGGTGATCGGCGGCGTGCTGGTCTTCTCGTCGAGTTCCGGACTCAGCATGTACAGCGCGGCGAACGGGCGCCTGACCGGTCGGCGGCCCCGAGCCGTCACCGAGTGGGCCGACCCCGCGCAGAACGTCCTGTATGCCAACGTCGCCGGCGTGCAGACCGGCATCGACCCGGCGACCGGGCGGAACACCGCGGATGAGAGCGCAGCGATTCCGGCCGGCGCCTACGGCGTGCGAACCGGCGTCGCGCTCGGCCTCAATCCAGGGTACCAAGGCGCGGCCTGGGGCTACAGCCTGGCCAAACGGCGCATGATCTGGACGGCGAAGGCGCTGCCTTACCCGCACTACTTCCTGACAGACTCCTCCGGTCTGGGTGGCAGCGCCGACCCGGGCAGCGGCATGGTTCTGCTGGTCACGTGCGGCGCGACCGGCCAGTTCGTGCGCGGCACGGTCGTCGGCGCTAACGGCTGGAAGTGCCTGCGGCCCAGGCTGGCGGCGATCGGCCCATGGGGCGCGAGATCGTGACCGGCGCGTAGCCTAGATCGGGCACAATGTGCAGCGAGCGCCTGTAGCTCAGCGGATAGAGCGGCTGCCTTCTAAGCAGCGGGTCGCAGGTTCGATCCCTGCCAGGCGCACCACCTAAATGCGCAGCTCAGGCGGGTCGCGCGAACTTACTGGACGATCATCAGCGGCCGTGGGATGTCCTTGGCGTGCCACACTCGTGCCACACGATGCGGCTTGCAAGTCCTTGCGGGTGCGTTCCGAGATGGCGTCGGCCAGGCGGCGCTGCCGGTCCTGGGTGGAGTGCAGGTAGATGAGTGCGGCCCGGCTGCTGGCGTGGCCCATGCGCTCCATCAGCTCGCGGAGGTTGGCCCCGGCCTCGGCCACGAGATGGTTGCCGGCGTGGCGGAGGTCGTGGAAGTGGACGCCGGTCAGGCCGGTAGTAACAAGTGCCCGCGTCCAGGTTCCGCGCCGGAAGTTGCTATGTCTCAGGAGCTGCCCGCACGGGGAGGTGAACAGGAGCGCGTCGGCGCCCGCGGGTGTGTGGGTGTCGAGATGGTGCTGGATCTCAGCCATGCCGGTGCCGGGCAGAATGACCTGGCGTTTGCCTGCGGCTGTTTTCGGGGGCGCGAAGAACGGCGACTGGCCGCGGGCTTCGGTGAGCTGGCGGGTGATGCGCACGGTCGAGGTGGCGGTGTCTACGTCGCGGCGGCGGAGCGCTGCCAGCTCGCCCCAGCGCAGGCCGCCGAAGCAGGCGAGCAGGATCATGGCGCGGTAGCGGGCGCCGCAGGCATCGGCTAGGGCGTAGACCTGGGCGATGGTCAGCAATGGCCGCTCTGGTGATTGCTCTGTTCCGGCGCCTTTGGCGCGGCAGGGGTTGCGGCGGATGAGGCCGTCCTCTGCGGCCGTGGCCATGATGGCTTTGAGCAGCCGGTAGGCCTTGGCGGCGGTGACCGGGCTGACGCCCTGGTCGAGGAGGTTGGCGCGCCAGCGGCGGACGTCGCCTTCGGTGATGTTGCTGATGGTTCCGAATCCGGGTGCCAGGTGGCGGCGCAGCAGGTAGCGGTAGAGCTGGATGGTTTTGGGTCGCAGGCCCGGCCGCTCGGTGATCCAGGCCGAGGCGTAGTCGGTGAGCGGGACGCGTCCGGCTTCGGGGTCGATCCAGGCTCCGGCGAGTATTTCGGCTTCGGTCATGGCGAGCCACCGGGCGCCGTCGGACTTGCGGGTGAAGGTGTTCGGTGCGGCGTGGAGCACGCCGTCAGAAGCGCGGTATCGGGCTTGCCAGCGGCCGGACGGAAGCTGGCGCAAGGTCCCGAAGGTGCGGGTTTTGCGGCCGGGCATGTCAGCTCGCCCGGCGCCGGCGGTGTGCCCAGCTGTTGGCTGGCTGGACGGTTCCGGCGGCGATGTACTCGGCCAGGGCGGATTCGGGGATGCGGACGTGCCGGCCGACGCGGACGAATCGGATCTGGCGCTGGGCGATCAGGCGCCGCGGAAAGCTGACGGCTGTGCCGAGCAGCTCGGCGGCCTGCTCGACGGTGAGCAGCCGGTCAGCAGGTGGAGTCATGGCGTTCACTCCTTCGGCTCGGACACGTCAGGTGTCAGGGCAGGGATCAGGACCGGCTCAGTCGCCGCAGGCGGCTCGGGGTGGGCTGCCACTTTGGCCTGCGGGTCTCGCCGGTGACAGGCGGTGGCGGCGGCACGCGCGGCGGCCCATTGCTCGGTGATCTCGGGGACTCTGAGCCGGCAGAAGGGATCGGTGCCGGTCGTGAGGCTTGCGACAGCGGTGCCAATGCCGTTGGGTGTTTCGCGCAGGAGGGTGGGGCTGTAGCTGGGGTATTCGCGGATGGCGTCGCCGAGGGCTGCGACGCTGCTTTCGGTGGTCTTCAGGGCGAAGGACACGGCGAGCCCGGAGTTGTCGCGCAGGCTGGTGGGGATGGAGTCGCCGGTGGTCTTCTGAGTGGCCAGAATGGTCAGGCAGAGGACGGAGCGGCCTTTGCGGATCAGCTCGCCGGTGAGGGCGATGCAGCGGCGGGCGATGTTTTCCAGTGCCCGGTCGCCTTTGTGCTGGGCGAGGTCGAGGTAGGTCTGGCACTCGTCGATGACGGTGACCAGGAGCGGCAGGTCCTCGGTCGGGCCGCCGGCGTTCCACGCGTTGCGCTGGCCGCACAGGGTGACGATGTTGCGGAGGCGGCGCCGCATCTCGGCGTGCTGGTCCTCGAGCACGTCCAGGCTTCGACGAGCCGGTCGCCGCAGTGCCGCCAGGCACGGTCGTGCCAAGGCTCCTGGTCGCCGCCGTCCTTGCCGTCGAGCAGCGCAAACTGCGCAGCGGGGGTGGGCGTGAGCTGGCAGAGCCAACTGGCGATGAGCGAGGTCTTGCCGTAGCCGGGGAGTCCGGAGACGCAGATGCCGGTGAGCCCGCGCAGCGGCAGGTAACGGTCGTTGCCGAAGTCGTCGCGGCCGACGTAGAGCACGTCGGGGACGTGGGGTTCCCAGGTTCCGGGCGGGCACTGGCCGGGGCCGAACGGCTCGGCGAGTGGGTCGGTGCGCAGCGCCCGGACGATGAGGCGGCCGGATTTGACCTGGGTGACGCCGACGCGGACGGACCACCAGTAGTCGGCGAGGTGCTGGGCTTGCTTTTCGACGTCCTTCCGGCCGGTGCGCGGTGTGGTCCTGACGAGGCATTCCCAGCCGTAGTCGGTGACCCGCCAGCGCCTGGCACGGGGGTAGTGGATCCGGCAGTTTCGCTCGGCGGATTCACTACTAAGCAGGAACGCCAGGCAGCGCCAGGTCAGCCACAGCAGGACCAGGAGCAGCGCGCGGGATTCGGTTGCTGGACGGTTCTTCGGTGCTAGCTCAGGTGGGCCAGGCCGGTGCAGCGGCACAGCCAACGCCAGCGGTGTCGGGCGCGGATCATGCCGGGATAGTGCCGGCGGGCGGAAGGGCTCGCCAGGACGAGGTGAGTCAGCTCTGCGCCCGGCCGGTACAGGAGGACCGCGAGCATGACGGCGAGGGCGTCATGCCACGGATCCAGCAGCCAGAGCGCTACGGGGAGGATGTCGGTCGGCACGGGGGTCGCCTCCTTGTGCACTGCACTGGCCTGGCCAGATCCAGGGCTGCCCCCGGCGCGGGACCTGGCCAGGCTGCTGACCGGGCTAGGCGGTGTGCTCGGCCTTGCCGGCCCGCTGGGCGTGCTGCTGGTGCACGTTGCTGGCCTGGTACCAGGGACGGCCGCCGCGGATGCCGCGCCCGTTCTCGCGGGCTTCGGGCGCGGAGAAACCGACGCGCATCTTGTCGAACACGATGGGCGTGCCGGGCGTGATCGAGGCGCACGGATCGGTTGCCGGACCGGTCACGGTGACGCTGATGACTTCGCTGACAGCCTTCATGCCGGGCTCGGCGAAGTAGGTCACCGCCGCCTGGACGTCCCACTTGCGCTCGCCGCGGGCGCTGATGTCTTGCTCGGTGCTGCCGAACTTGAGCTTGGGGCCGCTGGCCATGAGCAAGACGGCCTGGAACGTCACGCTGGTGTCGATGGTCAGTGTTCCTGCCACGGAACTCGCCTCCTGGCGGTCGCTCGCCGGCCCTCGGCTGGACCGGAACTGAATAAATTCAACATACGCGCGGAACTCAACGAACTCAACAGGCATTATCGAACGCCGGTAAACTGTGCAACCCTGGAGTGATGAGCGGACGGCACGTGACAACCGGGAAGGCAGCCGAAGCGCTGGGCGTGAGCCTCACGACCCTGCAGCGGTGGGCCCACCAGGGCCTGGTCACGCCCGCCCTCCGCACCGCAGGCGGTCACTTCAGATGGGACATCGACGACCTACGGGGGCAGCTGCGCGCCATGGACCGCACCGCACAGCACGACGCCACGAAGCCAGAGCCGCAGCCGGTGGTCGCGGCCATCGTGACCTCAGAACACGGCGTGCTGGTCGGCCGCCGCAACGACGGCAAACCGCGCTGGACGTTCATCGCAGGCGAGATCGAACCAGGGGAATCGCCGGCCGACGCCGGCATCCGCGAGGTCAAGGAAGAGACCGGCCTCCAGGTCGCCGCCGGGCAGGAGATCGGCCGCCGGGTCCACCCGGCCACCGGCCGCACCATGATCTATATGGCCGCGCGGCCAACCCACGGCACCGACATCTTCGTCGGCGACCGCGACGAGCTCGCCGAAGTCCGCTGGGTCACCCTCGCCGAAGCCGACCAGCTTATGCAGCCCCACGGCATGTTCGGGCCCGCGCGTGAGCACCTGGCAAGGACGCTTCGCTAGCCGCAGCGGACGGTGTGCACGCCCGCGTTAACGAGTTGCCAGGACCGCCATGATGGTGGCGTGGAGTGGTCATGGGTTGCCAGCTTCAACGCTTATGCAGGTCGTCGTCATGGCGCTGGCCATGTGAATGGCCGTGATTGACCGTCTCTATCCCCCTCTATCGGGCATGCACCGGGCACGGCGGCGAGAATTGCGATATGGATGCCGTGGACCCGCTTACGTGCGAACGGCTCGCCGAGCTGCTTGAGAGTGAGGGGTACCGGCCCGATTCGTATGGGATTGGGCGCCATGGCAAGTACCGCGATCAAGCCTTCATCCTCGATCGATGGAGCAAGCGCTGGGTCGTGTACTACACCGAGCGCGGCGAGAAGACCGACATTCGCAAGTACGCATCCGAGGAAGCCGCGTGCCGTGATCTTCTATCTCGGCTGCGCGGTGAGAACGTAGCTTTACCCATTGTTTTTAGGAGGTCATCTCGCGTATCTGCGCTTCTGCTGCGCGCGTGGCGTGTACGCGTCAGCGGTGTGGCGGGTGCCTGCCGAGTAGTTGCACCTGATCCACGGTCGTGCGGTTCTCGTCGAGAGCGGCCACTGTGAAGGGACCGCGCTTGGTGGTGCGGATGACCCAGGCGCCGAAGTGGTTGTCGAGAGGGTGGCGTTCCTCCTGCCCATCCTGGAGGACTGCCAGGTACTTCACGTCCGGGGCTGCGATGCCGTGCAAGGTGGTGCCGCTGTCGCCTCCGCTGGAGCCGCTGCAGACGATCGCCTCGCCGCCGAGGCCACGCAGTCCGCCGGGATCGGTGAATGGGTCGTGGAAACCGGTGCCGTGCCAGTGCTTGTCGGCCTTCCATTCACCGTCCTGCTGGGTGAAGGTCGCCATCAGCGCCATCGGATTCCAGGTGCGGAGGTGCCGGTGGAAGCGCAGAAACAAGACTACGGCCTTGTCACCGGCGATCCAGTGCGCCATCGGCACGGCCATGTGATGGTTCAGCTCGGCGTGCAGGGTCGGCAATCCGTGGTCCAGGACGGCGATGCCGTTAGCAGTCATGTTCCGCGGGTCGAACTCAGCAGGCACGTCAGCCGGCTCGTCATCTTCCTCGGCCGGCGGGGATAGTTCGTAGAGCAGGTCGTCGGACTGCTCATAGCCCGCGTCGATGGCCTGCTGCCAGGCATCACGCCAGCCGTCCAGGTCACCGCGTTCCCTCAGGATCCGGCCGATCACATCGAGGGCATACGGCACGTCCCGAAGGTCCTTGGCCACCCCGGCCTGGTAGGCGGCGCGCAGGCCGTCCAGGTCACCCTCTTCCCAGAGCTCGTTTACCAGATGATTGAGCGCAATCTCGGGCGTGCCTTCGTCAGTCTGGTCGTCGATGACCTCGCGCCAGATGCCCTTGGCGCGGGCGACATCGCCTCGCCTCTTCAGCACGTCGGCGAGCTGGCACAAGGCGTTGCCCCGGCGGCCGGGCGGCGCGGTAGCGGCCGCACGCTGGTAAGCAGCTTGTGCGCCATCGTCGTCTCCGGCCCGTTCTAGCAGGATGCCAATCCACAGCATTGCCCGCGGCGCGACCTCCGAATGCCCGGAATCGAACGCCGCCCGGTACATCCGAAGGGCACCGTCACGGTCGCCATCGCGCTCGAGCATCCCGGCCAGGCTCGCCATCGCGTGCGGCGCCCAGTCCGGGTTGCCGCTGGCGATGCACTGCTCCCAGGCATCGCGGGCAGCCTGATAGTCGCGTCGGGACCGATGTAGATCGCCTAGTCCAGCAAGCGCTTCAGCGGCATTGCCGGAGTCCGGGGATGCGATCGCTTGCTGGTATAGCTGCAGGGCACTGTCGTAATCCTGCAGGATCACCCACCGGTGCTCCGCCAGCCTGATCAGTGCGCGCTTGTTCCCGGCCTCGATGGCGCGCTCGAACGCAGTCCGAGCCAGCTCCGGGTCATCGAACCACAGCAGATCACCCAGCTCGTCGAGGGCCTGGCCGTCACCGGACTCAAGCAGCTGCCGATAGTACCCTGCGAGTACCTCCGCCACGGCTGCTGCCAGGCTCGGATCGGACTCCAGAACATTCTCGATGTGGATATAAACCGCCGACCACGCCCGCTCGCTGGCGGGATGCTCAACCATCTCCGCCAACGGCATCGGAATCCTGCCGACCGCTTCCGCGCGCCCGAAGATGAGCCTGGCCAGCTCGCAGCCCACCACCTGCGGCCCGGCGGCACCGAGGTCATCAGCCGCCAGGACCCGGTCACCATATCCCTCGACAGCCTTGGTCACGAACCAGACAACCTGATCTCCCGCATCCATTCAGGCTCCAGTCAGCCAATCCAGCTGATCGCCGCACTTGGTTATCAGCAACAGTTCAGCACAAAACACGCGAGTCAACCGAAATTCCGCGTCGTCTTCATCGCTGCCGGACACTCAGCAGCGAGGATGACGGCCCAGCGGCACTGCGCGATGATAGGCCTGGCTGATCTGGGAAGCTGCCCGAATGGCGGCGCCTCCGCGCGAGCGGGGCACCAAGGCTGAGCGCGGCGCGGGAAAGCGCCGCCGCGGCGGAGCGCAGCGAGCCGGATGCGCGACCAGACCGAAAGCGGGATGACTGCTAGCAGTTCGCCGTTGATGTCTTCGGCGGCTAGCTCCTCGTCGGGGCGTTCGGGTTCCACGGCTGGGCCGAGCATGAGCGCCCGCAGGCCGCGCGACCATCGCACGGCGGCGAGCCCGCGCGTGACGCGGCTGTACACCCGCCACAGGTGACGGTCGTGCAAGTCGCCGGTCTGGTAGTAGTCGGCGAGTATCTGGAATGGCGTCCGGCTGCCCGAACGCCCGGTCTTGAGGTCGCCTCTGCTCACTTCTTCGGCCGGCGTCCAGTCGCCGCCTTTGGCGACATAGGCACCGGCGGCGGTGCCAGAGACGTTGGAATCGATCCGAACGCCGTGCAGCGGGTCGGGTTCACGCAGGCCGAAATCCCGGCAGCTGGCACCGAGACGTGAATGGATATGCCCGTGCACTGCCGCGATGGCACCGGCGTCGAGGTCCCGTTCGTGGACGAGAAGGACGTGGTAGTGCGGGTGCCAGCCGTGGTCATCGCCCCAGGTGATCTCCAGGGCCATGATGTGACCGGCGATGCCCAGCCGCCGCTTCAGGCGTTGCCAGGCAGCTCCTGCGGTGATCTTCTTCCAGGCCGATCGCTCGGCATCAACCAGTCTGGACAGCGGGTCGTCGAGGTCGTGTGGCACCGTGATCGTTACCAGGCTCGCGGCGTGGTCGTCCGCCTCCCAGGCGGCGAGCGCGGCCCGCAATTCGCAGGTGCGGCGATGCCGGATCTTGGGGGAGCAGACGGGGCACAGCCACACGTTGCCGCAGGTCTCCACGCCGCAGTAGTAAGCGCTGTCGTCCTTGCGGCGGATCTCGACCTGAGAGCCAACTGGGACGACCCCGCAGTTGCGCTGGCGCTCTGGTGTATTGGCATCGGCCGCGGCCATCGCCCGCAGGTTCATCCGTGCGCCGCGGCGCCATCCGGTGGGATCGTCGCAGGCCGCCAGGGGGTGGTTCGAAACTTTGCGTGTATACCGAGAAAGAGCGTTCGCGGGAGCAGCAGGAGAAGGCAGAGAAGATTGGCGGCCTACTGCGCTTCGCGCCCGGCCGCCTCGGGGCGCGCAAAGCCCGCGCGCCCCGGTGCTGCGGGTCTCGCCGATGGGTAGCGTCGTGGCTGCCATGCGTCGACCTCGGAGACGAGCTGGGACCCGAGACCCCGAATCGATGCGGGGTTCGCTTGCTGTCTGGGCCGGAATGGCAACCGGCAGCGCGAAGCGCGATGCATCAGCCGTGGCTGGCTAAAGAGCGATAGGAGTAGGGGAGCCGGGACCGAGTGGTCTCAGGCCGGCTGGCCTTGAAGTCCTGGGGAGTGCACGGGGGGCGGGCTGCGCGGCTGAGGTTATGGCCGTGCCCCTCGCCGTCAAGGATCTTCGACCGCTACGCGGCGCCTTCGGCGTCCTTGACCGCGAGCCTCCGGCACGGCCTCGGCAGGTGGAGGGGCAGGCAGGAGCCTGCCTCAGGGGGACGCCGCGCAGCCCTCGACGGGTCCGGCCATGGTCAGGGTCCCCGTGCCACATGCGTGCCACACGCCCCGGTGACAGGTGCTCATTGACAGGTACTCCGAAAGCAAGGCGGTACCGGCCTGAGCAGGTAACTCCCTGGCCCGAGGGGCATTATGGACTTGCTTCTAAGCAGCGGGTCGCAGGTTCGATCCCTGCCAGGCGCGCAGGCCAGATGGGGTGTGCAGATCCCAAGCTCCTCGCGGGGAGCCAAAAAGGGAGCCAAGTGTTGTTACGCAGCAGCTTGACCGTCATGCGGGCCCGTGCTGCGGTGACCAGTGCTAACAGCCGCACTGGATCAGCCCGTCAATCAGCGCTCACGTAGGCCGCTAATCAGCTACATTGAGCTACCTCAGGCTATCTCCATAGCCTTTCAGCTTCATTCAGCCATCCATTCCTGAATCCCATTCCTTCACACCGTTGCATTACAATGATGATGGTCGTTCAGGTGATCATTAATGCGCGGCGGTGGGCGGTGCTGACGATATCCACGGGCTACGATCC
>WNFI01464829.1_pt1 | contig 12777 bp, 14 predicted proteins | sample 5400471 | NCBI WGS metagenome assembly WNFI01 (sample SAMN13153348, study PRJNA577476) | soil metagenome | isolation source: 100 cm saprolite on Douglas fir-dominated hillslope | place: USA:California | collected 2013-09-17
GCTGCCTGAAGCTGGTGCGCCGCGGCGGCCTGATCGCGATCGACAACACGCTCTGGTACGGCGCGGTGCTCAATCCGCGCGATCCCGATCCGGATACCCGCCACATCCGCGCCTTCAACCGCAGGCTGCACCGCGATCGGCGCGTCGAGATCGTGCTGCTGCCGATCGGGGATGGCGTGACGCTGGCGCTCAAGCGCTAGCGGCTTTTCCCCTTGAAATAGTCTTCGTCCGCGTAACAAACGGGCGAGGCCATTGCGCCGGATCCGCCCGGTTCCGGCGCGCCCAGGAAAACCAGGCCTGGCTCGTCTCGCCGGTAAACGCCGCGCTCCGTGACCACGTAATCCATCGGAATGTCCCAGGGCTGGGGATCGATGGATTCCAGGCGCGCGAGCTCGTAAGAAACGCCGATGACTACCGGTCTTTTCGCCAGGCTGGCGAGGGTGCGGTCAAAAAAACCGCCGCCGTAGCCCAGCCGGTACCCCTGCGCATCCCAGCCGTTCATCGGGAGAAGGACGGCGTCGGGCGTCAATTCTTGTGAACGCACGGGATACGGAATGTCGAGCGGCCCGCTTGCCAGCTGGACTCCCGGGTGCCACTCGCGGAAAGCGAGCGGTTGCTTCGGCGCTACGACCACGGGCAGCGCGGTCAACGCTCCCCGCTCGCGCAGCGTTCTCACCAGATGCCGGGCGTCGTATTCGTTTTTTATCGGCCAGCAGAAGGCCAACGTGCACCGGGCGAGTCCCGGGAAGGACCGTTCGATGGCAGCGTCGATCGATTTTCGAAAGGATTCAGTAGCGTCGGGCACTAGCGCCAAGCGCGCCGCGATGAGTCGTTCCCGCTGCGACTTCCGCCAGACTTTTACGTTCTCGAGAGTCGTGCCCATGCTAGACTTTAATCCATGATTTTGAAGCGATTCTGCAGTATCAGTGTAGCGTTCTCTGTAGTGCTTTTCGCGATACCTGCGCTTGCCGCGGCAGCCGATGAGGCGGTACTTGGAGCGTACGACGCTTATCGCGCCGGCGATGCAATGAAGCTCGCCCGGCACACAAAAAAACTCGACGGCCACCTCCTCACACCCTGGGTCGATTACTGGCGGCTCGCCCTGACGCTGGAGGACGCCTCGTCGAATGACGTGCAGGCGTTCTTCGCGGCGCACGGCACCACATACGCCGCGGACCTGCTGCGCGCCGATTGGCTGCGCGTCCTCGGCAAGCGTAGCGCCTGGAAGGAGTTCGATCGCGAGGCGACCACCTATCCGCGCGACGATCTCGAGCTGCGCTGCTACATCTGGTTGTCGCATGTCGCCCGCGGCGACGATTCCGTGCTCGCCGAGGCGGCGCCGATGTGGCTCGAGCCGCGCGAGCTGCCGGAGGGCTGCGCGAAGCTCGCCGACACAATGTGGAAGCGCGGCCGAATCTCGATCACCGATACCTGGAGGCGCGTACGGGTGCTGTTCGAGAACGGCCAGATCACCGCGGCGAAAACGGCGCTGGGCTACCTGCCGAGGAGCGAGGCGCCCGACGAGCGCGCGCTCGCGGAAGCCGCGCGTACGCCCAAGCGCTTGATCGCGCGGCTGCCGATGACCCTGGAGCAGCGCGCCGTGCGCGAGGTCGCGATCCTTGCCGGCGTGCGCTACGCTAGAGAAAACCCGGAGGCGACGGCTAAGGCGCTCGAGGGAGCGTTCGGCGAGCGGCTGCCGGAGAAGGATCTAAGGTATCTGTGGGGCCGCGTCGCCTACGAGGGCGCGCTGCTGCATCACGATCGGGCGCTCAGGTGGTATGCGCGCGCCGGCGATACCCGGCTCACCGACGAGCAGCTCGCATGGAAAGCGCGTGCAGCGCTGCGTCGCGCCAAGTGGGCCGTCGTGCGCGACGCCATCGACCGCATGTCGCCGGATGGCCGGCAGGATTCGACCTGGACGTACTGGTACGGCAGGGCGCTTGCTGCGCAGGATGAAGAAACCGGTGCGCGCGCATACTACCTGCGCATCGCGGGCCAGCCCGACTTTTACGGCCTGCTCGCGAACGAGGAGCTCGGCTACGTCGCCACGCTTCCCGAGCTGACATACGTCCCGCGCGAGGAGGACGTCGCGGCTGCGGCGCAGGAACCCGGGCTCGCCCGCGCGCTCGAGCTGATCCGCCTGGGCCTGCGCAACGAGGGCGTGCGCGAGTGGCTGTTCGGGTTGCGCGGCTTCAACGATCGCAAGCTGATCGCCGCCGCCGAGCTGGCGCGCCGCGCCGAGGTCTACGACCGCGCGATCCAGGCTGCCGACCGCACCCGGCGCCTGCATAATTTCTCGCTGCGCTACCCGTTGCCCTTCCGCGACGTATTCCAGCAGTACGCCAAGACCCACCAGCTCGACGAGGCCTGGGTGCTGGCGCTGGTGCGCCAGGAAAGCCGCTTCATCCCCGAAGCGCGCTCGAGCGCCGGGGCCGCGGGGCTGATGCAGGTCATGCCGCACACCGCGCGTTACGTTGCCGCCAAGTACAGGATGCGCGGCTATCGCCCGCAAAGAGTCACCGACGTCCAGACCAACGTGACGCTGGGGACCGGCTATCTCAAAATCGTGCTCGACCAGCTCGGTCATCCGGTGCTCGCTTCTACGGCCTACAACGCCGGCCCGAACCGCGCGCGCCGCTGGCGCGACGCGAGGCCGCTCGAGGGCGCGATCTACGCCGAGACTATCCCGTTCGCCGAGACCCGCGACTACGTGAAGAAGGTCACCGCGAACTCGGTGTTCTACGCGGCGCTGCTCGAAAAGGGCGTCACCCCGATCAAGACGCGGCTAGGAACCGTCCCGGCGCGCGCCCCTGGCGAGCCGGACGACGTCGAGGAAGACGAACTGCCGTAAGATTGCGGCATGAAGCTCGAGAACGTCCTCGTGGTCGGCGGCTCGGGCTTTATCGGCCGGCATGTCGCCGCCGCGCTCACCCGGCGCGGCATCCGCGTCACCGTGCCCACCCGCCGCAGCGAGCGCGCCAAGCATCTGACGCTTCTGCCCACCGTCGACGTGGTGGAAACCGACGTTTTCGCTCTGGGCGCGCTCGATCGGCTCGCGGCCGGCTGCCAGGCGGTCATCAACCTCGCCGGCATCCTGCATGGCCGCCGCGGCCGCCGCGACGAGCGCGGCCCCAACGACTACGCGCCCGATTTTGCCCGCGTTCATGTCGAGCTGCCGCAGGCGCTCGTCGGCGCGTGCCGGGCCGCCGGCGTCAGGAGGCTGCTGCACGTGAGCGCGCTTGGCGCCTTGCCCGACGCGCCCTCGGAGTACCTGCGCTCGAAAGGCATCGGCGAGGAGGCGGTGCTCGCCGCCGACGATCTCGAAGTGACGGTCTTCCGGCCCTCGGTGGTGTTCGGCCCGGAAGATCGGTTCCTCAACCAGTTCGCGCAGATGGCGCGCTTCCTGCCGGCGCTCGCCGTTCCCTGCCCGCAAGCGGCGTTCAAGCCGGTGTACGTCGGTGACGTGGCGAGCGCGCTGCTCGCCGCGGTAAGCGATACCGCGACCTGGGGAAAGCGCTATGAGCTGTGCGGCCCGCGCGCCTACACGCTGAAAGAACTGGTCGAGTACGTCTGCGCGGTCACCGGCAAGCGGCGCATGGTCATCGGGCTCCCCGACCGGCTGTCCTACCTGGAGGCGCGCTTGCTGGAATTCCTGCCGGGGCCGCCGATGACGCGCGACAACTATTACTCGATGCAGGTGCCGAACGTCTGCAGCGCTTCTTTCCCGTTCGGCATGCAGCCGCAGGCGCTCGAAGGCATCGCGCCGCTCTACCTTGCTCCCTCTACGCCCCGGGAGCGCTATCCCCAGTTTCGCTGGCGCGCGCGGCGCTAGCGGCGTAGGCCGCGAAGGTCGCGAGCCAATGCTCGCCGGCATAGCTTCCGCTCGCCACGTTCTCGAGGCCGGCTTTCAGATGTCGTCTCGCCGTTTCAAGCAATGGCTTTCCATCGGGAACAAATCGCGCAAGGTGAAAAAAACACCAGGCCCGGCTCAGGTTCAATCCGTCGAGGTGTGCCAGCTGACCGTCGCTGCGATCGCTCGCGAGGGCTGGCGTAAGCAAGGTTTTCGGAATTTCGCCCAAAAAAGCCCCGAACCAGTCCGCGAAGTCGGGCAGCACCCGGCGCATCAGGTCGGCCTCGACGAGGCAGGGAGAAAGGAAATCGTTGCCTCCCGGCTCCCAGGCCGCCGGATATTGCCGGTCTTTGCCGTAGTACTCGATGCTTCTCTCGACAATGAGATCGGCCAGGTTTTTCTTCTTTGAAGCTCTCGAATAATCGAGCGCAAACCCGAGCCCGAATGCCGTATTGGCATGCACGCCGGAACGGATCGGATAGGTCTGCTTCGGCAGCCATTCCAGGTAGCGCGCCTCGATGACTTCCGTGAGCGGCTGCAGGTGCGCGAGCCAGCGCCTGGCGTCGGCGTCGTCCCAGCCGCCAAGCTCTTGCGCGAGTTTCAGGAGCCAGGTCCAGCCATAGGGGCGCTCGAATCCCGGGTTGTCCCGCAGATAGTCCGCTTCAACCCGAAGACTCTTCGATGAAAGACGGGAATTCAGGACACCGCGAATGACGTTCGCCTCGTGCAACGCCGGAAAGTTGCGTAGCAGGTGGGCGAGCAGCCAATGGCCGTGGACTGCCGAGTGCCAGTCGTAGCAGCCGTAAAACGCCGGATGCAGCTCGCGCGGCCGCTTCAGATCATCCGCTGCTTGCACGACGTGGGCGGGCTGGTAAGGGAACTCGCGCTGGATGCAGGCGAGGACGAGCTTGGCGAAGCCGCTTTGCACGAGTGACCTGACTTCCGGATTCCTGGCGTCGAGTTTACGATAATCCCCAGCTAAAATGCCGCATGGCGAAACCGCCCGCGCTGAAGCTCGTCGTCGGCAACAAGAACTACTCCTCCTGGTCGATGCGCCCCTGGGTGCTCGCGCGCCAGGCGGCCATCGCCTTCGAGGAAGTGCAGCTCAAGTTCGAGAGCGAGTCGACGCGCGTCATCGGCATCGAAGCCTACTCGCCGACGCGCAAAGTCCCGGTGCTGCTGGTGGAAGGCGAGCCGGTGTGGGACTCGCTCGCGATCTGCGAGACGCTCGCCGAGCTCTACCCGGAGAAGCAGCTCTGGCCTGCGGCTGCAGAAGCGCGCCGCGTCGCGCGCTCGATCTGCGCCGAAATGCATTCCGGGTTCCAGGGGCTGCGGAGCGCGATGCCGATGAATATCCGCGCGAGCCATCCGGGCAAGGGCCGCAACCCGCAGTCGGAGAAGGACATCGAGCGCGTGGTCGCCATCTGGACATCGTGCCGCAGCCGCTTCGGGCGCGGCGGCGAGTTCCTGTTCGGCCCCTTCGGCGTCGCCGACGCCTTCTATGCGCCGGTCGCGACGCGCTTTCGCACCTATGCGGTGTCCCTGCCGCCGCCGGCGCAGGCCTACGCCGACGCCGTGCTCGGTGCCGCAGCGGTCGGGGAATGGATGGAAGCCGGGCGCCGCGAGGCCGAGTTCGTGGCGGCCGACGAGCCCTACGCCAGCCGGTGAAATTCGGGTGAAGGCCTACGTCGTCGGCGGTGCGGTTCGCGACGAACTGCTCGGGCTGCCTCTGAAGGACCGCGATTACGTGGTCGTCGGCGCCACGTCCGAGGAGATGGAGCGCCGGGGCTATAAGCCGGTCGGCAAGGACTTCCCGGTGTTCCTGCACCCGACCACGCACGAGGAATATGCTCTCGCCCGCACCGAGCGCAAGAGCGGCAGCGGCTACAAGGGATTCACCGTGCACGCGGCCCCCGACGTCACCCTCGAGGACGACCTGCGCCGCCGCGACCTCACCATCAATGCGATAGCGAAGGCCGAGGACGGCACCCTGGTCGATCCCTTCCACGGCAAGAAAGACCTGGAAGAGGGCGTGCTGCGGCACGTAAGCGACGCTTTTGCCGAAGACCCGGTGCGCATCCTGCGCGTAGCGCGCTTCGCCGCGCGTTTCGGATTCAGGGTTCATGAAAAAACCATGCAGCTCATGCGCGACATGGTCGCGTCCGGCGAAACCGACCACCTCGTTCCGGAGCGCGTCTGGCAGGAGTTCTCGAAGGGGCTGGCCGAGGAGCATGCGGAGCGAATGTTCGAAGTCTTGAAGCGATGCGGGTTAATGGAAAGGCTGTTCCCGGAAGTAAAAGCACTTCCAAAAAAATTCTCAGGATCGCTTGCGATTCGATTTGCGCTGCTCGCCTGGCCGCTGCGGGAGCCTGAAGCGGAAGCTCTTTGCGAGCGGCTGCGCGCGCCCAACGAGGTGCGCGAGCTGGCGCTGCTCGCCTGCCGCAACCGCGAGCGCCTGCGCGGCGCAGGCCACGCTTATCCGGCGGCGCTGCTCGATCTCCTCAAGGCCGCCGACGCGTTCCGGCGCCCGGAGCGGTTTGCCGAGCTTCTGGAAGTTGCGCGTTTGGTTGAAGGCCTTGAAGCCGGGCGCGTGGAGCGCGCTCTGCGTGCCGCGGCGGCGGTCGACGCCGGCGCGATCGCCAGAAAAAGCCGGCCCGGTGAGATCCCGCGGCACATCGACGAGGCGCGCATCAAAGCCATCGCCGGGACGGTATGAAGCAGTTGCTGCAGAACCTCCTCGCGGGAGCGAAGCTCGCGTTGTTCCTGCCGGTACGGGCGACGGACTTCAATGCCTCGGCCGTGCAGTACGCGCTGCTGGCGAGCGTCAGCTTCGCCTTCTGGGTGGTCGCCGCGGCGGCGCGTGTGGGCTTCGAGGGCGAGTTCGACCCGTCCGCGCTGATCGTGTACCTCGCGACCGTGACGCTGGTACTGGCGACGGCGCTGCTTGTCGCGCTTGCCTACGGTGCCCTCGAGCGCCTGCTGCTCATCGCGGTCGCGCTCACGGCGAGCGACCCGGTATTCGAGCTCGCCGGGCTCGCCTTGCCGGGGCTCGGCGCCACGACCGGCCAGGCCGCGGCCGTCTATCTCGCTTTCATCGGCTGGGCGTGGGTGATCGCGCTGCGCGCCGCGGTGGTCTGCGGCGGATGGCGCCGGCCGCAGGTGTATTTCGGCGCGGCGGCGGTGAGCGCGATGACCGCGATCGCCTTCTTCGTTCTGCCGAGGGCGGAGGTCTGGCAGGCGCCGCCGGCCGACGAGGAGCCCGCCGAGGCGCTTACCGACGAGCGCGTGTTCCACCTGCAGGGGCAGCTCATCGAGCGCGCCCTTGCGGCAATCGAGCGGGGCAGGCCGGGCGTCGCCGAGCTCTACTTCGTCGGCTTCGCGCCCGACGCCGGTCAGGACGTGTTCCTGCGCGAGATGCGCTTCGTCAGGCGCCTGTTCGACGAACGCTTCGGCACCGCCGGGCGCTCGATTGCGCTCGCCAGCAGCCACACTGCGCTCGACGAGCTGCCGATCGCCAGCGCCACGAACCTCGCCCGCGCGCTCGCGCGCGTCGGCGAGGCCATGAATGCGGACGAGGACGTGCTGTTCCTGTTCCTTACCGCACACGGCGACCAGGCGCATCACCTTTCAGCCTCGCAGCCGCCGCTGCAGCTTGCCCAGCTCACGCCGACGGCGCTCGCCCGCATGCTGCAGGACGCAGGCGTGAAGTGGCGCGTAATCGTGGTCTCGGCGTGCTACGCCGGCGGCTTCATCGAGCCGCTGCGCGATGACAACAGCATCGTCATCACTGCAGCCGCGCCCGATCGCAGCTCGTTTGGCTGCGAGGCGGGCCGCGATTTCACCTACTTCGGCGAAGCCTATTTCCGCGATGCGCTGGCGAAAACGCGCTCGTTTACCGCCGCGTTCGAGCTGGCGAAGGAGATTGTCGCAAAGAAGGAAGGAGAGGAAAAACTGACCCCGTCCCTGCCGCAGATGTGGGCCGGGCCCGCGATCAGGGATCGGCTAAAGAATCTTTCCGATTAACCAGACCAGAATCGACAACAGCACCGTGCTCGCGAACGGGACGTAATAAATACGACCTCTTACCGGCGCGCGAAAATCGCCCGGCAGCCGGCCGACGCCGAAGCGCCGCAGCCAAGGCGTTGCCGCCGCTAGAATCGCGAGCACAATCAGCAAGGCCAGCAACCACTTCAACATGATCGAACTCTATACCTGGACTACGCCGAACGGCCGCAAGGTCTCCATCATGCTTGAGGAGTGCGCGCTGCCTTACCGCGTGCACAGGATCGATATCGGCAAAGGCGAGCAGTTCGCGCCGGACTACCTGGCGATCAATCCGAACGGCAAGATCCCCTCGATCGTCGACCCCGAGGGCCCGGAGGGCAAGCCGATCGCGATGATGGAGTCGGGCGCGATCCTGATTTACCTCGCCGAAAAAACCGGGAAGTTCTTTCCACCGAAAAACAAGTACCCGATCCTGCAGTGGCTCATGTTCCAGATGGGCGGGGTCGGGCCCATGTTCGGCCAGGCGCATCACTTCATGCGCGCGAAGAAGGACGCGATCCCCTACGGCAGCGAGCGCTACGGCAGCGAGGCGAAGCGCCTGTACGGCGTGATGAACGGGCAGCTGGAGAAGAACGAGTATCTCGCAAAGGAGTATTCCATTGCCGATATCGCCACTTACCCGTGGGTGGCGCGCCACGAATGGCATCGCGTCGACCTTGCCGAGTTTCCTCATGTGAAACGTTGGTACGACGCGATCGGCGCGCGGCCCGCAGTGGCCAAAGGCATGGCCATTCCGCAGCAGTAGCGCTTTAGCAACAACCCTGTCGCCCCCGGGCGACGAATAGCGGGTCGAGGGGGGATCCGCGATCTGCATAGCGAAATTACGCCGCGGGCTCACGGTTTGCCCGACTAGGGTAGGCGCATGGAACCCGAGATCAGATATCGGGTCTGCGAAGAGCGCAATGTCGCGGCGGCCTTCGAACATTTTCGCCGGCGCAGGCGGCCCCTGCGCGCTGCAGCGGCTCTCTTCACCAACCGTCTACCGAGCTACTTCCTCGCGTACTTCATGAGGAAGGCGTTGATCTCCTCGATGCGTAGCTGAGGCTCGCCCAGGGCGGGCTGCGTACCGACGACGCGGTTCATCCATTCCATGTTCTGCCGCATGCGCGCCACGACCGCAGGCCACTCGCGCGCGGTGTGGCGCCTGGGATCGGGAAGCACGTGGCATTGGTTGCAGGCGAGCCGAAAGGCCTCGCCCGAGGGTGAATTGAGCTCGGGATAACGGTTCGGGTCGAGCGGCCTCTGCGCGTGCCTGCGCAGATAGGCGACGAGAGCCTTCGTTTCCTCGAGTTGCGGCGCCTTGACGCCCGCCATCATCTCGGACATGAGCGTCCCCATGTTGCCGCGACCCTCCATGCGCAGCACCATGCGCTCGACGATCCCCGGCCACTTGGCCGCGTGATGCATCGCGGGGTTGGGCAGGTTGTGGCACTGCACGCAGTAGCGCACCACGAGCTGCGCGCCGGCCGAGCGCCGCTCGGGAAGCTGGCGCGCCTCGAAAGTCGGCGGCAGCAGCCGCTCCAGGAAGGGACCGTGCGGGCTATCGGCCCAGCGGCTCTTCGCTTCGGAAATCTCGTCGGCCAGCGAGAACGAAGGAATGAAAACGAATACCCATGTCAAAAACCGAAACAGCATGTCCCTAGAGGGTATGTGAACGATCGCCACGCGAGAAGCCGAGCAGCGGCTGTTTCACGCCGCAGCCCACGGCCAGCACCTTGAAGAGCTCGCCCATCTCGGCGGGCGAGAGGAGCTTGTTGGCCTCGGCGGCGAGCGGCGCGTAGTGCAAGGCGTTCTCGACGTTGGCCTCGCCCAGCACGTCGGTGATGCCGCAGTTGACGAGAAATTGCGCCTGCGTGTTCCGGCGGCGCGCTGCGGGTGGTAGTACTCGTGGCGTGGAAAGCCGTAGTCGATGACGAAGATCGCCCCTTCCTCGAGCCGCTCCGCCAGAGTACGCATCCATGCCCGCCCGGCCAGCCCGATTTCACTCGCATAAGGCGGTAGAACTTCAATTTTCCGCGCCTGATCGAGAATCTCGCGCGATGCCGGCCGTTCGCTCCACTCCAGCGAACCGTCTTTTCTCAAACCCACCCCGCGTTCCATGATTCCCTGCGCGGTCCACGCCACCGCGTGCACCGGCATCGCGTCGAGCACTTCGTTCGCGACGATCGCGCCGCGGAAGCGCTCCGGCAGGGAATCGAGCCATGCCACGCGGTCGCCGAGCCGCTCGCGCTGTCGCCCTCGCAATTCCGGACTCGTCTCCAGGATTGAATACTTGAGCGAGGCCTCATTCAAAAGAACTGCCGCGAGCGCGCCGCTTCCGGCGCCGAGTTCGAGAACTTCATTGAAGGGAAGATCGTGCAGCTGCCTGGCGAGCGTCCTGCCGAACAGCTTGCCGAGCTCCGGGGCGGTGACGAAGTCGCCCGTGGCGCCGAATTGTCGCGCGCCGCCGGCGTAGTAGCCGCCCGGCGCGTGCAGCGCGAGCTCCATGTAGCGCGCGAAGGAGATCCAGCCGTCGTTCTGCGCGATCTCCGATGCGACGCGGGCAAGCATGAACTGAATTTACCCTAGAATTTGCGCTGCGAATGAGCGACTCCCTGCAAGGCAGGACGGCGCTGGTGACTGGCGGCGCCCGGCGCGTCGGCGCGGCGATCGCGCGGCGGCTGCACGCCGCGGGAGCGAACCTGGTGCTGCACTACCGCGATTCCGCCGCGGACGCCGAAAAGCTCGCCACCGAGCTCAACGCTCTGCGGGCGAAGAGCGCGGCGACGGTCAAGGCGGAGCTGCTGGCGCCCATCGCGCCGCGGGCGCTGGTGGCGGCGGCGCTCGAGGGCTTCGGCCGGCTCGATCTGCTGGTCAACAATGCCTCCAGCTTCTTCGCAAACGAGGTGGGGGCCATCGAAGCCTCGCATTTCGAGGAGCTGATCGGCTCCAACCTGCGCGCGCCGCTCTTCATCTCGCAGGAAGCCGCGCCGCACCTGGCGGAACAGCACGGCGCGATCGTCAATATCGTCGACATCCATGCCGAGCGGCCGCTCAAAGGCTATCCCGTGTACAGCGTCGCCAAGGCCGGCCTCGCAGCGCTGACGCGCTCGCTTGCGCTGGAGCTCGCGCCTGACGTGCGGGTGAACGGCGTTGCGCCGGGCGCGATCGCCTGGCCGGAAAACGGCCAGTTCGAGACGCAGGAGAGGCGGCGCATCATCGAGACCACGCCGCTTGGCCGCCTCGGCACGCCCGAAGACATCGCCCAGGCGGTACACTTCCTCGCCTGTGCTCCGTACGTCACGGGGCAGATCGTCGCCGTCGATGGTGGCCGTTCGATTTTCATCTGATATTTTTTCCGGCATGACCGACCCGCGAAAAATCCACTACGAGGAAAACAAGCTCGCGAAGCGCATCCGCCGCCAGGTGGGCGAGGCGATCGCCGACTTCGGCATGATCGAGGAGGGCGACCGGGTGATGGTGTGCCTGTCCGGCGGCAAGGACAGCCATTCGCTCTTGGAAATATTATTACTGTTGAAAGAAAAATCGCCGGTTCGGTTTAATGTCATTGCCGTGAATCTCGACCAGAAGCAGCCCGGATTCCCGGCGCGCGTGCTGCCCGGGTATCTGGAGGGCCGCGGCGTGCCGTTCCGCATCGTCGAGCAGGACACCTACTCGGTGGTGAAGCGCGTCATTCCCGAAGGGAAAACGATGTGCTCGCTCTGCTCGCGGCTGCGCCGGGGGGCGCTCTACCGGGTCGCCGCCGAGCTCGGCGCCACCAAGATTGCCCTCGGCCACCACCGCGACGACATCCTCGCGACCTTCTTCCTGAACCTGTTCCACGGCGGCAAGCTGAAGGCGATGCCGGCGAAGCTCGTCTCCGACGACGGCCGCCACGTCGTGATCCGGCCTCTGGCTTATGTTTCTGAAGGAGATTTAATTGAATATGCAGAGGCAAATGCCTTTCCCATCATTCCCTGCACGCTGTGCGGGTCGCAGGAGAATCTGCAGCGAAAGCAGATCGGGCAGATGCTGAAAGAATGGGAAAAGCGCGAGCCGGGGCGGGTCGAATCGATCCTGCGGGCGCTCACCGACGTCGTCCCTTCGCACCTCCTCGACCGCAAGCTCTTCGATTTCGTCAACCTGAAACCTTCGGCGCGCGTTGACATCAAAGAGCCGTTGTTCTCGGAACTCTAAATGCGATTTGTCATGGGACTTTTCATCGCTTTGTACGGCGCCGCCGCGTCAGGTGCCGATTGGCGCACCGCCAGCCACGAGCCGGTCGGGCTGGCGCCGAATCCGGCGACGACGCACGAGGCGGTGGTGCAGGTCTACGGCGCGCGGACCTGGGGCTGGAAAGGCATTTTCGGCGTGCACACCTGGGTGGCGGCAAAGCCCACCGACGCCGCCCACTGGACCGTGTACGAAGTGATCGGCTGGCGGCTGCGCTGGTCCGACTCCGTGGTGGTGGTCAGCGACCGCGACCCCGACGCACGCTGGTACGGCAGCACACCCGAGCTCTATGCCGAGAGGCGCGGCGAGGGCGTGGACCAGCTCATCGCGCGTATCGACAAGGCGGCGCGCGGGTACCCCTACGGCGGCGAGTACGCGGTGTGGCCCGGGCCGAACTCCAACACCTTCACCGCCTGGATTACCCGCGCCGTGCCGGAGCTCGAAGTCGACTTGCCGGCGACGGCGATCGGCAAGGACTATCTGCGCGACAAGCTGGTCGACCGCGCGCCCAGCGGCCGCGGCAGGCAGCTTTCGATCGCGGGCCTTCTCGGGGTGACCGCGAGCAGCGTCGAGGGCTTCGAAGTCAACGTCCTCGGCCTGAGCTTCGGCCTGGGCCAGTCGGGCCTCAAGCTGCCGTTCGTCGGCCGTAT
>WNFI01031827.1_pt1 | contig 12775 bp, 12 predicted proteins | sample 5400471 | NCBI WGS metagenome assembly WNFI01 (sample SAMN13153348, study PRJNA577476) | soil metagenome | isolation source: 100 cm saprolite on Douglas fir-dominated hillslope | place: USA:California | collected 2013-09-17
CTCTCTTCGAAGACGCGCAACTCGGCACCGGGAATGAGGCCGGCGATCTCTTCGGAGAATTCCGGCGGACAGATCCAGTCATGGCGGCCGGCCAGGACAAGGGTCGGCGCCGTTATGCGCGGCAACTCGGGGCGCAAATCGAAGGTCCTGAGAACATCGCCGAAGGCGCGGTTCAACGGCTCGACGTCGTAGAGCGTGCGCTGCGTGCCGAGCGCGCCGGCGGCGGCGTCGTAGCGGCGGCTATAGAGCGGAGCCATGACGGCGTAGTATTCGCGCAGCTCGCTTACGTCCTTGAAGGTGCCGGTCCACAGCCTCTCGCAGATGCGGCGCTGCTCGGGCGTGCCGCGCGTCTCGACGATCTCGCGGGCACGTTTGATGAAGCCGCCATGCGCCGCGGTAACGACCAGAACGAGATGCGAGATGGCATCGGGATAGCGCGCGGCATGCGCCATCGCCACCATGCCGCCATAGGAGGTGCCGATGCTGACGATCGGGCCGGTGCCGAGGTGGCGGCGCAGCGCCTCCATGTCCTCGACATTCTCGTCGAGCGTATATTTGGCGGCGTCGCCGCGGGCGGAACGGCCCTGGCCGCGATGGTCGAAATAGACGAGCTGCATCCGCTCGGCCAGTGGGGCCAGGACCGGCTTGAAGCCGCTGTGATCGCCGCCCGGCCCGCCATGGATGATGAAGGCGATCGGGCGCTCGCGCATGCGTGGGCCATCGGGCACCAGGCCGGCGCCATCGATGTCGAAATAGATCTCGGTGTCTCGGATCTTGGCCCGCATGGTTGGCTCCTTCGACCGCTGGTTGGCGACCGCAGCCTAGCGCACACGCGCGCCGCCGGTCCGGTCAAACTTCCGCGCGTATTTTTCGTCGATTTTCGGTACTCTATGCCGCCATAACCGAGGGGAGGCAGCATCCGGTATGACTCAAGGGAAAGTACCCGCCCTGTTCTGGCTCTCGACCGTGCTCGCCGGACTCAGCATCATCCTCGTGGTCAGCAACGGGCTCCTCTTTCTGTCCAACCAGGAAAGCCAGGCGACCATCAACCGCCGTCAGCAATTCATCAATCAGAGCGTCCAGCTCGGCCGGGTCAACGAGGCGCTTGTGCGCACTCTGGCGACGGTGGCGGCGAACAACAAGGACGATCAGCTGCGCGACGTGCTCGCCCAGCACGGCATCACCTTTCAAGTCGCGCCCGCCGACGGTCAGGCGCCGGCGGCGGCGAGCGGAAAGAAATAGCTCATGCAGGGCAATGACAGGGGAGGCGTCGTGATGAGTGGAGGCGACCGGCTGCAAATCCCGCTGGCGCTGGTCGTTCTCGGCTTCGTCCTCATGGTCGGCTTTCAGACCGTCCAGCTGGTGCGCGAGCGCGGCAATGCCGGCGCCAAGGCGGTGATCGACGAGATGCGCCGGCAAGGGATCACGATCAAGGGCAATTGACCGGGAGAGAGAGAGAGCAAGCCCGCCGGCGAGGGCGGGCTTGTCGCTGCGCGGATCAAGCAGTCTTTGCCAGTCCGTGCCCAATGTCTTTGCAGCCGCATTATCGGGCCCTCGCGCCGTGCTCTCATGTGAGGCCCATCGCGTCCACGTAATGCGCGGGGGAAGTGGTCACATGGCGACGCCGGCAAGCGGCATAGGCGGTCGTTGGTTCAGCCGGGTTTACTGGGGCGCGGCGCCCGGGTCTTTGCCGGGGCCGGGGCTGGAGCGGGTTGTGCCTTGGCCAATTCCTGTGCCTGACTTAACACCTGGAAGCATTGCTGCTCGTTGCCCAGCGCCTCGAGCCCGCGTGCCTGCCGCAGGAGAGATTGCAGCTTGCGCTGCTGGTCTCGGTGGCGGCGACGCTCTCCGCCGCCGGCAGATCGAACTCGACGGTCATGTTGTCGATCTGTTGCAGGCAACCGGGGGGAGCCGCGAGCGCCGGCGCGACCCAGAGCGCCAGCACGACGGGGGCGAGATGGGCGATCTTCAGCATGGCTATTCCTCGGACTGCACTTGAACCGGGTGCGGCGCTCTCCGATCCCAGTCTGCCTCCGGGCTGGTCGGCCCGTTGGCATCAGCATAGCCTGCGCGGCCGACTAGTCCAACCCGCCATCGCCGCCGCTGGAGCGACCTTGTGGTGGTTGTTCGCCGCCGAAGCACATCGAAACCTTGCATTTATGCAAGCGGCGTGATTCTTTGGTTGCTGCAATCACGCACTCAGGGAGTTCACTTACCATGCCAGCAGCAAAGCCCGCAAAATCGCCAGCCTCACCGACCGTAACCCTGAAACATTTGGCGGCTTCGCTCGCCGAGGGTCACGAAGTCCCCAAGAAGCAGGCCGAGGCGATCCTCAACGATCTGGTCGGTCTCGTCGTCAAGAACCTCAAGAAAGGCAATCGGATCCGAATCGTTGGGCTGGGCATTCTCCAGGTGAGAAAGCGCGCTGCTCGGATGGGCCGCAACCCGGCAACGGGCGCCGCGATCAAGATCAAGGCAAGCAAGAAGGTCGCGTTCCGCGCGGCCAAGGAACTCAAGGAAGCCGTATAGTCTGATTACGCGACGGTCCGTCGCTCGAAGAATGCCGCCGGTCAGCGCGCCCAGCCATCGACAGTTCGGCTGGCTCGTCTGTGGATGCTCGGCGGCGGACCGCTCGTTTGCTTTCGCAGCATTCGTCCCCGCCAATTTGAAGCGCCGTCCATCCCGCCTATATTGCGGCACGTAGAGGAACGGGAGAAGGCCCAGCATCATGACTCAGCTCGTCCCAGCGTCAGCGCTGAAGGCGATGCTCAATGACGGCGCCGAGCTGGCTCTCCTCGACGTGCGCGAGGAAGGCAAATTCGGTCGCGGTCACCTGCTCTTCGCCTGCAACCTGCCACTGAGCCGTCTCGAGCTGCGGATCGACGCTCTCGTCCCCCGCCGAGCGACCCGCTTGGTGCTGTGCGATGCCGATGACGGCTTGGCGCCGCGCGCGGCGACCCGCCTGATGAAACTCGGTTACGGCAATCTCGCCGTTCTCGCCGGCGGTGTCGCCGCTTGGCAAGCAGCCGGTTACGAGCTGTTCAGCGGCATCAACGTCCCGAGCAAGGCCTTCGGTGAATTCATCGAGCATCACGACGACACGCCGCGTCTCACCGCCGCCGAGATCAAGGCGAAGCTCGATGCCGGCATCGACATGGTCATTCTCGACAGCCGGCCGATGAGCGAGTATCGGGTGATGAACATCCCGAGCGGCATCGACTGCCCCGGCGCCGAGCTGGTCTTTCGCGTGCACGACGTCGCGCCCAGGCCGGAGACGCTCGTCGTCGTCAATTGCGCGGGACGGACGCGCAGCATCATCGGCGCGCAGTCGCTGATCAATGCCGGCATCGCCAACCCGGTCGTCGCGCTCAAGGACGGCACGATGGGTTGGCACCTTGCCGGGCTTGCCCTCGAGAAGGGCCAGTCGAAGCACGCGCCAGACCCCAGCCCGGCCGGCCGCGGCAAGGCGCAGGCGGCGGCGGCGGGCGTCGCCAAGCGCTTCGGGGTGCGCCGCATCGATCGCGCGACGCTCGATCGCTTCGCCCAGGACGGCAAGCAGCACACGCTCTACGTCTTCGATGTGCGAACGCCCGAGGAATTCGTCGCCGGTCACCTCGCGGGATCGCGGTCGGCGCCGGGCGGCCAGCTCGTCCAGGCGACCGACACCTATGCGGCGACGCGCAATGCGCGCATCGTGCTTGTCGACGATGATGGGGTGCGCGCCATGATGACCGCATCCTGGCTCATCCAGATGGGACTGGATCAGGTCTTCGTCCTCGACAACGGTCTGTCCGGCGCGGCGCTCGAGGTCGGGCCGGAGAAACCGCGCGTGCTCGGCCTCGACGCCATCGAGATCGCGTTCGTCTCGCCCAACGAGCTCGCGGCGGCGCTGGGCAAGGGTGATGCCGTCGTCCGTTGCGACCTCGCCCGATGGAACCTTGGCGCAACTCGCAGCGCCGGAGCTGGCCGCGATCCGGGGCGGAGCGGTCAAGGTCTTGCGCGGCGGCACCGCGTCATGGCGCGAGGCCGGGCTGGCGCTCACCGCCGGCGATGAGCAGATGGCCGACGCGCCGGATGATGTCTTCCACCGGCCTTACGACCGCGACAAGGGCATCGAGCAGGCGATGCGCGACTATCTCAGCTGGGAAGTCGACCTCGTTCGTCAGATCGAGCGTGACGGCGATGCTCGCTTCCGCAAATTTCCCGCGTCATGAAGCGCTGCGCCTAGAAAGCGGCTGTCTCGGTCTTCTTCTCGAACTCGCCAGTGCGGGCCTCGTAGAGCGTGCCCAGCATCGCGGCCCTCGTAGAGCGTGCCCATCAGCCGGTCCCAGACGGTAAAATGCGTGCTGTAATTGCACAGGAAGTAGCGGTGGTGAAGATCGTGGTGGGTTACGCTGGCCAACGGCGAAGGCGGCGTGAAGAGCATGCCGCCATGCTCGTGGCCGGAGTGACCGACGGCGCCGGTGATCTGATCGTAGATCTTGTGGACCAGCAGCACGACGGGGCTGATCGGCAGGAGGAAATGGGCAATCAGCCAGTAGGATTGGAGAAAGCAATTATCGAGGAGCGTGTCGCTGTTGTTCGACCATACGACCGGCGTGGTGGTCATGTGGTGCCAACGATGGACACGCTTATAAAGGGCTTTGTGATGGATGAGGCGATGCAGCCAGTAGAACCATGTGTCGTAGAGCGCCATCGACGCTATGAATGACAGCACCGTGTTGAGCACCGTCATATGCTTGATGCGGAATCCCCAACCGAACTGATCGTAAAACCAGCTTCCAAGGGTGAACGACAATGCGATGGCGGCGAGCGAGACGACGCTTTGCCGCAGATCGCGCTGGCTTTGCGTCTGCGACGTCACGCGGTCCTTCTGGATCTTGCGCTCTGGCCGCTGCCGATTGAGCCAGGTGACAACGAGCCCGGTCACGAGATAGCAGGCGAGCAAAGTCGCATAGACCGCGAGAAACAGCTTGAGAAGGGCAAGCATATCGGTCGCGAAGGCAGACAATCCCTTCTCCCTTGCCTCTCAGGTCCCGACGACGAGCGGCGCGGTCAGACCACGCAGGAGCGCGACGACGCTGAGGCCGGTGATCTTCCCCGTGCGCGGATTTTCTTCCGACGGGACGTTCTCGATCGACATCGAGAAGCGCGCGCTCTCCGCATCGACCTCGATGCTATGCAAATTGCGCTCGACGCTCGGATCGGCCCAGATCTCGAGCCGCGTCCGGTCCGGCCCGATGCCGGCGAGGCTGAGTGCGGCGGCGACGTTGACGTTTGCCGGGAACCCTTTCGCCCCGTCGCGGGCGCTGCCCTCGAAGACCTTGAGCGGCGCCGTCAATCCGGCGAGCGAGATGTTGTTGGCGACGAGATAGGGGGCGCCCTCCAAGCCCTTCGGCGGCTTGCGCGTCACCATGCGCACGGAACGGATCCTACCCTCGGCGGCGGCGCGTACGGCATCGAGACCGATCAGCGCGCCGGTTGGCACGAGGATGCGGGCGCCGGTCGCCCGCGCGCGCTCGATGAGACCGCCGTGGGCGAGCAACGTGCCGACGCTGAGCGGGACGAAGATCTTGCCGCCACCGCTCCGCCTTGGTCCGATCGCGAACCGCGAGCGCCGCGAGGGAAAGTCCAGGGATGCCGGCCGCGAGGGCCTTCGCCACCGTGCGGCCGATCGCCCCGAGGCCGGCGATACCAATGGCCAGGGTCGTTCGTGGTGTCGTCGTCACATGAGCTCCGTCGAGCTTGACCGGGTCGCGACTCTACGACAAAACGCGACCGGAAGGGATGCCGGATCGAAAGTTGGTCGGCATGCGCTATTTTGTCTCAGCGACATAGACGCCGTCCCAATCCGGCGGCGGAGGGATCGTCTCGAACACGTCCATGCGCGTTTCGTAAAGGCGGTAGACGGGATCGAGGCCGGGGTTGAGTCGGCGGCATGTCGCGATCAGAGCGCGCGCCTCGTTCCACCGGCGTCCCCGATAGGCCGCGAGCATCGCATCGTGGCGCGACCGCAGTTCCTGGTATTCAGGCGTCGCGGCGACATCGTCCGCGCCCAGGAGGGTAAAGATATGGACTGCCTCGGCCTTGCCCTTCACAGCAACGAGATCGAGCTCGATCGCGGCGAAATCGGTCACATGCCGATGCGTCTCCTCGCCGACAATGATGGCGACGCCGTAATTCTTCGACTGTGATTCGAGGCGTGCCGCGAGGTTCACCGCGTCGCCGAGCACCGTATAGCTCTTGCGGAATTCCGAGCCCATGTTGCCGACGATGCAATCGCCGGTGTTGATGCCGATGCCGATATCGAGGCGCGGCGTGAAGACGCGATGCTTGACCAGCAGCTCGCAATTCGCGTCATCGGCGCGACGCTCCGCTTCCCCTTCGGCAGCCTCGGCAGCGAGGACGGCGTTCAGCTGTTGCAGGTCGCGGATCATGCCGAGGGCCGCCTTACACCCGTTGCGCGCGTGCTCGGCATCGTCGAGCGGCGCGTTCCAGATCGCCATGATCGCGTCGCCGATATACTTGTCGATGGTTCCCTTGTGGTCGAGAATCCTGTTCGTCATCGGCGTCATGTAGCGATTGATCAGCAGCGTCAGGCTGCCCGGGTCGTCCTTGTAGCGCTCCGAGATCGCCGTGAAGCCCCTGATGTCGCTGAAGAGAAATGTCATGTTGCGGTGCTCGCCGCCGAGCTTCAGCCGCGACGGGTCACGGGCGACCTGCTCGACGACGGCCGGTGAGAGGTACTGGCCGAAGGCGCTGCGGATCTGTCGGCGCTGGTTCTCTTCGCGGCTGTAATTGGCGTAGACCAGCAAAGTGTAGAGCAAGGCAGTGGCGAGGAGCGGCATCGAGCCATCGATCATGACCGCATGGTAGCGGTAAAGATAAGCGATAGCGGCGGCCAGGGTCGCGCTGATCAAGATGGCGGCGAGGAGGGTCCATCGCGCGCCGGTGATCGGCACCAGCACGATCATGGTGAGGCCCACCGCGGCGATCAAGAATAGCTCGGCGCCGATCGCCCAGTCGGGCCGGTTGAGATAGGTGCCGCCGATCACCGTCTCGAGCAGCTGCGCGTGCACCTCGACGCCGGGCAGCAGCGCGTCGAGCGGGGTCGTCTTGTTGTCGCCAAGGCCAGTCGCCGACGTGCCGACGAGAACGAGCTTGCCGGCGATGCGCGCGGGATCGACGCTGCCGTCGAGCACGTTCTTGGCCGAAACATAGACCGCCTTCTCGTGCGGCGAGAAATGCACCCAGACCCGGCCGCGATCATCCGTCGGAATACCGAAATCGCCGACCAGCATCTGCTGTATGCCGTAACCCCCGCTGCGGACGGCGACGCTTTGGCCGGTGACGACGCGGAGCATCTCGAAGGAGAGCGCCGGGAAGAGCGCCGTGCCGACGGCGAGCACGAGCGGCACGCGGCGGACGATGCCGTCCGGCTCCGGGTCGATCGTCACCATGCCGAGGCCTGCGGCCGCCTGCTCGAGTTCGGGGATGGCGCGGACGAGGCCGGGGAAGCGGCGCAGCCAGGGCAAGGGGTCGGGTCCGAGCTTGGCGAGCGGTGCCTTGATCACGAGCTGGTCGAGGCTGCTGAGGTCGCGCTCCTTGGCGGTTTCGCCCAGCACGACCCGGCCGCTACGCCGCAGCGCCTCGGCGAAGACCGTGTCGTTGCTCGGCAGCTTTGCCAGCGCCTCGCGCGCCGCCGGGTCGAGCCCAGCGAAACTCTGCGCGGCGAGGGCGGGCGACATGCGGTCGGGTTCGGGGAAATAGACGTCGAAGCCGATGACGGCGGCGCCGAGCGCCGTCAGGCGATCGACTAGTTCGGCGATGAGGGTGCGCGGCCAAGGCCATTGTCCGAGCGCCCTGAGGCTCTCATCGTCAATGTCGACGATGGCGACCGGATGCTCGCCCTCGTCGCGCGGAAAGGTCTCCTGCAGCAGGTCGAAGCCGCGCATGCGCATGAGCTGCACGCTCGACGGGTCGAGGATGCGCAGCGCCAGCACGGCGGCGAGGACGAGGAGGGCGAGGAGACGGCCGTGCTGGAGGGTCTGCTTCAGCCGAAGCATTAACACCCGGCGATCGCGCGCACCAGAGGACGCCGACGGTGCGCCCAGGCGAGGCCGCCAAGGCCAAGCACGAAGAGAGCGAGCGTCGACGGCTCGGAGATCGATGCGATGATTTCCGTGCCGGTGAGCTGCCAGTCATACGTATTGCCGAGCGCGTCGGTCAGCTCGAACATCGCGGTGAAGACCTGGTCGGGAAAACCTGGCGGCGGAACGAAGCTGATGATGGCGAGCAGGGCAAGTATATCGCCGGTAAAGGTTTGCCCCTTGGCGTATTGCGCGCTGAAGGCATTGCTCGAATTGCCGAAGAGCTGCCCGCTGGCAATCGTAATGGCTTGCCCGTTCGGGAGGTGGAGATAGAGCGTCGCCTGAGCGGTCTGCCCGACTTGGGCCGATAGTCCGATCTTGCCCTGAGAGCCAGGCGTCGGCGGCGTGGGTGTCGGGGTCGTCGTCGTGCCCGGCGGTGGAATGATGGGCGACGGCGGCAATGGCTGCGGTGGTGGGGTCGGATTATTCGGCGGCAGCGTCGACTGAGGGTTGAGCGAGTCCGGACCGGTGCCGCCGGTCCCCGGCGTATTGCCAGCCGCCGGTGTGGTACCACCGGGGTTGCCACCGCTCGGACCGTTGCCGCCCGGGGTGCTGGAGGTCGGGACCGTCGAGGTCGGCGGACGGAAATAGACCGGGTTCAGATTTTGGTCGATTCCGCCGGTCGGCTGGATGAAGCCGGTGCCTCCCGAATGCGGCTCGCTGACGCTGGGTGCGTCGGACAGGTTGATCGTCGCCGTCATCTTGAAGACGGTCTGGAGAATGCTCGTCGGGATCGGCCCCGGCGTTGATGGCGGCAACTGGCTGCCGTCGGGGTCGGGCGGCGAGATCGTCGTCGCTTCGTTGGGTTTCAGGGTGACGCTGTTGCCGCGCGAATCGGTGACGGTGACCGCGCCCCGAGCCAGCGCCACGGTCGTCAGGCCGTTATTGGCGACGGTCCATTCGAGGCTGGTGCCGCGGATGCCGATGGTCGCGACCGGCGTGCCGATGTGATAGTTGCTCGCCGGCAAGTTGCCGCTGGTCCAGCGGAAGACGCCGACCAGGGCCTTGACCGCAATCTCGCTCTTGTTCGGATCGGGATCGAAGACGAGCTTGGTCAATTTAAGCCGGCTGTTCTCGCCGAGCTCGAGATTGGTCCCGTCCTTGAAGACGATGCGCGTGCCGCTATTTGCACCGGTCGAGATCTCCTCGTCGAGAAAGACGTCGGAATCGATGACGAGGGTGCGCAACTCCGCCTCGAGCTTGCCCCTGACGTCCCTGACGACGGTCTGCGCGTTGCCGACGATCGGCAAGGCCGCGGCGCGCTCGAACGCACCGCTACCGACGAGCGCTGTAGCGGCGAACAGGCAAAGCGGCAATCGGCAAAGTGCGTGGCGCAAACTCGTCTACCCTAGATGCCTGATCGAAGATCGAGACCTATCCCGCTCAAGCGGTCTTAGAAGAGAACCGCTGGCTTGGCAATAACGGGTTGATTTCGCTGTGATGATAATCACATCGCACCATTGCCCGAGCCAGCAATCACGCGGCCGAAAGCCCTTCCGTTTAGCTCTACACAACAAATATTATCACAACATTACTTGGGTTTAGGTCGCATAGATGGCGGCGCCTGCGGCTTGAGCGTGCCGGCAATGCGTTCGGCGGCCTCGCGGCCGCTGAGAAAGCCGCCATGCGCGGTCGAGAAATTGTCGGCCGAGCAGGCCTCACCGGCAAAGAACAGGCGGTCGTCGATCGGCGCGGCCAGAATGGCGCGATCGCCGGCATGGCCGGGCAGCGCGTAGGAGTACGATCCGCGCGCGAATTCATCGCTCGCCCAGGCCGAGCTCGCCAGCGAGCGCAAGCGCCGGCGGATGCCGGCGCCGAACAGCCCGGCCAGCTCGCCGGCGGCGAAATCGGCCATCGCCCGAGCGCCCGCCCGTTCGACATCAAGCGCCAGCGTGCCGCCGAAGAACGCGGCAACCATCGGCCAGCCGTGCGGCATGATCTGGTAGCTGCCGGTGGCGGTGCGGTCGAGCGCGCCGACGAAATGGCAATCCGACGGCACATCCGGCGGCGCCCCGTCGAGCGCCAGGAACAGCTTGTTGGCGAGACCGAGCGGCAAGCCGTGTGCCGCTGCCTGCTTCGCCTGCGGCAGGTCCGGCTCGAAACGCACCGTGCCCGCGGCGAGCAGCGTCGGCGGCAGCGTCACCAGGACCGCGCGCACGCGCACCACGCCGCGTGCCGTCTCGACGCGGATGGTGCGGTCGCGATGATCGATGCGGCGCACCGGGTTGGCGAGCTGCACCGGCAGGCCTGCCCCATAGGCGGCGATCAAGGCGCCATATCCCTCGCGCACTCGCCAGTTGACCCCGCTATCGGCATAGCGCGCGTGGTCCTGCACCGAGAGCCGAGCGAGCTCGACCCCGTTTGCCCACGTGCTGATCGCGTCGAGCAGGGCGTTCCATCGGCCGCCCGGCGGCAACAGCGCGGCGGCAGCGCGATCCGGCGCCGCGTCGCTGGCCGTCTCCATCCGGTGGTAGAAGGCATCGCGCGCTCGGTACCAATCGGCTTCATCCGCAGCGCCGGCCCCGGCGCGCCGCAACCGCATGCCCCAATCCGGCAATGTCTCGTCGACGGTGAAGCCGCTGTCGCGGGCGATCGACGTCCATGGGTTGCGGTCGGCTGAATGGAGCCATTCGCAGCCGAGATCGACGGCAAATCCGAGCGGCGTCGGCACACTGAAGGCCCGCCCGCCGATACGCTCGCGCGCCTCGATCACGATGACCTCGAGGCCAAGCTCGATCAGCCGCCGTGCCGCGCCGATGCCCGCGGCGCCGGCGCCGACAACGGCGACGTCATGATCGACAACGGCGTCGGACATACGGGAGTTCAAACGCCGGGAGGACGCCTCGTGTGCCACTCCGTCGCCTGCTCGTAGGCCCAGCCGATGCGCAAGGCGGTCGCCTCGTCATAGGCCTTGCAGATGATGTGGAGCGAGATCGGCAGGCCGCGCTGGGAGAAGCCGTTCGGCACGGCAAGGGCGCAGAGATCGAGGAAATTGACCATGCGGGTGAACACGGCGGGGGTCGCCGACTGATCGATCTCGGCGACCGGGACCGCCGGCGTCGCCGTCGTCGGCGTCAGCAAGGCATCGACCTTGCCGAGAGGCCCGACGAATTCGCGCTTCATCGCCTCGCGCTCGGCAAGGGCGCTGAGGTAGTCGCGGGCCGACAGGTTCTTGCCGAGCCAGATGCGCGGACGGACCGCCGCGTCGACCGGCAGCTTCATATCGTCGACGATGTCGCCGACGATGGAATAGCCCTCTGCGCCGATGACCCGGCCGGTGAGCGCCGCGAAGTCGCCGAAACGGTGCGGCAGCGCCACCTCGACAATCCTTGCGCCGAGCCGTCCGAGCTTCTCGACCCCGGCGTCATAGGCGGCGAGCACCTCGCCGTCGATCCCGCTGCGCTCCGCCTTCGCCAGCACGGCGAGCCGCAAGCCGGCGACGCCGCGCCTCAATGTCGGCAGCGGATCGTCCGGCGCGTGGCGCAGCGTCCGGTGGTCGAGCGGGTCGGGCCCCTGCAGGAGGTTGAAGAGGATCGCCGCGTCCTCGACGGAGCGGGTCATCGGGCCCGGCGTGTCGAGCGTCGGGGCGAGCGGCAATACGCCGTGGACGCTGATCCGGCCGATCGTCGTCTTCAGCCCGGTGATGCCGCACCACGAAGCCGGCAGGCGCACCGAACCTCCGGTGTCGGTACCGATGGCCCAGGGCGCGAGGCGGGCGGCGACGGCGACGCCGGACCCGCTGCTCGAGCCGCCCGGGCTGCGCGGCACCGCGAGGTCCCACGGGTTCCACGGCGTTCCCATGTGTTCGTTGGTACCCCAGCCGCCCATTGCGAATTCGACGGTATGGGTCTTGCCGAGGACGATCACCCCGGCGGCGATGAGCTTGCGCGCCAGGGTCGCGGTGGTCGGCGAGATGCGGTCCTTCCACACCTTCGAGCCGCCGGTGGTGACCCGTCCTTCGATCTCGACGAGATCCTTCAGGACCGGCGAGAGCTTGCGCGCCTGGATGGCGGCAGACAAGGCATGGACGGGAAGCTCGGTCGGCTCGCTCGGCATCGCGGACATCGCTGATCTCGCATCTGTTCGGGGCGGCCAGTCTGCCGCAAGCGTGGGCTTCACGGAAGGCTCATCGGCGGGCCAGCCGGGCGCCAGGCGTCGCCACATAGGCGCGGTTGTTGATGTGGCGGTAGAGCGGCGCCGGGGCGGCATCGCCGCGCCACACGGCGAGCGCGCGCGCCAGCATGAAACGGGTGACGCCGGACATCGAGCGGTCGGCATCGGGGTCGGCCGCGTGCCAGGCGATATCGTCGAGCTCGGCGCTGTCGGCGAGGGCACCGGCGGCATGTCTTCCGTCGGCAAGAAAGAAGCGCGTATCGAACCGCATCGGCGATGCCGTCGGGGTAATCGCCCGGCCGATATAGGTGAGGAGCCCGAGATCGGGAGCAATGCGTTGGGCGGCGTAGGCGGCCTCGATCGCGAATCTCGCCGTTTCACCCGCTGTCGCGGCTGGCGAGCCGACGAGAACTCCGGTCTCTTCATAGGTCTCGCGCAAGGCCGCGCGCGCCAGGCGAAGGAGGGTGCCGGCATTAGGGGCGCGCGGCTCGCCGATTTCAGCCCGCCATGTT
>WNFI01281351.1_pt1 | contig 12775 bp, 4 predicted proteins | sample 5400471 | NCBI WGS metagenome assembly WNFI01 (sample SAMN13153348, study PRJNA577476) | soil metagenome | isolation source: 100 cm saprolite on Douglas fir-dominated hillslope | place: USA:California | collected 2013-09-17
TGCCGAGGGCGGCGCGGCGGCGCCGCGGTCGGCGGTCGAGGAGAGGCTGGCCGCGATCTGGCGGCGGCTGCTGGGCTGCGGTCCGGTGGCGGCCGGCGACAGCTTCTTCGACCTCGGCGGGCATTCGCTGCTGGCCATGGGGGTCGTCGCGCGCCTGCGCTCGGAGCTCGGGGTCGAGCTGCCGGTGCGCGCGCTGATCGAGGCGCCGACCCTGGCCGGATTGGCGGAGCGGGTCGAGCGCCTGCTGGCCGAGCGGACGGGCGCCGCGCTGCCGGCGATCGAGCCGGCCCGGCGGGAGGGACCGATCCCGGTCTCCCTGGCCCAGCGCCGGCTCTGGTTCCTCGAACAGCTGGCGCCGGGATCCCCGCTCTACAACCTGCCGGTGGTGCTGCGCCTCGGCGGGCGGCTCGACACGGCGGCGTTGCGGCGCGCACTTACGGAGCTGGTCGAGCGTCACGAGACGCTGCGCACCACCTTCCGGGAGGACAGGGGCGAGCCCTGGCAGGAGATCCACCCGGCGGCGCCTTGCCCGCTGCCGCTCGTGGACCTCGCGGCCTTGCCTGCTCTCGCCGCCGCCGGCGCCGCGTTGCGCGAGGCCGTCGCCCTCTCGCTGCTGCCCTTCGACCTGCGGGCCGGGCTGAGCGGGTCGGTCGGCTCGCCCCTTGGCGAGACCGACACTTCCCTGAGGTCGCTGCTGCGAGCGACGTTGCTGCGGCTGAGCGAGACCGAGCACCAGCTGGTCCTGATCGTTCACCACATCGTCTTCGACGGCGGGTCGGAACAGCTGCTGCGGGCCGAGCTGGCGAAGCTGTACCGCGGGGAGGAGCTGCCCGAGATCGGCGTCCAGTACGCCGACTTCGCGCTGTGGCAGAGGCGTCACCTGGGCCCGGAGGCCCTCCAGGCTCAGCTCGGCTGGTGGCGGCGCCGGCTCGCCGGAGTGCCGGAGGTGCTCGAGCTGCCGGCCGACCGGGCGCGCCCGCCGGTGGCGAGCTTCCGCGGCGCCACGCTGCGGCGGACGCTCGCGCCCGCGCTGGCGCAGGCGCTGCTCGCCAGGCAGCGGGAGGGCTTCACCGTCTTCGTGCAGCTGCTCGCCGCTTTCGCGGCGCTGCTCGGACGGCTGAGCGGCCAGGAGGATCTGCTGGTGGGGGCCGCGGCGGGCAACCGCGGCCGCCCCGAGATCGAAGGGCTGATCGGCTTCTTCGTCAACACCCTGGCGCTGCGCGTCGACCTCTCGGTCAGGCCCACTTGGCGGACCCTGCTCGACGCGGTCCGCGGCACCGTGCTCGACGGCTTCGCCCACCAGGAGCTGCCCTTCGAGAGCCTGGTCGAGGCGCTGCGCCCGCGGCGCGACCTGTCGCGCAGCCCGCTGGTGCAGGTGATGCTCGGCATGAACAACACCGCGCCGGCGCCGCCCGCGACGCCGGCGACGCCGGCGATCACCGCCGTCGCCCGAGGGCCGGGCTTCGAGCCGGTCGAGCTGCCGCTGGTCACCGCCAAGTTCGATCTGACGCTGCTGGTCGATCAGGGGGGCGATCAAGGTGACAGGGGCGCGTCGCTGTGCCTCGCCTTCGAGTACGCTCGCGACCTCTTCGCGGCCGCCACGGTGGCGCGCTGGTCGGAGCACCTGGAACGGCTGCTGGCAGCGGCGATGGCGGCGCCGGACGCGCCGCTGCTCGAGCTGCCTTTGCTGAGCGCCGCGGAACGCCACACGCTGGTGGCCGAGTGGAACGACACGGCCGGCGCCTGCCCGCCCACCGCCGCGCGCGTCGAGGAGCTGTTCGGCGAGTGGGTCCGCCGGACGCCGGACGCCGTGGCGCTGATCGGACCGGACCCGGCAGGCATGGCGACGCTCACCTATCGCCGGCTCGACCGCCGGGCCGCGGCGCTGGCGCGGCGGCTGCGGCGGCTCGGCGTCGGACCGGAGCGGATCGTGGCGCTCGATCTGGAGCGCTCGGTGGACCTGGTCGTCGGCATGCTCGCCGCTCTCAAGGCGGGCGGGGCCTACGCGCCCCTCGATCCCGGATGGCCGGACAGCCGCAAGAGCTGGGTGCTTGCCGACCTCGGGGCGCGCGTGTTGCTGACCGACCGAGCCGGCGGGGAGCGCGCGCCGGTGCCCGGGGTGACCGTGCTGGAGATGGGCTCCGGGGGCGGCGCGGATGCGGCCCCGGAAGGTGGAGAGGGGGCAGGCGGCGCCGGCCCAGGGGCGAGCGCAGGCTTCGGAACGAGCGGCGCTGGCGTTGGGGCAACTGGGGCCGGCCTCGGGACGAGCGAGGCCGGCGTTGAGGCAACTGGGACCGGCCTCGGGACGAGCGGCTCCGGCGGCCGCCAGGGCGGCGGGCCGGCCGGACTGGCGCTGGTGCTCTACACCTCGGGGACGACCGGCCACCCGAAAGGGGTCGCGCTGACCCACGCCGGCGTCGCGAGGCTGGTGCGCGAGGCGGCCTATACCTCTTTCGGTCCCGGCGAGACCGTGCTGCAGCTCGCCCCGGCGGCGTTCGACGCTTCGACGCTCGAGATCTGGGGGGCGCTGGCGAACGGCGCCACGCTGGTCCTCCATTCCGAGGCGCGGCCCACGGTCGACGATCTCATCAGGGTCCTCGCCCGCCGGCGCGTGACCACCCTGTTCCTCACCACCGGCCTCTTCAACCTGGTCGTCGAGCAGACCGCCGGGGCGGTGGCCGAGGGCGCGGCGGCCGGGCTCGGGACCGTCTCCCACCTGCTCACCGGCGGCGACGTGCTGTCGCCGGCGCACATGCGCGCGGCGCTCGCTGCGCTGCCGGGGCGGCGCGTCACCGCGGCCTACGGGCCGACCGAGAGCACCACGCTGACCAGCTACTTCCAGCTGCGTGAGGCGTGCGCGGTGGGCGAGGGGCCGCGGATCGGCCGGCCGCTGCCCAGCACCTGGGTGCGCCTGCTCGACCGTCGCCTGCAACTGGCGCCGCAGGGAGTGGCCGGGGAGATCTGCACCGGTGGCTCCGGCCTGGCGCGCGGCTACCTGGGCCGGCCCGAGCTGACCGCCGAGCGCTTCGTGCCCGATCCGCTGGGAGGATGGGGCGAGCGCCTCTACCGCACCGGCGACCTGGCGCGCCACCTGCCTTCCGGGGAGCTCGAGTTCCTGGGACGCATCGACCAGCAGGTCAAGATCCGCGGCTTCCGCATCGAGCCGGCGGAGATCGAGGCCGTGCTCCTCGACCATCCGCGGGTCGAGCAGGCGGTGGTCGTGGCGCGGGCCGAGCGCACCGGCGGCGGCAAGCGGCTGGTGGCCTACGTGGTGGGACGCCCGGGCGCTGCGGCGCCGGCCGCCGCCGAGCTGCGGGCCCACCTGCGCGCGCGCCTGCCCGAGCACCAGGTGCCGGCGGCTTTCGTGCGGCTCGCCGCGCTGCCGCTGACCGGCAACGGCAAGATCGACCGGCGGGCGCTGCCCGAACCGGAGGCCGCGCGGGGGGCGGCGGCGGCGCCGGAGGCGGGCGGGAGGGAACCGCGCACGCCGACCGAGCGGCAGCTCGCGGCGGTCTGGTCGGAGCTGCTGGGCGTCGAGACGGTCGGCGCCGAGGACGATTTCTTCGAGCTCGGCGGCCACTCGCTGCTCGCCACGCGGGTGGTCTCGCGGCTGCGCCGCGAGCTTGCCGCCGAAGTCCGGGTGCGCGACCTCTTCGAGGCGCCGACGGTCGCCGCCCTCGCGGCGCGCATCGACGCGCTGCGGCGCGGCGCCGCTCCACCGCTGGCGCCGCGGCAGGCCGGGGAGGCCGTGCCGCTCTCTTTCAGCCAGCGCCGGTTGTGGCTGCTCGACCAGCTCACCCCGGGGTCGCCGGCCTACAACGTCCCCGCCAACCTGAGAATCGAGGGGCCGCTCCGGCCGGCGCTGCTCGCCGCCGCCCTCGACGCCCTGGTGCAACGCCACGAGGTCCTGCGCACCACCTTCGGCAAGGCCGAGCCCGAGCCCCTGCAGGTCATCCACCCGCCGGCGCGGCGCCCCCTGCCGGTGGTCGACCTCTCCGCACTGCCGGCGCCGCCGCGGCAGCGCGAGGCGGCGCGCCGCGGCGCCGAAGCCGCGCTGCAACCCTTCGACCTCGCGGCCGGTCCACTGCTGCGCGTCCGCCTCCTGGTCCTGGGGCCGGCGGACCATCTGCTGCTGCTGACCCTCCATCACGCCATCTTCGACGGCTGGTCGGCGGGGGTGCTGTGGCGAGAGCTCGCGGCGCTCTACGAGAGCGCGGTGGCGACGGCGGCGGCGGATGACGCCGGCGATCCGACGAGGGCAGCTGCCGCCGTTGATCGGATGAGGGCGGCTGTCGCCGCCTTGCCCAACCTTGCCGTGCAGTATGTCGCTCTCTGGCAGCGCCGGTACCTGGCCGGCGACGAGCTGCGCCGGCAGCTCGACTACTGGAAAGAGCGACTCGCCGGGGCGCCGGCCGTCCTCGAGCTGCCGGCCGACCGCCCGCGGCCGGCGATCAAGAGCTACCGCGGCGCGGTGGTCGAGGCGCCGGTGCCGGTCTCGCTGGCCCAGCGCCTGCGGGGTTTCTGCCGGTCCCGCGAAGTCACGCCGTTCATGCTCTTCCTCGCCGTCCTCGACGCGCTGCTGGGGCGCTTCAGCTCCCACGACGACCTGCTGGTCGGGACGCCGATCGCCGGGCGCGAGCAGGCCGAGATCCTCGACTCGATCGGCTTTTTCGCCAACACCCTCGTCCTGCGCGCCGACCTCGCCGGCGATCCGGACGTCGCCGGCCTTCTCGACCAGGTGCGGGCCACGGCGCTCGCCGCCTTCTCGCACCAGGACCTCCCCTTCGAGATGCTGGTCGAGGAGCTTCATCCGGCGCGCGACCTGTCGCGAAGCCCGCTCTTCCAGGTGGCCCTCGCTCACTGGGAGCGGGAGAGCCGGGTGCCCTCGCCGCGCGGGCTCGCCTGGAGCGAAGCCGAGATGGGATTCGACGTCGCCAAGTTCGACGTCACCGTGGCGCTCACCGGCGCCGCGCCGGCGCTGCGCCTCGAGGTCGAATACAGCACCGACCTGTTCGACCGCGCGACCGCGGCGCGCCTGCGCGACGCCTTCCTGCGCCTGCTCGCGGGAGCGGTCGAGGACCCGGCGCGGCGTGTCTCGCAGCTGCCGCTGCTCAGCGCCGCCGAGCGCTGGCAGCTGCTCGGGGAGTGGAACGACACGCGCCGCGAGCTGTCGCTGGGCTCCGAGTTGCCGCTGCGTCCCGACTTGTCGCTGCGCCCCGAGCTGCAGGAGCGCTGCCAGGAGCTGCTGCCCGGAGCCGAGCTGCACAACCTCTACGGCCCGACGGAGGCGGCGGTGGACGTCACCGCCTGGAGCTGTTCGCGCGGCGCGGGGCGACCGCTCGTGCCCATCGGCCGGCCCATCGCCAACGCCCGCATCCACCTGCTCGACCGCGATTTCCAGCCGGTGCCGATCGGCGTCGCCGGCGAGCTGGCGATCGGCGGCGTGCCGCCTGCCCGCGGCTACGCCGGCCGGCCCGACCTCACCGCCGAGCGCTTCCTGCCCGATCCGTTCGCCGCGCTCTGGGACGAGCCTGGCGCGCGGCTCTATCGCACCGGCGACCTCGCCCGCCACCTTCCCGGCGGCGAGATCGCATACCTCGGCCGCATCGACCGGCAGGTCAAGGTGGGGGGCGTGCGCATCGAGCTCGGCGAGATCGAGGCCGTCCTCCGCGGCCATCCCGGCGTCGCCGAGGCGGTGGCCGTGACGGCGCCCGACCCGGCCGACCCGGGCAAGAGCCAGCTGGTGGCCTACGTGGTGCCGGACGAGGCGGCGGCCGGTCCGGTGCTGCGCCGGCTGCGGCTCGCGGAAGACGGGAAGCTCGCCGGCGTCGCGCTCCACGAGCTGCCGAACGGCATGACCGTGGCGCACCTCAACCGCAACGAGACCGATTTCGGCGTGGCAGGCGCGGATGGCGTGGCCGGTGCGGGTGGCGTGCCCGGCGCGGATGGCATCGCAGGCGCGGCGGACGGGGCGGGCACCGATGGCGTGACCGGCGCGGCTGACGGGACGGGCGCGGCAGGGTCGCCGGCGCTGTCGTGGACCTGGGCCAGCGCCGGCCGCCTGGTCGCCGACCTGCGGTCCCACCTTCGCCGGCAGCTGCCCGAGGCGATGGTGCCGGCGGCGATCGAGCTGGTGGCGCGCCTGCCGGTGGGCGCCAACGGCAAGGTCGATCGCCGCGCGCTGCCGGCGCCACGGCGGGGGCGCGGGGTCCGCGCCCGGTCGCCGCGCACCCCGGTCGAAGAGACGCTGTCGCGGTTGGTGGCCGAGGTCCTGGCCCTCGACCGGGTCGGCCTCGACGACAGCTTCTTCGACCTCGGCGGCCACTCCCTGCTCGGCGTCCGCCTGCTGTCGCGGGTGCGCGCGACGCTGGGCGTCGAGCTGCCGCTGCGACGGCTGTTCGAGGCGCCGACCGTGGCGGCGCTCGCTGGGGTCGTCGAGGAGGCGCGGCGCGGCGCAGCGGCGGGGGAGCACGCCGCAGCTGGCGCAGGCTCCGCGGCTGGTGCAAGCTCCGCGGCTGGTGCAGGCTCCGCGGCTGGTGCGGGCATCGCGGAGGGTGCGGGCATCGCCGCCTTGCCGCCCCGCTCGACGCCGCGGCGCTCGCCGCCGCCCTCTCGGAGCTGGTGCGGCGCCACGAGGTGCTGCGCACCGTGCTGCTGTCGTCGGCCGGCGAGCCCTACCAGGCGGTGCTGCCGGCGGCGCCGGTGCCGCTGCCGGGGGTGGATCTGTCGCGCCTGCCGGCGCCGGCTGCCGAGGCGGAGGCGCAGCGCGTGGCGCGGCAGGAGGCGGTGCGGCCGTTCGACCTGGCGCGCGGGCCGGTGCTCCGGGCCGGCCTGCTGCGCATCGGCGCCGAGGACCACGTCCTGCTCCTGACCCTGCACCACGTCGCCGCCGACGCCCGGTCTCTCGACATCCTGGAGGACGAGCTGGCGACGCTCTACGGCTGGCTCGCCGGCCGGCCGGGGGGGGCGGCGGGCGCCTCGCCCCTGTCCGAGCTGCCGCTGCAATACGCCGACTTCGCAGCCTGGCAACGCAAGTGGGTGCGCGGCGCCGCCCTCGAGCGGCTGGTCGCCGCGTGGCAGGACCGCTTCGGCGCCAGCCTGGCGCCGCTCGCGCTGCCCACCGACCGGCCGCGTCCACCGCTGCCGGACGACGCCGGAGGCTACCGCGAGCGCCCGCTGCAAGGCGAGGTCGCGACGGCGGCGCGCGCCCTGACCGGCCGCTTCGGCGTGACCCTGTTCATCGCACTGCTCGCCGCTTTCCAGGCACTGCTCCATCGCCTGTCGCGGCAGGCGGTGGTGACCGTCGGCTCGCCGATCGCCGGCCGGACGCGTCCCGAGGTCGAGGGGCTGGCCGGCATGTTCGTCAACACCGTGGTGCTGCCCGTTTCGTGCGCCGGCGATCCGAGCTTCGAGGCTTTCCTGGGACGCGTGCGCGAGACGGCGCTCGCCGCCTACGCCCTCCAGGACCTGCCTTTCGACAAGCTGGTCGAGGCGCTGCGGCCGGAGCGCGAGATGGGGGCGAGCCCGCTGTTCCAGGTGATGTTCGCGCTCGAGCACGAGCGCCCGGCGCCACGCCGCGAGGCCGGTCTGCGCTTCGCTCCGGTGGCGCTCGACACCACCACGTCGCAGTTCGACCTCACCCTCTACATCGAGGAGCGGGCCGGCATCCTGGTCGCCGGCGCCGAGTACAGCACGGCGCTGTTCGACGCCGCCACCGTCGAGAGGCTGCTCGCGGCCTACGAGGAGCTGCTGGCCGCTGCCGCCGTCCGTCCGAGAACCGCGCTGTCGCGGCTGCCGGTGGCGCCGGTCTTCCTGACCGGCGCCGGCGCACCGGGCAGGGCGGCAGGTGCGCCGGCGGGCCGGGGCGAAGCTGCCGCGGGGGCCAAGGGCGAAGCTGCCGCCGGGGCCAAGGGCGAAGCTGCCGCGGGGGCAACGGCCGAGGCTGCCGCCCCGGCGGAGGCCGGCGCGGCCGCGTCCGGGCCGGCAGGGCCGCGCGTGGCTGGGGACGAAAAGGAAAAAGAAACGGCTCTCGTGCCGGCGGCGCCCGCTGCCGCCGAGCGCCTGGACCGGGTGGCCGCCAGGCTCGCACGCCTGACGCCGGCGCAGCGGGAAGCGCTCGAACGGCGGCGCCGGGGGGAGGTCGCCGGCCCCACCCCCGCGGCGGCCGGGCTAGGGGTCCTGGTGCCGCTGACGGCGTCATCCGGGAGCGGACGGCGGCCGCTGTTCTGCGTTCATCCGGCGGGCGGCGACGCGCTGTGCTTCGTGCCGCTGGCGCGCCTGCTGGGAGCGGACCAGCCCGTCTATGGGCTGCAGTCGCGCGGCCTGGCGCCGGGCGAGCAGCCGCTGCGGACCCTCGAAGAGATGGCGGCCCTCTACGTCGAGCACCTGCGGCGCGTGCAGCCTCACGGTCCCTACTTGCTTGGCGGCTGGTCGTTCGGCGGGCTGGCGGCCTTCGAGATGGCGAACCAGCTGCGGGCGGCGGGCGAGGCGGTGGCGCTGCTGGCGATCGTCGACACCGGCCCGGGGCTCGAGGAGCCGGAGGCGCCGCTGCCGGCGGAGCTCGCCGACGAGCGCGATCCGTCCTCCTGGCTGCTGGAGATCGCCGCCTACGTCAAGGGTCTGTGGGGCAAGGATTTGCGCTTGAGCGCCGCCGACCTGCGCCCGCTCGGCGCCGAGGACCAGCTGCGGCTGTTCCTTGCCCGGGCGCGGGCGGCGGAGCTGGTCTACCAGGCCGACAGCGCCGATCGGCTGCGCCGCGTCCTCGCGGTCTTCCGCGCCAATACGCTTGCCTATCGCTCCTACCGGCCGCGGGTCTACGACGGCCGGATCACGGTGTTCCGGCCCGCCGGCGCAGTGCGGGCCGACGAGCCGCGGGACCTCGGCTGGGGGCGCTTCAGCGCGGTGGCGGTCGATTGCCAGGAAGTGCCGGGCACTCACCTTACGCTTTTGGCCGAGCCCCACGTGGCCGACCTCGCCCGCCGGCTCCGGGGCTGCCTCGACGCGGCGCAGCATTGATCCGGAAAGGAAGGCATGCGACAGCGATTGCGGAAGGTGCTGAAGTGGCTGGGCCTCACGGTGCTCGGCTTGATCGTCGCCGCGCTGCTGGTGGCGGTCTGGTCGGTGCGCCGGCGGTGGCCGCAGACCGAGGGCGAGATCGCCGCCGCCGGCCTCGCCGCGCCGGTGCGGGTGGTGCGGGACGCCTGGGGCGTGCCGCAGATCTACGCCGGCAACGAGCACGACCTGTTCTTCGCCCAGGGGTACGTCCACGCCCAGGACCGCCTGTGGCAGATGGATTTCGATCGCCGGGTGAGCGGCGGCACCCTGGCGGCGCTGCTCGGCAGCGGCCTGGTCGAGACCGACCGCTACATCCGCACCATGGGCATCCGCCGCGCCGCCGCCCGCGACTGGCCGCTGCTCGCGCCGGCCACGCGCGACCTGCTCACCGCCTATGCGGACGGGGTCAACGCCTACGTGCGCAGCCACCGCGACCGGCTGCCGGTCGAGTTCACCCTGCTGGGCGTCCAGCCCGAGCCGTGGACACCGCTCGACACCCTGGCGTGGGGGAAGATGATGGCCTTCTCGCTTGGCCAGAACCACGTCATGGAGCTGATGCGGGCGCGCCTCGTCGCCCGGCTGGGCGAGACGACCGCCCTGGCGATGCTGCCGCCGTCGCCGGGCGCGCCGCTCATCGTCTCGCAGCAGGCAGGGGGCTACGGGGCGGCGGGGCTGGCGACCCGGGGCTGCGCTTGCCTGGGATGACCCGCGGCTCGACCGGCGGCAGCCCGGTGCTGCCGGCGCTGCTCGGTCCGCCGTCGTCGGCGCTGGGGAGCAATGCCTGGGTGGTGCACGGCAGCCGCACCGCCAGCGGCCGGCCGCTGCTGGTCAACGACACCCACCTCGGGCTGAGCATGCCCTCGGCCTGGTACGAGAACGGTCTCCACGGCGGCAGGTTCGAGGTCGTCGGCTTCTCGTTCCCCGGCGTGCCGCTGGTGCTCGTCGGGCACAACGGCCATATCGCCTGGGGCATCTCCAACATGTGCGGCGACGTCCAGGACGTCTACGTCGAGACGCGCAACCGGCAGGGCCAGTTCCTCACCGGCGGCGGCTGGCGCGAGCCGCAGGTGCTACGCGAGGAGATCCCGGTGCGCGGCGGCAAGCCCGTCGCGCTGGCGGTGACCGTCACCCGCCACGGACCGGTGATCAACGAGGTCGAGAGCCTCGGGGGGCCGCAACCGGTCGCCCTGCGCTGGACGGGCCACGAGGGCGGCCGGCTCCTCGACTCGCTGGCCGCGGTCGATCTCGCCGCCGACTGGCCGGCCTTCCGTCAGGCCCTGTCGGTGTGGCCGGCGCCGGCGCTCAACTTCGTCTACGCCGACGACGCGGGCAACATCGGCTACCAGGCGGCGGGCAAGATCCCTTTGCGCTCGCCCCGCCATCCCGGGACGCTGCCGGTCGCCGGCGCCACCGACGACTACGAGTGGCGCGGCATGGTTCCCTGGGAGGGCATGCCGCGGCTGTTCAACCCGGCGGCCGGCTACATCGTCGCCGCCAACAACCGGGTGGTGGGAGACGGCTATCCCTACCGCATCGCGGAGGACTACGCCGATCCCTACCGCGCGCAACGGATCGCCGACCTGCTGGCCGCCACGCCGCGGGTCGCGGTGGCCGACGTCGAACGCATCCAGGCCGACACCTACTCGCTGCCGGCGGCGGCGTTGCGTCCCTACCTGCTGGCGGTCCAGCCGGCGAACGAGCTGCAGCGGCAGGCGCTCGGCCAGGTGCGGGCGTGGGACCTGCGCTTCCGGCCGGAGAGCGCCGGGGCCACCATCTACTACGCCTGGTACCGGGCGCTGCTCGAGGACATCGTCGCCGACGAGGTGGGCGACGACCTGATGAAGGATTTCCGCGGCTTCGTCGCCGGCCAGACGCCGATGTTCATCCGCTTGATGGCGCAGCCCAACCACCCGTGGTTCGACGACCGCCGCACGCCGCGGGTCGAGACCCGCGACGACATCGTCCGCCGCGCGCTCGGCGAGTCGCTCGACCGGCTGCGCCAGCGGCTGGGGGGCGACCCTGCCGCCTGGCAATGGGGCAAGCTGCACACGGCGTTCCTCGCCCACCCGCCTTTTGGCCAGAGCGGCATCGCGCCGCTCGAGCGGCTGTTCAACGGCGAGGCGGTGCCGCTTCCCGGCGACGGCATGAGCGTCGACGCCAACGGCGCCAACCCCAACCCGCGGCGTCTCTACCGCTCCGGGTTCGGGGTCACCCAGCGCATGATCGTCGACCTCGCCGACCTCTCGCGCTCGCTGGCGGTCAACAGCACCGGCCAATCCGGCCACCTCTTCCACCCCCATCGCGAGGACCAGATCCGCCCCTGGAGCCGCGGCGAGTACCATCCGATGCTGTGGAGCCCCCAGGCCGTCGCAGCCGGCGCCCGCGAGCGCCTGCTGCTCGAGCCGCGGCCGGTGCCGGCGGCGACGCGGGCGGCCCGCGGCGGCTCCTGAGGGGGCGCCGCGGGCGCGGGAGCGGGCGGCGGCCGCTCAAAAACAACTCGCGTCCGACGAGGTGCAGAAGGCCCTGGGATTCTTGCCGGCACCTCGGCCGCGAGACCAAGCAGGGCGAAGTCGGTCTCATTGTCGACAACGAGTACTTCGCGTTTACCAAGCTCTGACGGAGGACGTCACCTATGGCCAAGCCGAAGCTGGACTTCGACGAGCTTGCACGCGGCCTCGGTGCCAAGCGACAAGGCCGTGTCACTGCCAGCCCTGGATATTTCGGAGCCGCGCAGGTTGCGACGGAGCTTGCACATCGTCTGCGTGTCCCGGCCAACGGCGGGCGACCGACGGATCCGACCTGGACCGAGCGGCGCATCGTGCCGCTCCGTCGTGGCACTCTGGAGCGCCTCAACGCCGACGCCGACCGTCTCGGCGTCGAGCCCATGCAGCTGGCTGCCTTGCTCATCGAGAAGGGCCTCGACAGCATCGAATAGCACCGAGGCTTGACACGGGCGGGTGATCCTCGCCGAACACACTCCCGACTTCCTCGTCAAGCCGATTCGGGCCATGATGTGCGCGCTGCGGGTCATGCACGAGGTCGCGGCCTCGGTGGCGCTCCCGCCCGGAAAGGCAGACGTTGGGGAAGGTTCGCGAAGCTGTGACCAGCAGGCGGCATGGAGGGGGCTCCGGCTGCGTGGCGCGTTCGGCGGCGCCCGCGATCGGCGCGCGGTGGCGGCCATGATCTCGCTGCTGCTCCTCGGTCTGCTCCTCGGCATGCGCCATGCCCTGGAAGCCGATCACCTGGCGGCGGTCGCCAGCCTCGCGACGCGCAGCAAGGGCATGCGCGGCACCATTCTCCAGGGAGCGGTCTGGGGACTCGGACACACCCTCACCCTGCTCGTGGCCGGCGGCGCCTGCCTCCTGCTGCGCGCCGCCATCTCGGCGCGCCTCGCCGCCGCGCTCGAGGGCGCCGTCGGCGTGATGCTGCTCCTGCTCGGCGCCGACGTCCTGCTGCGCATGCGGCGGCGCCGCGTGCACGTTCACGTCCACCGGCACGACGACGGCACGGTTCACCTTCATGCCCACCGCCACGCCCCCGCGGAGGCGCACGATCCGACCCACCATCAGCACCCGCACGCGGAAGGGTTTCCGCTGCGCGCCCTGCTGGTTGGCATGGTGCACGGCCTCGCCGGGTCGGCGGCTCTGCTGCTGCTGACCCTGACCACGCTCGCTTCCGCCTGGCTCGGCGTGGCCTACATCGCGGTCTTCGGCATCGGCTC
>WNFI01685594.1_pt1 | contig 12775 bp, 12 predicted proteins | sample 5400471 | NCBI WGS metagenome assembly WNFI01 (sample SAMN13153348, study PRJNA577476) | soil metagenome | isolation source: 100 cm saprolite on Douglas fir-dominated hillslope | place: USA:California | collected 2013-09-17
CGGAGATCTCGTGTCGCTGCTGCGCTCGCTCGGTCCGGGGCTGCTTCGCTTCGGCGGCATCACGGCGGATCAGAACGTCGCCTGGAGCGATTCCCTCACACCGCGGCCGCCGTGGGCCACCAGCGTGATCGGTCCCCCGCAGATGCACGCGATCGGCGTGCTCGCGCGGCGCAGCGGCTGGAGGGTGCTGCTGACGGTGGGGCTCGCGCATAACGAACCGCAGTCCGCCGCCCGCGAGGTGGCAGCCGCTCACGCGGCCCTCGGCCCGTTCCTCGCGGGCGTGGAGATCGGCAACGAGCCCGATGCCTACGGTCGCCATGGCTTCCGCGCGCTCCCGTGGCTGGTGCAGGGATATCAGGAAGACGTCGCCGTCTACCGCGAAGCGATCGCGGCGCTGACGCCCGGCGTAGCGATCGCCGGGCCCGATGTCAGCGGCTCGGGGGCGTTCCCCGAATGGGGCAACGCCGAGGCCCTCTCGCAGGCCCCGATGCTGCTGACCGGCCATCACTATCCCCTCGGCTGCACCCACACGCCGCGGCCGAGCATCGAAGGGCTCTTGAGCACCGCCGTCCGCGGCCTCGAGGCGCGGTCGCTGGGAACGTACCTCTCGGTCGCCCGGTCCCACGCGATTCCGTTCCGGATGGACGAGACGAACTCGGTGTCATGCGGCGGCGTCGCGGGCATCAGCAACACCTATGCGTCGGCGCTGTGGGCCGCGGGCTACATCGGGCAGGCGATGGCGGCAGGCACGGTCGGCGTCAACCTCCAGGGCAACCCCACGAATTGCGCTGGGTACACGCCGATGTGCGCGCCCGACCCGGCGGCTCTGACGGCGGGCCGGCTGCGGGCGCAGCCCGACTGGTACGCAATGCTCCTGACCAGCTCACTGATCGGCTACCGGCCGCTGCCGACGACGGTCTCCGCGCCGGTAACGACGAATCTCGCGGCCTATGCCTTCTCCGGGCCAGCCCGCACCCGCAAGCTGTTGCTGATCGACGACGAAGCGCCGGGCGCGAGCCCGCTCGCGATCCGCGTACCGGTCGGCGCGGGGCTTGGCGCGGCACGGGTGCTGCGCCTCACCGGACCGTCGCTCGCGGCCACGGACGGCGTGCGGCTGGGAGGGCGCGCCGTGACCGCCAGCGGCACTTGGCGCGCGCCGGCTCGTGGCGAGCAAGCGCCCGTGCGGCGTGGCGTGCTGTCACTGCGGCTCGATGCCTCGAGCGGCGCCCTCGTCACGGTCGTGCCCTCCCGCAAGAAGCCGCGGCAGCGCGTGCGCGCAGAACGCCGCCGCTAGGTGAACCACGTGGGGTGGAATGGCATCCCCGAGCAGGGAGTTCGGCCGGCCTCCTCAAGCATGATCGTGTCGCAACGGCTCGAGCGAGGTCGCTCGGCTGTCACTGGGTGACGGGCAGGACCCGGAAGGTGTTCCGTGTGGGCGTCGCGCCGGCCGCGCCTTCCAGTTCCACGACCGCCTTCGGATCGTAGACCACGTTCACGGAGTTCGAGCCGAGTTCGATGGACCCCCTGCCGTCGACCTCGATTGCGCCGACAATGGTCGTCGCGCCACCCAGGATCACCATCGGTGCGAGGGCGTTGGTCGGGTTGCGCGAGTAGATCGCGCCGTAGAACGTCCCTTTGCCCTTGAACCTCAGCGTCCCTTCCGCCATGACAAGAAAGCCTGGGCTGGCGGCCGAGTTGGCGGTCCCGTCCCCCACTTCGATGTTTCCGCAGCCTTCGACGTAGGCGGGCTTTCCCGAGAGTTCTTCGAGCGAGCTCGGACAGTTCCCGAGGGCTGCCGAGCGCAGCGTGCCTTTGGATTCCGCCAGCGATCGCACTGACGCGAGCTGTTCTTCGGTGAGCACCGGGCTTGGGGTGGGCGGTCCTTTGAGGTACGGCTTGATCTGTTCCTTCTTTCCCGGTTCGTTTACGAACTTTTCGCATTCTGCTGTGACGATGCCTTCGCAGCGCATGCCGATTTCGCCCGTTTGGCCTTCGCCCTTGGCTTCGACGATCGGTTTTTCGCCGTGTCCTCCTTTGTTTGTCACCGCGAACGCGTTCCCACCGAGGACGTCCTTGGGGAACGGGATGGAGACGACCTGGCGGGAGACGAGCGTCACCAGGGACACGAGGTGGCAGTTGACCATGCCCACCGAGCGGACCCACAGCTTGTTGGGCACATTCGCTTCATACGAAGGGGCGGTTTCCTCGGCCGTGGCGTTGAAGTACGTGCTTCCCGTTTCGCCGGCGACCGGAGCGCGAACGTACGTCGTCCACTGGTTGGTCACCGGCGATCCCCACACCTCGGTTGGGGTGCCGGCGGGGCACGTCACGTGGCTCAGTTTGCCGTAGCCGACGCTCAACGGGACCGAGGGCGGGCAGAAGTTCGTCGCGGTGCTGGTCGCTTCCGTGCAACGACGCGGATAGAGCGTTTCGTTGCTCCGGGTGGGCCACACGCGCGACAGCTGGTCCACCTGAGCGTTCAGCGCGGCTTCGGCGACGTTGAAGGCCTGCTCGCTCGACTGCTCGCGGGTCGAGGCTTTTTGCTGGTTGTCGGTGAACAGCAGCAGTCCGAGCCCGAGGCCCAGGATCACGCTCATCAGGATTACCGACGAGAGCAGCGCGAAGCCCTCTTCGTTACGCAGGCGTCTCATCAGATCGTCAGGGTCACGGTTGGGGCCGTCGCCGACAGTCCGCTGGGCGTGGTGACTTCCAGCTTGAAGGTCTGGGAGCTGCCCGGGGTGAGTTCCGATGTTTCGGTTACAGGCGAGGTCGACGCCAGCGCCACGCCGTTGTCCCACCACTTGTAGCTGAGGGCGAGGCCGTCTGGGTCGGTGGACTGGGAGGCGTTCAGCTGGACTATCCCTTTTCCGAGCTCGGTCGCCGTGAAGAACGCTTCCGGCGGGCGGTTCTCGTTGCGCAGGTCGATCGCACTCGTCAGCTGAGTTTCGCCTGGGTGCGGCTTGCCGGGGTTGACGTCGAGATACAGGTTGGGTTCGACAGTCGTGATCTGCGAGACGTTCGCGGGGACGCCGGCGGGGATGTAGTTAAAGGCGGCGCGGGTCTGGGCGCCGCTCCGGTTGACGATGTGCTGCGCCGCCTGAGTCTTTGTTGCGTAGTCAGCCGTGTTCGGGTCGGGGCATTCTTTGGTGCTCGCTCCCGTGGGTAGTGGCGGCGCGCTTTCGGTTTCCCATTTGAGCGTCTGCTTCCACAAGATCTCGTTGCTCGGATGCGAGTTGTCCAAGCAGTAGCGGACCCGGATCGCGTTGGTCTTGTTCTTGTCGAGTGGGCCGATTGCGTTCGTCGTGGGTTCGATCGTCTGGAACACGATTCGGTACTTGCCGGCTTCTTCAAGTGCACCCGGCGTGAGCGTGCTCGGCGCGGCGCCGTTGCGGAGTTCTCGCGCGAGCGCGTCGATCGTGGTCCGGGCGTTGTCCTGAGATTCGTTGCGAAGGTTGTCGAGGCGGCTGTCGCTCTGGAAGACGTCGAGCACCGACAGCGTGGCGCCGAAGACCACGAGCATGAGGGCCATCGACAGTCACCCAGTAGCTGTGGGGTTCGGTCGCGTCGGTGTCGGTGTAGGTCGTCCCCGTCGCGATGTCGTAGCGGCTCGTGTAGTTCGTCGAGCCTCTGTAGATGCGGTAGAAGATCGGCGTTTCGCCCCCGGACGGTGCTGTCCATTTCAGGGCGATCGCGCCTTCTTCGCCAGGCGAGAGTTTCAGTTCGGTCGGTGCGTTGGGCGGAGGCGGCGGGCCGGGAACGATCCGCAGTTCCTTGGGCGTGCCTTCGGCGATTTCGTTTTTCACGTTTCGATAGAGAGCCACTACGTCGTAGGTCAGGTTGGCGGCGTTGTATTCCGGCGGCGAGAAGTCGATGCACGTGGTCGCCGTGCTGAGCGTCGCGAGACTGCTCGGACACGCAAGCCCGCTTTCCGAGCCGAGCGTCCCGCCCGGCCTGTAGACCCGGTATCCGACGACGTTGCGTTCGGAGTTGCCGAGCCATTGCAGCTCGACGACCTTGGTGCCCGTGAGTGGGGGGTTGATCTTGTTGAAGCCACCCTTCAGTTCGGTGACCGGGGCCGGGAGATTGCGGATCAAGGTCACGGGGATCGATGAGGGCGGCCCGAGGACTCCGCGTTTGTCGATTGCCTGCACGGCGATGGTGTATGTGCCGTCGGAGACGCCCGGATCCGGGATCGACCAGGAGAAGGTCCAGGTGGTGCCTTGTTTCAGGGTGGGCGCCGTGGCCTGGGCGATTCCTTCGAGTGACCACCTCATCGCGGCGGTTCCGGTCGGCGAGGACACCGCGAACGTCAAGAGGGTGGTGGCGGCTTTGGTGATCACCGGTTTTTCTTTCGTCCCTGCATCGGGCACCGGAGCTTCCAGGTTGAGGTTGGTCGCGCTCAAGCCCGGGGCCGCTCCGGCGGCGGACAGCGTCTCGACCTGGCGGACGTCAGGCGCGCGGCCGACTCTTTCAGGCTGATCGCGTAGGTCGTCTTTCCTCGGACCACCTGCCAGCTCGAGCCCGAGCCCTGGTTTGCCAGGCCGGGCAGCGCCTGAAGCTGGAGGACGATCGAGCTCGGGGAGATCTGCGCGTAGGGGATCCCGCGCGCGTCCTCGAGTATCTGGCGTGCGAGGTTGGTCGCCTGTTCTCGCTGGTGGGTCGCCGAGCTCGCTTTGACCGATGAGTTGAGCAGGCCGAGCAGTGTCGTGAGTCCGCCGACCAGTACCACCGCGGCGACGAGCACTTCGACGAGCGTGAATCCGTCGTCGCCGCCCAGACGGAGGCGATGGCGAGGTCGGCCGGCGGGCTCAGCCGGCTTTCGGTGGGAGGATATGAGCGTCAACGTGGACACCTGGGTCTAGAACTGGTTTCGGCCCGCTTGGGCCGCGGCTTTAGCAGCCCAGGCGCGTTTAGTCCCACTGCGGAGGTCTCTCCGCGGCGGGATCCGCCAGGCGTGGACCCCTACAATTCCCGCCGGGGGGACTGGTGTATCGGTAACACGGTGGTCTCCAAAACCGCAACGCCAGGTTCGATTCCTGGGTCCCCCGCTGCGAGAAAGCCCCGTAAACCGGGGCTAGGCGGCCTCACAGAGTGGCCGCCACGGCGGCGACGCAGCGCGACGGTCGCTGCACTGCTCCTGGGCCTCTCGTGTGCCGCGCCGGTGCGGCCGGCGGCGGGCCGGTGAGACACCCGTCGGCGCGCCTGGCGCTCGGTCTCCTCATCTTCGTTCTGATCGCTTGGGGAGTGGGGGAGCTTTGGATATCGCTCGCGGGGTCCACCGACCTCGAAGCGGTTCGCAGCGTCGCCCGGGAGCGCTCGCCCGGGCTGACCACGGCGGCGAAAGCGATTACATGGGCAGGCAGCGCAGTCACCCTGGCCCCGCTTGCACTTGTCTGTTGCGCAGCGCTGGTGTGGGTGGGCCTGCGTCGGGAGGCGTTGGCGGTGGCCGTGAGCCTCGCGGGCGCGATCCTGATCTATGACGTGGCCAAGCTGCTCGTGGCGCGGCCGCGCCCCCCGCTCAAGCACCTGCAGCTCGTGCACGGCTCGAGCTTTCCCTCGGGTCACGCCGCGCAGGCAGGCGCGTTCTGGTGTTCGCTGGTCCTGGCCCTGGGAGCTGCGGGAGCGCCAAGGCTCGCGGCCGGCCTATTCGCCGCTATCGCGTTAGTTCTCGTTCTCGCGGTCGCCGGCTCGCGGGTCTATCTGGGCGTCCATTACCCCGCGGACGTCGTCGCAGGTGTGCTCCTTGGCGCGGGTTGGGCGGCGTTCGTCTCTCGTTCCCTGCGAGACCCTGAGGTTCGATGAGCATTCCGGCGCTAGCGCGCGACTGCTGAATTGGTGTCGTCCGTGACCACGCCTAGCTCAGCCCGAGTGGAGCGCTGGGTGCGGGCGTTCGCGCCCTCCAGACGTAGGGCGGAGGCGACCTACCCAACCGGTCCTTCTCGGCCCAACGCGACCGCAGCGAATGCGGTCGGTTAGACCCGCCGTGAGCGAGCAGGTGCCGGACGGGTACCGGCAGCTGCCGACGCTAGGAAACCGTCGCGTCTCGCGTTCTACACGCCGGCCTGGACCGGCTCCTTGGGTGCCAGCGACTCCTGCAGCTTTGCGGTGTCCTCGTCGGAGAGTGAGGTCTTGATCACCGTACCGCCGTACTGCTCGAGGGCCGCGATCGCCTTGTCCGGCGTCGCCTTCTCGATGATCATGAACAACGCAGATGTCCCGGGCTGGACGTAGTCGCGGACCTGATCCTGGAACTGCTTGTCGATCGTGTTCTTGCCGAGATGCCCGAACAGCGCACCCATGCCGGCGCCGATTGCCCAACCCGCAAACGGTATGAAGAACAGCAACCCGAAGAGCAATCCCCAAAAGCCGCCCCACACGGCGCCACCGGCTGTGGAGGCGTCGCCGTGTGTCGTTGAGACGTGATACTTGCCCGCTTGGTCGCGTGAGATCGCCGCGACCTGGTCGGCCTGGATGATCAGCTCGCCTTCCAGGTGTTCCACCGTCTGACGCGCTTGGTCAGCCGTAGCCTCACTTGGATAGCCAATCGCAACGAGGGTCGCCATGGCGAACCTTCCTTTCGTAGTGCCGTCGATAAAGCCTTGCCTGGCGATCCGCCTTGTCACCCGGACCGCCTCCGACAGGGAGCTTCCCGATCAAGCTTGTTGCAAGTCGCAGGCCGACCCATCACCCCGATCGGGTGATGCTGATCCCCGCGGGATCGCGCGCCACGCGCTCGGACCGCCCTCGGTCCGTGCCGATCTCGCCGCCAAAGGGCAGATCCCGTGCCGCATCCCGTGTTAGGTTGGCGCTGTGCCCGATCAGCACGCTGGGCAGTGGGCGGATGTTCCTCGAGCGCGGGAGTTGCTGGCTCTCGAGTTTGGCTCCAAGGCGCAGTTCGACGACCCGAGCTTGGAGTGGCGCAGGCTCTTCTCGGAGCTTCTCGGCACCTTCATGCTCGTGCTCGTCGCCGCCGGCGGCGGGCTCCTTCACGGCAAGGGCCAGATCAGCCTCGCCGCGGCGGTCGTTGCGCCCGGGCTCATGGTCATGGCGATCATTCTCTTCATGGGCGCCGTCTCCGGAGCGCATCTGAACCCCGTCGTATCGCTCGCGTTTGCCCTTCGCGGCGACTTCCCCTGGAAGCGCCTGCCCGGGTATGTCGTCGTGCAGCTCGCCGGTGCAAGCCTCGCCGCTCTGTTCCTCTACGGGGTCTTCGGCAATGTCCAGCATCTCGGAGCCACGCTTCCAGGTCCGGGTTACGCGAATTGGCAGGCGCTCTTGATGGAGGTTGCCGTCACGGGGATCTTGGTGAGCGTGATCCTGGGAACGGCCTCTGCCGCCCAGAACGTGGGTGCGATCGCTGCGCTCGGCGTCGGTGGTTACATCGCGCTCGCCGGTCTCTGGTCGGCGCCGGTGAGCGGTACCTCGATGAACCCCGCTCGCTCCTTCGGTCCGGCCCTCGTGAGCGGGGACTTCAGCAGCTATTGGGTCTACGTCCTCGGCCCGATTGCCGGGGCGCTGATCGCCGTGGGCTGCGCATTCATACTGCGCGGAGCCGGGGGGGACAGGGCGTCCCGCCGCGCAGGATCCGGCGCGCTCCCTGCGAGCACGCCGGCTGGAGGGCAACAGCTCTCAAAGCAGGACGGTCCCGGCGATCCGGGCGGATGACCGGTTGCTCGCCGGCCTCAGCCGACCTTCAGAGGGACTTCCCCGTAGGGATCGATCCGGTACACGAGCGAGATGCGGTGGTAGCCATCGGCGATGTCGGCGCCGCTCTCGGCGCTGACCACGAGCACGGGGCTCAGAGCCTTCCCTTCGATCACCTTGATCAGGTCTTTCATCACGCCTGGATCGTCCAGCGGGGCGGCCGTCAGGCCGGCGGCCCGCAGGATGTCATTGGCGCGCCGCTTCGTGAGCGGGGTCTTGCGTAGCTGCTTGACCGACTTGCGCACTGATTCCTTGTCGAACTTGAGTGACAAGTAGGCCTCGGCGGCGGCGTAGTCGTGGTCGGCGACGTTCGCGCGCCACTTGATTCGCTCGACAGGTCCGTGCGGGAGCTTCTCCTCTTTGGGGTTGCTCACGCGACGATCATGCCACGGCGCGGCCGCACGGCTCGGGGCTGCGGTCTACGTCCTAAACCTCATAAATCGGATCGACAAACATGCTATTGTCGGGCAGGCATGCGAACGGACGTACACCAGCACCTCTGGAGCGAGCCCCTGGTGGAGCAGCTGGCCTTGCGTCGAGAGCTCCCCTTCATCCGTATCGAGCGCGGCCTGACGGTCCTGTACCTGGCCGGGGAGCGGCCCTACGTGATCGACCGCGGGAGCGAGGATCCAGCCCGCCGCGCGGCCCTCGTCGAGCGGGACGGCCTGGACAGGGCGCTGCTGTGCCTGTCGAGCCCGATCGGGATCGAGGGGCTGTGCCGCGAGCAGGCGACGGCGCTGCTGGACGCCTACCACGAAGGGGCGCTGTCGGTCGGGGCCCGATTCGGCGTGTGGGGGGCCGTCGCCCTCGACCGCCCCGAGCCGGGCGACGTCGACCGGGCGCTCGACCGCGGCTGCGTCGGCATCTCGGTGCCCGCCGGTGCCCTTGCGGGCGCTGAGGAGCTGCTGCACATGCGCGCTCTCCTCGACCGCCTCGAGACCCGCGGCGCGCCGTTGTTCGTGCACCCGGGGCCGGGACTCGCCGCGCCCCCAGCCGCCGCGGGCGCTTCGCTCGCCGAGCCGCTCTGGTGGCCGGCGCTGACGGGCTACGTAGCCGGTCTGCAGGCCGCATGGCTCGCCTTCCAGGCATTCGGCCGACAGGATCACCCGCGGCTGCGCGTGATCTTCTCGATGCTCGCCGGGCTCGCGCCGCTGCACGCGGAGCGCCTGTCGGCTCGCGGCGGACCGGGGCACCTGGCGCCCGATCCGCTGCTGTTCTACGAGACCTCCTCATATGGCCCGATCGCCGTCGGCGCGGTCGAGTCGGTCGTCGGCGCCCGCCAGATCCTCTACGGGTCTGACCGTCCCGTGCTCGAGCCCCGCGGCGACGGCTTCGAGGCGACGCTCGACTGGGATCTGGTCTCCGAGGTGACGCTGCGGGCGCTCGGGGAGCCCTCCGGGGTCGCGGCGCTGTGAGCCTCGCCGCAGCCACCCTCCGGCCGAAGCCGCTCGACGACGTCCCCCGGCCAGGTGGGCGGAACCTCGACGGACCGGAGCTCGAGGCATTCGTCCGCGAGCTTGCAGACCGTCCGGAGTTGTGGATCGACCACATCCGCCACGACCCCACCCAGCGCTCCTATCAGGAGCTGTTGAGCGACGCGCACCTGACCGCCTGGCTGATCTGCTGGATGGAGGACCACGACACGGGCTTCCACGACCACGATCGCTCCTGCGGCGCAGTCGCGGTCGTCAGTGGCGCCGTTCGCGAGGAGCGCCTGGCGCTCGGCGGCGAGCCGCGCACCCGCAGCTTCAAGGCCGCCGAGAGCTTCCACTTCTCGGCCGCGGACATCCACCGCGTGCGTCATGCCGGCAGCGAGCCGTCCGTGACCCTCCACGTCTACTCACCGCCGCTCTTGACGATGGGCGCCTACGTCGTCGGCGAGGACGGCGTGCTCGTGCGCCACGCGATGTCTTCGGCAGATGAGCTGAGGCCGCTCGGAGGCCGCGGCTAAGGCTTCGCGCCGCGCATCCGGCGCACTCCCTGATCCTCCCCGATCAGAACTTCGCTGACCATCTCGGGTGCGAACAGGCCGTGCCCGATCACCCCCGGCACCGCCGACAGTCGTGCCGCCAGCGCCGCCCGATCGCCGATCGGCCCGAGGTAGTCGGCGATCAGCCCCCCGTCCGGGCTCGGCGGGGTCCCCCCACGAAGCGCCGCGGGAGCGAGCGCCGCGAGTGTCGCGCCGGCCCCGAAGGCGATCAGCTCGAGCGGGACCGGCGGCGAAAGCGCATCCACCGGCTTCTCCGCCGAGACGATCACCACGAACCGCCTTGCGGCCGCGGCGACGATCTTCTCACGCACATGCGCGCCTCCACCGCCCTTGATCAGCCAGCCGTCGGGATCGACCTGATCGGCGCCGTCGATCGCGATGTCCAGCTCCCCGGTCTGGTCGAGGGTCTCGACCGTCAGGCCGAGGGCGATCGCCGCCGCTTCGGTCGCGGGCGAGGTTGCTACGCACCGCAGGCCCTGGAGGCCACGCGCGGCGAGCGCGGGCAGCAGGTAGGCAACCGTCGAGCCGGTCCCGAGACCGACGCGCATGCCGGGCTCGATCAGCTCGGCCGCGGCCTGCGCCGCGGAGCGCTTCTGCGCTGCCGCGGGGTCGCTCTCGTTCAGCGGCGGCTGCTGCCGCCCAGCCGCACCAATGGACGCCATGGCGCGGACGTTATCGAGCCCGTGCGGTCACTGATCCGGACGTCCTCCGGCGAGGCCGGGCTCTGCAGCAGATATCCCTGGCCGATCGAGCAGTCGAGTCGCCGCGCGAGGGCGAGCTGGCGGTTCGTCTCGATGCCGACGGCGATCGCGGTCAGCCCCGCCTCCTTGGTGAGCGCGATCGTCGCCGCGAACATCGCCCGGCGCTCCTTGTCGCGGTCGAAGCTGCCCGTCAGCTCGCGGTCGAGCTTGACGACGTCGAGCGGAACGTTGCGGGGCAGCCCCAGCGAGAGCCCTCGTGCGCCGAATTTGTCGAGCGCGATCGAAACGCCGAGGCGGCGCAGGTCGCGCAGCGCCTCGCGCGCCCGCTCGGGGTCGCGCGCTACGGCCGCCTCGCTGACCTCAATGCACAGGGCCCGGCCCGGCAGCCGGCAGTAGGCGAGCTCCTCACGAACACGCTCGGCGAGGTCGAGCTCGGTCAGCTCCCGCGCCGAGACGTTGACCGACACCGGTACGGCAACGCCGGCGCGCCGCCAGCGCTCGGCCTGCTCGCAGGCGGCGTGCAGCACCCACCGCCCGATCTGCACAATCAGCTCGCTGTCCTCGGCCGGCGGCAGGAAGGTCCCGGGCAGCAGCTCCTCCTCGCCGCCGTCGCGCGCCGGGCGCCAGCGCACGAGCGCCTCGATGCCGACCGCCCTGCCGCCTGCCAGCGGCAGCATCGGCTGGTAGGCGAGCAGCAGCTCCTGGCGGGGCAGCGCCTCGCGCAGCAGCATCTCGAGCTCGACCTGGGTGTCCATCGCCTGGCGGAGGCTGTCGTCGAACAGCTCCAGCCGCCGCCCGCCGGCGCCCTTCGCCTTGTACATCGCGAGGTCCGCCTCGCGGAGCATCGCCTCGGTGTCCGACGCGGGGTCATCCGTGACAGCCACGCCGACGCTGGCGAGCATCGCCACCTCCGCCGTTCCCAGCGGGAACGGACGCTCCAGAGCATCGAGCACGCGTGTCGCGAGCGCCATCGCCTCGCCTTCGTTCTCGAGTTCCTCGGCGAGGATCACGAACTCATCGCCGCCGAGGCGGGCGATCGTGTCGCTGTCGCGCATCAGCTCGGCGAGGCGCTGGGAGACCGACACGAGCAGCGTGTCGCCGACATCGTGTCCCAGGCTGTCGTTGACCGCCTTGAACTTGTCGAGGTCCACGAACAGCATCGCCAGCACGCCGTCGCTGCGGTGCAGGCGCGTCACTGCCTGGCGCGCGCGGTCCATCAGAAGCGTTCGGTTAGGCAGGCCCGTGAGTGGGTCGTGCAGGGCCTGGCGCTCAAGCCACATGCGGTCTGTGACGTCCTTCGCGGCGGCGTACCAAGTGGCGCCGTCGCGGCGGGCGCTCCACAGCAGCCAGTGCCAGGATCCGTCGCGGTGGCGATAGCGGGTCGTGAAGTTGGGAAGGTCCGAAGGGTGGCCCGCGCCGGCCCGCATCGGCCCGAGCAGCTGCTCGGCGTCGTCGGGGTGGACGAAGTCCGTTACGGGTCGCGACTGGAGTTCCTCGCGCCTCCAGCCCAGCAGCTGCTCCCAGGCGGGGTTCAGCAGCGTGAAGCAGCCATCCAGCGAGATCGTCGCCAGCAGATCGCTGGTCATCTCGAAGAGCTTGCGGACACCCGCATCGGGGTGCTCCGACGCCTGGCCGCGGTCGGCCTGCTCCGGCGCCGCGCCGCTCGCGGTGATCGGGTCGCTCCCCATGGTCAGGATCTCCTCGGCCGCCGCTGTCCCGATGCCCGGCCGCGGCGCTTCGCGTTGGACGGATTGACACCGGAATACCTCCGCAACCCGGGCCATCGCGGTGCTACCCGGCGCGGCCGCGGCCGCGGTTTCTTCGCGGGCGGCACGAGCCCGCGGCGAGCGGGAGGGAGCGGACGCCCCGCGCTCAGCCGGCGCTGCGCAGCGCCGTCGGCTGCTCGGCGCTCGGGCCCGGGGAGGCGGGGGAGACTGAGCCGCCGGCGTCCGCGCCACGCAGGAAGCGCCAGAGCGAGAGTGGCAGCATCAACGTCAGCAGCACCGCGCTCGACACGCAGTACTCGCAGATCTCTTCAAGCGAGAAGACCTCGCGGTAGGTCAGGTACACGCTGAACGCGAACCCGCCCAGCACGAGCGCCGCCGTGGCGAATCTGAAGCGCTCTTCGTCGGGGGCCAGCAGTGAGGCGAGGATCAGCACGTAGCCGATCAGGCCCAGCAGCGCGACCGGCACGCCGGCGAGATGGGAGTACCTGGAGGTCTGCACGAGCTCGCAGGATCCACCACCGCGGCCGCACAGCGGCTTGATCCCCGCGTAGTGGATGTAGGTCAGGTAGGAGGCCAGCCCGAGACCGAGCACGGCCATCGCGATCAGGGTCCTGCGCAGCGTCCGCGCGCTCACCGCGACTACGCCTTGAGCG
>WNFI01103655.1_pt2 | contig 12774 bp, 9 predicted proteins | sample 5400471 | NCBI WGS metagenome assembly WNFI01 (sample SAMN13153348, study PRJNA577476) | soil metagenome | isolation source: 100 cm saprolite on Douglas fir-dominated hillslope | place: USA:California | collected 2013-09-17
CGGTCGTCACCGTTCGCGGTGAGTTGTACCGCAAGCCTGCAGGGAAGAAGAAAGCGGAAGCCTCGGCACCCCTGAAGCTGCTGATTCTCGAAGTGCAGAAGAAGGAATAGATGCTAAAACAATGTCTGCTATTTCTGATCCTTGCTGGACTTGGTTTCGCCGGATGCGATCAGCATCCTGCGAGTTCCCCTCAGCCCATTCAGGCCGTAATCGCGGCAGGTGAAATTGGTTCGCACCTGCCAGAGTTCTCCGTGAGAGACTTGCAGGGCCGGGAAATCTCGTCGGCGGACCTTCGCGGCAAGGTGGTACTCGTTGATTTTTGGGCCACATGGTGTCAGCCGTGCAAGAAGGAGATGCCCGGCTATCAGAAACTCCTCAACCTCTACGGCTCACGCGGATTTGCCGTCATCGGATTCAAGTTCGATACGATGATGGATATGGAGGACCCCGCCCAATTTGCAAAGAAAATCGGAGTGCATTATCCGCTGGCCGTCGCCCCGGACGACTTGAAACAGAAGTTTGGCGGCATCGAAGGTTTGCCGACAACAATGCTTTATGACCGCCAGGGAATACTGCGCAAGAAGGTCGTGGGATTTGAGTACACCGGCGTGATCGAGTCAGCAGTGAAACCACTGCTTTGACGACTACGCCGTCCCTAGCAGGGCTTCGGACTCTGGACTGAACATTCGGGGAAGAACCACGTTACTGCGAACAGGAACATCCCATGTGCGAGTTCCGAATCGGGCGGGTGGCTGACCCTCGATCCGCTCGGAAGCTCTTGGGTGCCGCATCCCTTCACGAATTTGGTGAAGGGTGCGGGTGTTGAATTGACTTTGACTGCCACCTTTCATCCCGCCAATCCGCTTTAACCCCTTCCCTCCATTAGTTTCAAGAAAAATGAAAAAGGCTCTTGACATTTCTCTAATTTATGATACACTTTATCTCGTAGATAACCGTGCCTGGACTGCGGGAGCTTGCTCCCGCTTTTCTTTTTTCGGACCGTTTTTCCCGTCGTTACCCGTTTTGCTCAGCTAAAGACATCTCTTTCAGAATCAAGCATTTACGGAATGCAAATTTCGTAAGTCTTTTCTTTTGATATTCATACAAATTGCCCGGGGGCCCCCCAGGAAGGAACATCATGAATCCGTCCACGAAAGATCCCAGCGCCACCGTTCTCCCAGAATCGGCCACCATCCCCTTCAACGATTCCACTCGTTGCCTGTATCGCTTCGCCAACGGTAAGCGTTGCCGCCTCACTGGCTCGCAACCGCACTTCGGCCTCTGTCCTCGCCATTTCAGCCTGACCAAACCCACCGCTTCCCTGGAGTTGTATAACGATGCGGAAGACCTTTCTGCCGACCTCCTCCCCGAACTCTCCGAGCTCTCCCCCGCTATCGATCTGCGCCAATTCCTCGCCCGCCTCCTCACTCTGGTTACCAGAGGCCGCGTCTCGCCTCGACGCGCCTCCGTTCTCGCTTACATCACCAATCAGCTCTTCCACTCTCACCCTCGCCATCATCATTGACAAGTATTCCACCGTCTGGAATGGCACAGCGGGTTGCAGTCCTCCTGTCTCGTCCAAACGCGCCGGAACGGATTACCCAGGCAACATCCACTCATGACGATGCTCCGCCGCACTTCCCTAATTTCCCTTTTCTGATTTCCATTTTCCGCTCCACCGCATTGCTCCATTCCCGCGCCCAGAGTATCCTCTCTCTTCTCGTGGAGGACTCGGATGCGCATCGGTGTGGCAGGGAAGTGGTTCATCGCTGGAATCGTCGTCACAACTATTTTTTGCGCTTCGGCGAACGCGCAGCAGTTCGACCAAAAGCTCTATTCCGAAATGCGCTGGCGCTGCATCGGCCCGTTCCGCGGCGGCCGCACCGTGGCCATTTCCGGGGTCCCGCACCAGCCCAACGTTTTCTACATGGCCGCCGTCAACGGCGGCGTCTGGAAGACCACCGATTTCGGAAACACCTGGAATCCGATTTTCGACGACCAGCCCAGCGGCTCCGTTGGCGCACTGGCTGTTGCTCCTTCCGATCCGAACATTATTTACGTGGGCAGTGGCGAAGGATTGCAGCGCCCCGATCTCGCGACCGGCGATGGCGTCTACAAATCCACCGATGCCGGAAAATCCTGGACGCATTTGCCAAACCTCCGCGACGCCCAGCAAATCACCGCGATCCTCATTGACCCGAAAGATCCCAACCGCGTTTTTGTCGCCGCCGAAGGACATCCCTACGGCCCGAACGCCGAGCGCGGCGTTTTCCGTTCGACCGACGGCGGCCAATCCTTCCAGAAAGTCCTCTACAAGGATGAGAACACTGGCGCCGCCGACCTTGCTTTCGATCCCACGAATCCGCAGACGATTTACGCGGTGTTGTGGGCCGCGCGCGTTGCGCCATGGGAGATTCGCAGCGGTGAATCCTTCATCAGTGCCGGCAGCGGCATTTTCAAATCCACCGATGGCGGAAGCAATTGGCGCCCGCTCACCAAAGGTCTTCCCGCGGCCGCCGATGGTCTGGGCCGCATCGGCGTTGCCGTTTCGCACAGCGAGCCGAACCGCGTTTACGCCACCGTGGAAGCAAAGAAAAACGGCGGTGTCTACCGTTCCGATGATTCCGGCGAATCGTGGAAGCAGGTAAACGCCGACCACCGTATCGGTGGTCGCGGTCCGGGCGCGACGGGCATCGCCGTGGAAGCAGGTAAACGCCGACCACCGTATCGGTGGTCGCGGTCCGGGCGCGACGGGCATCGCCGTCGCGCCGGATAATCCGGACGTCATTTACGTCGCGAACACTACGACGTGGAAGTCGACGGACGGTGGAAAAACATTTGTGGGGTTCAAAGGTGCGCCTGGCGGCGACGACTACCAGCGCATCTGGATCAGCACGGAAAATCCGCAGATCATCGCGCTCAGCTCCGATCAGGGCGCGGTCATCAGCGTGAACGGCGGGACGACGTGGAGCAGTTGGTACAATCAGCCAACCGCCCAGTTCTACCACGTCACCACCGACAATCGTTTTCCCTATTGGGTTTACGGCGCCCAGCAGGAAAGCGGCTCCGTCGCGACGCAGAGCCGCAGCGACTATGGCGAAATCACTTTTCGCGATTGGCGCTTGCCGGGTATTTTTGAATACGGATACATCGCCGTCGATCCGCTCGATCCGAACATTCTTTATGGCGACTGGCTCACGCGCACGAAGCAGGATATCGGCGAGTACGCGAAGATTACGCCGGAGGCGATTCGCCGCGGCGACTATCGCTATGCGCGCACGCTGCCGGTGGTGTTTTCGCCGCTCGAACCGCGCACGCTCTACTTCGCGGCCAACGTCCTTTTCAAAACGACCGATGCGGGAAACAGTTGGCAGGTCATCAGTCCGGATCTCACGCGCGAATCCTACGAAATTCCCGCGAATCTCGGCGTTTTCGCCGCGAGCGATCCGGAAAAAGGGAAGCACCGCGGCGTTATTTACGCAGTCGCTCCTTCGTTCAAGGAGGCGAACACCATCTGGGCGGGAACTGATGATGGGCTGATTCAAATCACGCGCGACGGCGGAAAGTCCTGGCAAAATGTAACGCCGCCGCAGCTCAAGCCGTGGAGCAAAGTTTCGATTATCGAAGCTTCGCACTTCGACGCCGGCACGGCGTACGCGGCGATCAATTCGTTCCGGCTCGACGATTTGCGCGCGCATATTTACCGCACGCGCGATTTCGGCAAGACGTGGACGGAAATCACAAAAAATATTCCCGATGGCGGCGCCAGCAACGTAGTGCGCGAAGATCCTGCGCGCAAGGGTTTGTGCTCTTCGCCGGCACGGAGGGCTCGGTCTATGTTTCCATCAACGACGGAGACGATTGGCAGCCGCTGCAACTGAATCTGCCGCACACTTCGATGCGCGATCTCGCGATTCATGGCGACGATCTCATTGTCGCCACGCACGGCCGCTCGTTCTGGATTCTGGATGATGTCACGCCGCTGCGCCAACTGAACGCCGACATCGCGAAAGAAAGTGTGCATCTCTTCGCACCGCAGGAAGCGACTCGTTTTCGCTGGAATCGCAATCCGGACACGCCGCTGCCGCCGGAATTTCCCGCCGGGAAAAATCCTCCCGATGGCGCCATCATCGATTATTACCTCGCGAGCCCCGCGAAAGAGCCGGTGACACTCGAGATTTTCGACGAACACAATCAACTCGTGCGGAAGTATGCGAGCACGGACAAGCCCGAGCCTCTGGAAAAAACCGCCGCCGAGCACCCCATTCCCATGTACTGGGTGCGCCCGCCGCAAATTCTCTCGGGGGCAGCAGGGATGCACCGTTTTATTTGGGACCTGCACTACGCGCCGCCGGATTCTCTGGGGCATGAATTTCCGATCTCCGCCATCGTGCATGACACGCCGAAATACCCGCTGGGAGCATGGGCACTACCCGGCAAATACACGGTGAAGCTCACCGTTGACGGGAAGAGCTATTCTCAGCTGTTCGCCGCGAAGATGGACCCGCGCATCAAGACTCCGCTTGCGGATCTTCGCAAACAGTTTGAAATGCAGAGCGGTTCCGTCGAAGGCATGAATAAAAGCTTCGAAGCGCTCTCTCAAGTTCAATCGGTGCGCGCACAATTGAAGGAACGCACCGCGAAAGCAGGGAAGGGCGCTCTTGCGGACGCGATCGCGGCTCTCGACAAGCAAACTGCCGAATTGGAAGGCGCCGCGCAGAGCAATTTCTACGGCTTGCCGCCCGGCGCGAAACAACCGGAGAATTTTTCCAGCTTGAACCAGCATTTCGGCGGCATCCTGGCCGTTGCGGACAGCGCCGATGCCGCACCCACGACGCAAGCCCCTGCCGTATTCAAGGAGCTCGAAGAAGATCTCGAGAAACTCGTCGCGCGCTGGACGAAAATCCGGCAGCAGGATATTGCGGCACTGAATGTCGAACTGAAGAAGGCCGGACTCACTCCTGTTGATCCGAATAGACCGCTGGATGCGGCTCCTGCCGCAGACGCAGATGGCGACGACGAGCCATAGAGAATAAGGAAAGTTTATGATCTCACGCTGGTGACCGCTGACGAACGGTTGATGCAGATTCCGGGATTGAAGGTGCTTGCCAACCGCTGAGAAACTCCGCCTTATTCGAAAAGGTGAATTTGTTTTGCGGGGATGCCGCAAGCAAGCTATCCTCTCGCGCACAGGGAGATGCATCGATGAGAAATTCGATTCTTGCTCGACTTGCGAAGCTCGCGACAATCATTGCCTGCTTCGGAGTGCTTGCGACCAGCATCGCGCATGGGCAACAGGTTCCAGAACAACTTTTATCGGAGATGAAATGGCGAATGATCGGGCCATTTCGCGCCGGAAAGGTGAATGCCGTCGCGGGAGTTCCGGGCAATGCGGGGGTCTACTATTTTGGGGCGGACGGCGGAGGGGTGTGGAAGACGACGGACGGCGGCACGGTCTGGAAGCCGATTTTCGACAAAGAGGCGGCGGCGCCCATCGGAGCGCTGGCGCTTGCGCCTTCGAATTCAAACATCATTTATGCGGGCACCGGAGTCAACGGCATTTATTCGGACATCGGCTCCGGGAACGGCATTTACAAATCCACGGATGCAGGAGAAACGTGGCAACACTCGGGGCTGGAGGACACGAGGCATATTGGGCGGATCCTGATTGATCCGCGCAGTCCGGATCTTGTGCTGGTCGCGGCGATCGGGCACGCGTTCGGACCAAACGAGGAACGAGGGGTGTTCCGGTCGACGGACGGCGGGCGAACGTGGAAGAAAGTTTTGTTCAAGGACAAAGTAACGGGAGCGGTGGATCTTTGCTTCGAACCGGGGAATCCGCGAGTGGTGTACGCGACGATGTGGCAGGGCATTCGAAAGCCGGGGCAAAAGGGAACGGCGTATGGCCCGGGGAGCGGGCTTTACAAATCATCCGACGAGGGCCTCACATGGATGCCGATCACCGGACATGGGCTGCCCGAGGCGGATTGGGGACGGTCGGGGGTTGCGGTGGCGCCCGGCACTCGCGGCCAGCGAGTGTACTTGATTGTGGAAGCAAAAGAGAAAAATGGCGGCTTGTACCGTTCCGACGATGGAGGAGCGAGCTGGAAAAAAGTCACGGAAGACCAGCGCATCATCGGCTTCTGGTACATGAGCGAGATTTTCGTCGATCCAAAAAACCCCGATGTGGTGTATGTGCCTTCGCAAAACTTGTACCGTTCGAACGACGGCGGCCACAACTTCACGGCCATAAAGGGTGCTCCCGGCGGCGACGATTACCACACGATATGGATCGATCCGACGAATTCGCAGCGAATCATGCTCGGTGTGGATCAGGGCGCAACGATCAGCCTCAACGGAGGGGAATCCTGGAGCACGTGGTACAACCAGCCAACGGGACAATTTTATAGGGTCGCGACGGATCACCGGTTTCCATACTGGGTGTACGGGCCGCAGCAGGACAGCGGCACGGCAGGCATCGCCAGCCGCGGAAACAACGGACAGATCACGGAGCGCGACTGGTTTCCGGTTGGTCCAGGTGAAAGCGGTTATACGATTCCAGATCCGCTGGACGCGGATGTGGTGTACAACGCCGGGCCGGCTGGGAGCGTGGTGCGAATGTCCAAAACCACGGGACAGGTGCGGGATATTTCCCCTGCGCCAGTTTCTTTTGGCAGCAAGTACCGTTTCAACTGGACGATTCCACTGCTTTTTTCGCCGCAAGATCCACATCTGCTCTATCTCGGGACGCAATTTCTCCTGAAAACGGCGGATGCAGGAACAAGCTGGCAGGCGGTGAGTCCCGATCTGACGCGTACGCGCGCTGATGAAAAAAATCCGAAACAGATGCTTGGCACGATCCTGACGATGGCACCGTCGGAGATCAAGGAAGGCCTGATCTGGGTTGGAACGGATGACGGGAACATCCAGCTGACGAAGGACGGCGGAGGGACGTGGCAGAACGTGACGCCCTCGGGCGTATCGGAGTGGAGCACGGTCAGCCTCATGGAAGCGTCGCATTTCGATGCCGGTACCGCTTACGCGGCAGTCAATCGAAACGGTCTCGACGATTTGCGGCCGCACATTTTTCGGACGCGCGACTTTGGAAAGACCTGGCAGGAAACCGTCAACGGCATTCGCGACGGCGATTTTGTGCGCGCGGTGCGCGAGGATCCCAAGCGCAAGGGGTTGCTGTACGCGGGGACCCAACAGGGAGTTTACGTTTCGTTCGACAGCGGCGACCATTGGCAATCACTCCGGCTAAACATGCCGCGCGTAGCCATCCACGACCTGGCTATCGAGCAGGATGATCTGGTGGCCGCGACGTATGGCCGTTCGTTCTGGATCCTCGACGATGTTACTCCGCTTCGCCAGATGGATGGGCGCGCAGCGTCTTCGGGCGCGCATCTCTTTGTACCGCGAACCGCCATGCGCGTGCGCCGCGACGAGAATCAAAACACGCCGCTGCCGCCGGAAGTTCCCGCGGGAAAGAATCCTCCCGATGGCGCAATTCTGAATTATGTTTTGCCGGCGAATTCCACCGGAGACATTCAACTGGAAATTTACGACGAAGATGAAAGACTAGTGCGGAGTTTTTCCAGCGTGCCTGCGCCAAAAGAGGCGGAGGAAACTCCTTTCGTGGCGGAGTATTGGATCGGACATCCCCAAGCGCTTTCGAAAGCAGCGGGAATGCACCGTTTCGTCTGGAATCTGCGCTACCCCGATCCGCGCGCCATGCACCCACAGTCCCCGTACAATTATCCGATCGCCGCGATTGTGGGCTCTACGCCGCTGCCTCCGGAGGGACCGCTGGTGCTGCCAGGGAAATATGAGGCGCGGCTGAAAGCGGGGGCGCAAGTTTTTCGCCAACCGCTTGAAATCAAGATGGACCCACGGGTGGCGGCGGCGCGCAATGAATTGCAGAGTTCACTGGAGCTGCAACTGAAAATCTCCGGGCTGCTCGAAAAAAACTTTGACGGCTACCAGCAGGCGAAGGGGTTGCGCGCGCGGCTGGCCGAGCTGATGAAGCGTCCGAAGGAGGACCCCATTGCTGTTGCGGCCGCCGCGCTGGACGCGAAAGTCGCGGCGCTAGAAGGGGAAGCGACGCCGATTCTGGAGACTCCCAAGACGGCCAGCTTCATGGCGGTGAACGATACGTTGACGGCACTGATGGCGCTGGTCGATGGAGCGGATTTCGCGCCCTCGGAGGAATCGTTCGCGGCCTACCGGCGGATTTGCAAAGGTTCAAACGAGGCTCTGGCGGCTTGGCAGGAACTGAAGAACAAAGATGTGGCCGCGCTGAATACGCTGCTGGGCAAGAGCAATCTCACCGCTTTGCCTGGGGTTCCCGACTTAAGTGCCGAGGCGGCTTGCGGAAACTGAGGCGGAGGAATCGCCACCGGTCGCTATCACGGTGGCGGTGATTGTTGTTGCCGTAGTGGGCAGGAAGCTCTCCGTGTCGGCTCCGAACAATCCAAATACTGGAGACAAGTCTTAACCAATTAGATTGATCCCTTAGGCTGCTGAAGCTGCGATAGGTCGGCGAGGACTTCGGCGCTGTGTTTTTCGGCGTTGACGTTGAGATAGGTTTTGCGGACGACGCCATCGGGATCGATGAGAAAGGTGTGGCGGGCGGAAAGTTTGGCGACGCCTAGATTCACCAGCGAGTCGTAGGATGAAGAGACCTCGTACTTCGTATCCGCAAGCAGCTTGAAGCTGAGGCCTTCCTTGGCGCAGAACTTCTGGTGGGTAGCCTCGTCCTGGACGCTGACACCGAGGATGATCGCTTTTTTCTGCTCAAACTGCTGGAGGTCGCGCTGAAAATTGTGGGCTTCCTTGGTGCACCCGCTGGTGAAATCCTTGGGATAGAAATAGAGCACGACCCATTTGCCGCGGAGATCGTGCAGGCTGAGCAGTTTGCCATCTTGCGAATTCAGCGTGAAGTCCGGCGCCGGAGTCCCTGAGGATGGAGCTCTCCCTCCGGTGCGCATGGCGCGAGCGACAAGGACTGCAACGAGCAGAACGATTGCAGCTGTGAAGATTCCAATCATTTTCATCTCGCACACTCATCCTAGTTTTTAACCGGGCGCGTTCCAAAACCCGCTATTCTTTTTGGCTGAAGAGCCCGAAGCCTATACGAAACTGAATGGTATTGATGCCGGGATTCGGCGAGGAAAGCCCCGCGTTCGAAATGTGCATGTAGCGGACTTCCGTGCTGACGTTGTACTTGCTACGCAGGAAGTGCAGGCCCAGGGCGGCGCTGGTGGTGAAATTGATGCGGGATGTTCCTTCGGGCACCTTTGTATTGGTAAAGAGAGTGCCGCCGCCAAGTTCGAAATACGGAACCACGCTGCTGTGCGTGTCCAGCGCCCATTTGAAGGCGAACGGGTTTACGCCAACACCGAAGGCTGTATTCGTTTTCTGAACGACCAGGAAGACCGGGACGGCGTCCACCGCGTACTCCAAGCGGCCGCGCAGAAAACCGGGACCATGCGGCGCGGTAAGGATCAGGCCGTAACGGAATCCCACATTCCAGACGCCATCGCCGGACTGGCTACCATTGAGCCCGTGGCCCCCGCCGGTCCACACTTGCAATTCGTGGCCGCCCTCGACAGGGCCGGCTTGCGCGCGAGCTGCCGGCACATTTAGGAATACAGTAAAGACGAGGGCCGTGAATATTCTTCTCACTGCTGTGTCTCCTTCAAGTCCTTCGACTCCAGCCGCGGGGTCTTGGTGCAGAGAAGATATAGAAAAGCGAGGCGAAAGGCGACCCTCTTCCAGTTCACCTGAGATAGGTGCGGACGATGTGGATGACATCGTCGGCGGCTTCTCCCGAGGATTTGGAATTGCGAGGCATATGATTGCGGATGTGGTCCTCCATCAGCTCGGCCATGAGGCTGTTGATGGCGCCGCGCGCGGCGGAAAGGCGCTGGAGGGCGTCCGCGCAGGGCTCATCGTCGTTCAGCGCGCGAAGAACGCTTTCGAGCTGCCCGATGACTTTCTTGGTGCGGTTGACCAGGTCCAATTTTTCGCGCGAGGTGTGCGACATTTTTTGCTTGGCTACCCTATAGGGGTATAGTATCAAGAGTCAATACCTTTTGACCATGGCTCAATGAACAGTAGAACAAAGGGGCAGCGGAGTTCAAGGGGCCGACTTCCCGAGGGGCGTTCATCACCCGTTCATCAGCGGCAACTTAGCTTGCAATGACTCAGTGGTGAGCTACGCCCACAGGCAGAATAGAATTCGGATACCTGGAGATGCACTGTTTGACGTTTCAATTGGTTCGTGCAATTTGCGCAATGGCCGGAGTCTTCTCGATCGCAGCAGCAGGACTGCGGGCGCAAGATTCGCCGCAGGGTCAGGCTAAGACGACTCCGGACACGGATTCGACGGCGGATGCCGATCCAGTCCCCACGATGCTTTCGCATCCGGAGACGGACCGCTGGTGGATTTCGGGTCAAGCAAATTGGATCTCGCAGTGGCATCCGGCGTTTCGTTCTCCCTATCAGGGAGTGAATAGCCTTACTCCGGAAGCGCAGGACGCGACCTCGCGGGTGGTGACGGTGTTCACGGGAGTGCGACTCACGGACAGGAGCGAGCTGCTGTGCGACGCGCAGGAATCCGGAGGGCATGGGATTGGCGAAGCGCTGGGGCTTGGAGGCGTCACGAATCTCGATGTCGTGCGAAATACGACCTTGAGCAGAGCGCCGTACATCGCACGGCTGATGTGGCATCAGATCATTCCGCTGAGCGGAGAGAAAGCGACTTCGGCGCGAACTCCGTTCTCACTCTTCAGCACGCTGCCCGTGAGACGGCTGGAAGTTCGCTTCGGCAAATTCAGCATGGCGGATTTTTTCGATTTGAATAACTACGGCAGCGACACCAATTTCCAATTCATGAACTGGACTGTGGACAATAACGGAACCTACGACTACGCGGCGGACACGCGCGGGTTCACATTTGGCGCGATGCTCGAATATCACGACCGACGGTGGGCGGTGCGGTTTGCGGAAGGACTCATGCCGAAAGTCGCGAACGGAATCCACTTGGATGCGGACGTGAGCCGGGCGCACGCGGAAAACATTGAATTCGAAGTGCATGGCGCTGTTCTGCGAAAACAGGAAGGCATCGTGCGCTTCCTAAGTTTTGTGAATCACGCCAACATGGGAAGTTACCGCGAGGCGGTCGACGATTTCCTCGCCGGGATAACGACCAAGCCGGATATTACCGCACACCCTCTCCGGACAACAATCAAGTACGGTTTCGGCGTGAATTTCGAACAGCAGGTCAACGACTGGATGGGTGTGTTTGGCAGATGGGGATGGAACGAGGGCCGGCATGAATCCTATGCGTATACGGAAGTGGACCAGACAGCGCAGATCGGCGCGGGCGCAAACGGCAAGCCGTGGCATAGAAAGTTCGACCGCGCCGGCCTGGTATTTGTTTCGAACGGCATCTCGCGTGACCACCAGGAATACCTCGCGCTCGGCGGCTCCGGTTTTCTTCTCGGCGATGGACGTCTCAATTACGGCCGCGAGAATATCGTCGAGACCTACTACACACTCCACGTGTGGCGGGGAATATATCCTTCGTTTGGCTTGCAGCACATCAACAATCCCGGCTACAACAGGGACCGGGGACCGGTAATCGTGCCAAGCCTGCGGCTGCATTTGGAGTTCTAGATGCCTGTACGGCGAAACTTCTTGGCGGCGGGGCGAAAGTCTGCTAACTAAGTGCTGCTGATTCCGTCGGAGTAATAAAAGGTTCGCCGTTTCGGTGCCTTCCTTTTGGTGTATTGTCACTTGGCGTTGGGTTGGGGGAGTTCATGAAAGTAGATTTGCGGCTAACTCCGTACATGGAGTTCAGCAGAGTCTTCCGTATTTTCCTTCCCATAGCGGCGGCCATCGCATTGTTTTCCCACGCCGCCAGCGCTCAGACCGTTGATGAAGTCATCGCCAAGAATATTCAGGCGCATGGCGGAGTTGACAAGTTGAAGGCCGTGCGCAGTATGCGCACCGCAGCAAAGTTTAGCCAAGGTTCGTTTCGCGCAGAATTTCGCAAGGAAAACAAGCGCGCCGACAAGGTTCGAGTAGAACTCATCATTCAAGGTCTGGCCCTGGTGCAGGCCTACGATGGCAAGACGGGATGGCAGATTTCACCTTTCGGTGGGCGCAAAGATCCAGAGCTGCTTTCGCAGGACGATCTGAAAAGCCTGGTCGTGGACGCCGATATCGATGGGCCTCTTGTGGGGTACAAAGAGAAGGGCCATAAAGCCGAACTGGTGGGGCACGACTCGGTCGAAGGAACGGATTGTTTCAAAATCAAGCTGAGCATGAAGAACGGAGACGTGCGCTACTACTATCTCGATGCGGACTCATTCCTCGAGCTGAAAGTGGAAATTCAGACCACAATTCGAGGCGCGCTACAGGAGTCCGAGTTGTATTACGGCGACTACGAAGAGGTGAACGGCATCTTTTACCCCTTCGCCGTGGAGCAGGCGCAAAAAGGGAGCGCTTCACGCGCGCAATTCTCCGTGGTAAAGATCGAACAAAACATACCCCTGGAAGACGCACATTTCTCGATGCCCGTTTCCAAACCGGAGATGAAGGCGCCGCCGGCCGAAAAATGATTCTTGAAGAGAGGACCGGCATGAATCCCCGCCCCACGTCCGAATACCCATGGATGGACTTACACGCAAGAGCTGTTGCTTCTACTTTATCGCTGAGGAATCCGCCGATATGCGCGAATCAATCCGCTGCTTTGCTGCTGTGATG